>CERJ01010425.1_pt1 | contig 186899 bp, 142 predicted proteins | sample 530781 | NCBI WGS metagenome assembly CERJ01 (sample SAMEA2620967, study PRJEB7988) | marine metagenome | biome: marine biome (ENVO:00000447); feature: deep chlorophyll maximum layer (ENVO:xxxxxxxx); material: "saline water (ENVO:00002010), including plankton (ENVO:xxxxxxxx)" | depth 30 m
GCAGCTGATTATTACGAGGAACAGGTTGTTGGCTTAGGTGATGTTTTTATTGATGAGGTAGAAAAGGTATTGGATGTAATTGAGCAGCAGCCTGCTTCGGGGACAAAAATTACAAAAACAGAACGAAGATTTTTAGTGTCCCGCTTTCCGTATGGAATCATCTACTCCGTGGAAGACGAGCTTATTACCATATTTGCCATCATGAATTTAAGGCGAAAGCCAGGATACTGGGAATCTCGAACCTAAAACCGTGGGTATAACAAGCCGTTTTAAATCGGCCGCGGACGGGATGCGATGAAAACTTGATTGACAGGAATTAATTTTGCTACTTCAACTAAATTATAATCCCCGCGACGGTTATGCGCCGGGCTGTTATACTCCTTTCTTTATTCGTTCGTTTTAAATATGATTTAGATTAATTACATTGAAGTATGTCTGAAAAAGAACTCATAAAACAACTCAAGAAACTTCCGTCTGAAGCTCAACAAGAAGCGGCGGATTTTGTCGAATTTCTATCTAAAAAGTATCTTCAACAATCAGAAGAAACTGATTCATCTAAGAAAGAGTCTATTTTGGAAAGTTCATTTCGGGGAATGTGGAAAGATCGGGAAGACATGCAGGATAGTACAAAATGGGTTCGGGAACTTAGGAAAAGCCGTTTTTCTGACTGATCAATTTTATGGCTCAACTAGTAATAATTGATACAGATATTTTCATCGACTTTAGCTTGGATAGATCTAACGCGATTCAAACAATGTCTCTTCTTGAAGATCAATTCATACTTAGTGTCAGCGTAATTACAGCCATGGAGTTGTAATCTGGTTGTCGAAGCAAAAAAGAATTAAAAAGAGTGGATGAATTACTTTCAGATGTCCATATAGAATTTGTTACTAAATCTATTTCCCAAAAAGCATTTGAACTGATGAAAAAATTCAGGTCAAGTCATGGAGTAGAAATTAATGATATGCTGATAGCCACTACTTCTTTAAATCTGGAAGCAAAAATGATCAGTAAAAATCAAAAGCACTATAAATTTTTACCCGGTATTGATCTTCTTGAGTATCCATTGAGCGGAGTATAACAAAGCGTTTTAAACCGGAAGCGGACGAAGAGCAATGGAAACTTGATTGCCAGGAATTAATTTCGCTACTTCAACTAAATTATAATCCCCGCGTCGGTTATGCGCTGGGCCATTAGGGGGTCTCATTAAGCATTTCTCCCGCAATTGGTTTCGAGGTTCTTTTTGTTCAAATTATTGTATCTACTTTAATTCAGTCATTATGGAAGACACGCTGATCAAAGAACTATCACGCCTTATTAAAAACGAAAAGATCTTGATAATGCATATGATTGGTACGAAAGCCAAGATCCGGGATTGGGGAAAGAGTTTGCTCGTTGTGTAGATGATTTAAAAAGTAAAGCTGTTCACATTTGATAAAAAGATACTTCGTGAATTTCCTGATATTGCGATGAGTCCTAAGGAATTTATTTCATAAAAAGCGACCTAAAGAGCTTTGTACGCAGGGTTGTTATACACTAATACATTGGCGAAAACATGGCTAAAAAAGATCTTCTCAACATACTGATGGGCATTTTCTTATCAGTAGCCATTTTGGCTTCAGGATTCTATTTTTTCCTGTTTGCGAACCCTATGCATTTGCATCAATCCAATCTTCTGAAATGGATACCGGTGTTACTTTGCTTCGCGGCCTTATATGCGAGCGGAAAGGTGAATAACGAAACTCCAGCACTATATTTACCCTTCCTGTTTATCCCTTTTGTCATCTTTGATCTCTTCAACTTTTTCTATTTCCCGTTTATTATTGTGCTGATCGTAACCGGTGTCCTTGCCTTGATCATTTCCAGAACTGAAATAAATAAAAATGTCAGACTTGTATCCAGCCTCTCGGTCTTTGGAATCTTCATCTATTATCTATTGGCTCAGCCAATAATTATTGAGCAAGAAGGTTTTGGGCGTAATATGAACGGCGAGCTGATGAATGCTACTGTTTTGTGGAATCCTTTGCCGGATGGACTTCAGAGACTGCCCAACCACACGCTTGTTGATAAAAACAACTACGAGTACAACTTAAATAGCGCAACAGGCTCAACACATTTCATTGCCTTTTGGGCAACATGGTGCGGGCCCTGCATTGAGAAGAAGCCTTTGCTGGATTCATTAAAATACACCTTTCAACACAAAGTGACCTTCATTGATATATCACTTGATGAAGACAGAGACAAATGGCTGGCATTTCTGGACAAACATACTCCGGCAGGCAAGCAACTCATTTCAAATGAAATCAATAAAACCAGAAGAGACCTTAACATTAGTTCTCTTCCCCTCCATTTCGTCGTTAATCCGGATGGAGAGTACCGCTCGTTTGCATCCCTGGAACAAGCCGGCAAAATGCTTGAAAAACAAGTTGAGTAGATCCTTTACGGTCAGACTTTTCCAAGACTTCGTACATCGGAAGAGAACTTACACCCAAAAACTTACTACGTACCGTTAAACTGATTTTGAAAATTCGCCAATTAGGAATATGATTCAGCAGTTGCTAACCTTTGAATTCATTCCTAACTAATCATGGATCATGGCTGACTCTCTTAAACGAAACGACCCTTGCCATTGCGGAAGTGGTAAAAAATATAAAAACTGCTGTCTCGAAAAAGACGAATCCAGATTATCCTCCAAACTTGGCGTCGTTGGATTAGTGTTGGTAGTCATTTTTGGGATCTGGCTGCTGGCCGGAAATTTCTCTTCAGATGATGGAGCTCAAAATTGTCCTGCAGGCACTACATGGTCCGTTTCTCATCAGCATTGTCATTAATAGAACCTTCTTATTGTGATCACTTTTGAGGTATCAGCTGAAACATCCTTAATGCCAGAGGAGATCGTTCAGGGAATGTTCGATCCTGAGAACTGGACCTCATTCAACGGCTCCGGACTTGTACCCGGTATTTCAGGGGTTCAGATCGTTTCAAAAAACGAGACTATTGAAGGCACTCTTTTCAAGGTAAAGAATAGTGATGGCAGTCAGCATGAAGAGATCATCACCGGCTATGAACGAGACCGATCCCTGACCATGAAATTGCACAAATTTGGCTTCCCCTTGAACTGCTTTGCGGATCATTTTCTGGAAATATGGTCTTTTAGCAGAGCTGACCAAACCACCCGGTTTACACGAAAATTTGAATTACATCCCAAAAACTTAGTTGGTTCTGTCATGTTAAAAATGATCGCTCACTTTTTTGAGAATGCCGTGGCAGAACATTCCAAAACCATCACTTCACCGAACCCTGCCAATTGACCTTCTTTACTTTTTAAACAAGAATTATCTCCTTCACTTCTTATCTTCACCGCTGAAATTTAGTGTGATCAATTCAACTCATTCATGGAATATATTATTGACGGCATCATAAACGGCATCATTCAAACAACATTGCTGGAGTGGATCGCTGTAGCCACCGGTTTGGCAAGTGTCTGGTTTTCGATGAAGGAAAACATCTGGGTGTATCCTACCGGCATCATCAGCGTGCTGATCTATGTATACCTTGCCTTTCAGTACAAACTATACGCCGATATGGGCGTGAATTTTTACTATTTCGTGATGAGCGTGTATGGCTGGTACTACTGGATCCATCCCAAAGATGAATCTCAAAAACAAGTGCCGGTCACCGTTAACAACAAAAGGGAAAACTGGATCACTGTAGTGATACTGATCAGCTCTTTTACAATCCTCTACTATGGGCTCGATAACTTCACCGACAGCGACGTGGCCTTTTGGGATGCCACCACTACCTGTTTCGCAATTGCCGGAATGTATCTCATGGCTCGTAAGAAACTCGAAAACTGGGTCGCGTGGATCATCACCGATCTCATTTCAATCCCCCTGTATTTTTACAAGGGATTGGTTCTCACCAGCTTCCAGTTTCTGATCTTCACTATCCTTGCTTTTGCCGGATATATTGCCTGGCGAAATTCCCTGAAAGAACGGGAAGAGGCTGAGAAAAACTGGGCGGTTGTTGGGTGATTTGGTGATCTTGCGTGGGATGAATTTCTAAATTGATAAAGGTATCCAAAGGAATAAGAGCTTAGAATTCTCCCTCAATGAAATCATCCGCCACTATATCACCCAATCACCTCTCTACAAATAAGATGAGGTCGCCTTCTTCAACAAATATGGAAAATTCAGGGGCGCTGGTTTCATTCGAAGTTCCATCGCGACGGCCATTTTCCAGCGTTTCACCGGATAGCGCATATTTCAATCCATTTGTGGTGATGCCATGTACTGCGCCTGATAGCGGAAATAGCGAGACTGTTTTTCCAATTTTAGCTTTGGCAGCATATTGATCTGCGACCATGCGCGCATCGAATACTTCATCTCTGTATATCAACTTTTCGAATTTGGGGTGAAATTGCTTCATCACCGATAGGTTTTTCAGGGAATGATCCATGCGTAGCCCAAAAGCGCCAAGCACGTGGCAGGTTTTGGCTCCTTTTTCCACAGCCAGTCCCAGTGCTTTTTCGAGATCATTGGTTTCCTGACCGGGGTCATGTACAACTTCAAAATCTACATTTTCCGGCTTTTGGAAACTATCCATATCGCCGATAACAAGATCGGGGGTGAGACCTTTTTCGAGAATTCGGTTCCCTCCGCCATCGGCGCCTATCAACAGTTGGGCATTTTCTGACTCTGTGGAAAGAAGCTCTTTGGTGGGCGGGAATCCATTACTGACTATAACTGCGTGCATGTTTGGTTTTTGGGATGATAACTTTTCCTTTAAAATAAATGGATTTGTGGCAATGTTCGCCTATTTTTGATGCTATGGAGATATTTATGTTCAACAAGTTTATTTCAAAAATACTACAACATCAAAAAGTGGCTGTTTTTTCACATGTGCGCCCCGACGGGGATTGCCTTGGCTCTCAGGTGGCATTCAGCCTGTGGCTTCAGAAAAATGGGATCGAAGTCAGCGCTTTCAATGAAGATGAACTACCCGGCAACATGCAGTGGCTTCAGGATTTCTTCCCCATTCAAAAACCATCGGAAGACAAACTTTCAGGCTTTGACGCTTTTGTAATTCTGGATGGAAATGCCCTTCACCGGTTTGGTGAAACAGCTGAGAAGATCACCAACCTTGGCAAGCCGATCTACATGATCGATCATCATCCCCAGCCGGATGATATTTTTGAAGAATCGGTATCGGTGGTTTCGGCTTCATCTACCTGCGAGCTGGTCTATCAGCTCTTTGCCGAGCATGACGCCGATCAAATTGATGAGGCAGCTGCCAAAGCCATGTACCTCGGACTGGTTACCGACACCGGCTCCTTCCAATTCGACAGTGTAAAGCCGGCAACCTTGCATGCTGCGGCTGATCTGCTGGATCGTGGTGGCTTCACTCCAAATGAAATTACCAACCGTATTTACGCTTCACGGCCTTTAAAACAGCTCAAACTGTTGAGCATGGCGCTTGATACCATCGCAACACATGCAAATGGAAAGGTAGCAACCATTGCCATCACCCAAAAGATGTTCGAAGACACCGACACTACTAATGAAGACACCGAAGGTTTTGTGCAATATCCGTTGAGCGTGGAGGGCGTGCAGGCTTGTGTGCTTTTCAGGGAAGATGGAGACCGGATCAAATTGAGTCTGCGTTCTCAAAGTGATGATATTGACGTGAATAAATGGGCTCGAAAGTTCAATGGAGGCGGACATCAGAAAGCGGCCGGAGCCTGGTTTGAGGGAAGTCTGGAACAGGCTCTTGCAGAAGTTCTAAAAGAAGGCGAAGAACAATTATAATTTTCGTTTTCAGTTATTTACTATACTGTACCGAAGTATTGCAGTGAGGAAATATGGAAGAAGAGAAGTACAACTTATTGGTTATTGACGACGACGCCCCGATCCACATTATGATGGGTAAACTACTGGGTGAAGAGTATAACATCCTGAATGCAAAATCTGCCCAGGAAGGCATCGATATTTTAGCTTCAAAACCTGTGCATTTTATCTTGACGGATATTCATATGCCTGGAATGTCTGGGCTTGATTTTCTTGAGGCATTGATGATGGATGCTGAACGAAGAAATATTCCGGTCCTCATCATGACTAGCCTGCCTACCGTTGATAAAGAGCAAAAAGCACTCGGCCTTGGCGCAGCCGATTTTATTGACAAAGTTCTGTTCACCCAAAATAAACAGGAAGTAGCAGAGCGGATCCGGATGAAACTGGTGACGAATGTTCAGATCCCCGAATTACCGGAAGAGCTGGTTCTGGATAAAAAAGAGATCATCAAAAAACTGATGTTTGATGTGTCTTCCGGAGATTTTGTAACCACTACTCAAAAGCTGTGCAAATTCCTGGGGCATCGGCTTAAAACTGACCACTTATCTTTTTGGACCATTAACGGCGATAATGTACAGATGCTATTGGCAAATGGCGTTCAGCCGCCACGCCGCTACGGGCCCAAGGAGCTCAAAAAGGAAGACACCTTTCAGCGTGTGCTGGAGCAAAAACGCCCATACTTAGTGAATAATGTCATCAACTCTCAGAAAGGAATTTTAAGTGAGGTATCCAAACAAGAAAGGCTGACTGCAGAAATTGGAATCCCTTTGTTTGCCCTCACAGAAAAGGAACTCATTAAAAATAAAATGAAGATCCCTCCCAAAACTCCCCTTTTTGGATTCGTAGTTTTAAAACGCACGCGGGTTTTTACCAGTAAAGAATATAAAATGACCTCCCTGCTAATGATGAACATGGGCACCATTCTCTGGCGTTTGTACAAGAATATGTAATTCCGGAAGTGAACAATGCACCGGGGTTTTTAGCGTTAGAGGGAAGCAACCGTTTTATATACATGAAGTTTTTAGTCGCTTAAATCTATTTCTATGGCAAGAATTGTTACTATTTTTCTATTCCTTAGCCTTTTATTGGGAGGGTGTGATACCAAAGAGCCTCAATCATCCCTGCAGCCGGTTTCTCACAGTGTAGCAAAAGAAGGATCTCAGTCCAAAAAAGATCAGCCGGATGGACCTTCTGTCTCTACTGAAGAATCAGCAGCTGCGATTCAAGACGAAGCTGAACAACAAGAACCTCTGGGAACATCCATAGACAACTCCCGCCGAACAGCCATCACCAATGCCGTTAAAAAAGCCGGTCCGGCAGTAGTAAGCATCACCGTTACTGAACTACAGCGAGGCTACAAGCGGGAATTCGACGCCTTCTTTTTCCGCTATTTTGATGTTCCCATTCAGCGAGAAGTGCAAAGTGTGGGGTCGGGGTTCATCATAAGTGAAGATGGCCTTGTGGTAACCAACGAACATGTTGCCAGCAAAAATTCCAAAACCATTATGGTGGCCCTTTCAGACGGTAATCAGTATGAAGCTAAGCTTATTGGCTCCGATGAACTGGCTGACCTTTCGTTGTTGCAAATAGAAAGCGATGACCGTAAAACATTCCCTCATGTAAATTTTGCTGATTCCGATGAAATTATGGTGGGTGAATGGACCATCGCCATGGGAAACCCGTTTGGGCTTTTTGCAGACGGGCAGCCTTCTGTAACTGTTGGCGTGGTTAGCGCCAAAGAGCGTGATTTCCGGCCCGACCCTCAGGATCCACGGGTATATGTGGAAATGATCCAAACGGATGCTGCTATCAACCGCGGTAATTCCGGCGGACCGCTTGTGAACAGCAATGGAGAAGTAATGGGGGTTAATACTTTTATTTTTACCGGCGGCACCAGTAATGGCTTTGTGGGCCTCGGTTTTGCCATTCCCAGTAATCGGGTACAAAAAATTATTGGCCAATTAAAAGAATCAGGCTCAGTCTCGCTGGACTACGATCCCGGCATGAAATTTACCCCCGTTACCCGAAACCTGATCATGAAATACCCCAACATACCCCGTGTACTTGGGCTTTTTGTAACCGAAGTGAATAAAAGTGGCCCTGCCTACGAATGCGGCATTATGCCCGGCGACGTCATCGTTGAAATTGGCGAGGAACGCGTAACCAGCGAAATGCATGCATGGGCCCTGATGCGAGAGTACAAAGAAGGACAAGATATGGAACTCCATTTGATCCGCGATGGCAAAACCTATAAAACCAGTATGACGTTGAGAAAGCGCGTACAAGGCAGGTAGTTAAATTATTATTACATAATGCGGGAAAGAAAGCAGTGAATTTGCGCAGGAAATATTTCTGTAATTACGGCTCTAACGGGCATATAAACCGATTATGTTTAACTGTATAATTTTATTTGCGCAATATTTTTCTCTTTTTGCTCTTTTGAATTAAATGCGGTTTCTTTTTGGCAATCAATCACTCATTTGCCAAATATGTTTAAATATAAGTTACTACTCGGGTTTCTATTTCTTTTCACAATTCAAACAGTCTCAGCTCAAGATCCTCAACTTTCGGATTCAGAACTAACCATGAGGTCAGTAACTGAAACTCCTTTTGCTGCTGTAAAACTCTCCCATAATCCTGTTGACGGAAATTTATACCTCATCACGCAAGATGGGAATGTAGTTCGTGTTGATATTGAAAGCGGCAGCACTACAACCCTACAGACCGTAGACGATCACAGCCTTGAAGACGTACAGGGACTGGATATTTCTGACGAAGGCCATTTTTTTATTGTAGGGAATGTGAAAAATGAGGAAGACGCCACCAATACCTCGTTCCTGAAAAAGGGAATAGCAGATGAGGATGGAAACTGGGAGTGGATCACTATTGCAGAAATGGCCCCTTACCCACTTAGCAATACTGATTTTGATCACATCATGAATGAAGTTGTGCTCAGTCCTGACAATAAATATGCGTACATCAACAGTGGTTCGCGCACCGATCATGGAGAGGTACAATCAGTAGATGGAAAGTATCCCGGCCTCAGAGAAACTGCCTTAACGGCTAAAATTCTTAAAATTCCTACTGATTCTGTCGGCCTGTATCTTGAAGACGACCTTAATTATCTTCAGGAAAATGGCTTTATTCATGCCGAGGGAACCAGAAATAGTTTTGGGTTGAACTTTGACGGAGAAGGCCGCCTCTTTTCAGCCGATAATGCCGGTGAACGAGATGATCCGGGTGAATTCAACTGGCTGCAAGAAGGAAAGCATTATGGATTTCCATGGCGAATAGGAGGCAACGATACGCCTATGCAATTTGACGATTACGATCCTTCCGAAGACATGCTCCTTACCACCGATTCCCGCTCTGAGATCTTTTACAATGATCCCGATTACCCTGCGCCACCACAAGGAATAGAGTTTGTTGAACCGATCCTGAATTACGGCCCCGATGGCGTAAACTACAAAGACGCCAACACCGGAGAAGTTTTTGACGCTTCCGAACAAGACACCGCCATCAGCTCTTTTACAGCACACCGGTCTTCTCTTGGCCTGGTTTTCGACTCAGACAGTGCCCTTATTGGAGATTATACCGGTGATGGATTTGTACTCGCATTTACAGGCGGCAACGACGGCGCGTTTTTACTTCAGCACATGAACGACCCGGGCGAAGATCTACTTCACCTTGAGTTAACAGCATCCGGAGATACCTTTACAATGCAAAGCACCCGTATAGCTCAGGGTTTTTTGAATCCCATTGACTCCGAAATCATTGAGAATAAAATTTATGTAATGGAATTCACAAATTCGTGGCTTAACAATCCCTCCCCGTGGGATGATGCCCGTTCAACTCAGATCTGGGAGATCACATTTCCTCAGAATTCAACAACTACAGAACGGGCGGGAGAAGGAATAGCCCATTCTATTGAATTGAGTCAAAATTATCCAAATCCTTTCAACCCTTCTACATCCATCAGTTTTGAATTACCAACAAGTGGCAAAGTATCACTGAACGTATTTGATATGCTGGGAAGAGAAGTTCAGGAATTAGTAAATGGCTACCAGGCTGCAGGCTCTCATGAAGTACGCTTTAATGCCCAGAACCTGCCCAGTGGCATGTATATTTACCGCCTGAAAACCGGTACCGTTGAACTCACTCGTAAAATGATGCTGATCAAATAGTCACACTTTCCGTTTACGCTTACATTCATAGCTAACCAATTATGAGCAAAATTTGCTTTCATATGAAGTAAATATTGCTCATATATTTTTCATTATTTCGCCGTTTTAAATATATTGGCCTATCATAAATTATTCACTCATATCAATTTTAAAAGCGTACCTTAGCCTATGCTATGCATGGCATTTCAAAGGATCGAGGATCTGTAGGCAGATATTTATTTCAATAGCCTGAAATCTTTTTTATTCATCACCCTTGATCTACATACTATTAGATTGCGCAAATTTATAATTAAAACCACACAAGCATTTCATGGCTTCAGATCTCTTTTCACTTAATAACAAATTAGCCATTGTAACCGGAGGCGGAACGGGGCTTGGGCATGGCATTACCAAAGCATTCATAGAAGCCGGTGCCACCGTAATAATCACTGGTCGAAGAGAAGACGTTTTAAAAGAGGCTGCCGACAAACTTGGCGATAATGTCCATTACATTGTAAATGATGTCACCGAGTTAGACAAACTTCCTTCCTTTGTTCAGGGAATAGAATCGAAATACGGAGCTATTGATATCCTGGTAAATAACGCCGGTATCAATATGAAGAAACCGCTCACCGAAGTTACCGACGAAGAATTCAATCACATCATTCAGACCAACGTAAACGGACTTTTCTCACTCACTCGCGAAGTAGCAAAACACATGCTTACACGCAAGTCCGGATCCATCATTAACATTACTTCCATGGCGGCCATTTATGGCATCACTGATGTAACGGCTTATACCACTTCAAAAACAGGGGTTTTGGGGATGACTCGCTCTCTCGCCGTTGACCTCTCCGGAAAAGGAATACGGGTGAATGCCATCGCACCGGGTTTCATCGACTCGCCCATGCTCCGCAAGGCATTTGATGCAGATAACGACCGACGCGATCGTGTGCTAAAAAGAACTCCTATGAATAAACTGGGGCAACCTGAAGATGTAGCTTATGCGGCCGTATACCTTGCATCCGATGCCGCCAAATTCGTTACCGGCGTAAACCTGCCTGTAGATGGCGGAAACTCAATTGGATTTTAATATGAAACGAACTTCACTAACCTATCTTCTACTGCTCCTATTCTGGCTATCCCCGTTTGCTCTTTTTGCTGAGGACGGTTACCGCGCCTGGCTTAGGTACGAAAAAGTTTCCAATGAACAGTTACTGGAATCTTACCGAAGCCATATTCAGTCCGTTTATATAAAAGGAACCTCTCCAACACTTCAGGCTATTAAAAGTGAGTTAGAAAAAGGACTTGGCGGCTTACTTGCTGCTGATGTTCATTTCAACTCTGCGATTCAGGATGGCTCATTATTAGTGGGAACAGCGGACGAGTTGTCTTCTTTTTTTGGTAATGAATTGGAACCGCTTTTACAGAAGATCAATCAAGAAGGCTATGTGATCAAGTCTCTTCAAGTTGATGGCAAGAATGTAACGGTAGTAACAGGTAAGACAGACATCGGAGTGCTTTATGGCACCTTCGCATTTTTAAGGAATCTGCAAACCCATAAAGATATCAGCAGCCTTGAAGTTGCTGAAGCTCCAAAGATAGAGAACAGAATTCTTAACCATTGGGATAACCTGAATCGTCTTGTAGAACGAGGCTATGCCGGACTTTCTCTCTGGGACTGGGGCACGCTGCCTGATTATCGCGATCCCCGGTATACCGATTATGCCCGCCTGAATTCTTCCATGGGAATCAACGGCACTGTTTTGAATAACGTGAATGCCGACCCTCGAATTCTACAAGATGATTTTATTGAAAAGATCGCAGTACTCGCTGATATTTTCCGTCCATATGGAATTCAAGTATATATCTCGGTGAATTTTCAATCGCCCATGGAAGTCGGGAACCTTGAAACTGCGGACCCACTAGATCCTGACGTTCGAAAATGGTGGGCCGACAAAGCTTCTGAAATTTATGACCGCATTCCTGACTTCGGCGGGTTTTTGGTGAAGGCTGATTCTGAAGGCGAACCCGGTCCTTTTAAGTACAACCGAACCCATGCTGAGGGCGCTAATATGCTGGCCGAAGCCGTTGAACCCCATGGCGGATTATTGATCTGGCGTGCTTTTGTATACAGCCCAGAACAGTACGATCGCTTTCGGGAGGCTTATGATGAATTTGTACCTCAGGACGGTGATTTCAACGACAATGTTTTACTTCAAGTCAAAAACGGCCCGATCGACTTCCAGCCCCGCGAGCCTTTTTCTCCACTTTTTGGAGCTCTTCCAAATACCAACACTATGCTGGAACTTCAGATCACCCAGGAATATTTTGGATTCAATACGCACCTCGCCTATCAGGGACCGCTGTTTACAGAAGCCCTGAACCTTGATACTTATGCCAAGGGGGAAGGCTCAACCGTAGCCAACGTTATTTCCGGTGAAGTTTTTGATTATGAACACACAGGAATTGCTGGCGTTGTAAACCTGGGTACCGACCGAAACTGGACCGGACATCCTTTTGTGCAGTCGAGCTGGTATGCTTTTGGGCGACTGGCCTGGAATCACAGCCTGAGTTCCGAAGAAATTGCTGAAGAATGGCTCAAAATGACCTTCACCAATAACCCTGATTTTGTAGAACCGGTGAAGGAGATCATGCAGGAATCGCGTGAAGCAGGCGTAAATTACCGTTCACCATTGGGCCTAACTCACTTGTATGCGCAAGGACATCATTACGGCCCAGCGCCGTGGACCTCCGACCTCCCCCGCCCCGACTGGACCGCCGTTTACTATCACAAAGCGGACGAAGACGGAATTGGTTTTGACCGCACTGAAACAGGCTCAAATGCCATCGAGCAATACAACGAGCCTCTTGAAACGCAGTTCAGTGATCCTGAAACTACTCCGGAAGATTACCTTCTCTGGTTCCACAATGTATCCTGGGATTACGAAATGGATTCCGGTCGTACGCTATGGAATGAACTGGTTCACAAATATTATAAAGGCGTAGAAACGGTACGCTGGATGCAAGATGAATGGAATTCCATTGAAGGACTTATAGATAAGGAGCGCTTTGAAAAAGTGAAGGCACTGCTTAGTATTCAGGAAAAGGATGCTGTGATCTGGAGAAACTCGTGTGTACTGTATTTCCAGAGTTTATCCGACAAGCCCATTCCTGAACAATATGAAAAACCGGAGCATGATCTCGAGTACTATAAAGAGCTCGAAAAAACTCGGTATATACCGGCTCCGCGATATTATTAATTTTACCTTAATCACTCACAAATATAACCATCAATTATATGCGAACTTTACTTTTTGGAATGCTAACCGCCCTATTACTGTCCGGGTGTGTATCAGAAAAAACAAGCGAGAACCCTACCTTAAAAGAAGTTTTTGAGGATGATTTTTATATCGGGGCAGCACTGAATCCCAGCCAATACAACGAACGAGACGAGGTCGGTTCAGACTTAGTTAAAAAGCACTTCAACTCCATTACCCCTGAAAATATCATGAAGTGGGAAAACCTGCATCCCGAACCCGGTGTCTATAATTTTGAGGAAGCCGACAAGTTTGTAGAGTTTGGAGAAGCTAATGATATGTACATCATTGGTCATACCCTGGTATGGCACAGCCAGACTCCGGACTGGGTATTTGAAGATGAAAATGGAGACCCGCTTTCGAGGGAAGAATTACTTGCCCGTATGAAAGAACATATCGAGACAGTAGTTGGCAGGTATAAAGGTAAAGTTGATGGCTGGGATGTGGTTAATGAAGCCATCAACGACAGGGATGGCAGCATGCGTCAGTCTAAATGGCATCAGATCATTGGAGAAGATTTTGTAGCCAAGGCTTTTGAATATGCACACGAGGTAGATCCCGAAGCTGAATTATATTACAATGATTACTCTCTGAATGATTCCACCAAAAGAGAAGGCGCCTATCGTTTGATGAAATCCGTTCAGGATCAGGGTATTTACTTTACTGGAATTGGGATGCAAGGACATTATTCACTTGATCACCCTACCGATAAAGAGCTTGAAGACAGCATTACGCGTTTTGGCGAATTAGGAGTAGTTGCCATCACCGAATTGGATATGGATGTACTCCCGTCAGCCAATAACTATCAGGGTGCAGATATCAGCGCAATGTCGGATACGGAATCTGATTCTGTACTTAACCCTTACACAGAAGGCCTGCCAGACTCCGTTGTTCAGCAGCAAACCGCGCAATACGCCAACTTTTTCCGCATTTTCCTGAATCACAGCGATAAGATCAATCGTGTTACATTCTGGGGTGTCCGCGACTCCGACTCCTGGAAAAACAACTGGCCTATACCTGGGCGAACCAACTATACCCTCATTATTGATCGAGAAGGTGAGCCTAAACCCGCAGTTGATGCCATCATCGAGCTAAAAAAAGAACAAAGCAGCAATTAAGTTTGCTCAGGTCTTCATCATAAAACAAAGGCCTGGAAATTTCACAGATTGCACTAACCAACCATTTGAATAAACCCTTAATAAGAATTCAATGAAGAAAGAAAGAGCCAAAATTAGCTTATTAGAAAAAGTTGGGTACAGTGCTGGGGATGGCGCTTCCAATCTATTTTTCCAAACCTTTGTTAACTACCTGCTGTTTTTCTATACCGATATATTTGGGATATCTGCAGCGGTAGCCGGTACTATGTTTTTGGTAACGCGAATCTTTGATGCTGTAACAGATCCCATAATGGGATTCATTTCTGATCGCACCATGACCAAGTATGGTAAATTCCGGCCTTACTTGCTTTGGCTCGCCATTCCTTTTGGGGTGATCGGCTTCTTCATGTTCATTACGCCCGACTTTAGTGATACCGGTAAAATTGTATATGCCTACATCACCTATACCATGATGATGGCTGTTTATACGGCCATCAATGTGCCGTATGCTGCGTTAATGGGTGTCATTACTCCAAATTCCATAGAGCGCACCGGAGTTTCTTCCTACCGTTTTGTAGCCGCTTATTTAGGTCTTTTAGTGGTAACCGGGCTAACCGAACAGTTTGTGGAATTCTTTGGAAACGGCAACGAGCAAATTGGTTGGATGTGGACCATGGGACTTTATGGAGTGGTAGCCGCCGGGTTATTCCTTTTCACATTTTTCACCACCAAAGAGCGTGTGCTGCCTACCAAAGAAGAAAAGATCGATCTGTCTACAGACTGGAAGGATCTTTTGGCAAATAAACCCTGGGTACTGATTGCAGGTGCTACTGTATTCCAGCTGATGTATGTGGTAATTAAGGGTGGTTCTTCACCGTACCTGGTCGATTATTATTTAGCAGAACATACTGTTTCATTTTTTGAGGCTATTGGTATTGGCTCGAGTAAATCATCCTTTTTGACAAGTGGCGCTCTCGCTACCCTGGCCGGCGCACTGCTAACCAAGTACATCGCCTCCATCTTCGATAAAAAGAAGACGTACGTTTGGTCGCTGGCATTGAGTGCTGGTTTCTGTCTGCCCTTTTTCTTTCTGGACCAATCTCAGGACGAGTTGATCTATATCAGTAACATCATTTCAGGATTCTTCTTTGGTCCCGTTTCTGTACTTCAGTGGGCTATTTATACCGACACAGCAGACTTTGGCGAATGGAAGTTTGGACGCCGGGCCACGGGTTTAATTATGGCCGCTTCTTTATTTGCTCTTAAGATGGGAGTAGCTATTGGAGGAGCACTCACCGGCTGGATGCTCGCTTATTTTGATTTTCAGCCCAATCAGGTTCAAACAGAAGAATCCCTCTACGGAATTATCTTTTTGGCAGGAATCATCAGTGCCATTGCAGGTATATGCGGGGCATTACTTATGGTTCTTTATCCCCTTGATGGTGAAAAAATGGAACAGATCGAAGTTGAACTGGAAGCTCGCCGAGGCGAACTGGATGAACCTTCCCCAACAGTCTAAACCAGCAATTAATCAAAAACATTATTTAAAGGTTGTTTAATCATGAACATCACAGGAACACTTTTTCCTTACAGAGAAACTGCTATTGTTTTCTCGTTAATAGTTCTGTTCGGGTTTCAGTTTGGCTGCTCCTCTACGCAGACCCAGCAAGATGACACCCCCTCTCTACATGAAGCCTATGAGGATGCTTTCCTTATAGGAACGGCATTGAATCGAGCTCAGATCTTGTCTGCAACTCCTGAAGCCCTTCGCGACACACTACGAACAGACCGCCGCGGCTATTTTATGGAGCAGCAGATCTTTCCTGATCCTAAAGGCCTCAAAGTTGGGTTGAAGCATTTTAATGTGATCACCCCGGAGAATGTGATGAAATGGGAAGAAATTCACCCCGAACCCGGTGTTTACGACTTTGAAGCAGCCGATCGTTTGGTTGAAATTGCCGAGGCAAACGATAAAAAGATCGTAGCTCATACCTTAGTTTGGCACAACCAGACCCCAGACTGGGTTTTTGAAGATGAAGAAGGAAACGAATTAAGTCGTGAAGCTTTACTTGAGCGAATGCGTGATCACATTCACACTATTGTGGGCCGCTATAAAGGTAAGATCATGGGCTATGATGTTGTAAACGAAGCCTTCAATACCGATGGAAGTTTCAGGGAATCTAAGTGGTATAATATTATTGGGGAAGATTTCATCGCCAAGGCGTTTGAGTATGCACACGAAGCCGATCCGGATGCTCAGCTGTATTACAACGATTACCACATGGAAAATCCTGAAAAAAGAGCTGGAATTCACGAGCATCTTGAAAAAATGATCGCTGACGGTGTGCCTATTCACGGTGTTGGATCTCAAAGTCATTTCAGCATCAACAATATGCCTGATTACGAACAGATCGGGAAGTCTATTACTGAATTTTCGGATCTTGGTATCGATGTCATGATCACTGAACTGGATCTGAATGTTCTGCCAGCTTCTGTATATCAGTTTGATAGAAATAACCGACAGGATATTTACAAAGACGGCCTCCCTGAAGAAGTTCAGCAAAAACTGACTGAAGTATATAGCGATCTTTTTGAAATTTATCTTGATCACAGCGACATCCTTACCCGCGTAACATTCTGGGGTGTCTCAGATGATGGAAGCTGGCTGAACTACCTGCCCTTCGAACAAACCAATTATCCGTTGTTGTTCGACCGGAATAAAGATCCCAAGCCGGCATTTGATGCACTTATTGAACTTGCTAACAATCAATAGAACCAACCCTCTTTGTCTTCATGGCCAAAATTAAATCCGCAAAAGTAATTGTGTGCAGTCCCGGTCGTAATTTTGTAACACTTAAAATTATGACTGATGAGGGTGTGTACGGCCTGGGTGATGCCACACTAAATGGTCGCGAGAAAGCCGTGTCTTCTTATTTGGAAGAGCACGTTATTCCGTGCCTCATCGGTCGGGATCCATCTCAAATTGAAGATATCTGGCAATACCTCTATAAAGGAGCCTATTGGCGCAGAGGGCCTGTCACCATGTCCGCCATTGCAGCGGTAGATATGGCATTATGGGACATCAAAGGCAAGATGCTGAATACCCCTGTTTATAATTTGCTGGGAGGAAAATCCCGCGATAAGATCATGGTGTATGCGCATGCTAATGGCAAAGACCTTAGCGATACGGTTGAGGAAGTTGGGCGCCACCTAGAAATGGGTTATAAAGCGGTTCGTGCCCAAAGTGGCATTCCGGGTATAGATAAAACTTACGGCGTTCCCAAAGATAAAGGCCGCTACGAGCCGGCTGAAAAAGGCTTACCTAAAGAAGACCAATGGTCAACTGAAAAGTATCTGAATTATCTTCCAACTTTGTTTAAGACTTTAAGAGATGAATTTGGGGATGAACCACACTTATTGCATGATTGTCATCACCGGCTCACCCCAATAGAAGCCGGGCGATTAGGTAAAGAAGTAGAGCCTTATCACTTGTTTTGGCTGGAAGATTGTACTCCGGCCGAGCTTCAGGAAAGCTTTAAACTGATCCGGCAACACACTACAACGCCTTTAGCCGTTGGCGAAGTCTTCAATTCCATCTGGGATATGCAGGAATTGATATCCAGTCAATTGATCGACTATATCCGGACATCTATTGTGCGGGGAGGGGGCATTTCACATATGAAAAAGATCGCCAACTTCGCAGAGATCTATCATGTGCGAACCGGGTTTCATGGAGCCACAGACCTTTCTCCGGTTACCATGGCATCTGCCCTTCATTTTGATCTTTCTATAAACAATTTTGGCATTCAGGAGCATATGCCTCATCATGAAATCACGGAAGAGGTTTTTTCGAGATCGTATACTTTTGAGGATGGATTCATGTACCCCGGGGATGCACCCGGCCTTGGCGTTGACATTAACGAAGACGAAGCAGCCAAATATCCATATGAACGGGCTTATTTACCCGTAAACAGAAAGGAAGATGGCACCATGTTTAACTGGTAAAGAATTGAATTTGCGCAAACTCACTCACTCAGCAAAAACGTGTAATCAGTGCTAAACCACTGGTCACACGCCGTTTGTCAAATAATAAAAATTAGCCTTATTTTAATTTACTTTACTTTATCACAGAAAAGAGCAAAATTTGCTCATAGACACTAAATTGTTGTATGAAAGTAACACTTAAAGATATTTCGGAAGCCACTAACTTCTCGGTTTCCACCATTTCGAGGGCCATTCGGGGCGAAGGGCGTATATCAGAAAAAAACAGAAGAAAGATATTAGCTGCCGCGCATAAACTGGGATACCCTCTTCCCACCAACGGTCGGAAACTACCCAAGGATCAGCCCCCGAATATTGCGCTCATCACCCAGTTTCATCCCGGAGAATTTTACGCCTCTTTCTTCCATGGCTTTACCCAGGCTGCTACAACAAAAGAAGTAAATGTCAGCCTTTTTAGTGTTACTCACGATATTGACTCTGTCAGCTCCCTGATCGAAAAACTTCGCACTTTAGGTTTTGCTGCTGCTGTGATATTTGTTCCTGAATTAAAAGAAGAGCAATACCTTCATATTTTACATGCCACGCCCAAAGATTTCCCGGTGATCTCTTGCTCCAATATTGACAATTCCGTGCTGGATACCGTCACATTTGACGCCTATCAGGGAGCCGTTTTGGCTGCACGGCATCTGTATGAACAGGGATACCGAAAACTGGGAATTATTGAAGGGCCTCATGAAATGCCGGAAGCTCGGTTTAGAACGAATGGCTTTATGGATTTCATCAAACAAAATAGTGATGCGGATCTGGTCTGGGACTTTAAAGGGGATTATACCCTGGAAGCCGGTAAAGAAGCTTTTGCCGACTTTGAAACTCTTGAGAGTAAACCACAGGCAATATTCACAGCTAACGATGCTATGGCCCTTGGCTTCATGGAAACAGCCCGCGAAGCAGGGTACACCTTCCCCGATGACATTGCATTGGTAGGTTACGATAATTTACCCATGTGTGAGAACCACTATCCTCGCCTTTCTTCGATAAAAACCGATTTTGCCCGTTTAGCAGAGAACACAATAGACACCCTGCTTACAAGAATGAAAAAGCCAACCGAGCATCAGGGAATTGTAAGTATGGTGCCTGTCACCCTTGAAGAACGCCAATCCAGTTTACGTTCTTCTTAGAAAAAACAGCCTATTTTTATATTGAGCAAATTTTACGCAAACCCGTAACTTTTTTGCTCAATTTGGTTTCTTTTTTTTCACTATTTGGATATACTATGCCATCCTAAGTAATGTTCTATTTCGGCTTTATAGATAATAAATTAAGCTTTAAAGTCATCCGTTCATTGCTTTTCTGTGTGCCTCTCCGGTTAGGCAAATTTTAGTGCTATAATGCACAAATTTGCACTTTCATGAGATTAAATAATTCCGTGGCATACCGGTGGCGTCACTAATAGTTTAAATAAATTACAGGAACGGCATGTATTTGGGAATAGACCTTGGAAGCTCGTCCATAAAACTCAGTTTGTTAGATCCCGAGAAAGGTAAAGTTGTAGCATCTGTCACTTATCCCGAAAATGAGATGAGGATCGATGCCCCCCAACCCGGATGGGCCGAACAAAATCCCAATGATTGGTGGAGCAATTTTCAAAAAGCATTCACCCTCTTATCCCAAAAGCCCGAAGTTGACACAAAGAAAATTGAAGGCATAGGCATTTCTTATCAAATGCACGGGCTCGTTTTAGTGGATGAAAATCAAGACGTCCTTCGCCCTTCTATTATTTGGTGTGACAGCCGTGCCGTTAATATCGGGAATGAGGCTTATAAACAATTGGGACCAGAGTATTGCCAGCAGCATATGCTGAACTCTCCCGGTAATTTTACCGCTTCAAAACTCGCCTGGGTTAAAGAAAATGAACCCAAAACTTTTGGCAAGATCCACAAATTCATGCTTCCCGGCGACTTCATTGCCATGAAATTAAGTGGCAAGATCACCACAACAGAAACAGGACTTAGTGAAGGCGTTTTTTGGGATTTCCAGGAAAAACAGGTCAACCAAAAGCTACTCGATTATTATGGCATCTCTCCAGATTTTGTAGCAGACACCGTACCTGCCATAGCAGCTGACATTACCATTCACCCCGATATTGCTGATGCCCTTAGCCTCAATAAGGATGTTAAAATTACATACCGTGCGGGAGATCAACCCAATAATGCTTTTTCACTGAATGTACTTGAGCCCGGCGAGATCGCTGCTACAGCGGGAACTTCCGGTGTGATCTATGCCGTAACTGATAAAAATGTGTTCGATCAGAAATCCCGGATCAATACTTTTTTACACGTCAATAATAATGATGAGCAGTCCCGGAATGGTGTACTCATTATTAATAACGGAACGGGAATTTTGTACAGCTGGCTCAAAAAGATTCTGAATACAGGTAAAGCCAACCTTGATTATGACTTGATGAACGAACTTGCTGATCAGGCTGATCCTGGCGCAAGCGGTGTTCACTTTTTCCCCTTTGGAAATGGAGCTGAACGGGTACTGGAGAATAAGATACTTGGAGCACAATTATTGAACATTGATTTCAATCAACATGCTACTAAACATATTGTACGAGCCGGTCTTGAGGGGATTGTATATGCCCTGAATCTTGGATTCGAAATGTTGGCAGACATGGACGTGCCGGCTAAAGCAATACGAGTAGGACACGCTAACCTGTTCTTAAGCAAGACCTTCCGCAATATTTTCACGAATGTAACCAATACCACACTCGAGTTATACGATACCGACGGAGCAGCAGGTGCAGCCCGAGGAGCAGCTTTAGGAAGCGGATATTATTCATCTGCCGAAGAAGCTTTTGCACATCTTGAGAAAATTGATGTGATAGAACCTGATCCGGAAATGGTAGCTCTATACGAAGACCTATATGGCAAGTGGAAAGCAAACCTTGATGACCTGATGCAGCTTTCCAATAAGACAGTTGCTACCCCGGAAGTCATTTAAAAAATTTAATCTACAACACAACCCTATACCTTATGAAACCACTAATTGGAGATCGCGAGTATTTCAAGAATATTGACAAAATTGAATACGAAGGACCTGAATCAGACAACCCGTTTGCCTTTAAATATTATGATGAGAATAAAAAAGTAGCAGGCAAGACCATGAAGGAACACTTCAGGTTTGCCGTAGCCTACTGGCATACCTTCTGCGATAGCGGACAGGATCCCTTTGGTGCACCAACACATTCTTATCCATGGGGAACTGATAGCGACCCAATTGCTGCGGCAAAAACCAAGATGGATGCAGCCTTTGAGTTTTTCACTAAATTAGGTGTTCCTTTTTACTGTTTTCATGACGTTGATGTTGTTGACCTAGCTGATTCTATTCAGGAAAGCGAGAAACGTCTTCAAACCATCACCGATTACGCCAAACAGAAGCAAGAAGCTTCAGGTGTTAAATTGCTTTGGGGAACTGCCAACCTGTTCGGGCACCCACGCTATATGAATGGCGCTGCAACGAACCCTGACTTTGATGTACTTGCTTATGCCTCTACTCAAGTTAAAGCCGCTATTGATGCAACCATCGAACTTGGTGGACAAAACTATGTTTTCTGGGGCGGACGTGAAGGATACATGAGTCTCCTTAACACACAGATGGGCCGTGAGGTTGATCATCTGGCTCGCTTCCTTGAAGCTGCCCGAGATTATGGCCGCAAAAATGGCTTTGAAGGCACCTTCTTGATTGAGCCTAAGCCAATGGAACCAACCAAACATCAATACGATTTTGATGCCGCTACTTGCATGGCTTTCCTCAAGAAATACGGTCTGGAAAAAGATTTCAAGCTAAACATTGAAGTGAATCACGCTACCCTGGCAAGTCATACGTTCCAGCACGAACTACAGGTAGCTGCCGATAATGATCTTCTCGGAAGCATCGACGCCAACCGTGGTGATTACCAAAACGGCTGGGATACTGACCAGTTTCCTAACAATATCTTTGAAACAGTAGAAGCTCTTCTGGTCATCCTGGAAGCCGGTGGTTTCAAAACCGGAGGAGTTAATTTTGATGCCAAGCGTCGCAGAAACTCTACCGACCTGGATGATATTTTCCACGCACACATTGGTGCCATGGATGTTTTTGCACGAAGCCTGATCGTGGCCGACAAAGTGCTTAACAATTCTGACTACAAGAAACTTCGTACCGAGCGTTATTCTTCGTTTGATAGTGGAGATGGTAAAGCGTTTGAAGAAGGAAAACTAAGTCTAGAAGACCTTCGGGAAATTGCCCTCAAGAATGGCGAGCCCAAAATGCGAAGCGGAAAACAAGAATTGTTTGAGAACATCATCAACAATAATATTTGATGATCATCTTTTAAGAATTCCAGTATCAAAAAAGCCCTCTTTGCGGAGGGCTTTTTTATTTTACCTGAATATTTTGAGATTGTATTCTTTAATTAATTCCGCCATCTATCTATATCTGCAGAAGACAAGCTTCATCTCAACCTTTATAAATAAACCCTGCCGACTATATTTGAATTTGCTGCCGGGATTATTCCTTATCAAGTAGTAGAACAACAACAATTACCAGATAAAAAGAAAGGCCGGCAATAAAAGCGACAGTAAATCCATAAAGCATGGAGACAACTATGGTCAACACCGAGCCCAGAATGGTCATTGCCCCGTTTACCCCATACATCCAGGGGATATATTCATCGAGATGATGGCTTTCCAGAATACGAATAGAGGTAGGAAAAGGCACACCCAGAACAAAGCCAAGGGGCAAGATTAGCAGAAAGGTAATAATAGCCCTTATAACCCTGTCTTGCCCTAAAAGGCTTTCCAGAATAATGGGATATACCGTAACCGCCACTGCTCCACTCACCAAAACTAAAATTGAGAAAAATAACAGCCTCTTATACGCATCCTTTATTTCGTAGAAATTCCCGCTTATGCTACCTAATCCCATCCCAACCAGTATAGAACATAATAATATGGACAGGGAGATTGTGGGAGAGCCAAGATACAGAATCAATTTTTGAAACAGCGCCAATTCCAGAAAGATAAAACCAGCCCCTAAACAGATAAAGAATAGAAGCAGCTTTCTTAGTTTCTTCAGGTTCTGTTTAGTTTCTCTCTTTCTTGCAACCAGATAGGGAACCAAAATGATCAATAAATTGAAAGCGAAAACAATTTTTAGTAAGAACGAGAAATTCTCTGTTATTCCTTTTTCAAGATTATAGAAATATGGGCTATCATCAAAAACAGGAGCGATATTAAAAGCTTGGTTTTCAATGATCGTATTCAATTGCAGGCTTTGGTCTCTTAAATTGGTCAATAATCTGTTACCCTGTGTCTGAGGTAAATTTCCCCAATTAAATGGCACATATGTTATAGCCGGAAGCTGGCTGGGTAAAGTTTGTGCAAAATTTAAATACTGATTTATTTTTTCTCTGGAATAAGGCTTTTTGCTTATCACAAGGGTGGGCGAATACCTTTGTTCAACAGCTATAAAGTGATCTAACACTTGTTGCCTGTCTATCCCTCTTTCTTCAAAAGCTTTTATGGTTGTTGTTATAAGCTTTTGCATTTCCAGGTCATTGTGAACAGTAAAGATCAACTGTCCCTCTGGTGTAAGTATATCCAGATAATCAGAGAGGGCTTCAACTGTAAGCAGATAGTTTTCGCTCAAGGCATAGCTTTCTATGCTTTGTAACTGTTGGGTTGAAGGCAGGGCCATTACTATCAAGTCGTACGATATATTGGTCTCTTTAACGTACTGTCGCCCTTCTTTTACCTGAATGTTAATATTCGGAAACCTTGTATACAGCCCTCCATTGTAATCTGCCTGGTCTTCCACGATCTCAACAAAGTCTCTGTTTATTTCTACTCCGGTTATTGAACCGATTCCAGAGATCAAACCGGTCAGGACTTCCCTTCCTCCCCCCGGGCCAATTACCAGCATTGTATTTTTTTGGCTTGGTTCTAACAAAAGGAAAGGCACAGAATTTGTGAACTGGAGGAGCATGTTGCTTAACACAGGGTCCAGGTTTCCAACACTACCCCCAAATTTATACATTTGGGAACCAGCGGCGCCATCAATAAAAATATGCTTAACTCTATCTTGATTGCTGTGCTCTACCAAATCCGATCGGCCAAACACACTCCATCTGGAATCTACTATTTCAGACCGAATTGTTGGGTCATCATACACATGGTGAAAGTCCTTTTCCTCGAATTCCCCTATCGGAATCTTACCCATAAAATCTATAGGCATAAATATAGCTGTGGATATGGCTACCAATAACCCAATAACAATAGTTGATCCTGCTAATTTTCTTGATCTTGGGATAAGCATCAAAAACCCAACCCCTGCAAGTATTAGAATACTTGCAGCCAAGATACCATTAATTGGGCCTGTACTTGGTAAAATGACCAAGGGCAATAATGAGCCTGCAGCAGCTCCGGTTAAGTCGGCAGCGTAGATCTTAAAGCTATCTGCCGAATAGATCGTGAAAACCTGGGAATAGAATATACCTGCGAAAAAAAATGGCAGGAAGAGGAACACAAAAAACACTAAAGGAGTGGTGATCATTTCTAATTGTGTAACAACCAATACAAATAAAATGCAGCTCAACGCATGGTATAATACAGGAGCGAACAGTTTATGGTTGTCCTTCTCTCTGGAGTGTTTTTTACCTGTGTAATAATCATAAATGGCCCCGGCAGCGAGGCCCATTATTGCTAGAGAGAGGATGATAAATCCGTAACTATTTACAAAAATTACGGAAGATATCCGGGTTGCAAGAATTTCAAAATTAAGAACTGATACTGATATGAAAAATAATACCAGCAGAACCTGATTTAACTTCTTCATTACTATTACTTAGAAGCTGATAATTCTGTTAAAGCTTGTTCATTTATTACAATAGTATGATTATTTCTCAGTTTCTCAGCAACCTCACTACTAAATATGTTGAAATAGTAATTGCGAAACATCCGTCTTAAACGGGGTGGGTGAACTTCGTCCAATGTAAGTGTTTTTTCTTTCTCAACATTGTTTGCCTTTATCACAGCGAATTTGGTTTCACCCTCTTCAGTAAAACTTACGGGACCGGCGGTTTCCCCTTCAGAAAGTTTAAATCCTGCATCCCCTAAATAATTCGGTTCCGGACTTAGATACGATTCGATTTCACCTTTTTTGTTGATGATATATGTTTTCACAGACCATGCATGGAATGCATCTTCAAATGCTTTTCCGCTATTTATTTCAGACATCGCTTCCTGAGCGGCTTCTTCAGTATCAAAAACCTTAACCCTAAGATTCACTTTATCTGGTTGATAGAATAATGAATCTTTGGTAAGCTCATAAAACTTTTGATAGTTCTCTTCATTAGCCTCTGGAATTCTGGAAAAAATAAATTCCTGATCATAGAGTCGTACAAATTCAGCTAATATAACCGGGCTATCGGTACTTAACGACAGGATGTCTTCATCCAAGCCCATTTCCCTGGCATTCTCAACTATTAATTCAGTACGTAATGCTTCATCAATAAACTTTTTAAAATCTCCTGGCTTAGGATTTGCTGATGTCTCTACGAGCAAAATATTATTGAGTAGATACAGATACTTTTGAAGGTCAACAGTACCGTTCTGATATTTCAGAATTTCAAAATTATTTCCCTCAGCAATATGCTCTTCAATGATCTCCTTATACTTAGCCTGCCGATAGAATCCTTCTATCCGGGCCCATTCAACCAGCTTGTTTAAACCATCTGTATTCCATTCGTATTCACTTTCATCCAAAAGGTTTTCTTTGTCCCTGTCATAATCTGAGAAAGCCCTCGGAGAATATACTTCTCTTAATTCCTTTTTTATTTCTGGTTTAATCTCTTCTAAGGGACGTAAATCCACTTCCTCCACATTGTTCACTTTCACTATCAAGATCCGGCTGGAAGATTCCAAAACCTGTACGCTGCCTTCCCTCATTCTAAAGATCACCTGATTTTGAGGTGAAGCAGTTCCCATGTCCCAAGTCATAACGGGCATTCTGCCATCTCGTTGAGCTGTTCGCCGGTCTTCAGAATATTGACTTACAAGACTAGCAAAATCATCGGTGTTCTGAGCTTTTTGCTGTATCTCTGAGGCTTTTTGTTTTAAACTTTCTAAATTTTCGGCATTGTCTTTTCTCAGTACAATTTGTTGATAAGTCACTTCCCTGCCTAAACCCTGGTAGTAATCCTGTATGACCTCTTCATTTATATATTGGCCCAGGTATTTTTCATCAAAATAGAGCACCAAAAGTTCTTCATTTATAACCCTTTGGATATTAGACATCAACTCTTGATCTCTATGAAGGTCGTTTTTTACAAACTCGATCTGCTTGAGCTTTCGAATAATGAGCTCATCAAGAGCTTCATCGTATCCATTATATTCTGAATCAGGAAATCTTTGTTGAAAATAGAGATCCTGGTGATAGTCTGTTAATTTCTGCTTCGAAATTTCATATTGCCCATCGATCAACGCCGCATATTCTGCCTTTTCTTTTTGGCAACTACTGAGTAGAAATAATACAAGGATTAGACCAATATGTGTTCCTATAATTTTCATTTAATTCCTTTCAGATTCAAAAATTAGTCATTAAAAAAAAGCCTTGGTTAAGATAACCAAGGCTTTTGAAATTACATAGAAGGATAGACTTCCTATTTCATCAGAGTCATTGTCTTAGAAACTGAGAAGTTTTCTCCACGGAGAACATACATGTAAACACCACTCGCTAAGTTTCTAGCGTCGAAGGTTACATTGTTAACTCCACCTGCAACCATTTCATTGTTTACAAGTGTAGCAACTTCACGTCCTAACATGTCATACACTTTCAACGAGATCTCTTGTGCTTGTGGAAGCGCAAAGCTGATCTGTGTAGTTGGGTTGAATGGGTTAGGATAGTTTTGCTCCAACTTAATAGAAGTAGGTACACCTGGTGTATTCTCGACTATTGAGGTAGCCAGTGGTCGACCTTCAGTCTTAGCATCTTCAATTTCAGCATATTCAGCATCTCGCTGAGCTAACCATTGAGCTTTCTGAGTTGGGAACCAGTTAACATCACCTACAGGGAAACCATTTAAGCCACCTGTTAGGTAAGCAGAGTTTGAGTAAGACAGGTCAACAGGAATTGGCCAGTCAGAAATAGCGTATGTTTCGCCGGATGCAGGATTTCCTTCTGTTCTCAGGTCTGTCATAACAGCTGCATTATCATCAGGCATTGAACCTACAGTCCATTCTTTAAAGTTACCCAAAGCAGCAGATTCGTCCATTAAACCAAAGTCCTCAGTGAAACCTGGGGCAGCATCTTCCAGCCCAGTTTGCAACCAATCACCTTCGGTTAGATATGGCCAGGTATCATCATCATCAAACATAGCCTGTGTTCTGGTATTCATGGTAATCATAGAATTCATGAGTTCACCATTGGCTGGGCCATTTGCTACTGTATCTAAATAGGTAGCATTAGCTTCTTCCATCAGTGTAACTACATCATCCAGAGCAGGAGACCAGTAAGCTACGTTTCTGTCAACCAGAATTTTTCTCATTCCGGCCCATTCAGAGGCATCAGCACTTTGATACTCTTCTGGCAGGTAGGTTTCTGCAACAGAGTTATTAGTTGCGGACAGTGAATCAACATTTATAATACCTGTAGGCAACAGATCCTGGTCGGTTTCACCAACATCAAGACCTGGGTAGTAAGCCTGTACATTCGTATTCACGAACAGGTTATTCGTAACAGCCATATCAACCTGATAACCCATTGTTGAAATTGGGGCATTGGAGATATTCACAAAAGTATTGTGGTTAAATACTGCTTTGTTTACAGGGAAGCCTCTAAACTTATAGATCATACCAGCACCCATAACGTGAGTGGAGTTTTCTACCCACATCTCTTTTGTAGGATTACTTACGTTATCGTATACACCACCATTTCTTCTACAACCATTACCATTCATGTTAACGAAATAGCTGTTAGAAATTTTAATGCTGTTGTCTGGCCAGTCATTAGATTGTATGAACACCCAGTTGGTGTGCTCCATGTACACATTATCTAAGGTAAGTGTATTACCTGATGCATTAGCATCAAAGTAAGTCCAACCCTGTGCTTCACTTGTTGAGTGAGCTCCACCAATAATGTTTCTTACGGTTATGTCAGTGTTGAAATTAAAGAAACCACCATTCAGGTCAGTATCTCCTACCTGAATTCCAACAATAGTTGCTGGTCTGCTTTCATTTGTACTCATTACATGGGGAGTATGATCTGCCCCTGCAATATCAAGCGACCGGTCACCACTGGATGCTATAGTACGGTTATGAAAGTAATATCCACCTTGGGATAGCTCATAAACGCGAGTTGGGGGTGCGAGTGTATCAATTTCAATAAGATCTGCCAGCGCGTTGGGTGAATTATCCATTGCTGCAAAATCTTTCACCACCAATGTATCACCACGTTGTCCCGTGATGTAATCATCAGTAGTTTGTGCATGGGCAAGCGAAAAGCTCCCAACGATGCATATTAATAGTAGCGTTAACTTTTTCATATATAACTCCTTGTTTTTGGTTTATTTGAAGTACGTGTTGTATTAAAATCCATACCTGACTCCTAATTGGAATCTGCGTGGATAATAAGCTATAGAAGCAAGGTTTCTTTCCACAGGGTTATTAGGATCTCCTCTTTTGAATTTACGATATGTTTTCACAGGAGAGTGAGTAAGGTTAACCCCGTTAAAGAATAAACTCATGCCTTCCACAGGTAATTTTTGGCGGATGGTTAAATCCCAGTTATGAATGTTTCCTGTGAAATTATCGTCTTCTGGTCGGCCGCCAATCCCGGTAAGCACATTACCTTGCATTCTGTAAGAAACCCTGGCTGAAAAACCTTTATAGTCATAACCCAATGCGACATTAACCACATGCTCACCTTGTTGTATCAGACGTGCTGTTCGAACAGTATCCACCTGATAGTTAATCACTCTTGGGAAAGGTCCGCTGCTATCCACCGAATCTTTTACCAAGGCTTGTGGGTAGTCCATTTCTGAAAAGATTCTGGTATAGTTCACATTCAGCACTAAAGAATTAAAAGGCTGTGGCAAGTACCAGAAATGCGTTTGCCAGTCAAACTCCAAACCTCCAACATAGGCAGGATTTGGGTTGTTGAAAGTCGTGTTCACGTTAGAGGTACCGTATAATGGTCGTATATTTTCGTTCTCTTCCAGCCATGCATAGTCTGCAGAATCGGGGAAGAAGGTTCCTTCAGGAAGTTGATTATAGAATCGGTTAATTCCATAGGAAACATCTTCCATTTTCTTACCGAAAGCACCCACGGTAAACAAACCTACTTTGTTACTATGGAAAGAAAAGTACAGGTCCAGGTTTTGAGAGGTTGTTGGCTTTAAGTTTGGATTCCCTGCCTCTCCATAACTTCTTCCATCCAGGTATGTCCGAGGAATTAACTGATTATAATCCGGTCGTGAAATTGATTCTGTATAAGCAAATCGCATATCGAACCAATCGGTAGCTTTATATTGTACCTGAAGGTTAGGGAACCAATGCCCACGATCTCTTTGGGCAGAGTTCAGGGTATCAAGGTTTTTACCCAGGCCATCAACCCAATGCGTTACGTATACAAAGTTAGCATCAAAGTCCATATTGTAGTGCTCATAACGTGCACCGGTTAGAACGGACAGCTTTTCTCCAAAGTTAAAATCTGCCTGGAAGTAACCTGCGGTAACGGTTTCAGTTCCTTCATAGTCATCTCTCCAGGAGTCTATATTATGTAGCCCGGGCGACCACCCTTCTCTTGATAACCTGAAATACTGATCCATTTTCTCTACATCAATTGCAGTACGCATATCGTAACTACCACCCAAGAAATACTGGCCTCTATTATCTAAATAGTCTCTGTCCCACCAATCTATATATTGCAATCTTACATTGGGATCAGCGCCAATGCTTTCCATATACTCTGCGGCACCGTCATTATTGGTAGGCTCACTCAATCGAGCGTAGTATCGTGTGCGATCATTCCACCTATAAGTATGAGCAATTTGACCACCGGTTTTAAATTCACCTGAAATATTATCGGAAAATGTTACCGGGATCGTATAGTTCAAAAATCCGGTATATACCTTTTCATCAAAGTCAGTATCTGTTGTTTCACCCAGCTCTGAAATTGCAGCTACTTCAGGATCATCACTATTTAACTCAATATCAAAAACATCATATGGAGTCAGGAAATATCTGTTTTCAACATTCTGATAACTTGCAGAAAAAGGATGTGTTGATGGATTTGACTGATTGAAATTAGGATTCTTGAAATTAAAATCTGCATTTCCACCCCAGCTCAGATCAGTTCGTCTTTCTGAGACCGATCGGGATAATCCAAAATCCAGTGTGGTTTCCCCCAACTCTTGTTCAACCTGAAGTGCATTGATCAACAGAACATTACTATTAATATCTCGTGTGGTTCTATATCTCCTGACTGTGTTTTGCAATAGCAATCTATCCTGATGGCTTGCATAGTCATTTTCCCGGAAGGCGATCGTGTTCTGAAGAACAAATTTTGTGGTCGGTAGTTTGAAGTCCAATATCAAACTTCCTCCATATTCGTCTGTAATACTTACCTGATCAGAATATGTGAATTCGTCCAGGCTATATACAGCCTCACCATACACTTTATTTGTAGTCTGAAATCTTCCCACCCTGTTAAATGTGGCACTACCTACATCTCCGCCACCATTTACTTTACTGGCATTAACCTGAAAGAATGCACCTAACTTATTGTCAAAAAATCGATTACTTGCACTTCCCCAAAGCTGATAATTAGCAGCAGTATGATCTTGCGTGTTATACCCACCTTGCAACATAAAATCTGAGTGAAAACCTTCATCAGCTTCTTTAAGCCTTAGGTTTACCGTACCACCAATTGCACTCGCATCCATTTCAGGTGTTGAAGCCTTCGTTACATCTATACCGGAAAGCATATTAGAAGAAATAAAACCGAGACTGGTAGAACGGTTATTGGCATCTGTGGATGGAAGGCGAACTCCGTTTACCATAATAACATTCTGTTTCGCCTGAACTCCGCGAATTACCACTTTATCGCCATCCTGCAAAGATATACCCGGCAATCGACTTAGCGCTGTAGCGGCGTCGGCATCCGGTAATTCTCTAATTTTTTCAGCAGATACCACGTTTTTAATGGTACGAGAACTTAACTGTTGGTTAATAGCCTGCCGCTGCCCTTCTGCCTGGGTAGTAACAGTCACTTCCTGACCTTCTACCGTTGAAGGAACCATCTCTACATTAAACTCCAGAGTGTCACCGGCTACAATATCTACCTCTTGCTCTATTCTCTCATAGCCTACATAACTAACTACAAGAATTTGGTTTCCAGCTGGCACTCTTCTAATGACATATTCTCCGTCTATATCCGTTGCCTGACCCAGACTGGTACCCTGTATCATGACATTAACGCCGATCAGCGACTCTCCCGTCACACCGTCGATTACTGTTCCTTCAACCCTGCCATAATCATCTTGGGCAAATAATGTTGAAGTGTGTATTAATAGTGAAGCAAATAACAGTGCTAAAATTTTGATCTTCATCATCCTTTTATTCCGTAAATAAATTGGTTAGTGCACTTTTAACTAAAAGCGCTTACAAGTATTTTGTTCAATATAGAAAATGGAGGGAATTAATAAAAAAATTTTTGAGCAATTTTTTATAATGTTTTGAGCAATTTTTGCTCAGTTTCATTTCTTTCTTCCTTAAAAAAAACTCTCTTTTTATCTCTTTTGACTCAAAAAATACAACTATAAAGACTCAAAACCTTATTAGAAATACCTTCGAGGTGCTTTTCCAAAATCAATAATTCTAAGCATGTTATTAATTAGTGTATTTTTTACATTTATTTTTTATCGTCCATCATTAAAACTAAACTTGCGAAACCTTTTAATCTTATAATCCAAAAAAGAAAAAATTATGGGCACTCTAGCAATCATTGACTGGCTGGTAATAGCCGGATATTTCTGTATAATCGCCGGCCTGGCCTGGTGGGTCATCAAACAGAAAACAGATACCCCCACCGACTACTTTTTGGCGGGCAGGCATTTAGGCTGGATGATCGTAGGTACATCTATTTTTGCCTCGAATATTGGTTCCGAACATTTGGTGGGGCTGGCAGGCTCTGGTGCTACCGATGGCGTTGCCATGGCCCACTATGAATTACACGCTTGGTGTCTACTGGTTTTGGGATGGGTGATGTTGCCTTTTTTCATCCGTTCTAAGGTCTTTACCATGCCGGAATTCTTAGAGAAGCGCTTTTCCCCTTTAGCCCGAACAGTGCTCTCAGGAATCTCTTTACTTGCTTATGTGCTTACTAAAATTGCGGTAGGAATTTTTGCCGGCGGAATCGTTTTTAGTGTATTGATGCCCGAAGTTTCCCTTTGGGGAATGAATAGTTTTTGGATCGGCTCAATACTCGTGATCGTATTTACGGGTATTTATACGGTGCTTGGAGGATTAAGAGCTGTTGCCTACACCGAAGCCTTGCAGACACTGGTTCTGTTATTCGGATCCGTGCTTGTCCTTTATTATGGTTTGCAGGCTATCGGAGGCTGGGACAGTTTATATGCTATTGCCGGGGAAGAAATGTTTGACCTGTGGAAACCCATGGTTCCTGAAGGCATGGAAAGTACCTGGGCTCCTGTGGTAGAAGAAGGTCGCATGGCGTGGTATTTTAATACTAATTATCCCTGGTTCGGGATGCTGTTTGCAGCACCCATTGTAGGACTTTGGTACTGGACTACTGATCAGTACATTGTACAGCGAGCACTTGGTGCTCCCAACGAAACCGAAGGACGTCGCGGAACTATTTTTGCCGCATTTCTGAAATTGCTTCCTGTATTCATCTTTATTATTCCGGGCATCATTGCTTATGCACTGGCAGAATCAGGACAAATGGCTATCCTTCAGCAAGAGCTGATCAACGAAGGAGGCGGAGTGAATACCCAAAATGCACAGGCGGCCTTCCCGCTCCTGGTAGCTCACATTCTCCCCGTTGGAATTAGAGGGATTGTAGTGGCCGGATTGCTGGCTGCACTGATGAGCTCCCTTGCCGGAGTTTTTAATGCCTCTTCTACTTTGTTCACCATGGACTTCTACAAAAAGTTCAAGCCTGAGTCTTCAGAAGAGCACCTCGTTATGATGGGACGTTTAGCTACAGTGATAATGGTTATTATTGGCCTACTCTGGATTCCTGTAATACAAGGTAGCCGCGGTTTATATGATTACCTGCAGGGCGTTCAATCCTATCTGGCCCCTCCTATTTTTGTGGTCTTCTTTTTAGGCGTATTTAACAAACGACTGAATAAGGAAGGTGCGCTTTGGTCGCTATTTGTTGGTTTTGCGCTTGGTGTTTTCCGCCTTGCCATCGACACTCCCGTAGCACTTATTGAAGGTTTTGCTTACGAGCCAGGTACTTTCTTATGGATCATGAACAACATCTTTTTCCAATACTACAGCATGATCATTTTCATCGTTTGTATTATTGTGATGTTTGCCGTGAGTTATATGACACCCCCTCCATCTTACGAGAAAATATCAGGACTCACTTATGGAACTCTAACTGAAGAGGATAAACGAAAATCCCGCGAAAGTTATACCTGGGTTGATACCGCGTTATCAGTCTTACTTGTAGCTGTCATAGGATTTATTTACATCTACTTTTCTTAGAGAAGCTGTTTATTTATTAAGCGTAAATAAAAACCCGGACCATATGTCCGGGTTTTCTTTTTTCAATGATATTGACCGCTTCATTCCGAGCTGAATGTTCTTCGAGTTATTAAATCTTCCACACCTATCTCCTGAAATCCACCTACCAGAAAACAGCATATAATACTGCGACCAAAACCAGAATAACATACGCTCCTATATTAAAAGCAGAACCGGTCTTAAACATCTCCGCCGTGGTATGAATGGCCTTGGGGTCTTCGTCTTGTGGATTCGTAGTAAGGCTTACTCCGGCAATGATCACAATGGTAAGAATGAGGGTGTAATACATCTGATCGAGAAACGGCAGCCCCAACGCCGGAACTTTAAGAAGCAGCGCGATCACAATTGAACTGAGCACTCCATAGATAGCGCCTTTGGTGGTAGTTTTTTTCCAAAATAATCCCATCATAAAGACCGCCAGAATTCCGGGACTCACCAATCCAGTGTATTCTTGTATATACTGAAATACCTGCGGGACATTTTCCAGCTGCGGGGCCAATAACACCGAAATAATAAGTGCTACTGCCGCAGTGATGCGTCCTGTGTTTACTGTTTGTTTGTCGGTGGCATTTTGATTGAAGTACGGGCGGTAAATATCCATCGTAAAAATGGTAGCCACCGAATTTAGCATCGAAGCCAGGGAAGACACAATGGCGGCAGCAAGTGCAGCAACCACCAGCCCCTTAAAACCAGGCGAAAGGAATACGCTGATCAGCCACGGATAAGCATTGTCGTACTCTATACTGCCATCGGGATTGGTGAAAACATCGAAAACGCCGGGAATGTGCGCAGTCCCTTCCGGCTGAAAGTACAATACATACACGATGATACCCGGAATAACAACGATCAATGGAATGATCAGTTTCAGAAAAGCCGCAAAAATAATTCCCTTTTGGGCTTCCTTTAGCGACTTCGCCGCCAGTGTCCGCTGGATGATATACTGATTGAATCCCCAGTAGTATAAGTTGGCTACCCACAAACCTCCGATCAAAACGGCAATGCCGGGAAGATTCTTGAATTCCGGATTATCACGATCCAGGATCATATTAAACTTATCTCCCGCCACATCATATAAATGCGCAAAACCATTCAAAACGCCGCCTTCAGGAGTGATGTTATTCAGGGCCACAAACGTAGTTACAAATCCTCCCAAAATAAGCAACCCCACCTGCAATACATCGGTCCAGGCAACGGCGGAAAGTCCCCCATAAAGAGAATAGGCTGCAGCAATAAGCGCCAGCCCGATCAGGGCATAGATCAACAGGCTTCCATCTCCGGTTCCCATGATTGTATCAAGGGCTTTAGCTCCCAAAAAGATCACCGTTGTCAGGTTCACAAATACAAACAGGGCGATCCAGAAAACTGCTAAAATAGTTTTAAGGGTTGTATTGAACCGATGCTCAATAAATTCCGGAATGGTATACAGTTTCTTTTCTATAAAAATAGGCAGCAGGTATTTGCCGACGATGATCAGCGTTACAGCTGCCATCCACTCATAGGACGCAATGGCGAGTCCTACCGCAAAACCAGAGCCGGACATCCCGATAATTTGTTCGGCAGAGATATTGGCTGCGATCAGAGAGGCTCCAATGGCCCACCAGGGAAGAGATTTACCGGCCAGAAAATAATCTTCGGCATTTTTTTGATGGCCTTCTTTATCCCGCGAAACCCAAAGCCCGATCCCAATAATGAGTAAACAATATCCAACAAATACAGCAATATCTATTCCAGTCATTCTAAACCTTCCTGTCGATTTATTTTATTTTTTATAGTGTGTTTCCGGTAACTCCTTTAAAAGAGAGGCACTGTATTCAGCCGTTACATCCCGCTGTGGATTTGCCAGCATCTCATACCCTACCCGGAATTTTTTGACGGTAGCCGACCGCAACAAAGGCGGATAGAAATGCATATGAAAATGCCATTCGGGATGCTCTTTCCCGTCGGTTGGAGCCGGATGCAGTCCTGCAGAATAGGGAAAAGAGATCTCAAACAAGTTGTCATATTTGATAGTGATCTTTTGAATGATCTCAGCAAATGCCTTCTTCTCATATGTATTCATATCGGTAAGCTTTCCAAAAGGTCGCTTGCTTACGATCATGGTTTCGAACGGCCAAAAAGCCCAGAACGGCACCACTATCGCAAAGTGATCATTCTCTGCAACTACCCTTTCCTTCTGCTCAAGTTCCAGATCCAGATAATCGGATAGCAGTGTTCTCCCATGCTTTTTGTGATACGCTTCAAACTGCTTTAACTCTTTGGCAGGTTCTTCGGGGATGGTTTCCTGAGCCCATATCTGTCCATGCGGATGGGGATTACTGCACCCCATGATCTCTCCCTTATTCTCAAAGATCTGTACGTAATTTATGAAATCATTGGCACCAAGCTCTTCGTATTCCTTCACCCATAGATCTACCACCTGCTCAACCTGAGCAAGCTCCATTTCAGGAAGGGTAAGATCGTGCCGAGGTGAAAAGCAGATCACTTTACAGAGACCGCGCTCCCCTTTTGAAACCAGAAGATCTTCATGACTGATCTCTTCGGGTGATGTATCGGGCAATAGAGCACTGAAATCATTTATAAAGGAAAAGGTAGATTCGTACTCCGGGTTTTGCGCCTCTCCCGCCCGCTCATTTCCAGGACACAGATAACAACCCGGATCGTATTCCGGTTTCTGCTCCTCTTCAATATTCTCCTCCCGTCCCTGCCACGGACGTTTTGTGCGATGCGGTGAAACCTGTATCCATTCGCCGGTTAACAGGTTTAATCTGCGATGAGGATGAGTAGTAAGATCAAGTCCCATTTTCAGTTTATTTCAATTTTGGAGTGAGTGAATCCTGAATAATTTTAGCCCCGGAGGCTATTTGGGTAATATACATTTCTATTTCTATGCCCGTACTATTTCGATATTCTTTTGCTATTTCTTTTTGAAAAGCTTCCACGTGTTCTTCCTGAACAAGACTGATGGTACAGCCGCCAAAACCTCCCCCCATCATACGGGCGCCATATACTCCGCTTTGTTCTTTAGCGATCTCCACCAGCACATCCAGCTCCCTGCAGCTGACTTCATATTCCTTACTCAGTCCTTCATGTGAATCAAACATACATTTCCCGAACGCTTCCAGATCATCTTCAGCCAGGTATTTGCATGCGGCATGAACACGTTCGTTTTCATCGAGCACAAATTTACAGCGCCGGAAGATAAGTTCATTTAGCTCACTCTTATGATCCTCCAATAGTTCTCTGGAAACATCTCTGAGATTCTGGATACCAGCATCATATTTCTTTAATACCTCTACTCCCTGTTCACACTGAGCCCGGCGGACATTGTATTCAGAATCCGCCAGGTTATGGCTCACCTTAGAATTGCACAGCACAACCTTTATGTCATCTCGTTCAAATGGAACTTGCTCAAACTCCAGTGACCTGCAATCCAGCTTGAGCGCAGAACTTTCAACCCCGTGCAAATTTACAAACTGATCCATGATACCGCATTGAACTCCTACATGGTTATGCTCCGTCAGCTGACCAATTCTGGCCATTTCTGATCTGTTTAAATTGAGATCAAATATTTGTGTTAGGCCGATGAGCAATGCCCCTTCCAAAGCAGCGGAAGAAGAAAGGCCCGCACCAATGGGAATATCTCCGCTGAATACGACATCAAATCCACCAAGCGAATAGCCTTTTTCCTTCAACTCACAAATAACACCTTTCAGGTAATTCGCCCATTGCATTTTGCTTTGTTTAGGATGAGCCACCTGCAGCTGTACCGACTCATTCATATCTATGGAGAAAGCACGAACTTTATCCATCCCATTTGGAGATATCCCCAGCACTATTTTCTTATCAATGGCCGCCGGCAGCACAAACCCGTCGTTATAATCGGTATGGTCGCCCATCAGGTTTACCCGTCCGGGAGATGCAACAAGAACAAGTTCTTTTTTGAACCGAGATTTAAATTCATCAATTACAATCTGTGTCAGATCGGCTCCGGTATATTCTTTCATGAAACTTCTGCTCTACATCCCATTATGTATTAACTATTCCTTGCTTTTTCTTAGCATCTATGTTTCTAAAATTGATTTATCAGTCTTGATAAGTATAAAAAAAATAGCCCGCTTTATCTTGTAAAGCGGGCTATCAACTTAATTTTCAATTGCTATAAATCTAAACAAAATCTGCTATTTAATAAGCATCATCTGTTTTACATCGGTAAACGATCCCGCTTCTATTCTGTAGAAATAGACTCCTGATGACAGACTCGCTGCATTAAAAGTTACCGTATGGGATCCTGCATTTTGACGATTATTTACCAATGTTTGAACCAATCGCCCGGTTATATCATACACCCGCAGATTTACATCTGCACTTCTCGGCAGGTTGTAGCTGATCTGTGTAGTTGGGTTGAATGGGTTCGGGTAGTTGTGGTTGAGCTTAAATTGCTCGGGAGTGTTGGTCAACAGCTCTTCTGTAGAAACACCGTATTCCACATTCGCCGTATCCACATAGGCTCGCAGCCATTCTAATGCCGGACGTTCTTCGCCATTATCACGAATGATGTAGGCTTCCTGATCATCTCGCCACAGGCCTGTTCTCCAGCCCCACAGAGTAACACCTTCTACTGAAGGATGCTCCCAGAAGATCGGGAAGATGCGCTGATATCTTGCAAGCTGCACTGAATCTGACTCTGCGTCTGTTCCTTCCGGATCACCGTCTATATCCATTTCAGTTGCTTGAATAGGAAGTCCGGTCTCGCCCAGCATATCCAAAGTTCTCTCAATCTCAGATGGCAGAGAGGGTACAATAGAGAATGCGTGAGACTGTACGCCTATCACATCAATTAGATCACGTTCTTGCAGGTCTTCAATAATGGCAAGATAATTCGTGGTTGCAGCTCTGTTTCCAACAATACCGTAATCGTTGATCATCAATTTGGCATTTGGGAAACGATCCCTAGCCATTTCAAAAGCGGTAATGATCCAATCATGGCCGGTATCTCCGGTTCCGCCCAATGCTTCAATGTAATTAGCATCTCCACTTTGGCCGTCCGGCAGCTGGTGTCCGTTTGATCCTTCGTTAACCACCTCAACGTATTCCATGTCTGGATAACGTTCGGCTACTGCATCCATCCATTCTTCGATCTCTTCGAGCTGCTCTTCAGTGCTCAAGTCATTGATCCAGCTAGGCTGCTGCCCACCCCAGATCAGAATATGGAAACGGAATGGGAAGCCATTGTCCTTGGCAAGATCATAAGCAGCATCTAAACCGGACCAGTTCATTTCATCACGGGTACCTTCTACGCTACCCCATTTACCAGCATTCTCAGCTGTTACCTGGTTCCAGTAGCTAGTAAAATCCTGGACCTGAGGAGAACTGTAAATATTACCTAACCATTTGTTCTTACCCTGCGCTATTGGGTCCATATCAGGACCGGTAGGCGCATCTGCTGTTTTCTTAAGTACAAAGTCATCAAGATATATAACCGCACCGTCATTCGTCTCAGCGTTGAATTCGGCACCCAATCTCATACCATTTTCTGCCTGAGTTGCACTTGCCACAAAAGTAAATGCAACACGTTGCCATTCAGTAGTAAGGGTTGTTTGTGGGGAATCCCAGCCTCTTGCACGTGCATATCCACCTGATTCCGGCATGCTGGCATACACTCGGGCAATTCGACCATCCTGATCTGCTTTAACCCAAGCCGAAGCTTCATAAGTTTCGCCTTGAACAACATTTATCGGGTTATTAACGGCTTCATTGTTGTACCATTCTGTAGTTCCTGACCATGACACCGTTACTGCCAGAGCTTTTGCATCTCCGTCTGCTGCATCATCCACCACTTCTGCAGAAGAACCGTCTGACAAAGAAATGGTCCAGGCTTCAGGTTCTGCATCACCAAGCTCGCTATACGTTAAACTACCGTTGTAATTTACCGTATCGCCAACTGCATAAGGAGGCTCAGGGTATGGACTTACTTCAATTTCTTCAACTTTAATATAGTCGATATAGATGCTATCGCCATTGGCGTGTGCGGGGAATCCCATGTGAAGTCCCACATTGGCAGTAAAAGCCGTATCGGTCATTGTTGTATCTAAAGCAACGGTCGTCCATTCGCCTTCCGGGATAGAAACCTCGTAGCGTGGCCCACCATATGCGGATCCAGCATCAAGACTCATGAGGCCTGATGAAGCGCCGGTAGAACTATTATATTGCATACGTGCTGTAATAGCGTACTGTGTTTCTGCTTCGAATGAAATATTTGCACTTCCGGCCTGAATATTCCATGGATTTGCTGATCCATCAATATCCGTCAGCGTCACTTTGAGCAATTTGTTGAGAGCATCGGCAGTATCTTCAACGATCTCAAAATCGGCGAGGGCATCAGCTCCATTGAAGAACCATCCTGTGGTACCGGTTGTTGGTCCTAAATCTGATTCAGAGAAATCTCCGTTTGTATTTACAAAGTCTTCAGGGGTTGAAGGTTCTTCCACTTCCTCTTCTGCAGCTTCCACAGCTACGTCATCTACATATAAAACGACGTTCTCACCATTATTTTCGTGAGCGAAGTGTATAGCATATTGAAGCGTGGTATCATTTTCAAAAGAAACGGGACCGGCTTCAAAAGTTGTCCAATCTGTTGATATTGACTGTCCCCATAATTGAGCGCCGCTGCCACCATCAAATTGTATAGTAGCATCTTCGGAAGCACGTGCTCGAAATGAGAAGGTATATTCCGTTCCAGCGGTTAGATTGGAAGTTTGAAATGCCTGAACAGACCATGCATCAAGTCCTGCAGTATCCGTTAATGTAACCTGCAAAACATTATTGCTTGCATCATCAGGATCTTCTGCAACCTCAATAGTGGCATTCGATTCTCCCTCGAATGTCCAACCGGTTGTTCCATCTTCAAAATCTCCATTGGTATTTACCTGAGCATTTAGCGTAGTACTAACCAACAACAGCATTGCTACTGCGATCAGCGACTGGCCAAAAGCTCTTACACTTTTAAATGGTATCGTTACTTGTTTCATCTGTCAGTCTCCTAAAGAATTGTGATTAAGTTTATAGTTGCAAAATCGTTGCTCAAAAAAATTTCGCCGATCATGATTTATTATTGACGCTTTATTTTGAAAACCCTGTGACAATTTTATAGATGGGTTGTCCATTTTCAATAATTCCATGTCCTCTGGAAAAATATTTCAGGAACCGCTTCCAAAAATCCGCGCAATAATATCAGTGATCTAAAACTATATGAGATAATTTTGCCCAACAACTGCGCAAATAATGTAACTCATTTTTCTGTCTCTTAAAAAAATTTTGCCTGATTTCGTTTGCTGAGCAAAAAATGTGCTCAGTATAAAACAAAAAAAAGGCGGGCCTGCAATAATGCAGACCCGCCTATTAAAAAACTAAAGAATCGTTTTTTAAACTTATTTAATCAGCGTCATGCGTTGACTTTTAACGAAACTACCAGCTTGTAGTCGGTAAATATAAACACCGGATGCCAAGCTGCTTGCATCAAAGCTGACCATCTTACTACCAGCAACCTGTCGCTCGTTAACCAAGGTTTTCACTTTTTGGCCAAGCATATTGAATACTTCCAACGTTACCTGAGTTGCTTCAGGAATAGCGTATGAAATATTGGTTGTTGGGTTGAAAGGGTTTGGATAGTTCTGATCCAATTTGAAAGAAAGTGGCTGATCACCAACTTCATTACTTGTGCCTTCAACTTTCTGAAGAACGATATCATCTATATAAATAACGCCTCCATCATTTACTTCGGCATTCGTTTCCACACCTACTCTCATGCCGTTGGTGGCCTGAGCTTCCGTAGCAGTGAATGTGAAAGCCACACGCTGCCATTCAGTTGTTAATTCAGATACAGGAGTCGAAAATCCTCTGGCTCGCTCATAGCTACCTGAAGCAGGCATGCCCGCATAAAAACGACCAGAACGGCCTTCTTCATCCGCTTTCAGCCAAACTGAAGCTTCGTAAGTTTCGCCTTCAACAACATTAATAGGCTCATTTACAGCTTCGTTTTCGTACCAATTGGTAGTACCAGACCAAGCAACTGTTACTGCCAGTGCTTTTCCGTCTTCATCAGCTGCATCACCAACTACTTCAGCCGAAGAACCTTCAGCAAGCGAAATAGTCCAAGCTACAGGTGCTGTTGCTCCAACATCACTCAGTGTTAAACTACCATTGTAATTCAACGTGTCTCCCACAGCATAAGGAGGCTCAGGTACTGGAAGTGGTGTTGGTGCCGGAGCTGGAGTTAGAATGTCATCCTCAAAGAATCCGCCATAGAACTGGGCCTCTTCATTGAATCTTGATAAAATACCTGACAGCAAGAATTGTTCTCCATCAGCAGGCTCAGCAGTTCCGTCAAAGAAAGCCTCATCACGGTCGATACGATAGGTTATGGTATCTTCTGCTACCTGGAAGTATACATTTGTTCCTGAACCACTCCAGCCATCGAAGTCTTCAACAGGCCAGTCGCTAATCTCGGATAAGTAAGTAGCTGTATCTGTAAGTGCTACATACTGTCCCTGATAATCGCTCTCAACATTGAGAAACTCATCCAATCCAATTTCATAGACAAGAACGTCATTTCCGGTTGAAACCACTTCTGCGGAATCAACATCGATCTGAACCTGTCCTTCATATGATGAAATTGTTCCATAGAGAATATGCTCGTCGCCGGGCTCAACTTCTATGTCACCCTCACCAAAGAAGATCACATTGATACCTCCTGTTTCATCCTGAAGGAACCACTGACCATTATTAAAGCCATAGTTTGGAGTAGAGGCAATTCCGCTGATCACTAAAGAACTGTCTTGGTACGTTCTTGCGTCTGCAATTGCTGTAATTTCAGCCGGCTCATCAGTGTCTGATTCTCCAATTTTTTCAATTCGGATGTAGTCCACATAATAAACGTCGCCATTTTCCAGATTAGAGTCACTTAAATGAAATCCGGGCGCTGCTGTAACAGCAGTATCTGTGGTAAGAGTATCAAACTCAAAGACCGTCCATTCTTCATTATTGACCGATTGTCCGTAGAGATTAATACCTGAAATTCCTGATACGAAGTTTAGAGTAGCAGATGCTGCATCGGTGGAGCTTACATATTTGATCCGTCCGGACATTACATACGTGCCTCCTGCTTCCAGTTCATTATTAATACTAGCCAACTGCACGGTATATACTTCGGCTGCACCGTCAATATCCGTGATGGTTGTTTTATGAAGGACATTAGATGCATCATCGGGATCTTCCACAAATTCAAAATCTGCAAAATCGCCTCCAAGCATCCACCAGTTTTCAATTCCGGTAGTTGCACCGAGAGTTACGTCCTGAAAGTCACTGTTATCATTTACGAAGTTTTTCTCTTCAGTAGGTTCTTCTACTACCTCTTCCACTTTTTCAATCTTTATATAATCGGTGTGGAATACATCTCCATTTTCAAGAGAAGAATTCGAAAGATGAAACCCTACATTTGCTGTAACCTCAGATTCTGTTCTTACTGTATCTAGGGTAAAAACAGTCCACTCATCGTTGTTGATAGATGCACCATATTGGTGAATGCCAACATCCCCTGAAGTAAAGTTAATGGTTGCTGTAGCAGCGTCTGTTGAACTTATATATTTAAGCCGACCCGAGATTACGTAGGTTGCACCGGAGTCTAATACCGTATTTACACTTGCGACCTGAACATCCCAAGCATTTGCCGCACTGTCAATTTCGGTTAGGGTAGTTTGCAATAATATGTTAGAGGCGTCATCCGGATCTTCAATAAATTCGTGATCGGCATAGTCTCCTCCTAAGATCCACCAGTCGGCAGTCGAGGACTCACCAATGGTAGACTCTGAAAAATCCCAGTTTGTATTTACCTGAGCATTTAGCGTGGTACTAACCAACAACAGCATAGCTGCTACTGCGATCAGCGACCGGCCAAAAGCTCTTACACTTTTAAATGGTATCGTTACTTGTTTCATATTTTATACTTCTAATAATTATTGTGGTTGAGTTTATAGTTGCAAAATCGTTGCTCAAAGATTTATGAATTCTTTTAGCTCAACTTCAGCTTATTCCTGAATGGTTCTGTTGTAATTATTCTTAAATCAAAAATTTAACGGGAACCGCTTCCATGTATCTGTGCAATAATTTGCATTTAATGTTCTGAAATGAGGTAATTTTGCTCACTAATTGCGCAAATAATGTAACTTATTTTTCCCAATGATGAAAAATTATCTGTTAATAATAGTTAAATAAACATCATTCAAAATATCCCTTCTTAAAAAGGAACCGCTCTCAGTTTTTTTAATTGGATCTGTATTTTTTGCTCAAAAAAAAGCCTGGTGAGCAATCGCTCACCAGGCTTTTATTAAACGGATTTCGCTTCAGGTAAAACCCTGAATGTAAAACGTCCTATTTAATTAACATCATTTGTTTCACGTCAGTAAATGTTCCTGCTTCCATTCTGTAGAAATATACTCCGGATGACAGGTTAGATGCATTGAAGCTCACCGTGTGTGAACCTGCTGACTGGCGGGTATTTACCAGCGTCTGGATCAACCGACCGGTAATATCATACACGCGCAAGCTAACTTCTGCATTTCTTGGCAGGTTGTAACTTATTTGTGTAGTCGGGTTGAACGGGTTTGGATAGTTGTGGCTGAGCTCAAATTGCTCCGGCGTATTAGTTATCAGTTCTTCATTTGAGACACTGAATTCCACACTTGCCGTATCCACATAAGCACGTAACCACTCCAGGGCCGGACGTTCTTCGCCGCTACTGCGTACCAGAAATGCATCCTGGTCTTGTCGCCATAACCCCGGACGCCATCCCCACATCGTAACACCTTCAACCGCAGGGTGCTCCCAGAACACTGGGAAAATGCGCTGGATGTTACCAAGCTGTTCCGCATCAGAAGTTGCAGTGGTTACAGCATTGGGATCTCCGTCAATGTCCATCTCTGTAGCCTGAATAGGTAATCCGGTTTCAGCCAACAGATCAAGTACTGCTCTGATTTGAGATTGTGATCCAACTGTTGAAAATGCATGGGCCTGAACGCCGATCACATCAATTAGATCACGCTCCACAAGATCATCAATAATGTTCTTGTAATTCCGTGCGTTTGGGGTGCCCCAGGTATTGCTACTCACAATGTTGTAATCATTGATCATCAGCTTGGCATTCGGAAATCGTTCGCGGGCCATTTCAAACGCAGTAATGATCCAGTCGTGGCCGGTATCACCGGTTCCACCTAACGCTTCAATATAGTTGGCGTCGCCACTTTGGCCGTCAGGCAGCTGATGTCCGTTGGAGCCTTCATTTACTACTTCCACGTATTCCATATCCGGATATCGTTCTGCAACGAGGTCCATCCATTCTTCGATCTCTTCAAGCTGCTCTTCGGTGCTCAGATCATTGATCCAACCCGGCTGCTGTCCTCCCCAGATCAGAATGTGAAAACGGTATGGAAACCCATTATCCTTGGCAAGGTTGTAAGCCTCATCTAATGGGCCCCAGTTCATTTCATCTCGCGTGCCTTCCACACTGCCCCATTTACCAGCATTTTCTGCCGTTACCTGATTCCAGTAGCTGGTAAAGTTTTCTATCTGATTTGAACTGTAAATATTACCTAACCATTTAGCCTTGCCCTGAGCTATCGGGTCCTGAGGTTCTACCGGAGGAACAGGGGGTTCTGCAGATCCTGCCTCGCCATTGTTCAGGTTTTCAACCGTATAGTAATAGCTGGAAAGTCCGAACGCGATCTTGTCAATTCTGAAACCATTTTCTCGTGCTCCAACTTCAAAAATACGTGTCAAACTATCTGGATCATTGACCATGAACGTATCAGCAGGTGCACCTTGATATCCATTTTTGGAAAGGTTCACCCATTTCCATGTTCCCTCTCCAACACCACCGGCATTGCGTACCACATCACTGGGCATATTAAAACCAGCTGATGCCAATCCGTTGCTTACCTGCCAGTGCGACGTGCTGTCGGGGTGCTTTTCCCCAAAGCCGACCGGAATAAACCAGCTGTCATCATCAAAAGTTGCGGAGCCTACATATACTCTTGCGAACAAGTCATAACTACCTGTATCAGGGAAAGTTAGTTCGTAGGAGATCGTGCGGTTTTCTCCCGGGCTGTTTGCTGTTCCGCTTGTAGCTTCGGTATCTGAAGTTATGGTCACATAGGTGCTTCCGTCTCCTTCATCGGTTTCGGTAGCCCATTCAGAACCCACATCACCTGATTCAGCTTCTACAATTAAAGGTTCTCCAAGTATTTTGGGATGTGTAACCCGAACACTGTCAAGATATACCGTTTTCCCTACGTTGGCTTCAAAGCTAAAATGCATTGGTGCACGAACGGTGTCGGTGCCTGCAGGTCCGGTAAAGGTAAAGCTATATTCCTGCCATTCGGTTGTTAATGACACATTTGCATTTCCCACCCTTCCGAGTTCGGTGTAGTTATTATTCGGGTTGTGAACGGTGAAATTTGCTGTAGCTCCGGCTTCAGAGGCCTTCGCCCATAAAGTTACGGTGTAGTTTACACCCGGCGTTACCGGAATACCTTCGTTTACAGCGCCCAGACTGTAATCTTCAGGGCCTGTGCTTGTTGCAGAAATTGCCAAGGCTCTGTTGCCATCTTTAGTGACGCTATCCACAATGGCATAAGTGCCGGCAGCTCCATCATCGAGTACAAAGAATTGCCAGCCTTCCACACTTGCAGTGTCTCCGGATACGGTTATATCAGAATTCTCAAAGCTTCCGTTTGTATTTACGACCACCTGCCCCTGTGCAAAAGCATTTTGTGCAAAGGCCGTTATCATCAACAACATTACACTCAGCGTAAAGCCGAGTTTAGTCCTTCTGTATTTTCTTGTAATAGTTTTGTTCATATGATCATCCTTGCTAAAAGTTGGTATTTAATGTTATCAAATAATTGATTTGAATAGTTAGGGTTTAGGGTTTGGTAATATTCTGAATTACAGCAGTTAGATCGTTGTAAACCGGCTGTCTGTTTTACTTCATACTTTAAAAAATGGGATAAGAACGGCTAAGTTGTCGAGAATCAAATAATAACTCCGTTAGAAAGCATCTCACTTTTATTTCTCGCTTAGCTAAGCACAAAATTATTGCCCAAATAAATAAAATGCATTCGCTTAAAAACTGCTGTAATTGATATTTCTGACTCAAATATTGGGGGTGCTTAGTAGCTTTCTATTTTAAGTGTATAAATTACATTTGTTAAAAACAAACATTTTCGGAAGCGCTTCTTATTTTCCATTAACCAATCAATAACAGGATCTTAGGAAATACTTATTCCTGAATATTAAAGAGATCACTCATTTGTAAACCTATAGTTTGTAATTTTAAGTGTAATAATTACATTTATAAAATAATTCAGCTCGGGATCGATCTTTACTATTGGATTTTTCTTGCGTTGCCGACTTCACAGATACATCACGTTTTAACCCAAATACTTTTTTCTCTATTTGAAGTTGCAACCGGCTTTCATAAGCATTCTGGTCTGCAGGCATTACAACTCAACTTAAAGCTCATAATCTCAACTACTCATTTATCCGGGAATACAACATGAAAACAAAATACATCGGAGTCGCTACTATCATTTTTGGGGCCACAGTTGCTTTGTCATTCCTATCAAATCAACAGGTCACAGATAAACCCATTTATCTGAACACCACCTATTCTTTTGAAGAGCGCGCAGCTGATCTCGTTTCACGGATGACACTTGAAGAGAAACAAACCCAGCTTGGGAATACCATGCCGCCAATCCCACGCCTGGGCGTGAATAAATATGATGTTTGGGGTGAGGCTTTACATGGGATTATGGGACGGAATGATAACGCCGGAATGACCGCCACCTCCTTCCCGAATAGTGTAGCTATCGGCTCCACCTGGGATCCCTATCTGGTGCAACGAGAAACAAAAGTAGTTTCAGATGAAGCCCGGGGCTTTAACCACGAACGTATTTTTACGCTCACGTATTGGTCGCCGGTGGTTGAACCGACTCGTGATCCTCGCTGGGGAAGAACGGCTGAATCCTTTTCAGAAGACCCATTCCTGACTTCAGAAATTTCCAGTGGTTTTATTCGCGGGTTGATGGGCGATGATCCGCATTATTACAAAACCGTGCCCACCGCGAAGCACTACATTGCCAACAATACCGAATTCAATCGTCACACCGGAAGCTCAGAGCTGGATGCACGGGACATGCGAGAATATTATCTGAAACCGTATCGTCAGCTCATCACTGAGGATGATCTGCCTTCCATCATGACCGCTTACAATGCGGTAAACGGAACACCGGTTTCTGCAAGTGAATTTCTGATCGACACTCTTGCCCGCAGAACCTACGGAATGGACGGATATGTAACAGGAGATTGCGGTGCCATCGGCGATATGTATAGTGGACATCATTATGCCGAAGATGGCGTGGAAGCCACTGCCATGGGATTAAAAACCGGTGTGGATACCGACTGCGGAGGCGAATATCAGTCAAACGCGATCAAAGCCCTCAAACAGGGACTGATCACCGAAGCGGATATCGACCGGGCGCTGATCAATATGTTTACCATCCGCATGAAACTGGGGGAATTTGATCCTGCTCCCAAAGTGCCTTATTCCGGAATTAAACCGAATGTAATTAACGACCCTTCGCATAATGAGTTAGCAATGGAGATTGCCACCAAAACACCGGTCTTGCTCAAGAATGAAAAGAGCACTACCACGGGTGAAAAGGTGCTCCCCTTCAACCCAAAAAACATCCAAAAAATTGCGGTACTTGGTCCACATGCCGATAAAATTGAGCTGGGCGATTATTCGGGTCCGGTGGAAGACTCTCTGCAAAGCACGCCACTGGACGGAATCAGACAGTTTATTGATGATCATGGATTTGATATCGAGGTGGTTCATGCGGAAGGTGGAAATACCGAAAGCCGAAATGATTTTTTCACGCCTACCGGATTTAGAACGGTAGATACCAATGGTGCGATCACCGAATATGATGCAACCAATTATGTGGATGCCGCCGATGGACTGATCACCGCTTCCCGTTTTGGGCGCACTATGATCCGTGGAATCAAAGACGGTGACTGGGTTGCCTATTCCGGTGTAAATATGACCAATCTCGATTCTCTCATCATCGATTTCAATATTGCTACCAATGGCGGTTCCGTGGAAATTCGGGTTGATGCTCCTACCGGAAATATCATCGCCGGAACCACCGTGGAAACCGATAAGGAAGGCAACTTTTTCGGTCGTTCTGACACCTTTCCTCTGAAAGTGAATACCCTGGGCATAACCGGTCCGCGCGACCTGTATTTTGTGTTCCGCGAGCCTGAAACTCCAGCCACCGATAAAGCCACGCTCGACGTTGCCAAATCTGCGGATGTCGCCATCCTGTTTGTGGGCACCGACCAAAGCACCGGTCGCGAAGAATCCGATCGTTTTTCACTAAAACTGCCAGGAAATCAGGAAGAATTGATCAAAGCAGTAGCTGAAGTCAATCCCAATACCATTGTAGTGATGCAGACGATGGGAATGGTGGAAGTGGAAGGCTTCAAAAACGATCCCAATATCCCCGGAATGATATTTACCGGTTATAACGGTCAGGCTCAAGGCATTGCGATGGCTAAGATCCTTTTTGGGGAAGTAAATCCGGGCGGAAAAACACCGCTTACCTGGTACAAATCAGTGAATGACTTGCCCGATTTCAACGATTACCATCTTCGAAAAGGCCCCGAAAATAATGGCAGGACCTACTGGTATTATGATGGAGATGTTTCTTATGAATTCGGCTATGGACTTTCCTATACCACTTTTGAATACGACAATTTTGAAATAGACCGGGAGACCATCACCCCGAATGGAAGCTTTACGGTTTCTACGGATGTAACCAATACCGGCGAAGTTGACGGTGATGAAATTGTGCAGGTATACGTAAAAACTCCTGACAGCCCGGCTTCTCTCGAGCGCCCCATTAAACGACTGAAAGGTTTTAAACGGGTGACCATTCCGGCCGGACAAACCAAAACCGTGTCTATAGAAATTGACGGTTCCGACCTCTGGTTTTGGGATGCTGAAAATGAGCAGATCACTTTCGATCAGGGAACCTATGTGTTTGAGATCGGACCATCCTCCCGCAGCATTCATGGAGAAGTAGAGGCCGAGATGCACGGCAAGTATAAACCAGTACTGAAAACTGTGGTTGCAGAGGCGGAAAACCTCGTAATGAATCCCGGAAAATCCACCCCAAGTAGCGTGACCGCCAGCCTAAGCAATGATCGCTTTATTAATTTGAGTGAAGCGGATGTTAAATTCAAAAGCAACAATCCACAAGTAGCAACGGTCAATAAATCCGGAAAAGTAAGTACCCATAATCCGGGCGTTGCATCCATCACGGCTTCGGTTAGGTATGGTGGAAATACGATTTCGGACAGCTATGTGATCAAAGTGATGCCGGACCTCACGCCAAAGTCTATTACCGTGAATGGAAGCGAAATCAAGGGATTCAGTGCGGACACAAAAGCGTACAGCTACCTGCTCAAAAAAGGTGCTAAAGTACCGCAAGTACAAGCCACTGCAGTCGATGCGAAAATTGCGGTTGAAGTTGAACAGGCAGGAGGAATTCCCGGAACCGCCGTCATCAACTTTGTGGATCACAACACCAATCAGAAGAACACCTATTACGTGAATTTTGATGTGGAGTCTTCCAGTGATGAATTTAACGGCAAACTTGGTTCTCAATGGAACTGGATTCGCGAGAATGAAAGCAATCACAGTCTGTCCGCAACATCCGGGGCATTAACCATTACCAGTGAGCCCGGCGATGTTTCCGAAAAGAGCAATAACGCAAAAAATATTCTCCTGCAAAGTGCCAATACTGACTGGACGATCGAAACCAAACTGGTGGCATCACGCACCCCGACTCAACCCGAAAATGCGGGAATCATCGCCTATCAGAATGATGCTAATTTTGTGAAACTGATGTTCCGCGCGGTCATCAAAACCACCCGACAGCAGGGCGTGCAGCCCGGCACTATTGATCTACTGGTTGAGGAAAATGATATTGCCACATCTGCTGCTCGTTTTGAACTTTCTGAAGAAGTGATCGGCGATAATGATCTGCTTCTCAAACTCGAGAAGAGAGGCAGTCTGTACACAGCCTATTATTCAACGGATGGTGAAACTTTCGATAAATTAGGCACGGCCGATGTTCTTCTGAAAGATATTCAGGCCGGATTAATCGTGAATGACGGAATCATCACGCAGGGCATGACCAGTACCTTCTGGTTCGATTCATCCACCAACAAACCCGATGCTCCCTTTGATGTTTCTTTTGATTATTTCCGCATTGAGAACAGCGGACTCAAATAGATCTCATTTTCTTCTTGTCCTCGTTCCCAAGCTCCGGCTTCCAATGATATTTGGTTACTCCCGCTGTTTTCCGTTGATAGAAGCTCTCCCTTGTTTTTTTAGGATAGAGGCTTTGGACCAAACGCTGCGAGATTTAGGGGACGCTCGCAGGTTCTGTATCCCAAGTTGAATTCAATAGCAACCTCGCAGCGTCCTCAAGACCTGTGAACGTTGCAAAATGGTCTATATCAGTTCTGAAAAAGTCGTTTGGCCACCATCGACAGATATAACTTACAATTCATCCAGGTGTGGCCGCCGCCGGAGATAAAGGACTCGTATTCAATTCCTTTTTCGTCCAGTATTTCCATATATGGATCGATAGCTCGTTTGGTGAAATCCTGCTCTCCCACTGCAATCCAGAACAAATTCAGGTTTTCGTTGGTAGCTTCCGGATCTTCAAAAGCGCCGGCATTATTTCGGCCGATCTCATTGACCCGCATGCCCGGAGCAAATCCGATCACCCAGCTAAACAGATCCTGATTGTTTAAGCCAAAATACAGGCTGGTTCCGCCTCCACCTGAAAAACCGGCAATGGCCCGGGATTCAGCATCCTTTTTCACCCGGTAATTTCCTTCTACATAAGGCATTAGGTTATTCATGAAATCCTTTTTGAATTCCTGCAGGTTTTCCCACTCTCGCAGACTTCCGGATGATTTACTGATCACCGGATAGGCCCGTCCATAAGGCATGGCAATGATCATCTCTTTGGCTTTTCCTTCCGCGATCAGGTTATCAAGGATGATGTTTGCACGACCTACTTTCGTCCAGGTTTCTTCGGTATCGGTGGTGCCGTGCAGCAAATACAAGATCGGATATTCTTTGTCCGGATTATCTTCATATCCCGGAGGGGTATACATCACCAGCGGACGTTCACCCAGCTCCGGCGAAGTATAAAGATGATAGGAAACCGTGCCATGAGGAACATCCTGAATAGTATGCACAAGCGGTTCATCGCCCGTCACTTCCACGATGCTGGCCTGAAACCCCTCATTCGGAAACTTAAGGCTGTTTTTGGGATCCGCCACACTCACCCCATTCACGATAAAATTGTAGGGATACATATCCGGTTCTATGGGGCCAACGGTTACGGACCAAAGTCCTTCTTCGTTCTTAGTGAGATCAGCCAGTCCGTCCATAAACTGTCCGCTGAGTTTTACTGAGTCGGCATCCGGAGCGTAGTAGCTAAAAGTTGTAGTGTTGTCATCGTGTACTACGGGGGATTCAAATACCGGTCCGCCCCACTGGGCCATAGCCATGTTGGCGGTTAGCAAAGCTATTACCGCCAGGGAAAATATTCTTTTCATATACATTTTACAGAGAGTTTAAGATGTTAAGGACTTTAGTTTATAAAGTGCATGTTGAATTAAACGACCAGTGATCACTCACTTACATTGATAAATCCTGAATTACTAAGCCAGCGGAATAACGGATGCATCCATTCATCTATAGGCTGCCGGAAAATAAAGCCATGTCCCCCTTCCGGATATAAATGAAGCTCGGCCGGCACCTGATGTTTCAGCAATTGCTTATAATAACGCAGGCTGTTTTCAACGACTACCAAATCATCGTCTCCAGCATGAGTAATATATGCCAGAGGTGTGTTTTCCGTAATCTGAAGTTCGTTGGAATATTTGTCTACCATCTCTTTTGACGGGGATTCTCCCAACAACTTTCGTTTTGAATCTGCATGTGTCAGAGAATCTTGCATACTGATCACCGGATATACCAATATTTGGAAATCAGGCCGCAGGCTGGTGGAATTTTCATTCTGAATAACTGACTCCTTAAAATGAGTAGCTGCGGTTGAGGCGAGATGTCCGCCGGCAGAAAATCCCATAATTCCAATTTCATCAGGGGAAATATTCCATTTCTCCGCATTCTCCCGAACCGTTTTGATGGCTTGCTGGGCATCCTGAAGGGGAGCAATGGTTTTATTGGTCTGCAATGTATCATGAGGCAGCCGATATTTTAACACAAAGGCCGTAACGCCATTTCGGGCAAATTCCTTGGCGGTGTTCACGCCTTCCCCGTTATATACCAACACACTGTATCCGCCGCCGGGAACGACGATCACCGCAGCCTTAGATACGTCTTCACCGGAAGGCCGATAAACCTCCAGCGTTGGATTTAATACTTGTCGAACCAGACCATTATGCGGGGATTGATCAGTGCCGGTAACTTTAGCATTTGGTACTCCATCAGGATAAAGGTCTATAACCTCTTGTGCATTCACCGTGCTACAAAATAGTAGTAGTATAAAAAGAGATGTTTTTTTCATATGCTTGACGCCAGCTATTTAATTTCGACTGTTATCTTCTTTAGGTCCTCTGAGGCCGAGCTATTCCCATATAAAACTTCATATTCGCCCGGGGTGATAGCCATTCCTCTCTGCTCCCAATCGTAAAACTCAAAGGAACTTGGAGGCAGCTCGATAACGGCATCTGCACTTTTACCGGGATTTAACTCTACCCGCTTGAATCCTTTCAGCGTTTTGATGGGCCCGTCAACGTCGTTCACTTTTCGGACATACACTTGAACGATCTCAGTTCCGGTCCTATCTCCGGTGTTGGTGACAGGGATAGTGAACCATACCGTTTCATCCGGGGTGATGGAGGTTTTGCTGGCTTCGGCTTCCCCGATATCAAACGTGGTGTAGCTCAACCCAAATCCAAACGGAAACAGGGCTTCTTCGGATTCCAGGTAGCGATAAGTGCGGCCTTCCATGGAATAATCTTCGATATCCGGCAGCTGATCGGAGTGTTTGTAGAAAGTAACCGGAAGCTTTCCGCCGGGATTGTAATCCCCGAACAACACATCGGCCACAGCCTGTCCGCCCGACTCTCCCCCATACCAAGCTTGCAAAATAGCATCCGCAGATTCTGTTTCGGGAGTGAGCGCAATAGCTGAACCGGAATTATTCACATAGATCACCGTCTTGCCGGCTGCCTTCAACGCTTTCAGGAATTCTCGTTGAACCGCCGGGAGTTCGATATTGGTTCGGTCGCCGCCTTTAAATCCGGGATAATTTACCGGCATTTCCTCGCCTTCAAGCAAGGTTGAAAGTCCGCCTACATAAATGACTGTTTCGATGCCCTCGAGATTTTCAATGATCTGATCGTAGGTAACATCCAGCTCTTTCCCGAAGTTGAACTCCAGATTGGCCTGCCAGTTTTCTCGTTGCGCGAAGTGAATTTCGATGTCATAGGTTTCACCGGCTTCAACCGAATAGGTTGCACGGGATGGCAACGTTCTCCAATTTGTATATTGTTGAAGTGATTCCCCATTCACGAACAACTCAAAGAAACCTGTCGCCCCAAAACGGAAAACCAGGTTGCCGTCTTCTTCGGCCGTATATTTACCTTCGTATTTGGCTGAGAAACCATCAAGGGCTACACCGGGCGCAAACTGATGCTGACCTGCTACGGTAAGTTTCATAGGATTCACTACCCGTACCGTATTCGCCGGCTCACCGCTCCAGTCGGGTGTATTCCAGTAGGTGGCTTTAAATCCTTTTTCTCCCTCAAAAGAAAGCCCCTCGAAATAACTTTCGAGCACTTTGTCTTCCACAAGATCAATGGCCTGACTATAATAGATCTGATCTTCGGAAAGCTTGGATTTGATCCCGTCCAGAATAGTGATGGTCCTGACGGGTGTTCCGTTGTAATTTCCCCATAGCATGACTTCATTGTCTGCATTGGAACCAAGTACGGCAACTTTATCAATGTCTTTACTGAGCGGGAGTACATCGTTCTTATTCTGAAGCAGCGTCATGGATTTGCGGGCCATTTCCAGCGCCAGCGCCCGGTGCTCGTCGTTGTTGAGGATGGAAGGCGGAATTTGTGCCCATTTCACCATAGAGTCATCATCAAAATCTCCCAGGTCAAATCGTCCGACCAGAACCCGCTTCAGCGCCTGATCAATATCCTGCTCACGAATCAGCTGTCGGTCAACGGCTTCTGGAAGGGTTTTGTACGTGTAATTGGCCCAGTCGCATTCCAGATCGGTTCCGGCCCTAATGGCTCTTGCAGCGGCATGAACCGGGTCTGTGGAAACATCGTGTGTGGTATAAAAATCGTGAACCGCTCCGCAATCGGCCACTACCAGGTATTCAAAATCCCAGGCTTCCCGTAGTATTTCATCCAGCATGCGCTCACTTCCGCAAAGTGGATTGTCATCCAGGCGGTTGTAGGCACACATGACCTGTCGAACATCCGCATCCTGAACTAACGCTTTGAAAGCAGGCAGATACGTTTCGTACAACTGACGAGGATCAACATCAGTCAGATTGATGGAATGGCGACTCCATTCGGGCCCCGAATGCACCGCATAATGTTTTGCGCCAGCCAGTAGTTTCAGATACTTCTCATCTTCCGGACCTTGTAATCCCTTTACCACATTCACGCCCATTTGGGTCATCAGGTAAGGATCTTCGCCATAGGTTTCCTGTCCACGCCCCCACCTCGGATCCCGGAAAATATTCACGTTGGGCGTCCACACGGAAAGACTTAAAAAGCGCCGGTTTTCCTCGCCCCTCATTCTCGCCTGATTGTATTTGGCCCGCGCTTCATCGGAAGTAGCAGTAAAGATCTCGTACACTAACTCATCATCAAAGGAAGCCGCCATGCCGATGTTTTGAGGAAACACCGTTACGCTATCGTTATTGGCATAGCCGTGCAGCGCTTCACTCCACCAGTTAAATTTCGGGATTCCGAGGCGCGGTATAGCCGGTGACTGATCCTGCAGCAACGATGCTTTTTCTACAAGCGTTAGACGTGAAATCAGATCTTCCGCCCGTTCTTCAGAACTCAATTCGGGATTTTGAAATGGATATTCCTGGGCGGTTGCCTGAAATCCAAACAGTACCAAAGCCAGCAGGCTCAGTGTTTTCTTTAGGGTTTTTGGGGTGATACTCATGTTGCTCGGTTTGTTTTTAATCATTGTATAATTCCAGTTTTGCCGCAAATCCTCCTCGCCGCAGCAGGAAGAAATCCACGGTGCTGCTTTGATCTACTACTAGATAGCGGGTATTGAATGCGGTATCGTGTTCGCCGTCGGAAATAAGGGTGAGTTTGTATTCCTGACCTTCAGGTAAAAAGTCAAAATTCAGGGTGTAATTTATATCCCTGCTGTCGGAATGAATGCCGCCCACATACCAGTTTTCGCCTTTCTTGCGGGCAAGCACTGCCAGTTTTCCAGGATATCCATCTACAAAACACGTCTCATCCCAGGCCACCGGCACATCCTTCAGAAATGAACGCGGAGCATCCGGCAACCGGTAATAGCCTTCGGGGCGATCGGCAAAATGCTGGATGGCCGATTCAAATACCACGCTCAGCGCAAGTTCATGTCCGTATGAAGTGATGTGCGGATTTTGGGAATTGGTGAAGGTCACCGGCGTATAATCCATCGGTCCGACCACATTTCGCGTAAATGGAAGTGTGGTGTTATGCGGCGGAGCCGTCGTCGTAAGTTCGGGCGTATTATTATACCACTCAGCGCCGCGCACAGCTTCTGTACTCATAAAATTGGGATAGGTTCTTGCCCATCCCCGTGGAACAATAGAGCCATGAAAGTTTACCATGATCTCAAAATCTGCGGCATCTTCCAGAATGTCGAGATAATAATTGATCATGTGCTGTTTCTCGCTTTCAAAGAAATCCACTTTCACCCCAACAAATCCCATTTCTTTAATTTTGTTGAATGTTTCTACGCGATTTTCATGCGTCAGCATCCGGTCTTTGGGCGTAGCCGGAACCCAGTTATGATCTCCTCCGGAATTGTACCAAATCCACGGTTTTACGCCCAGTGAATCGATATATGCAGCGGCATCTTCCAGGTCGCCACCATTGCTCATGGCATCCCACTCCCAGTCCAGCAGGGTATAGGGCCAGCCCATTTCTGCGGCCAGATCGGCAAACTTTTTAACGACCTGATAATCCTTTGTGCCATGGTTGTGCGACCAGTAATTCCAGGAGGCAATGCCCGGTTTGATCCAGTCTGTATTTTCAATTTTGGAAGGCTCCGAAACATCCTGCACCAGGGTTGATTCTACGATAGTTTCCAGATCACCAACAATGACGATACGCCAGGGTGATTTCCAGGGAAGTTCGATCTCCGGCTCGGGAATACCGGTTCCGCGTGCATCTCCGGAATCAGGGAAGGCCAGTTTATACACATTGCCATCATTTTCGTTGCGAAGCTTGGTCCCGGCGTAATCACGGCCGAGGTCTCCTTCATGAATCAGATACCAGAAGTCCGTGTCTTTGGTGTTGAACAGCGCCGGAATTCCCCAATCGCGCTGCACCGAGCCATCCAGCATTTCATCATAAATACGTTCATTGGCCGGATTCCAGGGCTGCAGCCAGCGCTTGGTGCTGTCGGGAATGTGGTAGGCGGTCAGCTCATCCATCACTTTGTAGGAACCGGATCGTTCAGGAAATTCATACCGAAAAGCTAAGCCATCGTTGTAGGCTCTTATGTTGAGGTTGATCCTGGCTTTATCAGCGTTCTCAAACTGTGCGACTACTTCATGCGCTGTGTTTTTCCGTTCCTTGCTTTTTCCATGAACCGCCGTGTATTCATCGGTAATGGTTGTCTGCTCACCGGCTTTTAGAAAGGTCAGATCATTGGTGAAATCCTGATTACTGCGGATGAGCCCCAGATCAATGCGGGGAATCAGGACGGTTTCTTCCGCATCCGCTTTACTTACCGACAAATACCAGTTTCCTGTTGTACATTCGCCGTCGCAAAGCAGTTCTACACTAATATTATTATTGGGGGATTGAACCTGAACCTGTTGTGCAAGGACAGCAGTTGGAATCCCAATCCCAGCGGTGATGGTCAATAACGCTATAAAATACTTTACTATAAACTTCATATTCTTTTGGCTAACTATTTTAAAAAGTGACAATCGCTTTACTTCCTTTGTACATGACTGATCTATCATACTCAGTGGCATACTCCATTCCTGTTCCGCTTTCCGAATCCACTAATACAATATTGAAAGTTCGTTCTTCAATCATTCCGGGGAAAGAACCTTCTCTTTCATCAATCGTCAGTTTCTGTTCGGAATCATCCCAGTTAAAGACGATGGTGGAATATTTCCCTTCCTCATAATTGTAATTATCAAATTCGTCTTCGTAGAGCACGAATTCACCGTCTTCGCCCGTGTAGATCCTGACTTCAAGTTCATCCCATTCCTTTTCTTCAGCATACTGAACATCAGGCCCAATAGGCAGAATAGATCCGGCTTTCAGATAAAGCGGCATAATATCAAGCGGAGTGTCTTTCTCGATGGTTATTCCTCCTGCATGCTTTTCCCCTGTCCAGAAATCATACCATTCGGTGCCGGCCGGCAGATACACTTCTTCCGATTTAATGGTCGAAAGATCCCGCACATTCACCGTATCTGTTCCCTGAACTTCTTCTTTGAAATACATGGGAGAAGTAACCGGAGCTACCAAAATCGACTTCCCGAACATATATTCATCATTGAGATCATGCACGTTTTTATCGTCGGCAAAGTCCATCATCAAGGCACGCATCATGGTGGAGTGATTATTGGTGACCTGCCAGGAAGTGGAATACATATACGGCAGCAGTCGATATCTGAGATTGATGAACTTTTCGATGGCATCGTATTCGGGGTCTCCCGGTTCACCAAACTGGTAAATTTCCCTTGGGGCATTGGTTCCGTGCGAACGCATCATTGGGGTTAGCGCTCCGAATTGTAACCACCTCACATACAATTCACGGTATTCAGGATCATCAAGCGGATTCGGGTAATCCCACAAAAAGAAACCACCGATATCGCTGTTCCAGTAGGGAATTCCGGTGAGGGAGAAATTCAGTCCGGCCGCTATTTGTGCGTGAAGCGCATCCCAGGAAGCAACGATATCACCAGACCATGTTTGGGCGCCATAGCGTTGCTGTCCGGCAAAGGCAGATCTTGTTAAAATGAACACCCGCTTATCAGAAGTAAGCTCACGCTGATGTTTGTACACTCCGCCTACTGTCATCAACGGATAGGCATTTCGGACTTTCCTGAAAGACCCCAGATAGGTCTGATTATCTAAATCTTCCTCTTTCTGATCAAGGTGATCCGGTTCGGTAGAATCCATCCACCAGCCATCTATGCCCACTGAATACAGTCCGTTTTTCAGATATTTCCAGTAGATGTCGCGGGCCTCGGGGTGATAGGCATCATACACCTGCACACCGGAAGGATAATCCATTCTCGGTGGCCATTTTTGGGAACCGGATTGCGGCCAGGTGGAAAAATCCATCAACATGCCTTTCTCGCTCAGTTCCTTGTATTGCTTGGTCTCCGGTCCGAATGATGACCAGATCGAAATAATGATATGAGCGTTTAGATCGTGAATGTCATCCACCATTTTTTCGGGATCGTAAAAATCCACATTCAAAAACTCCATCGCATTCCACAGATAGTTATTGCCCCAATACTGCCAGTCTTGAATGATACCATCGAGGGGAACTCCCAAATCACGATATTGTTGAACCACGCCTACAGTTTGATCCTGCGTTCTATAGCGCTCCCGGCTTTGCCAGTAACCAAAAGTCCATAGCGGAAACATAGGAGCCTGGCCGGTGAGCTCACGCATTTTACCGACCACACCATCTGCATTGCCTCCGTACATGAAATAGTAGTCAACCCCTTCTCCTACTTCTGAAATGAATGAGGTTTCGCTCTGAGTATCTTTGAAAATGGTAGGAGAATAATTATCCCAGAACAGTCCATATCCTTTTATGGAATGCATGTAGGACGTGAAATCTTCGGTGTTGTTTTGAACCATGCTGACTTCCACACCCCGTTGCGACATATTTCCCTGATAGAGTTGACCAAGCCCATATACCGCTTCGTCTTCATCTAGGGTAAAAGATTGCGTTATAGAATAGGTCTGTTCTCCGGCATCGTTGAAATCTTCAAAATGTACGCCCCCGGCTTTTTCTTTGAGTAAAGGAGTACCATCAAGATTAAAAAATGAAACCTGACCCGTTTGCTGATCAACCGTTACTTTGAGATTACCGCTATTAAGTACGACCGAGTTGTTCTCCTCCGATACGGAAAAATCCGTGCTTTCTGCTTCTTTAATTACTGACAAGCTCTGCTTGTTGAATGTTTCTCCTTCAGGATATTTTACCACCCGAACCATTGAGGCGTCAAAGAACTGTATGTTTATGTAGACAGAATTCACCGTTAATTCAATACCGGAATCTGTTTCAGTATAATTTTGAGCTTGTGTTGACAGAGAGAGCAGTACGGTAAGAAGTACACTAAGTGATAGATGTTTCATATGGCTGCCCGTCCAAGAGTTTGGGGTTTTGGGGTTGAAATTATTCCTCACGAGTATTAACTGGAGAACCTACGAGCATCCGCAGGTCCTCGTAGCGTTCGGCTTTTCGGCGAGAATCCCGTAACGCTCGCAGGACCTTTGGACGCTGCGAGGTTACTTCCCTCAGAAGTTGCTCCATTCTATTTTTGCAACTGGTAAACACGTTATTCCGCACTGATGTTGAAGTAATCAAAATCTACATAGCCGCCGGTGGATTCGGTTGCATAATTGAACAGCGCAAACCGATAGCCCATGAAATGCGGGAGAGTGTAGGACATCTGAATTTCTGATCCCAGAGCGTTCCATTCTTCTCCATCCAAACTGTAATAAAACTGCCCCTCGTCTTTGAGCTCTTCAAAATCCAGCGCAGCTTTCAGATACACTACCTCTTGTTCTAAAGGAACTTGTTCTTCCACTACTTCGCCGTCATCCGGATTTCCGCTGACCATAACGACTGACTTTTCGCCCTCTTCCATCTTCACCCCGATGTAGCCGTAATTGAACTGAAGGGCTCCGAGTCCGGCCACGTCTCCGTTTTTCATATTGCTCACATCAATCGCAATTTCACCGGTGGATTTGGGTCCGATTGTTCTTTGGGTCAGCGTATTCTGCGTATACACAAAAGTATCTCCAACCCGGTGATTGGTGATTCGCAGATAACCCGGCCGATCCGACACCGACCAGTATTCATCTACCGGATTATGATTCCACTGCCAAACCAGGGGTAAATCCGGATCGCCTTCTTCCCTTGAAAAATCATCTGAATTTACAATGCCGGGAATTAAACCCTCTTTTTTCGGGAGCGACCAAAGTGTATCGGGCACCACGCCATCCACGCCAATGACCGGCCAGCCATCTTCCCAGGTAACGGGAGCCAGATATGGGATCCGCCCCACCGAACCGTAATCCCGGAATAAAAATGAATACCACTCTCCTTCCGGAGTTTCGATCAAACTGCCCTGTGCTATTCCACGATCTTCGAGTCCTACGCGGCCTTCATACGAACCGAATAAAGAATCGGCCCGGTGAATGATGACGGTTCTCATGCCATCTTGTGGCCAGGAAATATTGAACAGGTAGTACTTCCCTTTTGCTTTGTACATCTGCGAGCCTTCCGCCGGCAGCATGATATTATCGCCCGTGGGCGCGGTCGCATTTTCGATCAGCACTTGCTCGGTTCCTTCCACAACACCGGATAGATCCTGCTTCAATTCTACGATCCGAATTTCACCTGCTCCCCAAACCAGGTAGATCTTATCATCTTCAAAAATGAGGGTATTGTCGTGCAGCGAAGGTGAAAAACTGTGCGCTTCCCACGGTCCGTTTTCGATGTCTTTGGTGGTATAGATGTGTGTTTTCCCACTGGTGGCAGAAAAGGTTGATACATAATACGTGCCTTCATGATAACGCAGGGAGCTGGCCCAGGAACCACGTCCGTAGGTGCTTTCACCATTCTCCATGTTCATGGCATCGTTATCGACCAGCGTATCGTAGGCGTAATTGACCAATTTCCAGTTAGCCAGATCTTTGGATTTCATGATGGGCACGCCGGGACTCATATGCATGGTGGTGCTGCTCATGTAATAGGTATCGCCTACCCGAAGAATTGACCAATCCGGCACATCGGCCCAAATGATGGGATTGGTGGCGCCCATTTCCGGATCCTTTTGTTGTTCACAGGCCTGGACAACGAACAAAAATGCCGCCATATAAATAATCCCAGCCACTTTGTTCCAGTTTTTACTTACGGTTGGTTTGTTAAATAAGATCATGGCTATTTCTTTATTCGGTGTCATTTATGATTTTGTATTCCTGCTAATTGTGTTGTGACTTCAAAAAGAGTCAAACCCTCAATTTCCGTAAAGAGCTACTCCGAAATCTCTGCTTTGCCCATTCTGTTTCATTAGCGAGCGCCCCAGATAGGCGGCTCCTTCGCTATAACTATCATCATCAGAGCTTCGCCAGAATACAGACGCTGTTCCTGCTACTCCCTTCAACTCAATTACGTAGGTATGACCGGCTTTTAATTCCGGCTGACGATCTTCGGGCAGATCCATAGAGAGAAATCCCAACCCTTGCGGTTTGTAATTGATGCGAAGTCCGTCTTCACTACCCAGCAGGTTTTCGCCGGCTGCATAGGTTGAATCCACTTCCTCGGTTCCCAGGTCATACAGAGCCAGTGTTACCGGGTTTTCCTCGATCGTCCCAAATCCGTCGCCGGCATAAAGGGTGATGCGATCAAGGGTAAAATCATCCGTGACTTTAATAGTCTGCCCAAGGCTGGAAACGCCTTCCGCACTGTTAAAGCTATGGGGTTCGGTGAATTCGTTATAGGGTTCAGTATGGGTCGTGATAACGGGAGAACCCGGCCATACTTCCCGACTTTCATCATTCTGGGTGATCTCCAGATCGGTAGGCACATCAACCAGAGGACCTTCAAGATTAAACACCGGTCCCTGATATTCTTCAGGAGGATTTGGCGGCTCACTAACGCCTTTTTTGGTTTTCTCAAGCGGCTTTATGGTGCCATCTTCATTGTAGAAAAGATATTCAGCGGAAACTGCGCGGCGACCGATGTCTCCGGTCAGATCGCCAATATTCAACTGTCCGGTGTGATAGAATAAATACCACTGATCTTTGAATTCTGTGATGGCCGGATGGATGGTATAGCTTCTTTCATTGCGGTCCATGATGATTCCCTGATAGCTCCACGGTCCGGTGATATCAGAAGCGGTGGCATAACAGAGTTTCTCCCACATATTCTGATGAGCAAAACACGCATAACTCAGATAATAGGTCTCTTCCCGTTTATGCAGCCAGGGACCTTCGGTAAAATTCGGTAGATATAATTCCTGAATTTGCCCATCAATTTCCGTCATGTTGTCTTTAAGTTTAGCAAGATACAGATGATTGTTGCCCCAGGAAATCCAGGTAGTTCCGTCATCATCGGTAAAAGCCGTAGGATCGATGTCGTCCCAGTCGTGAGGATCTTCGGGAGTGGGTGTCATGGAATCCACCACCAGTGGACCACCGATAGCGTCTTTAAACGGACCCGTTGGAGAGTCAGAAACCGCCACTCCGATCGCATCCCCTTCTGTGTTTACATCGATGGTGGTGGTATAGAACCAGAACTTCCCATCTTTCTCGATCACTTGCGATGCCCAGGCATTTCCCTGCGACCAATCGAAATCCAGCGCTTGCATGGCGGCTCCGTGCTCGGTCCAGTTTTTCATATCGGTGGATGAATAGACCAGCCACTCGTTGATGTTGAACATCTGATCTCCGGTGGCTTCGTCATGCCCTACATACAGATACATCGTATCGTTGTAGACCATAGTAGCCGGATCGGCAGTAAACCGATCTCTGAAAATGGGATTTTCTCCGGGTTGATGATCCTGCGCCATTGAAATGCCGGGAATACAAAAAAGTAAAAGAGTAAGAAGGGTTTTGGTTCTCATCATCTTGTGATTGATTTATCAATGCTTATTGGTATTTAATTCCTGAATAAAAGCGGGGCAAATTCATACAGACTTCGTCTCCAGCTTTGCCATTCATGAGCGGTTTCAGGTGATACATAAAAGTGCGTATTCATTCCCATTTCACCAAGCTTGTTTGTGTTTGCCCTGGGATCACCAAATCTACCGTTGCCGTCTAATTCTTTACTTCCGTAGCTCACGAACAGCAGATCTATATTTTCTTTGAAGTCAGGATTATTCTCAACGTCCTTCGGACTGATGCTTCCGCCGCTAAACATACCGACGTGAGAGAATACATCAGAGTTTTGCAGGGTTATGACTCGTGTTTGCATGCCGCCCATTGAAAGTCCGGCCATAGCGCGATGATCCTGATCGGCAATAGTTCGGTAGTTGGAATCGATCATCGGGATAATTTCCTGTATCAGGGTATTCATGAATCCGTCTGCCCATCCTCTAGGCGGCCATTCTCTTGGAGCATCATCCTCTTCCGCATCGTCATCATTATTTGCAGGCGGACGGAATGCCCAGTTGCCATCACTCATCACAATAATGAATGGCTCACTTTCCCCGGCGGCGATCAGGTTATCCATGATCAGGTTTGCCTTGCCCTGATTAGACCATCCCGTTTCGTTTTCGCCACCACCATGTTGCAGATACAATACCGGGTAGCTTTGGTCGGTATTGGTTTCATATCCCGGGGGCGTATAAACGAAAGTACGCTTGAAGCTTTCGCTGATCTCAGAATAAAAAACATGTTCACTTACCGTTCCGTGAGGCACATCTTTCAGCGCATAGATCTCCTGGTCGTGCGCCGGAACTTCCACACCGCTTCCCCAGCGGCCTGCACCGTAGAAATATTTACTACCGGGATCAGGAACCGAAGCTCCGTCAATATTCAATTGGTAGTAATGAAATCCTTCATCCTGTGGAGCTGATTCTCCGACCCAGTAGCCTTCTTCATCTTTCTCCAGGTCGTACTTCACAGCCCCGATATCCAGCTGTACATAATTTGCGTCAGGGGCAAAGATCTTCGCTTTCACTTGTCCCTTTTCATTCACCATCGGGTATTCCTTGCCGGCCTGATTTGCGCTCGATGGCTTGTACTCTGTGTTCTGAGCCATGGAAAGTGATGTAGAAACCACTAACAAAATGGTCCATAATGAGATGTGCTTTTTCATAATTCTGATCTTTGATTTTAGAGTTCTAAGTACATGTTACCTATTCAATCACATTTGATGTTTCCAGCTGAACAGAAACATTTTCCAGCCCTTCTGATTCTGCGGTTACCGTAATGGAGCCCGCTTTGCCTTTCACTCCACGTACAATAACCAGTGCCAATCCATTAAACGCTTTCCGCTCATGAGACGGGAATGGAGTGAAATCCATTTGAGCACCATTATCCGTGGCCACGATCTCGCCTGGACCTTCTATCGAAAATTTGATCTCATTCATGGCTGTTGGAACCATGCGTCCTTCGGAATCTTGTACTTTCACAGTGATGAATGACAAGTCTTTGCCATCGGCCGCAATTTCATTTCTATCTGCGTTGGCCTCAAGAGTTGCAGCTTCGCCGGTGGTTTGGACGACATCATCAGCCCACTCTTCACCATCTTTGTAAGCCACTACCCGAAGTTCACCGGGTTCATAGATCACATCATCCCAGCGGAGGCGATATTCAAATTCCCCTTTTTGTTTTCTTCCGAGAGATTCCCCATTCAGAAACAGTTCAGCTTCATCGCCGGAAGTAGCTACGTGAACAGGTGTTACTTCGCCTTCACGTCCTGACCAATTCCAATGCGGGAAGATATGAGCCATCGGAAGCTCAGGTCGCCAGTGCGCCTGATAAATGTAGAAGCGGTCTTTTTTGAATCCGGCCAGATCCACGGTTCCGAAGTATGAACTGCGGGAAGAATAGTATGGAGTCGGCTCACCCAAGTAATCCCAGCCCGACCAGATAAAGCCCCCAGCCACATATGGATGCTGATCCAAAGAGCGCAATACCTTATCTGCGGAAGAGCCGAAATCAGCCGTATATAATTCGTAGGAACTCACATACCCCGTTTCCGGATCGCCGCCTTTGCCGGGACTAATGGGCGAACTTATCGCATCAACCACAGGAAACAAATACGTGCCCCGACTACTTACGGCTGCTGCATTTTCACTGCTCACAATTACTTTATTTGGATAGGTTTCTTTGAAAGATGGATATAGCGGTGGAGTGGTTATCCCCTGACTTCTCAGGTGCGCATATTCTCCTTCATCCCGAATTCCTTCACCTTGATAATTCAAGCTGATCACTTCGATCGGGTCGGGAAATTCCATCGGCGGTTTAGCGAAGTTCATGGAAGCCGTTGTGAGTCGCGTTGGGTCTTCGTCTTTCATTATGTTTTGTAGCTTCAAAGCTAAATCAGCTCCAGCCTGACCAGTGTATTGCTCACCCACTTCATTCCCGGTACTCCACAACATAATGGAGGGATGATTTTTATCGCGACGAACCAATGCCCGCAGATCCTGTTCGTGCCAGTCGGGAAAAATGAGGTGGAAATCGTACGGGGCTTTTCGTCGCTCCCAAACATCAAAACTTTCATCGATCACGAGCAAGCCCATGCGATCGGCCAGTTCCAGTTGTTCTGTGGCTGGCGGATTATGTGCGGTTCGGATGGCATTCACGCCCATTTCCTGCATGACCTCCAGTTGTCGCTCAGCTGCTCTTGTGTTGAAAGCTGCCCCAAGCGCTCCCAGATCATGATGCAAATTCACTCCTTTCAAATGAATGTGTTCTCCGTTTACGATCACCCCACGCTCCGGATCCATTTCGATGGTACGAATACCAAATTCGGTTTCATATCTGTCTACCGGTACGCCGTTCACTTTGACGGTTGTAACAGCTTCATACATATTTGGAGTTTGGGTTGGCGCCGGTCCCCAAAGTTTGGGACCTTCAAGCACCAATGAACCTTCCACTTTTGCACTTCCCTTTGCTGAAACCTGCGTTTCCATCGGATCAAAAACAGCAACCACCCGGTTCATCCGGTTCCCTTCTTCATCAAGTTCAAAGATCTGAGTCTCTGCGACGGCCGTTTGATCACGCTCTGAATCATTATCGATGGTAACTTCTAAATTGATATTCGCCGATTCTTCCGACACTTCGGGCGTGGTCACATAAGTTCCCCACTGCCCAACATGCACCGGATTTGTTTTAGTGAGCCACACATTCCGATACAATCCCCCACCGGGATACCAGCGCGATGACTCCGGCGGATTATCCAAACGAATAGCGATCTGATTTTCCCCACCGTAATTCAAATATGGCGTCAAGTCCAGGCGATAAGACGCGTAGCCAAATGGCCAGCCGCCCACTAAATTCCCATTTACCCAGACCATGGAATACGACATCGCTCCGTCTATATCGAGGAAAATGGATTTGGTGGAATCAGAAGCCGGGATATCCAGATCCTTACGATACCACGCTACTCCCGGACTCGGTAGCCGTCCCATTCCTCCGGTAACTTCGGCATCATCCCCTTCAAAAAATGGTCCTTCGATGGCCCAGTCATGCGGTAAGGTTACATCTTCCCAGGAACTGTCATCAAAATCATGCTGCACAAAAGGAAAGTCACTTCCGGGATTTCCTTCCGGACGCTCATATCGGTCTTCAGGGTTCTTGATGAAATCATTTCCGGTCGGCATGATCCACGGCTTCAGCACCAATGTTTCGGCTTCTACCCGAACGGCATCTTCGGGCTCGGTATCTGCGGCTTGGGCATCGTTGTATTCTTCCAGGGGTGGACGTACATCATAGATCAATGAGTCTGCATCTTCGGCCGACTCATACTTCATAAACTTCCACCCGTCATTGATGGAAATACGTTCGCGAAGTTCCACATCGGGACTGCATGATGATAGCATCATCAGCATTAGAAATCCTGCTACAGGGATCAGGTAACTTTTCAACTTTGATCTGCTTTTTGACAAATTCATAATCTCATTTAAATTTTTAACGCTATTTGGAATGAACGATCACAATTTGCCCTTTTCTTGTTGGAATGTCATATACATACGTTTTGTGTAGTGATGGCTCCTCACCGCCGTTTTCCAAATGAATTAAAGGCTGCTTGATATCCGGTGTGGCGAAAAACGGATTCTCGTTTTCACCTTCCGCCTCAGTTATTCTATCACCTTCTAAAGGCACGTGCGAACGAATTCGAAGATTCCCGCCTAACTCCGACCGGATCTCAGCTCGCGTTAAAACTCCATTTTCCCAGCTCAGATCTACTTCAAAACCACCGCGGGCTTTCAGTCCTTTTACCGAACCGGTTTCCCAGACATCCGGCAGAGCGGGTAATAAATGAACGGCGCCGTCATGACTTTGCATCAGCATTTCTGCCACTCCCGAGGTGTACCCGAAATTTCCATCGATCTGGAAGGGCGGATGGGCATCAAATAAGTTGGGGTACGTTCCGCCGACCTGACTTCCATCGGGCTGAATGGAAGGTGAAAGCTGATCCTGAATGAGTTTGTATGCACGATTTCCATCCAGAAAACGAGCCCATAAATTGATCTTCCAGCCCATGGACCAGCCTGTAGATTCATCCCCGCGAGCGTTCAGTGAAGTTTTTGCTGCAGAGAAAAGCTCTGGTGTGCGATTCGCTGAAATATGATTCGATGGCATCACCCCATACAAATGCGAAACATGTCGGTGGATATCGTCCGGACGATCCCAGTCGTACATCCATTCCTGAAGCTGTCCCCAGCTGCCAATTTGCATCGGCGCAAGTTGTGATCTAAGTTCGGCCAAACTATCGGCGTACATTTCGTCTTTTCCTAATATTTCAGATGCTTTCATCACATTCGAAAACACATCAAAGACCAGCTGATTGTCCATCGTGGTTCCACACGCAATGGTGGTTCCCTCCCGATGGGCATTTTCCGGAGATTTGGACGGACAAATGACCAGCCATCCATGCCCCGGTTCTTCCATCAAAATATCCTTATAAAACAAAGAAGCTCCTTTAAGGATCGGATAGACTTCCTCCAAAAACTCCTGATCACCGGTATATACATAATGATACCACAGATGCTGGGTCAGCCAGGCTCCGCCACTGGGCCATAATCCATAGAACGCTCCATCAACTACACCTGTAATTCTCCAGATATCGGTATTGTGATGAGCCACCCAGCCGCGGGCTCCATAAATTTCACGGGCAGGCTCTTCTCCCGTTTCAGAAATATCTTTGATGAGATCGAATAGCGGTTCATGCATTTCGGAAAGATTGGTGACCTCGGCCGGCCAGTAGTTCATTTCAGCATTGATGTTGATGGTGTATTTACTGTCCCACGCAGGAAACAGATCTTTATTCCAGATGCCCTGAAGATTCGCAGGCTGTGTTCCGGGCTGCGAACTTGAGATCAGCAGATACCGGCCAAACTGAAAGTAGAGGGCGGCCAGTTGCGGGTCATTTCCGCCTTTGAATTCTTCAAGACGAACATCCGTGGTTTTTTGGGTTGATTCGGTGACTCCCAGATCCAGCTGCACGCGGTCGTAGTACTTCCTGTAGGCTTCGATATGTGCTTTTTTGATGGAGTCGTAGTCTTTGTCCCATGCTTCATTTAGGAATGTCGCGGCCACCTGCTCTGCATCGCCGCTGATGTCATCATAATGCTTAAAGTTCGTTCCGATGGAAACATAGATCGTGACCTGATCGGCATTTCGGATCACCAGAGAACTGTCCGTTGAAGTCAGCTCTCCCCCTTCCAATTTCGGTTTGATGAGGGTTGAGAATTGGACTTTCCCGGTCTTGTTTTCCATGTCTGAGGAAGTCCCTGAAAAATGGAGCGTATTTTCGTCGACAGAAAGGTTCTGTTTTTCGTGGGGAGAGTTCATTCCGAGTTCAAAGGACAAAGCGCCGGGTTGATCGGCTGTCATCTCAATGGCAATGACATCATCCTCAAAAGAAGAGATGATCTCGCGGTTATAGCGTACGCCATTTTGTTGATACTCAACGCTTGCAACAGCATTGGCTATGTCCAGATCGCGGTAGTAGTTAACGACCTCGGAAGTATCGAAGAAGGAAATTTCAAGGTTTCCTACCGTTTGGTAGCTCATCCCATAGTTCGCATCCAGGTCGGTATCCCACGGCAAATAGGCACTGGCAAGTTGTTGAGCTTGCGTGTGTTTGCCTTCAAAGATCAGGCGTCTGATCTCGGGAAAGTACTCTTTAATATCCGCCATGATATTGTTACCCGGCTCTCCGGCCCACACGGTTTCTTCATTCAGCTGAATGGTTTCAAGGTGAGGATCGCCATACACCATAGCGCCCAGCCGGCCATTCCCCACGGGCAGGGCTTCTTCCCAGATAACGGCGGGTTCATCATACCAGAGCTTCATGAATTCATCCAAAGAAGTCTGCTGCTGATCTTTCTCCACACAGCCAAAAAGCGCTGATAAACCGAGAATGAATAAAATGGGTCTTATATGCATAATGCGTTACTGATCATTGAGAGTTTTACTTGAACCGTATCCAGTCGATCTCAACCGAACCACCGTCCTTCAGTTCCACAAAAATATCCTGCACACCGGGTTCAAAGGAGCCCAGGATCGTTTCTGTAATACTCCAGGAGCCATTTCCGGGAAGTTCAATTTCTGCGATCACAGGTCCGTCGATGCTGTTTAGTTTCAACAGTACCGTTCCGCCATCACCGGATTTTGCCCGCGCCTGTACCTGTTCCAATTCACGCTCTCCAAAATCTACCGTGTTGTATTGCACCCAGGCATTTTCTTCGGAAAGCACGGTTTTCCATCCTTTGAAGGTATCGCTTGTATCTAGAAATGCGATGGATGCTCCGCTGCTGCTTAGATCAGTGTAGCGGTCGATCTGGATCTCAGAAGTAGCGTCGGTAAGTCCCACGCCCCGGAAGGTTGGCTCTACTTTTTTGATGGATCCGTCTGTATCAAAGAACAGGCTGTCGATACGGATGGATCGGTTCTTATCGAAATCCGGAGAGTAATCGTTGTGGTGATAAAACAGGTACCACTGCCCTTCATAATTTACAATGGAATGATGATTGGTCCAGCAACCGGACTCGTGTTCATCCATGAAAACACCCTTGTATTCAAACGGTCCAAGCGGATTATCACCTGTGGCATATACCAGCGCTTCGGTGTTTTCGATCACTCTTGGATAGGTCAAATAATAGATTCCCTCGCGTTCAAACATAAAAGGGCCTTCGCGTAAACCAGATTGTGGGTGTTCTTCATCAAGACGAATGGTTTCCGATTCAATTTCCAGCATATTGTCGTTTAGCTTCGCTCCAAATATTCCGCCACCCGACCAGTAAAAATAAGCCTGACCATCATCATCGATAAATGCATTTGGGTCGATTCCGTTGACGCCCTCCATCGGTTCGGGTTCAGGAGTAAAGGGGCCATAGGGAGTTTCTGAAGTAGCTACTCCGATCTTCCTTCCCCGAAATCCTGCATTGGTATCCGCGATGGCCGGAAAGTAGAAATAATACGTGCCGTTTCTTTCCATGGCATCCGGAGCCCACATAGCGTTTGCGTTGGAGTCCACCCATTCAACATCCTCCTGATCAACGATCACTCCGTGGTCGGTCCAGTCCACCAAGTTCTCGGAGGAAAATACATGGTAGTCCTTCATGCAAAACCAGTCGGTGCCGCAGTCCACATCATGAGAAGGATACACGTACATCTTTCCTTCAAAAACCCGGGCGGTAGGGTCGGCGGTGAATTGGTCGTTTATGAATGGATTCTGAGCCAATACCTGCATAGCACTCAGGCAGGTCAGCATGGTGATAGTGATGAAAATTTTAGTAGCATTCATAGGTCAGTTGTTTTATTTGAATAGCAATTGAGCAAAGTGAAAAAGATCATGGCGCCATACCGGCCAGGTGTGTCCGCCGGGACTTTCGAAGTATTTGTAGTCGATACCGATCTCATCGAATTTTTCCATCATGACGTGCCCGTTGTTGTAGGCAATGTCTTCTTCACCGCCTTCGGAGATCCAGAAAAGATTTAGTTCTTTGTTGATGCGGTCGCGATTTTCCTCAAAGTATTGGTAATACGGATCGGTGATCTCTTCCTGTCCGCCCGCAAACCAGCCACTGCTGAAAGCGCCCAGATAAGCAAACATATCCGTATTGTAGCCGCCAGCATACAGGGTTTGCAATCCACCCATAGAAAGTCCCGCAAGAGCACGATTTTGGGCATCTGCCTTCACGCGGTAGTTATCTTCCACAAAAGGAATGACCGCATTCTTGAGCTCATTTTCGAATCTCTTGTAGAACTCATCAGAACTGAAGCCTGATCCTCCACCTACATTTCCATCTACCATTACGATGAGCATGGGTTCGGCCTCGTTTTCGGCGATGAGGTTATCCAGGATCAAATCTGTTTTTCCTTGTTGACCCCATCCGCGTTCGTCTTCGCCACCACCATGCAGCAGGTACAGCACGGGATAGTTTTCATCGGTATTGGCATCGTAGGAGGGCGGAGTATACACGAAAAATCGTCGCCAGCTTCGGGTGACTTCTGAGAAGTATTTTTGCTCGCGAATATCGCCATGGGGCACATTTCTCATTTCATAATAATCTCTTCCCGGATATGGAATTTCGATTCCGCTGGCCATTCGCCCCATTCCGTAAAAAGATTCACTGGCAGGGTCTGCAACGGCTACTCCGTCGATTAACAGACTGTAATAGTGAAATCCTCCACTTAATGGTTCTGTTCGTCCGGTCCAAAATCCGTCTTCATCTTTCTGAAGATCAATTCGCCCTCCAAGGTCGATCTGTACTTCTTTGGCCTCGGGTGCTTCAATTTTGAAAGCGACACTATGATCGGGCATCACCTGCGGATATTCGGCTCCGGGGATGTTGGTTTCCGGTGCAAGTCCAAGCGGACTGTATTGACTGAATTTAGATTCATCCACCGGCTTAAATAGTAATTGCGAAAACATATACAGATCGTTTTTCCATACCTCAAAATCATGTCCACCCGGTTCCACATAAAAGATGTGAGGCACTTCATGCTCCATTAAATACTCATGTGTTCGCTTGCTGAAATTCATCAGGCCATCTTCCACTCCACAGGAGATCCAAAGCAAATTAAGTTGCTCCTTGGCTTTTTCCGGATCCGGAAGAAGCTCTGAGGGTGGTTTAGTATTCGGAGCTGATGAGAATCCGCCTACCCAGGCAAATACATCCAGATTTCCCAAACCAAAATTCAGGGATTGTCCGCCCCCCATTGAAAGCCCGGCCAGCGCTCGGTTTTCACGCTCAGTGTACACCGGGTAAGTATTTTCGATGAATGGAATGAGGTCGTCGAGAAGATCCTTCTCAAAGGTAGCGAAAGCTTCCACTTTGTCCGGAGCAAAAATATTCCCAGTAGCGCGATCATCTTCCATAGCCCGACCGTTGGGCATTACCACGATCATCGGTTCCAGTTTGCCTTCCGCATACAGGTTATCCAGAATGATCTGCGGATTGCCGTTATCCAGCCACTCGGTTTCGGTTCCGCCAATACCGTGAAGTAAATATAGAACAGGATACGTTTCGTCTTCGGAATATTCAGGAGGTGTGTAAACAGTGGCTTTACGAGTATTTCCTACCGTTTCAGAATCATATTCAACCGTGGTGATGGCTCCCTGTTCGATGCCCGGCTTTTCTTCATCAAAACCCTCCGGAGCCTGTTGCTGGGCATAAGCAAAATTGCTGCATATAAATACAAAAGAGAGAAAGTATAGTATCCGATTCATGTCGCTATTCCTTTATGTTGATCTTATACAAATTCACGCTGTGCGGTTTAAAGGTGATGGTGTCAGGAATTCCATTGATCTCTTCCTTTTCCACTTCCACCTCGGGCTCCTGACCGATTACATTTTGGGCATTTATATCATCCGGAGCCATGCGCCATAGCGTTCCTGCATTTCCAAATTCTACATCCTTGAATGTAAGATTCAGCGTTTGCTCAGAATCACTTGGGTTGATGACTGCGATGGTCATGGCTGAACGATCCTCAGTGAAGGCGGCAACCACATCCAGCGGAAATGTATCACTTCCTGCATGTACTTCCGGAACTTGTCCACCGGCTGGATATCTCGGCTCGGGCTGAGGCGAGTTTCCTGAAACCGTCACCGGAATGGTTCCAAATTGATTGGCATATAGTTTGAATAATTCTCCGGTTGGCGTTAGGATGGCATCGGTTCGGGTCATGCTCATCAGAGAAGTGGCAAAAGTGAAATTGGCCATATAGTACAGATCAGAATGGCGGATCATTTCGTGAAAACCCCATGCATAGGCCGGCACTACTTTATAGGAAGTTGAAGGCGTTCCTGAATATGCCCATTCTGCTAAAGCAATAGGAACTTTCTTTTCCTGAAGTTCAGGGATAAGCTCCAGGTAATCGTGATAGGCTTCTACCTTGGTCTTCATATGGTTGGCCGGACGTCGCATCCAGTCCGTTAGCGGCTCATTGGGATCGATGGGAACACTTTCTCCTTTCTCGATATCAAAACGTCGCTCGGCATAGGCGTAAAAATGCTCGCTGATGATGTCCATGTTATGCAGGGAATGCTGAAACAAGCCGCCGGTCCAGTCGGCTTCACCCAAATATTCGGTTACGATCTTTCCGGTTCGCTTCAGGGATTCTTCGGAGCAGGTCATGGCATCGGGCATGGCACCGCTTCCAATCAGTTTTATGGAAGGATCTACATCCAGCATCGCCTTGGCAAAGAGATTGTGCTTGATCACAAACTGATCGAGACTCATAGCACCCATCTGCCACGATCCCCAGGCTTCATTTCCCACGCCCCAGAATTTTACGTTATATGGTTCGGGGTGACCGTTTTCAGCTCTCATTTTTCCCATGCGGGTATCAGTGGAGCCGTTTACATATTCTACTTGTTCTTTAGCAGACCAGGCATCACCAAAACCAGCGTTCACGGTGATGTACGGTTCCACATCCAGCAAGCGGGTTAAGGTCAGGAATTCATCGGTGCCCACGTCGTTGGGTTGAACAACTCCCCAGTGCGGATCCATAATAGGTGGACGCATATCAATAGGACCAATGGCATGTCGCCATTCATGACCAGAAACGAAATTCCCACCTGGGAAACGATACACTCCGGAATTCAGTGACTTTAATACAGCAAGCACTTCTTTTCTGAAGCCTTCCACATTGTCACCAGGCATCAACGAAACTGCGCCGGTCCAGAAAGCGCCATCCCCTGTTCCGGTGATTTCAAGTCGAGCGTTGGTTGTATTTGTCCCTGCCGTATAAGACAAGTCGTAGGTTTGATACTCTTTTGTCAGCTCGCCAATTTTAATAGTTTGTTGTTGATCAGCGCTTTCACCCCAAACCAATGTGGCATGAATAGTTACGTCATCTTCTCCAGCTAAAACTATTCGTCCGGTGTATTCTTTTCCTTTTACAAGTGAAAGGCGATCTTGCCAGAAGCCTCTTTTATCTTGTGCTGAAGTAGCAACTTTTGGACTGTGTTCTCCCGTGAAAACATGGCTTGAATCCAATGATATGGCGTTCATCGGACCAATGGCTATCCAGCGGTTTGCGGGAGCGCGGAATCCGCCTTCTTCCTGTTCAGGTTTTTCTTCCAGTATGGGATGATAGAACTTCCGGCTGTCCAGCATTTCTGCCCAGATGCCATCATTTACAATATCCCCAATGTGTTCTACAAACTGCCCGTAGATATATTCTGAAACCGGCTCATGGGTTTCAGAAGCATTGATAGAGGCTTCCACCGTGGTAGAAGGCTGGGCATTTGTCATGGTAATCCCCAAAAGAAGAAGAGGAAGTACCCAAAAAAACGACCGTTTTATTGTTCGATGTTTCATGTGATTTTCCATGTTTGATTATTTGTTCCGAAATTAATTTTCCTTTTATCAAGTGCACATACCTGATCTTAATGGCCGCCACTACCCTTATTTTATCAACATCATTCTTCGTGACTCTACCCTGTTTCCAAACCTCAGCTGGTAGATGTATACACCACTTGGCAGTTCACCTGCATTAAATGCAACCCGATGAGAGCCTGCCGATTGATTCCCGTTCACCAGTGTGGCTACTTCTTTCCCAAGGATATCATATACACGCAATGCCACCGGTCCCGACTCATTTATACTGTACTCGATCTGTGTGGTTGGATTGAATGGGTTTGGATAATTTTGAGACAAGGCGAATGCAGCGGGAAGTTCGTTTTCGGGTTCAGTAGCTGTGGCTGGCCCTTCCTGCGCTTCGAAAGTTACTTTGAAGATGCCGCCCTCGCCCGGGGCTATAGTGAGGCTTCGGTCTTCTCCGTTGAAACTGGTAAAGGCCTCTCCCTCCAGCGTAACATCAGAGATCGTTAACAAACTGTCATAGAATGCGAGTGGATAAAGCGAGATCGTGCGTTCTTCCTCGGTTGGATTGATGCGATAGTACAGGCTCACCGGTTCATCATATAGATATAAATTTCCATAGAGGTAGATGTAGTAAAACATCTCCACGGAGTGATAACTTGTTTTATAGTAGGAGCCCTTATGCTCATTGTTCTCAAAGAAATAGAACTCTCCGTATTCCGTATCCCAAAGGGTTTCCATAATTTTAATCAGATTTCCGTCCGCAAATTCCAGGTACTCAGGCTTCTCGGTGAGATAGTAGTTCATGACTCCGGAAGTAAAACCCTCCTCGTATTCCCACCACTGGGAGATCTTCTCGTCATACTGATCCTGCTTTGCCAGCACATCATTCAAAATCTTCTGAGCAGCCTCAAGATATTCCGGTTTTGGTTCTATCTGATAGATACGGGCCAGACACCAAGCCGATTTAGTAAAGTGGCCTGTAAATGGAAAGTCTCCTACGTTGCCCTGCCAATTGGGACTTGAGTCCCATCCCCAGTTACTGTCAAATGACTCATTGAAACCCAGGTCCATATCATCCATGGAACCAACAAAATGATCAACAATGTTGTCTCCCAGCTGTATCAGCCGCTCTTTATACTTTTCATCTTTGGTCATCAGGTACATATACAGGGCATGCGTGGTGATGCCATCTACGGTAGCACTGAAGGTCTTGCTGCTCTTGTCTGACCAATCCAGATTTGCTTCGCTGTAATATCCATAAGCCCAGGGACGATTATCCCACAGGTTTTGATTCGACTCGTATCCTTTCATCAGCCACTTCCAGTCGAGGGAATCATTTCCTGCTTCAAACATAGCTGAAGGACCGATCAGGGCGTAATGCTGATCCATTGCAAATTTTCTATCTGAGTCTTTGAGCCATCCCCCATGCTCTTCATCCCACGTGTTTTCGTACATCCAATCGAGAGCCTTTCGCCCATAATTTAAATACGTTGTATCCCCGGTAAGCTGAAAGGCCCGGGCCATCCCATACGCATTTTGAGACTGCGTGATCATCTGCTTTTCATCGTCACTCGGCTGCCCATTTCTTTCCACATTTGTAAAGAATCCGCCTTCCTGATGATCAAAAGAATCAAACCAAAACCTTGCGCTGCTATCCGCGAGTTCAATCGCCAGATCAGGATCCTGAAGAAATTTATTTTGAACATTAACCTGAGCTTGGATTGATTGAAAAGTGAACATTCCGAGCAATATCACTATACAAATACGTAACGCATATGAGGTTTTCATTATGTAACGGGTTAGGCTGTTATGTTTGCAGCATGCTGCTGTTTTAGTACTTTAAAATTTGATTACAAATCCTCCACGGCTGTCCACTTCAACTTCAAAGGTTCCGTCCGTAATAGATACCTCGTTCTGCACGGAAGTCAGCCCTTCCTCTCCATCCCTTATTAAGACTCCATCTTTTTTGGGAATGAATGACAGATCCAGGTTTAATACTTTTGATTCCGCTCCTCCATTAACTCCGGCTACATACCAGGTCTCCCCATGCTTTCGGGCGATCACTGCGTATTCTCCGGGATAGCCGTCAATGAATTTGGTCTCATCCCAGGTGGTAGGTAACGCTCGCATAAAATCTAATTCATGCTTGGGGGCATCGGTCAAATTGTTGGGGGTCAGGGCAAACATCTGTACCGGATTTTGGAAAAGCACACCGGTAGCTAATTGAAAGGCGTTGGTGGTCAGTCTTTTTTGACCGTCTTCGTTTCCTTTGTTCAGGTACTTATTCAGTACCACTCCGCCAAACTCCATAGTTGCCACTGAATTGCGGATGAACGGATGAAGGGTGGCATAAAAAGCTTCTTTCTCACGAACATCTTCTACAAACACGAGCATTTCTGAAGCCAGTACAGCTTCATTCCCTACAAAATTAGGATACATACGTTCCCAGCCTCGCGGAAGGGTGGTACCGTGGAAAAAGACCTGCAACCCATGATCATTGGCATCGGAAAGAATATTCTCATACAGACGCATGGTGGTTTGCTTATCCCCACCCATGAAATCTACTTTGATTCCCTTGACTCCATTTTCCTGCAGCCATTTCATTTCCTTTTTGCGGGCAATGGCGGTATGCATTTTATCTTTTGGGGTTTGAAAGGCATCATTCACCGTACCGTTTGAATTGTACCACAAGAACACCCCCACATCTTTGGAGCGGGCGTAACGGATCAGCTCTTCCATTTTTTTATACCCGATGTTGGCATCCCACCAGGCATCGATCAGAATAAACTCAAAATCGAGAGCGGCGGCCAGGTCAATGTAGGTTACCTGGTCTTTGTAGTTCATGCTATTATCCTGCCAGATGATCCAGCTCCAGGTGCCACGACCAAATTCATAATATTGGGAGGGCTCATAAAGTGGCTCAACCACATCCCAGGGAATCGTGGTTTCTACAATGGGTTTAAGTGTTTCCCCAACCGTGATGGTTCGCCAGGGTGTTACGCCCGGTAATCCAATTTGCGCCCCGGTACTTCCAAAGCCATTGTTCTGTTCCTGGCTGGGATATTCAATGCTGTAACCATCGTCAGCAAAGCTGCTTAAATGAGAGGCATTGTATTCGCTGCTTACGCCCGTTTCCGAAAGCAACACCCAACCGTCTTCTCCAATCCGGAAAAGTCCCGGGAAAACATAGCCGTATTCGGCATTGGTGTTTTCGAGTGCTTCATCGGCTACATAACCGCTTTCGTAACTGGGAGCTGTTCGGGCAAATCCGGTCATGGGTGTCATCATCGGAGAAAGAAACGCCTTCGCAGATGATGGAAATATAAAGCCCGTGGCTTCTTCCTCTATCACCGTAGCCATGGTCTCTCCCCAGGCTGGCAATTCGTAGCGGAAAGCGATGTCGTTATTACTCACGTGGAACAGGAGGGATATTTGTTTTTCCTGCTCGTTTTCAAAAGTCACTTTCAGCGTATTTGCCCGGTATTCTACATACGACTGCTTAATTTTTCTTTGCGTGTACTGCTTTTCAACTTCTCCGATTTCTGATTCCAGATAGCGCATATCTGTTCTGAAATCACCTTCATTGGTTAATACACCCAATGGAGAATTCTTAAGCATTGTATGCCCTTTATAACTAGCCGAGTACACAGGAGTGCCGTTATTAACAGCCACTTCTACTTTCAGATTTCCATCAGGACCTGAGATTGCAACCGGATCCTGAGCATAGGCAGCGGCCGGGATCAGCAAACAACAAAGAAAAATTAAGGTGCGCATGTTTTCTACATTTTTGTGTTCAATATTTTGGGTATTCCTCAGGGGTTATTCAGGAGAGTATGCGTACATACCGATGATGGTCCCCACAAAACCACCTGCCTTAGTGGTACTCAGGATTGTTCCATCAGCGCCGGTATACAGACTTTCCCACTCACCTTCATTCACAGCATATGAAAAATCATATTCTGCGCCTTTAGGCTCTATTCTGAGGAAGTATTCGTGATTTTCATTTCCTTCAATTGGGGCAGTGGCTATTATCTCGGTTTGATCTCCCTCTGCCTTTTCCAGAAATACTTCTTTCTGCTCATTCTCATTCATTCTTACACCCAGCATGTAGTAATGCGTTTCTCGCTGGAAAGCCACCAGACCGGCTCTGTCTCCGGCTGTTTCTGGATTATAGATCATTTTGGTTGATGCGGAACCGTGCGCATGCTGCTGTCTTCTTCCAATAAAAGATGGATTCCCAAATCCGCTTACGCGATCATCACGAGCTTCCAGGTTCAGATAACCGTCCTGAGTAATAGCCCACCAATCTTCTCTTGGCGTTCGAAGCATGGTCCAGTAATCAGCTAAATCCTGACTTTCAAAATCATCGGTATAGGTAAAGTTGCCGTTGGTTGGAGGAACCGGTTCTTCACCTAATGGCAGGTCAGGCCGTTTTAGTTTTAAAGGAACCGTTTTATCCTCTTCCAGAATGATGGGCCAGCCATCTTTCCAGGTTACAGGAAGTAAAAAGGTTTCCCGTCCGGTATTGAAGTGAACGCCATCATAAGGACGTACGCCTAAGAATACGGTCCACCACTCACCGTTGGCGGTTTCCACCATATCGGCATGACCGACGTATTCCACGGAAAATTCTCGATTTGGATCAATATGGCGCTGGGTCAGAATTGGGTTGTCTTCATACGGAGTGAAAGGACCTAAGGGATTGTCTCCTTTTAAAACTACCTGGGAGTGATCGGGACCTGTTCCACCTTCAGCCGCGTGTAGCACATACTCACCATCTACTTTCATGATGTGCGGTCCTTCGATCCAGATCGGTTTCTGGGTGATATCCACCCCGCCGTTGATGATCATTCTGGGCTCGCCCACACTTTTGTTGTTGGGTACGTCGTATTCGCGGATCCATACTGCTCGGTGTCCTTCGTATTGTGATCCGCCTTCGGGCGCATCGTTATTAAGCACATAAGCTTTTCCGTCATCATCAAAGAAAATGGATGGGTCAATACCATACACTCTGTCAAGCCATTTCAGCTCCGACCAGTCTCCTGCAGGATCATCGGTGGTTACCATGAAGTTTCCGCCCGCATCCACCAGCGTGCTCAGCACATAGAATGTCCCATCGTGATATTCGATCGTGGGCGCAAAAATTCCTCTCGACATTTGAAGGCTGTCAACCGGCATCTGAGAAGGACGGTCCAGCACATGCCCGATCTGATTCCAGTTCACAAGATCAGTACTATGGAAAATGGGAATACCCGGATAGTTGGCAAACGAAGAATGAACCATATAATAATCATCTTCAACCCGAACAATACTCGGATCCGGATAATAACCTGCATTGATGGGGTTTACATACTCATCTTCCCCAACTTCAAGACCCTCATAGATAGGGTCGTTTCCTTCGTAGGTAAACCAGTCAAATTTTGGGTTTGAGTTGGGTTCTGGCGCATTTGAAGAACATCCAAAACCTACTAAAACTAAAAGTAGCGGCAGGATTAGCCAGGCCTTGGTTTTCTCCGCTAAACTGCGTGATTTAATATGATCCATTGTATTCATTTTTTATTCCGTGTGCGTTTAATGTTATATAAAGGGGTGATTAGTTTTCCACTCCGGGGTTTATTCTGAAGTAATCGAAATCGGCAAAGCCGCCGGTATGTTTTGTAGCGTAATTGAACAAAGCAAATCGGTAGCCCATGAAATGATCCAATGTATACTGCATTTGCAGTGGTTCACCGATCTCATTCCATGTATTTCCATCAATACTGTAGTAGAAGTAGGCCGTATCCGTCAGGTCTTTAAAATCAAAGGCGATCTTCAGGTACACTTCGTCCTGATTGAGAGGCTGAGTATCAACTTCCTCAACAGAATCCGGAGCTCCTTTTACCATGGTTAGATATTTTTTTCCGCCTTCTACTTTAACTCCAACATATCCGTACGTACCCTGTAAAGCTCCCAAACCGGCCCGATCTCCATCTTTCAAATTACTGATATCTACTAAAACAGAACCCGTGCTTTGCGGACCAAATGTTCGCTGCGTTAATGTATTTCGGGTACTTGTAAAACTTGAGTCTATTCTGCCATTGGTGAGCCGCAGATAGCCGGGACGATCCGTTAGTGACCAATAAGCTGGATCGGGTACATGATTCCACTGCCATACCAAAGGAAGTCCTTCGAGTATCTCTGTCTCATCATTGTATTGAGCCGGCGCTAGATCTGAATCGAATTCATCAGAGGCTACAATACCTGATATTCCATCATCCCCTGCTTTGATCGGTAATTTGTCGGGCACTTTTCCATCTACTCCCATCATCGGCCAGCCGTTTTCCCATTCCACCGGAACCAACATGGGAATTCTCCCAACTGAACCGTGGTCTTTGAACAAAAATCCATACCAATCGCCATCGGGAGTCTCGATGATTCCACCCTGCGCTACTCCCTGATCTTCGAGAATTACTTTTCCGGTATAATCGCCCAGCAGTTCATCTGCACGGTAGGCAACTTGCGTACGCATTCCATCACTGGGCCAGGTGATCAACATTACATAATACCGGCCATTTTCTTTGTAAACCTGAGCGCCTTCTGCAGGAACGTAATAATTTTCTGCTCCCATGATCTTTTTCGAATCTGCTATCAGTACCCGATCAACTCCTCCTTCTTTGATAGCGGAAGCATCAGCTGTTAACTCAACGATCTGGATGTCATCAACCCCATAGATCAAAAATGCCCGGCCTTCGTCAAAAAACAATGACGGATCATGGAAAAATCTATCTAACTCAAATGTCTCCCAGCTTCCATTTTCAATATCCCGGGTTTTAAAGATGTAGGTCTTCCGGGTGGTGTAAGAAAAAGTTGCCACATAATAGACGCCATCATGATAACGAAGACTACTGGCCCAGGAACCGCGCCCATATTCATCTGCCCCATTAGAGAGGGTGTGATGATCGGTTTCACCAAGCTTATCGTATGCATAATTAACGATCTCCCAATGCACCAGATCATCTGATTTCATGATTGGCACTCCCGGATTCATGTGCATAGTGGTGCTGCTCATGTAATAGGTGTTACCCACCCGAATAACAGAAGGATCGGGAACATCTGCCCAAATCACCGGGTTCTCGGCTTGCCCTTGTGAAGACTGGCCATACATACTTTCAACCGGAATAACCATCATTATTGCAAGCAAAAAACCTGACAATAAACGGACGTTAAAACTATTTGTATTTAAACTATTTGTATTTGCAGGTATCATCTGTCACTTATTTGAAAAATTGAGCATGTTACAACGATTGACCCTTTTCCGGAATCAAGCAAAAAAGCGCTTCTAAATATAGTTTGCTTTTTTAAGTGTATTATTTACATTTAATAAAAGTGTAATTATTACGCTTATTAAATACAAGCGTAAAATGAGCCGTATTAGCTCTCCGAATATTATTAATTGTAGAACAAAGTCATTATGAAAACAACCGTCACTATTCTCCTGAGTCTTTTCTTAGCCTTTCAGGCATCCCTAAGTGTAGGGCAACCTGATCTCAATACATTTGTGAACCCTGTCATTCCGGGAGATCATCCCGATCCCACTCTCACCAAAGTGGATAATTATTTTTATACATCAGGGTCATCTTTCAACCCAACACCAAAAATTTATCGCTCTACAGACCTGGTACATTGGGAGGTTATTGCCCAGCCGGTAAAGGCTTCCTGGACTACCTACGGTGATACTCCCGGCGGAGGCGCCTGGGGCGGACATACGCTGTATCATCATGGCCAATGGTGGCATTACTTTGGCCGGGGTGGTGGCGCCATGTATTTCGTTACAGCAAATTCTCCAACTGCAGCGTGGAGTGACCCTGTAGAACTTGATCGCTTTGGTGACCTGCCCCCTTATGGGGTCGATAATTCCATATTCATTGATGAGGATTCCGGAAAATGGTATCTGCTTACCAAAGCCGGGCACGAAAATAATCATATAGTAGAACTGGGTGAAGACGGTCAACCCACCGGAGAGTTTCTGGATCTGACCTGGCTCAATCCCAATGCAGAAGACAATCCCTATGGATGGGCAGAAGGCCCCGTTATGTGGAAACATGATGACTATTATTATTACAGTTTTGCCGAACACTTGGTGGGTCAGCAATATGTAATGCGCAGCGATACGTTAACAGATAATCCCGATGACTGGGAAGTAATGCAGGGAAATATGTTCAGGGGAAGCACCGGGACATTCAACCGTCCAAATCATATATCACCCGCCGTTACGCTTGAAGATGGAACAAGCTGGGTAATAGGCCACAGTTATCACCAAAGCGCAAACTGGCAAGCCCAGGGAAGACAGGGGCTTTTAATTGAAGTGGTTTATGAAGACGGCTGGCCCATTATGCAATACCCTCCAACAGGAGCAACGCAGGCTCCGGATCTCGAAAACACCCGAAATATTCCCTGGATGGTAGCCAAATCCGACTTCTTTTCAACACCTCGCCTGAGTCCGCATTGGTCGATATTAGGATATTTACCGGAAGATCAAATTTCACTTTCGGAAAGAAATGGATGGATACAGCTTACTCCATATCAAGGATATACTTCCATTATCCAAAATGATGGTGAGCACCAATATTCCATTGCAACGCACGTAGATTTTGAACCTGAAACCTCCTCTGATCAGGCAGGACTCTGGATCATCAACGGGCCGGAAGGTCTTCAGGTTAAAACGTATAGTTCTGTGAATGACGAAGGAACCGACGTACTGGGTTTTAGTTTCGACGGAACCGTTCATGAAGTTGAAAACACCATAGGTTCGGCTGTTTGGCTTAAGCTGGTGCGCAACAATCACACCGCAGCCGGCTTTTTTAGCGAAGATGGAGAAACCTGGACACAGATCGGCGACGACATTAACATCCTGCCTATAGACCGCCACCAAAACGATTTCAATGATTTTACAGGAAATCAGCAGGGATTATTTGTAGTAGGCAAATCCGCCTTATTCGACTCTTACATCTATAGAGATGCCTATGCTCCGATCATGGCCGGAAGTCCCGCCAACTTCAGTGGCGTTTCCTCTGCAGCCGAATCTTCTTATCTGGCATCGATCAGTCACAACGACTGGGCCATGTATGCAGGTGCTCAATTTGGAAAATCAACCTCATCCAGCTCCAGTATCGATTATGATAAAACCGCCCGACAAATTAATATAACAGCTTCCAGCAACGCACAAGGAGGAATTGTTGATGTTTGGCTCGGTGGAATAAATACTGGTGAACTAATCGCGGCCGTTGAGATCGAGAACACCGAAAGTTCGGCAAATTATCAGACTTTCAGTGCCGTAACTACCGAAGAAATCACCGGAAGTCATGACGTCTATTTCCACTTTAAAGGAGAAGAAAGTGCTTCCGAGCTATTCAGAATTAAGCATTTTTCTTTTTCTGAAGAGATCACTACTTCGAATGAGACAAATGACAGAGAAATACTTCCAGAATCATACAGGCTACAGCAAAATTATCCCAACCCCTTCAACCCAAGTACCATGATCAGCTATCAGCTGCCGGTAAGCAGTGATGTTTCGCTGAAAGTATTTAACATCCTGGGACGCGAAGTGGCCACTTTAGTGAATACCCGTGTAGCTGCGGGTCAGCATCAGGTTCAATTTGATGCCTCATCGCTCTCAAGTGGAATGTACTTTTACACCCTTGAGACCAATGATTTTAGTAAAACCCGAAAAATGCTTTTGATCAAATAAGACTCATGAAAAACATATTAACAACCGGATTAGTAACGCTCCTTTTATGGGGATGTGCTCAAAAAGAAGATTTCAAACCCTATACAATTCAGCCCGAGGCCTCAATCACAAAGGCTGAGCAATTTGACCTAAAGGATATCCGTCTGCTGGATGGACCGTTCAAAACGGCGATGAAGAAAGATGGTGAATATCTGAAGTTCCTGGATACCGACCGACTCCTGGCGCCTTACTGGAAAGAAGCCGGCGTTGACCCGGAAGCCGAAAATTATGGCGGATGGGAAAATACCGGGCTGGATGGGCACACGCTTGGTCATTATCTGTCATCGGTTTCCATGATGTATGCTGCCACGGGTGAGATGGAATACAAAAGCATCGCAAGTTATGTGGTCAGCGAGCTTGCGGCGGCTCAAACCAAAATTGGAACCGGGTATATCTCGGGAGTGCCGGGCGGAAAAGAGATCTTTGCTAATCTCGCAGCCGGTAACATCGATGCCCAGCCCTTTTCCCTGAACGACAGCTGGGTTCCCTGGTACAACATTCACAAACTGTTTGCCGGATTGAGAGATGCTTATTTATATACTGAAAGTGAATCCGCCAAGAATGTACTGGTGAACTTGTCCGAATGGGCTGTGTCCCTTTCTGATCAACTAAGCGATGAGCAATTCAGTGAAATGATCGTCGCAGAATATGGCGGAATGAACGAGGTTATGGCGGATGTATATGCCATCACCGGAGACCAAAAGTTTCTGAAACTGGCCCAGCGTTTCAATGACCCGCGCGTATTCCCGCCACTTGCAGAACGGGAAGACCAGCTGGCCGGACTTCATGCCAACACCCAGATCCCAAAGATCATTGGAGCGGCTCGCGAATATGAATTTACCCAAACCGATTCGCTGCATCAGATCGCTACGTTTTTTTGGGATACGGTAGTGGAAAACCGCACCTTTGCAAATGGCGGAAATAGTGAAAGCGAATTTTTTGGTGAACTTGGCTCTTTAGATGAAAGACTCACCAAAGTCACCTCCGAAAGCTGCAACACATACAACATGCTGCGGCTCACCGAGATCCTTATGCGCTGGAATCCCAACGATCCTAAGTATGCCGACTATTACGAAAATGCCCTATATAATCATATTCTGGCTTCTCAGGATCCGAAGACGGGACAGTTTTGCTATTTCGTTCCGCTGAAATCCGGTCATTTCAAAACCTTCAGCGACCCGGAAGAATCGTTCTGGTGTTGTGTGGGGTCGGGGATGGAAAATCATACCAAGTACGGGAAGAATATTTATATGCACAGCAAAAATGAGTTGTACGTGAATTTGTTTATCGCATCTGAACTGACCTGGAAAGAACAAGGAGTGAAGCTTATTCAGGAAACCAATTTCCCTCAGGCAGAAAACAGCATCCTCACCATCGAAGCAGATCAGCCCACAACATTTACCTTAAACATCCGCAAACCACTTTGGGCCGATGACTCCTTCTATGTGACGGTAAATGAAAAAGCCGTTACTGCTAATGGAAACTATTGGTCGATCGAACGCAGGTGGGAAGATGGGGATCAGGTTGAAATTAGCCTGCCCATGAACCTCCGGCTTGAACGACTGGAAGACAACGAAAATCTGGCAGCTGTAAAATATGGACCGGTGTTACTGGCTGGCAAACTCGGGCGAGAAGGTATGGATGAAGATCCGATACCCTATGCCGGATTTGAAGGTTTTGATGGACGCTGGGATCACCGCAGGTATGAAGACATGCCTACTGTGGAAGCGCCTGCATTTCAAACAAATGGCCGAAGTTTGAACGAATGGCTTAAGCCCACCGGCTCAACTTCACTGAATTTCAAAACACAAAATGCCGGTCAACCTTTTGATGTGGAGTTTGCTCCTTTTTATGAGGTGAATCATGAACGGTATGGCATCTATTGGGATATTAATGAATAAGACATCTCAGTAGACTTTACTTAATTCATCATGAGAAACTTTAAATCTGGCATTTTCAGTATTACCCTTCTTATAGCGGCAATTTTCTCTTTTGGAAGTTCTGCTGATCTTAAGGCACAAAATGCAGTCATACATCTCGATAGTACTGCTCAAATAATCCGAGGCTTCGGGGGCGCAAACATTGTTGGCTGGCGACCCGACCTGAATGAGGAGGATATCCAAAAGGTGTTTGGCACTGAAGAAGGTCAGCTGGGATTATCCATCCTTAGAATTCGCATTCCTCCAAACAAAGATCAGTGGAGTAATAACCTGCCCACCGCTCAGAAAGCTTACCAAATGGGCGTGAAAGTGATCGCCTCGCCCTGGAGTCCGCCCGCAAGCATGAAAACCAATGATGATCTGGTTGGAGGCCGGCTCAAAAAAGACTCTTATGCAGATTATGCTTCTTTTTTAAGACAATTCGAGGATTATATGGAAAACAATGGTGTTCCTCTCTACGCCATTTCCATTCAAAATGAGCCCGATATTGAAGTAAGCTATGAATCGTGCGATTGGAACGCAGAAGAAATGACCTCTTTTCTGCGGGATCATGGAGATTCTTTATCTACTAAAGTGATCGCCCCTGAATCATTCCAGTTCAGAAGAGAGATCTCTGATGCTATACTTTCTGACTCTGCCGCAGCAAGCAATGTTGATATCATTGGAGGTCACATTTATGGTGGCGGGTTGAACCGATACTTTCTCCCGTCAGAAAAAGGCAAGGAAATTTGGATGACCGAATACCTGAAAAATCAGGGTGCAACCGACGAATGGGAACAGCTTGAGGACGAGGTGATTTGGGATGAAACGGTGGAAATGCTAGATACCATTCAGCGCTCTATGATCTATGATTGGAACGCGTATATCTGGTGGTATTTAAAGCGCTATTACTCTTTTCTTGGAGATGGAGAACAAGGCACTGAAGACGGTGTTTTGCTAAAACGAGGATATGCTTTTTCACATTTTTCGCGGTTTGTAAGACCCGGGTTCCATCGTGTTTATTCCCGCCTTTCCTATGCACCCGGCTATGGCAATGTGAGCCTTACCGCTTATACAGATTCTTCTAAAGCCATCATCATTGCTGTAAATGGTGAGAATTCTCCGAAAGAAGTTAACTTTTCCATTGAAGGCGGAGCAATTACATCGCTTATGCAGCACGTTACATCTCCTACCGAAAATATGGTTCAATTAGAAAATGTGGAGATTACCAATAATTCCTTCACGCTGACACTTCCCGCAAAAAGTATCAAGACTTTTATTTCTGAAGATCTAACTGTTTCAAATGAGTCCATTACAGAAACTCCTTTTGCATTTGAACTTCATCAAAATTACCCTAATCCCTTCAATCCAGCTACAACCATAAAATACCAGTTGCCGGTGAGCAGTGAAGTCTCATTGAAAGTGTTTGATATGTTGGGCAGAGAAGTTGCTACATTGGTTAACGAAAGGATTTCAGCAGGAACTCATGAAATTTCTTTTGATGCCTCCGGCCTTTCAAGCGGGTTATATTTTTACCGTTTAGATGCTCATGGGTTTATGGAAACAAGGCAAATGACCTTGATCAAATGATCAATCCCGAACCTATCAACAAATAAATTCCACCTGGAAACATACATTATGTATTTACGATACTACCTTATTCTAATAATTTTTTCGGTGCTTTTGTTATCAGGATGCAGCACTTCATCTGACGGAAACACCAAATGGGTGGGCACCTGGAGTACTGCCCAACAGCTCACTGAACCACGGAATAATCCACCTGAACCTGGCTTGAATGGGAATACGATCCGGCAGATCGTACATGTATCTGTGGGAGGCGAAGAATTGCGCTTTAGGATTTCGAATGAATTTGGAGCTGAGCCTGTAGAGATCACTGAAATTCATGTAGCCAAATCGCTGGAAGGCAGCAGCATCGATTCCGCTACAAATACCGCTCTCACTTTTTCAGGAGAATCTGCCATCACCTTACAACCCGGAGAGGCTGCTCTTTCCGATCCTTTTTCTTTTGACCTTAAGAAGCTATCCAATGTTGCCATCACCATGCATATCGAAAGTATTGGTGAAGAAATCACAGGTCATCCCGGCTCCCGAACCACCTCTTATATCTTAGAGGGAAATCACGTTACTGCCGCAGAATTTTCGGATCCGGTTACCACAGACCACTGGTACCTGATCGATGCCATAGATGTGAAGGCCCCGGAACATTTTACTTCCGTGGTTACGCTTGGGAATTCCATTACGGATGGACGCGGTTCAGGCACCAACAAACAAAATCGCTGGCCGGATGAGCTTTCGCGCCGGCTTCAGGCCAATCAAGAAACGCAGGATGTAGCTGTACTAAATGCAGGAATCGGGGGAAATTGTGTGCTCAGGGATTGCCTGGGACCTGCGGCTGTAGACCGTTTTGAGCGGGATGTTTTGAATCAAACCGGAGTGAAGTGGTTGATCATTTTAGAAGGTATTAATGATATTGGGGGAGTACGGTCAGACGAACAAGCAGATGAATTGGTACTGGATCTCGCAGCTGCTTACGAGCAAATGATCCAAAAAGCGCACGCCCAAGACATCACAGTATACGGAGCTACAATGTTGCCATTTGGGGGCTCTTTTTACGATCGACCGGCCAGCGAACGCGCCCGGAAAGGCATCAACGAATGGATCCGCAATAGTGGTAAGTTTGATGCCGTTATCGACCTAGACAAAGCACTGGAAGACCCTGAAAACCCGGGGCAACTACTACCAGTAGCTGATGACGGTGACGGACTTCACCCCAGCGAACGAGGTCACCAATTGATCGCAGAAGCTATAAATCTGAGTTTATTTGAAGAACCTGCCGAATAGCTGATCTAAGTCTGCGCAAATTATGGGCAAAATATCCTGATATTTGCGCAACTTTACCTTGAAAGTGCCCCGCCCCTATCCTATTATATTTGACTGCTTAAGTTGGCTTAACAATCTCAATCTCAGTCACTATCAAACCGTTCTATCATGTTTAAGAAATTACCTTATATCCTAACCGGCCTGCTGTTCATTTTGGTGGGCACAAGTGTTCAAACCAACGCACAACAATCGGAAGGTTGCTTCGACATCATCTCTGATGGCAACGCCGTGCCGCTATATATCTCACAGGATGATTGGGACGGAGCCCAGCGTGCCATGGGCGATCTGCAAACTGATCTGCGGAATGTCTCTCAAAATACGGTTCATATGCAATCCACCGGAATTCCGCACGGACCTCGGTTTGTGATGGCCGGAACCATCGGCAAAAGCCCTGAGATCGATGCCTTGATCGAATCCGGCAAGCTGGATGTTTCTGAGATTGAAGGAGAATGGGAGGCGTATCAGATCCAGGTCGTAGAAAATCCTTTTGAAGGTATTGAAGAAGCTTTGGTAATTGCAGGGAGCGACAAGCGTGGCACCATTTTTGGAATCTACGAGATCTCGAATCAGATCGGTGTTTCGCCCTGGTACTGGTGGGCAGATGTGCCAATAGAACAAAAAGATAACGTATCGGTTTTAGCTGGTTGTAAATTGGTGGACATGCCCAAAGTGCAATATCGCGGCATCTTTTTGAACGATGAGAATCCTGCTTTGTATGGCTGGGTGCATGAAACCTACGGCGGTTTCAATCACGAGTTTTACGGAGATGTGTTTGAGCTGCTTCTCCGCCAAAAAGCCAACTACATCTGGACCGCCATGTGGGGTAAAGCCTTTTATGATGATGATCCACTGAACGCACAAACCGCAGATAAATATGGCGTGGTTATCGGAACTTCACACCACGAGCCGATGGCCCGCGCACACGTTGAATGGGAGCGATATGGGGAAGGCGACTGGAACTATCAGACCAATGAAGAGACCCTGAAAGAATTCTGGAGAACTGGAATCGAGCGGCTTAAGGATTACGAAGCTTCTATCTCACTAGCCATGCGCGGCGATGGTGATGAAGCCATGAGCGAAGAAACCAATGTGGAGCTTTTACAGCGCATTGTTAAAGATCAGCGGGAAATTATTGATGAGATCTCACCGGAAAACAAAGATCGTCAGGTTCAGCTTTGGGCTCTGTATAAGGAAGTACAGGATTATTATGAGCAGGGCATGCGCGTTCCGGAAGAGGTCATGCTGCTCGCCGCCGACGATAACTGGGGCAACGTTCGACTGATGCCCCGCCCCGGAAGTGAGGCTCAGGAACACGAAGCCGGCTGGGGATTGTATTATCACTTTGATTATGTGGGCGGCCCGCGAAACTATAAGTGGCTCAACACAAATCAAATTTCCAGAACCTGGGAGCAGATGAACCTGGTTTGGGAACACAAAATGGATCGCATGTGGCTGGTGAATGTTGGAGATCTCAAACCTATGGAATTTCCGATCTCTTTCTTCCTGGATCATGCCTGGGATCCTGAGGAAATGACCATAGATAAAATGGAAAGCTATCCCGCCGAATGGGCTTCCTATCAGTTTGGTGAGGAATACGGAGAACAGGTAGGCAATATGCTGAGCGAATACACCAAGTACAATGCCCGGCGCAAGCACGAACTCCTCAGCCCCGAAACCTACAGCCTTTTTAATTTTAACGAGGCGGAAAGAGTGGTGAAGGATTACAATGATCTTGCCAAAAGAGCAGATGCACTTTACGAAAAACTTCCTCAAGAATACAAAGATGCCTTTTACCAGCTCGTTCTTTTTCCCGTGAAAGCAAGCGCTAACCTGAATGAGCTCTACGTGACCACGGCCAAAAATCGCTGGTATGCCGAACAAGGCCGGGCCAAAACCAACGAAATGGCCAAAGGCGTTCAATATTTATTCGACAAAGATTCCCTCCTGACCGAAGAATATCACACTGATCTTGCAGATGGAAAGTGGAATCATTTTATGTCTCAAACGCATATTGGGTATACCTACTGGCAGCAGCCTCCGTATAATAACATTCCAGAAACGGACACTATCGAACTTCCTGATGGCGCCGAAATGGGTGTATCTGTTCAGGGATCTTCTGAATGGTGGCCAAACTCCGGAGCACAGGCTAAACTACCTGCCTTTGATAACCTGAATCAGCAAGATTATTATCTGGAAGTTTTCAACCGGGGAGCAGAGAATTTCAGATATACTGCTGAGCCTAATTCAGCTTGGTTAAAAGTAAAAGGCATGACCGGAGAAGTTGATGATCAGGAACGACTTTGGGTTTATGTGGATTGGGAGCAGGTTCCTGAAGGCACGCATACCGGAACCATCACCATAGAAAGTGAAGATGGTGAAAAAGTGGACGTACAGGCTCGGGCTACACATCATGGCGATCCACAAAACATTTCCGGCTTTGTAGAAGCCAATGGGTTTGTGTCTATAGAGCCGGCCAATTATCACCGAACCGTTGGAGCTGATAATGCGAAATGGGTTGAAGTTCCACGCCTGGGACGAACCGGCTCAAGCATCACGCCCCACCCAGTCACTGCTTCACCAAAAGATCCGGGCTCCGAAAATAGTCCGCGACTGGAATATGATCTTCATTTATTCACTGAAGGTGAAGTGAAGGTAAAAGTGTATCTCGCCCCTACGCTGAATTACTACATGGATCATCCCGGTCTGCGTTATGGAATTTCCATTAATGATGAAGAGCCACAGGTCGTGAATATTCATGATGACTTCAACTGGAATCAGGTAGTGGCTGATTATGCAAACGTGAAAAGTACCACGCATACTATTTCTGAGACGGGACAGCACACCCTCAAGATCTGGATGCAGGATGCGGGCGTGGTCATACAAAAGATCGTGATCGAAACCGGTGACGTTGGAGAGACTTATTTAGGTCCGCCGGAAAGTTACCGAAGTGAATAATATTTCTCGTTTCCCATTTCAAGCCGCTGGACAATTCATTTTGTTCAGCGGTTTTTTTATTTGAATTCACTATAAAACGTAGCCCGGACAGCTTGTCCGGGTAATTAAAGTTTTCATTCATACTCAGCGGTTCGGGCAAGCTGCCCGACCTACGGCTTATTATCTCGAACTCAGGCTTAAAATATTATATCGATTTCGCGTTATATTACATACAAGGATCAAAAAGGAGATGTTATGTATAAAAAAAGAATCTGGTTTTATTCCTTTCTCATTGTAATGACCTTCTCAGGCTGTGACCTTTTCAATCTGAATAATGAAAAGAAAGGTTTGAATCCTCAAGAACTTCAAGATCAACTGGTCGATAAAACCTGGGAACTTCGAACCGTACTGGAAGATGGATATGGAGTCTACGCCCCTGGATTGGATAGTATGTATACGATTCACTTTTCAGATGACGGGCAGTTTTCCGGACATGAAATCTGCAATCACTGCGGAGGTGAGTATCATATAAATGATAACAGCAATCTTGTGATAGAGGGGATGTCTTGCACCGAGATGGCCTGCTATGGATTTCAAGATGTACCCTTTACAAATGTATTAACAGATCAAGAACATCCTGCAACCATTCGAGACGACAAGCTTTTCATTTCCGTGAAAAATGATTCGATGAATCAAACGTATCAATTTTCTGAATATGGAACTATCAAAGACGTGATATTAGCCAAACCAACAAGTAAAAGTGAGTTTGATTTTTCAGCATGGCCCATTGGATATTCTCATCACCTTGAAACTTCCCTTTCCGGTGATTCACTGACTATTGAACTCGGATACAGCGGATGTGGACCGCACGAACTCAATCTTGTTTTTTATGATTACTTTGAAGGTTCCAATCCAACGAATGCACATGCTTTTGTATCTCACCGTGAAGAACTTTGTGACGCTGTTTTTGAATCAACAGAAACCTTCAGTCTACTTCCCTTAAAAAAAGCTTACCAAGACACAGAAAATCCCTCTCAAAGTCTGCAACTTATTATCGGCGATAACGACCACAACAGCCCCAAACCCGATACTCTCTTATACACTTTCTGAAAAATAAAAAAGCCGCCTTGAGATCAACAAAGCGGCCTTTTGATTTATGAGTGGATATAAATAGATAGATTTTTTTCAAGGTTATCATCCTTGATGAAAGGCTTCCGCCCATCATTAACCAAAGCCAAAGTCTAAATTCTCACAAACACTTCCAATAGTTTGCACAATTATACTTCTATAAAGACTTCGACGAATTTCAATTTAGTATTTGAACAGCATCTCTCCAAATTATTTAAAAGCGCTTCTTTAATCTATGTAAATACAGTTAATTCAGTAGTTAACACGTTACTCCAATAGCACTATCTTTCACTTATCCGTCCCCCTTCAATAAACACATTGCCTTCCTTGTGTGCAAAAGTTGCTCAATACTATGGTGTATTTTGCTCATTAACACCCCTAATAGCCTCCAATATAAATTATTCTGAAAAGCTAACTCAAAACGTTCATAAAAGAAGCCCATCAGCCGGAGAATACTGATGGGCTTTTAAGCTAAGAGACTTTCTGCTATTCCCACTTCTCAAACAGAATTCCCCTTGTTCGCCCATTGGATGCTGTAAATCCCTGGATCTCACCCTGTTCATTGCGGATGAATTCCACCTCTGTCAACGGAAACTCTGCACTAAAGCTGTCAGTATTGCCTGCAGTCAAACTAATGTCATTTTCCATTTGATAGTTTTGAATCACCAATCCGCTATCTACAACGGCTACATCGTAAATAGTTTCGATCTCTCCACTGAAATACCGTCCGGTATATTCTTTCATATCTTCAAGAGAAAGCTCGAACTCGATCTTTTTAGCAATGTGGTTCCCGTTCTGATGTAAGGTCAAAGAATCAGCCGACCCATCTTCATTTATGTGAAAGGTGATGCTTGCAGGAACACCTACTAAACTAAAGGTGGAGTCGGATGTAGCCGTTATATCCACTTCCGGCTGACCTGTAGCCTGAGTAAAAAGCCGGTCGCCATTTCTGTCAAACGTCAAAATAAAACCGGGCATGATGCTAAGTTCGTACCGTCCGGTCAGTGGATCAAATTGTTCCGGATCGTAGTCAAATTCTTTTGCTTTGTCTTTAGCCTCAGCGGCTTCTTTCTCTTTTTCAGCAGCTTCTTCCATCATATCACCGAAATAGATGTCAACCACCCGGTTTCCTATATCTCCCCGAAAGTTCGCGAAATTGCTCTGGGTAATAACTGCGGCATTTATTTCAGGAAATACCATCAGGTTTGAACGATGCGCAAGATCCGCCCCTCCATGATGCAGCCTTTTCAACCCTTTATAGTCGTCAATAAAAAGCCCAAGACCGTAACCTGTTTCATCTCCGCTTTTCAATGTAAATGGCGTACTCATCTCCCGGATCATCGCCTCTGTTCCCACGGTTGGGTTTAACAGATTCTCTACCCATTTTCTCAGGTCATCCATGCTGGCGTGAATTCCTCCCGGCCCCATAGCCCCACCAAGATCCGTTACTTCCTCAACCCGACCATCCTCATTATACTGATAGCCAAACGTTCGGTTTTCCACAATTTGATTTGGGCTTGAGCGTACCACGGTATTCCTCATTCCCATCGGCAGGAACACATTTTCTTCCATCCATTCCGGAAACGGCATTTCGGTGATCCGCTCTATCACTTCTGTAGAAAGTACATACCCGCTATTGTTATAGTTGAATTCTGCTCCCGGCACGTTCTGGAGTTCAGGCTGACGCTGAACGATCTCGATCACCTTGTCCTGAGAAACCGGAGTGCTGATATTTCTACCCGTCATGATCAGCAAGTTCACAAACTCCCGATATCCGCTGGTGTGATTTACTACATGTCTCAAAGTTACGGGATGATCAAATTCGGGTAGTTCCGGCAGATATTCACGTATGTCATCATCAAGATCGAGCTTTCCTTCTTCCTGAAGCAACAACAGTCCAAAAGTCAAAAAATGTTTTGAGGTAGATCCGATATTGTGAATGGAATTTTCGTTCATCTCCACGTCATAAGCCAGGTTTGCCATTCCATAACTATTATTTAAAAGCACATTGCCATTCTGCAATACCATGACTGCTGCGCCCGGCACATCTCCTGAATACTCACTCATTAACTGATCCACTTTGCCTTCGGGATCCTGAGCTGACGGTTCCACTTTTAACAACCGAATTACATAATCTCCCTCGGAGTCCTCAAAAGGAGTTACCTCAATGGTATATGTTCCCGCTGCTTTTGATATAAGCTGAAATGTTTCCCCTCCCCGCGCCGGTCCGTCGAATTCGGCCGCTACTTTACCTTCCGGATTTTTGATCGTGACCACCACATCTACCGTTTGCTGATCTACCTTCCCAAATACATACTGCGCTTCACCAAGCTCTAACTGGTAGGTGTGAACCGAACCGGTTGATAGCACCCTGGCTATCTCATCTCCTTCTGCAATAAATTTATGATTGGTTTTTGCGTCTTGTGCCAAAGCAAAGCTGACACTCATTAGTACAATAATTATGGACAAATATATTTTTTTCATGGCTTCATATCTTAGTTGTTGGAACCTATATGTAATTCGACTTCTCCCGGTATATGTTTCGTTATTATCGTGAGATCAATTCGTTAGTACATTTTTCTTACAATGGACTACAGCTTTTATTTAAGCAGACTTTTTTAAAAAAACATAAATGTTTTTATACCTTTCGGTCTCGCACTCACTCATTTATAAACTGACATGACAAATAAAACAGATTCGCTTTCTTACCCCAAAGAAAATATCAAAGTCCTGCTACTTGAAGGCATTCATCCCACCGCTGAAGAAAACTTCAAAAACCATGAATTCATAAATGTAGAAACCTACAGCGAAGCATGGAGTGAAGAGGAACTTCTGGAACGCATTGAGGACGTTCAACTCATCGGAATTCGGTCTAAGACCAACATCACCAAAAAGGTGATCGAGAATGCCCCAAAGTTAAAAGCCGTCGGCTGTTTTTGTATCGGCACCAATCAGGTTGATCTTGAAGCAGCTATGGAAGCGGGCGTCACTGTTTTCAATTCCCCTTATTCCAATACCCGTTCTGTAGCCGAGCTTGTTATTGCTGAATCAATAATGCTGAAACGACGCATTCCGCTTCGCGATAAAAAAGCTCATGAAGGCGTCTGGCTAAAAGACGCGACAGAAAGCTATGAAGTCCGCGGAAAAAAAATTGGCATCATCGGCTATGGTCACATTGGTTCTCAGGTTTCTGTTTTAGCTGAAAATATGGGCTTCAATGTTCTCTACTATGACATTGAACCCAAGCTGCCCATGGGAAATGCCACTCGTATTGACTCACTGGATGACCTGCTTGCACAATCTGATATTATAACACTACACGTGCCTGCAACACCGGGAACAAAAAATATGATGGACGCTGAAACCATCGCCAAAATGAAAAAAGGCAGCGTGCTATTGAATCTATCTCGTGGTTCTGTGGTGGATATTGGTGCCTTAAAAGAAGCGTTGAAATCAGGGCATATATCCGGTGCCGGAATTGATGTATATCCTGAAGAGCCTGAGTCGAAAGGAGAGAAATTCAACACCGACTTACAAAATTTACCCAATGTGATTTTGACCCCGCATATTGGTGGTTCCACCATTGAGGCTCAGTATAATATTGGAATGGATGTGTCCTCCAAACTCATCAACCTGATGGATGATGGCACTACAGTTGGTTCCCACACCGTGCCTCCACTCAATCTTCCCAAACAGAAAGAAGCTCATCGCATTCTTCATATTCACGAAAACAAGCCGGGCGTTCTTTCCGAGATCAACCAGCTGCTTTCAGATATGGATATCAACATCCTGGGGCAGTATCTGAAAACGAACGAGCATATCGGCTATGTGGTACTTGATGTGGATAAACAATACGATGACAAGATCCTGGAAGCGATGAATAACGTGAAGCACACCATTCGTACGCGAATCTTGTATTGATCTATTTATTTGTTCTGCAAACTTACAATGAGCTCGTCCGGCAATCTTGTAGCCACCGGAGAGCTCCTTTATTTATTTGCTCAGCGCAGCTTTCACCAGGCCCTTAAAAATATTACGCTGCCGCGCTACCTGAATAAGGTATTCCGGATGCCATTGCACCCCGATCATAAAGGGATAATCTTTGTGTTCTATCGCCTGGGTGATCTCTGTATTCAACTCGCGTACCGCTACTTCAATGCCCTCGCCGGGTTCATCAATAGCCTGATTGTGCAGCGCATTTACATTGCAGATATCCGTTTGCAAGAGCTCGCACAGCTTGGTTCCGTCTTTAACCACAATTCTTTTCTTCGGGAAGATGGAAGACACCTGAGCCTTCTCTGCATAAAAGCCGCGAATATCCTGATGGAGCGATCCCTTGAAATGCACATTCATAAGCTGCATGCCCCTGCAAATGCCCAAAACCGGAATCCCTTTTTCGATGGCATGGGAAAGCAACTTCAGCTCCAGTTCATCCCGCTCAAGATCGATCGGTGAACGTTTGGTGTGTTGAAAATATCTCGCCAGCCAGTAAATTGGGAAGAATAAAATGGAGAGCAACCATTCAAATATTGTGCGCTTATCACGGGCTAATACGGCCCGTTCCACTCTCTGTTGTCCATATTTCATCGGTTCCACATCGGCACCGCCACCCAATATCAATCCATCCAGCTGGTCGATATCACGAGGAGTTTCTGTATTTATGCGCAATGGTTTTCCACCGGCCAGAATTACAGAAAAAGCCGTGAAGATCCACGCACCTGTTCCACCTTCCTTTGGTCCTGTTATTCCAATAACTGGCTCTCTATCTAACACTCTGAACCCACCTGTCCATTAATTTTATCCATTTCTTTTTGATCCCAAACATAGATTTTTCGTCCATCGTTATAAACGCTCTCGCGTATTGGTTCAATACTTTTTCATCCTCAGCCAACTTCTCCACCAATACCCAGCGATTCCATTCTCCCGCCAGCGACCAACTATTCTCCTCAATTGAACAATTTGGAAGCCTGTAATGAAATGTCGGGCGGGCAGAAGTTAACTCCTCCTCCAATAATTGCGAGGTCAGCTCCTCATCCATAAACATAAAAACCGGCAAAAGGTCCAGCGGTCGATTCCTGGAATTCCCGAACTCAAAATAATCCTCAATCAATGTTTCAAGATCCGGCTGATAATCTTCTCTGAGGATGTGCCGGATATAATCCATTTCATATTCATTTATGTATGGCGTTAGCTTGCGGGAAATATTGATCTCAGCATCCTTTCGTATCCACGCATCCATCATCACATACGCTTTTAAGTGTCTCGTTATACTTTTTGCCGATAATTCCGGGACTTCGGGATTCAGGTGCAACCCAAACGCATAGAAAAACGAACTTCCGGTTCCTTTGGCCTTCCAGCTTCTCAACTTATCCACCAAGTCATTCAGCTTTTCAATTTCTGATAATGGAATGGGCGGGGTGATGATCTCAAAAGGAACTACCGTAGACGCCATTTCGCGCAGTGTCTCTTCCAGCTTGTCCTTATTCTTAAGCTTATCTACATCCAGGCCTACCGACTTCAGGACCTTCTCATATTTCTTATTTAGAAAAAGACTCGCATCCAGTTCCAGTGAAAACTTCCCAAACTCAGTATTCTCCACCACAAACTCATAGCCACTTAATTGCTGCACCTCTCCCCCGTACAGCCCGGAAACCATCTTTGCGGCATCCTGCATTTCCACACCGGTGAACTCGAATTCAAATCCTACCGAGCGTTCGTCACCATCCTGATTTTTTATTATTGAGGGGTCGTTAAATTCCAAAGTCATCTGTTATTTATTTGCTATACCTTAAACAGATGGCAGGTTAGATTCAATCCTTGTTTTTGGAATGAACCGGATCAGAAAAAAAATAGTACCCCGAAAACCCATAAGGACATGTTCGGACGATGACTTTTTGGTTAGCTATATTAATTGTCCGAACTTTTGTTACTATCTAGTTTAGTATTAACTAAATTCCCAATGAAATTTTTTAATGAACCGGTTCAGAACCATGCATATTTACGCATCTAAGCTTGCTTTTATTGGGATCTGCCTATTTCTGAACCTGTTTAATATTCAGTCTGCCCAAGCCCAGGATAAAGATCATCCGGTCCTTGACGCTAACACTCCACTACTCGCGGATATTGACACGACCAATCAGGAGGTCTACGTATTTTTGAAGAAACAGCTTTGGGTTTATTCCCTTGAAACCAAAACATGGAGCCTTCAGGCTGAACTTGATGATTTACCCGAAAGACTTTCAGAATTGGAATTTGGGCTGAATCCATTTACCCATAAACCGACTTTTTGGTCCAGAGGAGTTGGCAGTGTGTATGAAATCGACACTACTTCTAATTCTTTGAACCGGCTCGATCTTTCATTTCCCCACAAAAATCAGTTTTCCCATATTCCCTTCTTCAGGCAGGACAATCTATACGCTTTTGGCGGCTACGGATTTTGGACCTACAAAAATTATATATCATTCTTTAAACCGGAATTGAAGGAATGGCATCTTCATACGCCCGATATCAACTCTCCACTTCCTTCCCCCAGAACCGCCAGGTTTGGTTTCTACAACAAAGCGCAGGATGCATTCTTTATGTACGGAGGCACGTATACCAAAAACAACCGATCCGATGATAAGAATGTTGAACGCGCCATGGCCAGCGACATCTGGAGGTACTCGTTTAACAACGATGAATGGAAAAAGCTTACTTCTTTCACTTTCGCAAACTGGAAACCCTATTCCAGCGCTTCGGTTTCTAAAGTTGGACGCATAAATAGTCACTCAACATCTGCCTACAGTCCACATACCAAGAACTGGTACCTTCCCTTTCATAATCAGAATAATGCCAACATGGTGTTCCATCTGGTTCCTTTCAATATTGAAACCGTAGAGGTATACAAGCCGGTTGAAATTCCTATTCCCACAGAAGAAGGATTCTTTATCTCAAGCTATTTTTATAACCCCCGTACCGCCTCTTTTGTATTCCTCGGTATGGATCACCTAACCAACAATAAAAGCTATCCCCTTCGGATCGAAGTCCTGCCGGAAGACTCCCTGCTTCAGCTCATTCCGGAAAGAAACAGCGCGTCGGGCCGTATCGGCATTGTCGTCTCATTAGGGATGATACTTGTGCTCGGTCTTTTTCTGTTCTACAAACACAGCTATACAGAAGGCGAAGAATCGAAAAGCATCTCAGCGCATACGACCCCTAAGGACTCCTTTTTCCAGAAATTAAATGAGAACGAGTTAAAACTGTTTGAAATATTACAAGATCAGGAAGGCTTCACAGACACACATCAACTCGAAGAACACGCTTGGCCTGACATCAAAAATTACGATTACCGCCGAAAGTTGAGAAATGAATCCATCAACTCGATCAACGAAAAGTTTGAAGCAGAATTTGAAACCGATACGCCTGTTATCTCTCGCAAAAAAGACCCCAAGGACAATCGGCGATATTTATATGGATTGAACCGGGAAGTTTGGGATCAATAGTTTTCGAGATTTAGTCTACTATTTTTCACCCTTTTAAGATTTATGCAATTCCCTTTCTCAAGCACAGTTCCAACTCTATAATAGACGAAATAGTAAAGTATACTTTACTATTTATAAACTATACTGTATTATTCTGCAAACAATAAGCAGACTTTAGTTATGGAAAAAGAACAAGGGTTACTTCCCGGGTATTTCAAATTCATTGGAGGTTTTATCTCGCTTCTCTGCCTGCTATATGCCCTGGCTCATCACTTTATTGAACCGAACTTTTATTTCGAGGGACTCCGAACTCCAAACCTCATCTTTTGTTTTGGGTTGATTCTGATCATATCATCTAAAGAACGCATTGAGGATGAATACGCCAATCAAATCCGACTTTATGCCCACTCCCTGACCTCGATCTTCTTTATCACTTTTATTTTTATTGATGAAATTCAAGGAGAAAAATATTCCTTTCTTTCTGAATTAACGGGGCTACTCCTTATCTATATCCTGATCTTTTACTACAGCTTCAAAAAGGGCATAGGATGGATCAAGAAGCCGGGGTTTAAAGAGTATTTTGTAGGCATTATAATTGGTATCGTCTTGCTAGTTAGTCAAGAAATTCTTTGGACGCCATGATCTCGAATACCCTGAAAGTAGAGCGCGCCCGTATCTCGATCACTCAAAAAGATCTTGCCAAAGAAATTGGTGTCAGCCGGCAAACCATTCATTCTATAGAAACCGGCAAATTTACGCCCTCTGTTGAACTCGCTTTAAAACTTGCTTCCTTTTTCGGCTTATCTGTAGAAGAATTATTCCAGCTCGAAAAAAGCTGATCTCTATTTCATCATATATCTTAAATCCCGCCATAATTTCCGTATTTTTATAACTCATCAACAGAGTTCACAACTTATTACCACATGACCTACCTCTCTACCGAGAATCTTTCTAAAAGCTTTGGCATTAAGCCATTATTTGACGACCTCACCTTTGGCATTTCCCAGGGAGACAAAACCGCACTCATCGCCCCAAATGGTACCGGGAAATCTACCTTACTGAAAATTTTAGCCGGAGAGATGGAACCTGACTCAGGAAAGGTTATGACTCAAAAAGGCATTCAGATCAGCTTTCTTGCACAGGAGCCAGAGCTGGATGACAGCATGACCATCAGCGAGTTTATTGCACACGGGGAATCTGAGAAGATCAAAGTGGTACAACGATATGAGAAGGCGGTTCATGCTCAGGCCGAAGACTTCAACCCACAAACACAGCAAGAGTTTGAGAAAGCATCCACAGCCATGGAAGCCGCTGAAGCCTGGGATGTGGAACAACAAATGGAGCAGATCCTGGGTGCGCTGAATATTCACGACCTGGATCAGTCTATTGCCTCCCTTTCGGGGGGTGAGCGAAAACGCGTGGCTCTGGCGTTTGTGTTGCTGGATGAGCCGGACTTGCTGATCCTGGATGAGCCTACCAACCACCTGGATGTAGAGATGATAGAATGGCTGGAGAAATATTTAGCGGGCAGCAAAATGACACTGCTTATGGTTACTCACGATCGCTATTTTCTGGATCGGGTGTGTAATCATATTTTAGAGCTGGATTACGGGACGCTCTACCATCACAATGGAAATTACGAGTATTACCTTCAGAAAAAAGCCGAGCGCGAAGAGGTTGAAGCGACCGAAATCGCCAAAGCAGGCAAACTGATGAAGAAAGAGCTGGAATGGATGAGGCGCGGACCTAAGGCCCGAACAACGAAGTCAAAGTCGCGCATCAAAGCTTTTTATGATACCAAGGAAAAAGCAAACTCTGCCCGCGAAGAATCCGAGTTGCAACTGGATGTAAATATGAGCCGGATGGGCAGCAAAGTGCTGGAAGTTGAGAATCTCTCAAAATCTTTTGACGATACGGTCATCCTTGACGATTTCAGCTACCAGTTTTTACAGGGCGAGCGTATTGGGATCCTTGGTAAAAATGGCGTCGGTAAAAGTACCTTCCTCAAAATTCTTATGGGTGAGGTAGAACCGGATTCAGGCTCCATCGATACCGGTGAGACCATTGTATTTGGCCACTATCAGCAAAAAGGCATTCAGATCGATGAGAGTAAACGGGTGATCGAAGTGATCAAGGAAGTAGCAGAAGTTATTGAGCTTGCCAATGGTGATAAGATCACGGCATCACAGTTTCTTGAGCATTTCATGTTTCCGGGAAAGATGCAGTACACGCCTGTCGAAAAACTCAGTGGGGGCGAAAAGAGACGCCTCATGCTGATGATGGTCCTCATCAAAAACCCAAACTTCCTGATCCTGGATGAGCCCACCAACGACCTCGATCTCCTCACCTTAAACAAGTTGGAGGATTTTCTGCAAAACTTCGGAGGCTGCCTCATCATCGTATCTCACGATCGCTTTTTTATGGATAAGCTTGTGGACCACTATTTTGTGTTTGAAGGACAGGGCGAGATCAAGGATTTCCACGGAACCTATGATGAATATCGGGAAGAAATTTTAAACCGGATGTCCTCTTCCCCAAAAGAGAAAAAGACCGAGAAGTCATCTCCAAAACCTAAAGAACCAAAGGAAACGCAGAAGCAAGATCAGGATCAGCCCAAAAAACTCAACTACAACGAACGGCGGGAATTCAATAAACTGGAAAAAGAGATCGCTAAGCTGGAAAAAAAGAAATCGGATCTCGAGAAAAAGTTGAATAACAGTGACCTGGAATACGGAGAATTGAATGAGCTTTCCCAGGAATTCGAACAGGTAAAGGAGGAGCTGGAAGAGAAAGAACTGGTTTGGCTTGAAATGGCCGAGCGGGCGTAGAGTTTTAGCTTTCAGCGGTCAGGCTTCAGCTCTAAGCGGCTGACGGCTGAAACATATTTTCTAAAAGGCACTAAATCACAATACAACTTCGTATCATTTTAAAACAACTTAATTCAAAACCACATCATGGACATTCAAAGCAATCGCGGACTCACCATAATAGGAGTCGCAATTTTTCTTGGACTGATCGCATTTGGATTTATCATCGGCAACTCTGCCATCACCTACAAAGAATATGAGCGGACCGTTACCGTGAAAGGCCTGGCTGAAGAAGAACACATGGCCGACATCGTGATCTGGCCCATTCAGTACACCGAGGCAAGCAATCAGCTGGCAGACATTTACGAAAACCTTGAAAACAGCGGAGACAAAGTTCGGACTTTTTTAACAGAACGGGGAATCAGTGAAGATGAGATCTCAGTGTCAACGCCCCTGGTCACTGATAAGTCGGCACAGCGCTGGGGCGGACAAAATGATGCACAGTTCCGCTTCGTGGCCGACCAAACCGTGACGGTGTACTCAAAAGATGTGGACAAAGTGAGAAAAGTAATGAGTCAGCTCGCAGACCTTGGCAAACAGGGACTCACACTTTCCGGGGACGAATACCAGGTTCGACCGGAATATATTTTCGACAGCCTGAATGAGATCAAACCACGGATGATAGAAGCGGCAACGAAAGAAGCACGGGCTGTAGCCGAAAAATTTGCAGAAGATTCAAACAGCGAACTTGGCAAGATCAAAACGGCAAATCAGGGCTTGTTCAGTGTCTCACCTCGGGATAACAACAATCCCCACATCAAAAAAGTACGGGTGGTTTCTACGATCGTATATTATTTGTCGGATTGATGGAATAAGCTGTCAGCTGTCAGACTTCAGCTATCAGTAGATTTAGCACTCTCACCTAAATTACATTTGAGATCATCCGTTAAACCTGTGTCATCTGCGTTCTATTTGCCTTGTTTTCCATTGTGATGTAAAAGCAAATCCCGTTATCTTTGTTAAAAATTCAGCCTAAATAAAGTTCATCATGCCTACCGTAAAATTATTGAAAATTGCACATGGCCGCAGTGGCGACAAAGGAAACGGAAGTAACGTCGGGATCATAGCCCGTCATCCTGATATCTATCCCTTTCTTAAAAAAGAGCTGACTTCAGACCGCGTTAAAAAGCACATGAAGAATGTGTGCAAGGGTGAGGTTGAACGATACGAGCTTCCCAATATCGGGGCTTTGAATTTTATGCTGAATGAAAGCCTTGGCGGCGGCGGCACCGTTTCCCTTAAGTTAGATGCACAGGGAAAGACGCACGCTTCTATGGTTCTTAGAATGGATATTGATGTTCCTGAAGAGCTGTTGAAGCTGGTAGAAAATTAATTCATTTACCATTTCAGAGTCATCCCTTCTACGGCAGGAATCTAAATTTTGCCAGAAACTAACTCTTCTCCTGTACATACATTTGGAGTCCCGACTTCACGGGAATGACGAATTGTTGGCGATAGACGGCTTTACTACTCTCCATAAAAGCGGATAGGTACGTCGACCTGAACCAACCCCCATCGTAACCGCATCGTGCTCATGCTTTCCTGAGGTTCAGTAAATTCGATCGTGAAAGCCTCGACTGGTGTATCCAGATTTTTAACAGGAAATTTGATTCGCTTATAATCTCGCTGGGTGTTATAGTTCTGCGCTCCCCAAAGCCCTAGTTCATGATTCAAAATAATAGTCATTGAATCCGGCTCCGGGACTGTGAATAATGAATACGTACCGGCCGGAATTGCTTGCGCCCCCATTAATACCGATTCCGTAATAGTAATTTCAGTAGCCTCATTTGCGCCGGTTCTCCACACTTCGCCCCAGGGAAGCAGGTCGCCAAAAATAACGCGTCCCCGACGGTACGGCTGCCCATATACGACTTTGATATATGTCCCATTACTTTTTACTGAGGCGATAGCGATCGGACTTTTTCGGTTACCAATTTCATCGGTATGATCTTCTGCGGTTTCCGGCTCAGAATTATTACATCCCCCCAAAGTCAGCGGAACAATGATCATTACAAGAAATACGGTAAATAAGTGTAGTGAACGCCTAATCAAAACTCTCCAAATATAAATTGAGTGTTATTACGGGATGGCTCATATGCGAGGCCAACTCCAAGATCGAATAGTAAGTTAGACACTTTGAACTGAACATGGAAACCGGCTCCAAAGATACTGCGGCTTGATCTCACTAAGTCGTTGGCTTGCATGTCGGTTAGGGTGTGTGTAAAAGTTGTTAAATAGATACTACTCAGGTAAGCCGGTACGGTTAAGAAGCCATTATCAGGATAGAACAATGGAATAGTATACCGAGTGCTGAACCGGGCTAAATTTTGAGATCCGGTTCCATTCAAGGGTTCATAATTAGCGAATACATCGTTACTGAATCCCATGGGCAAGATGGTGTCGTTGGAGTAGATGGGCCTTTCACTTTGCTGTAGAAATCGCAAGTCCATGCGCAGGGATTGATTCCATCTTCGCAATGGTGATACAAACCCAAACACTCCGTAATAAGCTGACCATTGGTTATCCAGTTGCCGTGGCAGCGTGCCGATAGGAGTTGGGATCTCAAATTCGAGTTCGTTCAGGGTTTGCTCGTATAAGCCAAACACAGAGATCCCGGATGATGGCTGCACATCACGGGGTAGCGTCAACACCCCAATATTCAATTGCGAGAACATTCCGGCCCGGTACCTTGTGTTAAAATCGGTGATGGCTTCCGGCTGCAGGTTATAATATTTGAACTGCTCGGCCTTCACTTCCGGCGAAAAACTGATGGAGCTAAGGCGCGTATCTCCCCGAAATCTATACTCAAAAGGCAACGAAAGACTCACCCCACGATCCTGACGCATTAGTGAAAACCGTTCTCCATTTTGATTGGAGGCCACAAAGAACTGAGGATCACTATACACACTCAGTTCTGCGCCGGGGTAAAACATTTTATTCGTGTAGGTGAGATCATACCAAAGCCGATTCTGAATGCCCGTCAGCTCTACCGAATACGCCTGACTCGAAAGTGCATCTATACTCGAAAAGCCAACTCCATACTGATAACTGCCCGATTTTTCCTGAAGTACCGGATACATCATCCGTGGTTTTAGCCACCGCAGGTTTCCTTTGTATGAAGTTATCTCAAACGCACTCAAGCTATCCAGCCTTCCGGCTCCCAAAAGTGAGCGATTCAAGGCCTCTTGCAGATCCTCCCCGGAATACAGAACACCTTCACTCACCGGTTCATTTAAAAAATCAGACCGCTCCAAAATTGCGACCTTTCGCTCGTTGACAACCTGCAAGACATACGCAATTTTTGACCCGTCAGGACTGTATGAAGCCTCCATGGCATTATATGCAGAATTTGTGAGCTGGAGGATCTCCCCGGATTCAACATTATATTCATAGATATTCATGGCTGGCTGAGCATCAACGGTAAACAGGACCCTTTTGCCTGAAGGATGCCACTCCGGATCAAAGACCGATCCATTTTCAAATGCGATATCAGGTACGTTTTTCAGATCAGAGTCTATGGTTTCGAGGGTTGTGAGCCAAAGCGCCTGAACACCTCTCTTCTGCATCACCACCACTAATTGCTCCGGATCACTTGGGTTGAACCGAAGGGCTCTGGGCGTGGCTTCCGTAAATGTCATAAGCACAGAGAACTCTCCGGTTTCTTCATGCACCTCCACGATCTCCGAAACCCCGGCTTCTATTCGAATTCCCAACAGCCGCTCGCCATTGCTTGTCGGGGCATATACCCGTGCTTTTCGCGTTATTCGTTGGCTTCTCTCTTCTTCAAGATCATATTGAAAGACATCCGCTTTATAGATGGAAGGATACAAAGCATCTGCCTTATAGCTACTGAAATAGAGCTTATTACTGCCTTCAATTTCGTAATTAAAATCGGCTACAGAATAGGTTTCGGTGAATAGTCTCGGTTTTTTATCAGCCAGTTCATACCTGTAGAAGCCCAGCCGACCGTTGTAGAAAGAAGCATAGAATAATAACTCTTCATTAGTGATCCATTTGGGAGCCCGCACCTCTTCTCCCTTGAACCGGAAATCCAGAATGGTTGATCTTGTTGTCGTCGTATTTTCACCGATCTTCTCCAGGCGCTCAGCTTCTTTTTGCTCGTGCGCTTTTTCGTAGTCATCATACAACTGCCAGGGCCATTTCCCTGTTTTCTGGCGAAGCGCAAATCCATATCCCAGAAAGAAATTATGGTAGTGATACCGAATGGCTTTTCGGGAGATGTCATCGCCGTACTCATCATGCAACCAGTCGGTAAATTGATAACCGGAAATGTAATGGCGGTTGAGTGGCAGGCTGTAATCAGAAGTCATGAAAGTCTGCCCCATATTCCAGCGGTCAGAACTCCCAAAGTTAGCGTTGAACCGATTGTTAAAATGCGCATAATTTCCACGCCCGCCCAATGGAGCAATGGACTCGGTTTCATGATAAACGGCCAGTCCTTCGTGCATACCAACCGGAGGAAATCCATTCACTGATCGCGCCCAATCAGGAGATAACACACTGATGATATTGGTTAGGCTGAATTTCTTTTCGCTGAAAGGCTGCTGTACGTTGAAGTGTGCCGCATGAATCAGTTCATGAGACAAAACTGTTTCCAGCCAGTCTCCTGTTTTTGGATTCATACTTTTTCCCTTCAGTGCAGAAAGGTCCACTTCTGACCGAAAATTGAAGGAGTTCACAAATCCGTTCGAGAGATCGTTGTAATCACGCAAAATAACAGGAAAGTTCTTAAGCGTACCTCCTGTGAGTTCCGATGCTTTCGCATATTGGTCTTCCAGAATAGCTGCCGACCGGTAGGCCATTGAATCCCTGCCTTCCGGAAAAATGATACGGAAATGCTCCGTTTTGATCTCTTGCCAGTTCAAACCGGCTGGCCGGGTAATGGTTGTGCCATTATAGGTTTGAGCCGAAGCCAAAAGAGGTATCAACAAAAACAGAAAACCAATAAGGATTTGTCTGAACTGCATTATGCGGGAAGAGTGAACGTTGGTAAGTATTTATAGATCGCCCAATAATGAGAAAAAGCGCCACCCATTACAAATAAGTGCCAGATCTCATGAAAGCCAAATGCAGTGGGAATCGGGTCAGGCTTTCTAATGATATAAACCACCGCGCCTAAAGTGTAGAATAGCCCGCCAATGGCGATCCAATACACAAATCCATGAGGAAGCAAACGCCATACCATAGGGAGAATGATCACCGATACCCAGCCCATCACCAGGTAAATAACGGTAGAAAACCACCGCGGTGCGCTCATCCAGAATGTTTTTTTGAGGATTCCTGCCAGTGCAAAAAGCCAGATACCAAGTAGCATCCCCCATTGCCATGCGCCTTCCAGCAAGATGGCACACATAGGTGTATACGTTCCGGCTATCAAGATGTAGATAAGGTAGTGGTCGAACATGCGGAACAGCTCCTCGGTTCTGGTCTGTACATTCAGGGAATGATAGATCGCGCTGGATAGGAACATCAGGATCACGGAAAGTCCGTACACAAAAAATGAAACTTTATAGGTGACAGGATCTTCAGAAGCCGCACTCATCAGGAAAAACAACCATATGGCTGCGATCAAAGCGCCAAGGTAATGCGACCAGGCGTTAAAGGGCTCTCTCGGGGGAAATAGAGTTTGCAATGTGCTTTGTTTAGTGTTTATTAAACTGAAATATAGGGTTTCTGCAGATATTTTATGTGTGAAATAGAGTGAAATTGATATTCATGCGAAAGCAAAGCCCCTTCGGCAGTCCCCTCAGTTTGACTTGATCAATTTCAGTTCGTCATTCAATGTCGAATGTTCAGTGCCCGATGTTCCTATCCCAGAAACCGCCAGTAAAAAAAGAGCAGTGCAAAGGTGGTAAGAAATATCATGCCCAGCCAGCTTAGTACTTTCAGCCATGTTTTGGGCTGTTGCTCATTCGGGGTGAGACCGGAGAAAATGAGCCGGTAGTTAATAAAGGCAAGTGCCGGTGCTGTGAGGAATGAGAGAGAGGTCGCCAGGTCGATGATATAGGTAAACTGACTTCCGGTGATCCAAAGCAGAAGCATGGAAAACACAGCGATACCGATCATGAGTCCCTGATAGGTATTCAATGTGGAATTTCCCTTGCGGCGGCCTTTTACTCTGAATACTTCTTTAATTACCCTCGGATAGGCGTCCGTCACCGTAAGTGTGGTGCTGAACATAGTAGAAAAAGCACAAATTATGATGATCCAGTGCGCCCACTCCCCCAGTGTTTGCGTGTATAGATCGATGAGCTGCTGAGCAAAAGCGGCCCCGGCTGAGGAGAAACTCACCCCTGAACCAAACATCACCAAAGCTCCCAATCCCAAAAAGAACAGCGCCAAAATGGTGGAGCCAATATAGCCGATATTAAAATCGAGCAGGCTCTCTTTTTGTGATGAACGATGGCCGGTTTGCTTCTCCCGCTCCAGCGTCCACAGCGAATGCCAGGCCGCCGCATCTATAGGAATGGGCATCCATCCCATTAAGGCAATGAGGAAGGTAATACCGGCAACATCCCATACCGTTGGAGCTTCCGAAATTGAAGGAGAATGCCCATCAAACAAAGCCACCACAAAAGCTATAATTGTTGAGAGCGTCAGTACCACCATCACTACTTTGATGAGAGAGTCGAGCGCTGAATATTGTCCTTTGATCAAAACGCCTATACAGATCGCCAGAATTATGATACTCCAAACCAGCAGAGGCAGGTCGATGCCGGTAAGCTCTACGGCGAGACTCGCGGTGACAATGGTGACGGCAGCTTGAATCGCAAACATCGTCCCTACGGTGAAAATGATATAGATCCACAATGCCCAGCTGCCCAGTTTTTTGTAGCCAGAAATGAGGCTCTCTCCGGTTGCGGTGGCATAGCGCGGACCGAATTCCAGAAACGGATATTTCATAACACTGGCCAGGATGACGGCCCAAACCAGCGTAAACCCATAGTCAGCACCGGCCCGGGTTGATTGCACCAAGTGCGAAACCCCGATGGCAGCAGCGGCTAAAATAAGGCCCGGCCCAAAGGCATATTTAAAAGTAGATTTGATCTTTTCTGACTCCATATCCCACGATTACATTTTCTTTCGGGTGGATTATAATGAAAAAAAGAAACTTTGACGGACCTCTTTTATCAAGCCTTATAATCACTCCCCGATGATTTCTTAAGTCTTCAGCGTACCCAAAATTTGCACGGTTGATAAACCGCATTCCGAGCGGTGACTTAAGATTTATAGCTGATTGGTCTTTCTAAGATTCAATCCAATCGTCGGACCACTTCTTTGGAAATTCACTTTACGAAACTTCTTCAGTGGTCGGACGAGGGCGTACTGGATTCTCTTTTTTAATTCATATCTGGAGGTTTGGTTCTCGGAGTTTATCCTTAAACCGCCTCCACTTCTTCGACTTCCTGTTTGTCGAGATCATCCACTTCATCAAGTTCATCTAATTTCAGATAATTAGTAAGCTCGCCTCTCAGCTCTTCCATAATGGAATCGGGGTGAGTGATCTTTGTATAAAAGACCGTGAAGTACACTACCTTTACCGACGTGACGACCCTTTCAAATATATTACTGAACACTTTGCCCAAATAGAGCGCAATTATAATAGGAATGGGTGTAATTGCAGTTGGCGTATTACCGATATCAATTTCAGTTTTGGGCATATAGTCGGCCCCAAAATAAGAAAGTGCAGCCGCTACTATGAACAGGACAATGTATACGGGAACCATAATTCTACCTACTACTTTCCCCATAAAATCTATTCCAAAGACCCCAACCAAACTTTCCGGCACATTATCCTTGAGCTTTTTCATTTTCTTGACCCCATCCCCAATATCTAACCGGTCGATGGCTACAGACGGTAACAGGTAATGGTTGATCAAATCCCAAACTTCCTGCATCCCCGAGATGATGAAATTCATGATCATTTTTATAAATCCGCCCCCTACAAATTTTCCCTTGTTCATCAGTGCCATAGCAATATCCAGCCACGCTAATTTTCGGGTTTGGGACTTCACTTGTTTACCGTATTCTTTGGCTCCCTGATAAGACGGGTCATTACCTATAATGGTCTCATAAACAGTCCAGCTTAACCGAACTTCCTGTCTGTTGTGATAGAAATGTTTGTACAGGAACATCCCAAAGGCAAGGAAACCTGCCCACACGCCAAGAGGTAACTCCACCCAGATTCTCATTACAGCGTAAAAGAAAAACGTAACCATTAAGAAGTTTTAGACTGCCATTCGTATCCATGGCTTTATGATGTCTGCATCTTTCCCGATCACACTAAACGTATTTTTAACTAATGCTCCAACCGCTTTAAACCGATCTTTGAATGGTAAATTATCAAACGATTGATTCGCCTTTTGAAATGAGAATGCCATACTAGTACCCCTACTATTGTATTGAATTCATAATTATTTAATCACATAAGTATAACACTCTGTTATCAAAATTCTAAGACCATTATCTGACACTACAAGATCTTATAATTACCGAACCACTCCACCTCCGTTCCGGTTCTCATCGCGATGATATCTTAAGTCTTCAGTGAGCCTACAATTTGTGCGGCTGGAATAGCAGCATTCCGAGCAGTGACTTAAGATTTACAGCTGATTAGTCTTTCCGAGATAGTCCATTCGCCGGACCACTTCTTTTGGGAATTCAATTTTCTCCGGCTTTTACTATTTCAAAGCTTGCTTAACCAACTATTCTTTTCAGTGGTCAGACGAGTTCTGGGTGGATTTTCTTCAGCTTAACAAGCCCATGCACAAATACGAACTTTTTAAAAACATTTTTCATTTTGAACTGCTACCATTCTATCCGATTTTATATCTGCAATTATTATTAACCAACTGATACGTTATGAAAGCATTCTTTACGGCTCTTTTCTCTTTAATTTTTGGGGTGATGGTTCACGCCCAGGTTCTAAATCCCGAACCGGTAACACTTGATTATTTCCTCCCCGATGATGTTACCTATAATGCTGAAATTCCAACCCCAAAAGATGTCCTCGGCGCAGAATTGGGTGAATGGCACGTACGCCACGACCAACTGGTGAATTACATGTATGCTGTGGCAGAAGCCTCTGACCGGGTGACCATCACCGAGTATGCGCGCAGTTACGAAAACCGTCCGCTGCTGATGCTAACCATCACCTCGCCCGATAATCATGCCAACATTGAGGAGATCAAGGAAGAGCATCTTAAGCTCACCGATGCCTCCGTTTCCGGCGATCTGGATTTAAGTGAGATGCCTGCTGTTGTTACGATGAGCTACAGCGTACACGGAAATGAGCCGAGTGGAGCTAACTCTTCGCTTGCCGTTGTCTATTACCTCGCCGCTGCGCAAGGTGCTGAAATTGAAGAAACGCTGAACAACACTATCGTTTTGGTAGACCCGGTAATTAATCCGGATGGGCTGAACCGCTTTGCGCACTGGGCGAACATCCACAAGAGCAAGAATGTGCTGGTTACCGATCCGCAAAGTCGTGAGTTTGATGAAAACTGGCCGGGCGGACGTACCAATCATTATTGGTTTGATCTGAACCGTGACTGGATGCTGATGCAACATCCCGAAAGTCAGGGCCGCGTGGCTAAATTCCACGAATGGGTACCGCAGGTACTTACCGATCATCATGAGATGGGAACCAACTCTACCTTTTTCTTTCAACCCGGAATTCCTTCGCGAACGCATCCCATCACCCCGCAGAGAAACCAAGACCTGACCGGAGCCATTGCAGAATATCACGCTGATGCGCTCGACCAGATCCAATCGCTGTATTACTCTGAAGAAAGCTTTGATGATTTCTATTACGGAAAAGGATCTACCTATCCCGATGTAAACGGCTCGCTAGGCATTCTTTTTGAGCAAGCCAGTTCACGCGGACACGCACAGGAAAGTGTACACGGGATCCTGGAATTTCCCTTCACTATTCGGAATCAGTTTGTGACTTCCCTTTCTACCTTAGAAGCTGTTCAGGGTCTGCGTGAGGAGTTGTTGGGCAACACACGCGCATTCTATCAGGAAGCAGCAAATGCAGCTGAAGACGCTTCCATCAAAGCCTATGTGTTTGGGGAAGAAGCGGATCAGGCCCGTACCAAGCACCTGGCAGAAATGCTGGACCGAAATCAGATCGATGTATACGAACTGGCCCGAGATCACAACAATTTCAAAGCAGGTAAAGCCTTTTTGGTTCCAACCAATCAGCAGCAGTATAAGCTGATCACTGCTTTATTTGAGCGCCGGACCGAGTTCACCGACAGTCTGTTTTATGATGTGTCTGCCTGGACAATGCCTTACGCCTTCAACCTTCCTTTTGAGGAACTGAATGGCCGTGCTTTCAACAATAACCTTTTAGGTGAAGAATTCGATTTTGAGAATTTAACGTTTGAAGGGGAACTGGTGGGCGATCAGGCACAATACGCTTATGCTTTTGAATGGGACGAATATTATGCTCCACGCGCCCTGTATCGACTTCTTGCCAATGGTGTTCGAGCCAAAGTTGCATCCCGACAATTTAAATCCGTGATCGCTGATGGCGCCAAAGATTTCGATTACGGCACCATTCTAATTCCTATGGGTGTGCAGGATCATCCCGAAAAAGTTCACGAACTGATGCAAACAATCACCTCAGAAGATGGTATTACCGTTTATGAACTTCCGACCGGACTTACCCCAACCGGCATGGACCTGGGAAGTAACAACTTCGAAAACCTGCAAGACCCGAAAGTAGCCATCATTGGCGGTTCAGGTACAAGCTCTTATGAAGTTGGAGAAACCTGGCACCTGATGGATCAGCGCTACCATATGCCGCTCACTATTTTGGAATCTGATGAACTGGCAAGAGCTGAGCTGGATCGCTACAATGTGATCGTATCCAGCGGTTATAGCATGTCGGATGCAGCAGCTGAGAATCTCAAGACATGGGTTAGCGAAGGCGGAACGCTCATTGTATATCGCAATGCTTTGCACTGGGCTAAATCACAGGGCTTTGCGAATATCGAATATGCCGGAGCGGATGAGGATGAAACAGAAAATGCCGATATAGAAACGGACGTTCGTCCTTATATAAACCAAGGTCCTGATTCGGGAGCCGAGTACATTGGCGGAACTATCTTCAACGCCAAGCTCGACCTCACACACCCGCTGGGATATGGATTCAATGATGATGACATCACGGTTTTCAGAAACGGAAACCTCTTCATCGAGAAAGGTGAAAACCCGTATTCTACTCCATTGTATTATTCTGAGGAAGATCCGCTGGCAAGTGGCTATATCTCGGATGATAACCTTGAGGAGATCGGCGGAACCGCAGCTATCGTCGTAAGCAGAATGGGTGGCGGAAAAGTGATCGCCATGACCGACAACCCCAACTTCCGTGCCTTTTGGTACGGCACCAACAAGCTGTTTGCAAACGCGGTTTTCTTTGGCCATACCATTAGCGGAAGTACGACGAATTGAATTTCGAATAAGGAATATTGAACATTCAACTCAGAACGTTTTATCAAAGAAGCGTTCTGAGTTTTTTTGTTGAAGCATACGTTGAATTTTTTATTCAGTGGCGTTTAATATTCCGCGTTGCAATTCCCACCTGCTTACATTCTGATCTATGTTTTCAATGAGTACAAAAATTTCGTCTTCAACAACAAAGGTCCTGTAACCGCTAAATAGTTCTAATTCGATATCATATATGTACTCAAGATCCTTTCCGTTGTAGTGCATCAATCCATCATTAGTTGGAAAGATCAAATCATTTTTATGCCGTCCGAGAATATCATACACCTCCGTAGATTCGGGAAAGCTTATCACTTCGGTTAAGCCCGGATAATCCAACCGGTATAAGGTGTTTTCTATTACATAATATATTTTATCATCAACAGAATTCATCCGCAAAGTGCTACTTCTTGGCTCAATAAATTCTTGGATAAAGCCCTTGAAGCCCAGGCTGTAAACTGCCAACGAGTCTGTGGCTCCCCCTTGTTCCGGACCTTCCTTCAACCCGTATAAATAAACGTTATGGTCTTTTCTTACTCTTTGAAACTGAGCTTCGAAGTCTGTGATTAAAACTTCTTGCCATCGCCTGCCATCATAATGAAGCAAAAAACTATAGATCCCGGAAGTGTCTTTATAAACAAAATATCCGGTTGCATACATATCATCGCTGGATGTTCCCCAAATTCCATCTACAGAGGAAAGGTAAAATTCTTCTTTGTCATAACGGAAAGAAGGCTTCCATGAAGTTCCATCAAAATGGTGAATTCGTCCGTCGTTACATCCTACCCATATATCATCTTTAGTAAAGCCAAATATTGATTCGAATGTTCCACAGTGAAAATCTTGATTTTCTTCTACTTCAGTCCATTCTTCTCCATTATAGTACCAAAGATCTGAGCTTGCTGCTACCCATAAACTGTTATGTGCTGTTCCCCAAAAATCATAAATAAAACCAAAAGGGCCGTTTACGTCTTCTGTAACCCAAATATAATTTCTTGAACCAGGTTCGGGTTCTGAATCATCAGATAAAAGACCACACCCTGAGCATAGCAGAAATAGCACTAGAAAAGCGTAACGAAACAATTTCACAATGATAATTTTTACATGATTATTTAAATATTAACCTACACCTTCACAAAAAATTATGGCCCTTAAACAATTAATTGCTGTACATCCTTTACCCTCTTGGTGGCTTGCCCAATAATCTCCTGAAATCAAACTCATCTTCCGGCAAATCCTTCAGGTTGTTGATAAGCATGATTGCACGATCTATCCTCTTTTGGCTGCTTTTCACCTGACTTACATAGTGAATGATATACCGTTGCTGTCTGGGCGTGATGTTTTTGAATCTTCGGACGCCTTCAGCATCCTGTTCAAGTAAAGCTTCCAGTTCCTCCGGCATTTCCATTCCGTATTTGCTGGTATCTTCAGTGAGTATCACTTCCACTTCATCTCCCTTTTCTACCGCATATTCTTTCATCCGTTTTTTATTAACCGTGATATATGCTGCTCCGCCACCCAATGCCACCATTCCTCCATGAAATGCTTTTTCGCCATTGATGGAACACATAAGCCGAGTTCCTATTCCGCCGACCTTTTCTACTATTTCAGCCGGAACCGTGACATGGTGTAGTTTTAGTTTGGGCAGATGATCGATATAGGAATTAAAAGTAATATTCATAGGACCACAATTTGCTTAATTCAACCAACACGGCTACGTACATCGGCTCGCTGAGCCGATCACTTCCTGTAATTCACCGATTTAAAATTACCTTCTTTATCGATCATATTAGTTTCAGCACCGGGTACAATATCGGTATTATGGGCGGACACACATTTCCAGTCCTCCCCAAATTTTTGCACCACAAAGGAAAAGATATTTTGCCGGATGGATGGAACCTCTACGTCGCCTTTTTTAGTCTGTCCCTTCAGTCGCATTCGGGCATGCACTACTGCGATCTCACCCGAAAGGTTCTTTACCTTTACCTCTCTTATGGCCAGGTCCGAGTCTCCGAAGATCTTGTCAAAACCATATGCATGTGCTTCGCGAATATCTTCCCGGTTGTGCCACCACAATCCGACCACATTCACAAACTCGGCATCTTCCGTAAATAGAGAAGCCAGCATTTCTGCGTCGCGTTTCATCCAGGCTTCTTTGAAAAGTTGAGGGATGTCTTCGGGTTGTACCGCTTTTTTAAATTTCATGATCATCTCATCTTTTTCATTGGAAGAACCTGCGAGTGCCCGACAGGTCCTCGAAGCGTTCGGTGTTAGAATCGTGGTCTTCTGCTACGCTCGCAGGACCTATCGGACCCTGCGAGGTTGCTACATTCTAAGTAATTATTTTCAATTAAATTCTTCGGACCACGGCCCACACAAAAATACAGCCGCCGATCAAAAATGCGATTCCGGTTCCAATATTGAAAAAGAAGATCTGTCCCAATCCATACAGAAAAAAGAAAATAGCCAACAGCGACATCGCAATATTGATCAGTGAAGGAATCAGTCCATCCGGAGAAGGAATGCCATCCGAAAATCGTTTCCAGTTGCCCATGGGGTGAACTTTGGCATAAAACTTTTTCAGCGTTTCATCCGATTCCGGTTTGGAGATGAAAGTCGCGATCAACCAGGCGATAGTAGAGAAAGCCGTGGTATAGATCATACTCCAGGCAAATTCATAGCCCATCTGGTTAGAGAAGACCGCTCCGATCATGGCAGCGATCATGGCTGTAATTTCACTCCAGGCATTGATGCGCCACCAGAACCAGCGTAGCATCAACACACCTCCGATACCGGCACTTAACGAGAGAATAAATTCCCAGCCTCCGGAAACCGTATCAAAGAAATAGGATACGCCAACACCCAAAGCAGCCATCAGTAACGTGGCTATTCTTGAGACCAAAACGTAATGCTTTTGCGCTTTTTCCTTCGACTCAAACTCTTCCGGGGTCTTCATGAACCGCTTGTAGAAATCATTCACCACATAAGAGGTTCCCCAGTTCAACTGCGTGGAGATCGTAGATACAAAGGCAGACAGAAAGGCCACCATCAGCAAACCCATCCACCCCACGGGCAGTACTTCCAGCATCATCAATGGATAACCCGTTTCTGGGTCGGAGAGATTTGGGAATACAACTAAAGCTACAAGCCCAACTAAGATCCACGGCCAGGGACGTACGGCATACATCAGAATGTTGAACAGCAAGGTTCCGCCAACCGCATTTCTCTCGTCCTTAGCGGAGAACATACGCTGTGCGATATAGCCTCCACCGCCCGGTTCTGCTCCCGGATACCAGGCCGCCCACCAGTTCATCCCTACCCAAATGAGCGCAGTTGTCACCGCAATTTCCGGATTGGTAAAGGGGTTGAAGCTGAGCACATCAAAACCCACAGAATTGGACAGTTGTGTTTTCAGTTCAGCAAGTCCGCCTACATGATCGACCGCGAAATAGGCAAGTGCAATGGTCCCTATCATCGCCAGAATAAACTGCACAAAATCCGTTACGATCACTCCCCATAACCCGGAAATGGCAATGTATATCGCGATCAAGCCATATAGCACAAGAATAGCGATCCATTGGTCAGCTCCGGTAACTACCGTCAGAATTTTCGCCATTCCAACGGTAACCCACCCCATGATTATACAATTGAATGGAAAAGCAAAATAAAGTGCCCGGAATCCCCGGAGAAAGCTGGCGGGTTTGCCTCCATATCGAAGTTCAATAAATTCGACATCGGTCAGTACATCAGCGCGCTTCCAAAGTTTTGCGTAGATGAATACCGTTACTACTCCTGATATCATCCAGTTCCACCAAAACCAGTTTCCGGCTATTCCCTGCTTGGCCACCAATCCGGTGATGGCGAGAGGCGTATCAGCGGCAAAAGTCGTAGCCACCATCGAAACACCGACCAGCCACCAGGGCAGGTTTTTTCCGCCGGCAAAGAAATCATCGAGTGTTTCCTGCCCACGGGTCTTTGCGATCCATGCTACTACGATCATCAAAACAACATATCCGGCAACTACTAGGTAATCGAGCGTCTCAAAAGGCATATATTCTTAAGCTCCAGTTTTCAGCCATCATTACTCAAACCAAAGATGAACGCTTCAGCTTGGAATTTGATTGGGGGATTTAGTTAATTGCCGAAGTTAATTGAAAGCAAACGGATTAAAAAGATAAATACCTCACTTCCATATCATTTAGGTTGTACCGTGTGGAGCCTACCGGAGTGGAAGGGCGTCTTCTTCAGAGATGATGCCCAGCCCAGTCAGTTCCTCAATCAATACGCCTCTGTTTTTAATTCTGTTGAAGGAAATACGACTTTCTACAATATTCCTTCAGAAAAAACCATAAAAAAATGGGGAGAGCAAACACCCAGGAATTTCAAATTTTGTTTCAAGTTTCCGCGGTATATAACACATGAAAAGCGCATGCATAATGCCAAAGGTGATGTACTGGATTTTGTTCGATTATTTGAGCCCATTCGTGAGAAGGTGGGACCGTTTATGATCCAGTTTCCGGAAACCTTTTCCCCGAATGAATTGCACCGCCTTGAGGAGATCTTTTCCATACTTCCTAAATCATTCAGCTATGCAGTGGAAGTACGTCATCCTGATTTTTTTGATCATGCCAAACACGAAAGGAACCTGATCTCTCTTCTCAAGAGTTTTGATGTAAATCGTATTATTTTTGATACGCGTAAACTTCATTCCGTAAAAGCCACAGAGGCATCTGTAGCGGAGGCCCAAAAAAAGAAACCGAAGGTCCCTGTCCGGTTTGATACTACTTCAGCCCGGCCAATTTTACGTTACGTGGGCACGAATGACATTTTAAATAACGAACCTTATCTCAAAGAATGGGCCATCATTGTTGCGGAGTGGATCGCCGACGGTCTTCATCCTTATGTATTCATTCATGCCCCCGATAAGGCTCAGCAGCCTAAACTATGCCGTCGTTTTCACGAACTTTTGTCTGATCTGATAGACTTGCCCCCACTTCCCCCGGCACCTTTCGATAAACAGAACCAACAATTGGGTTTATTTTAGGTTGAATTCGCTTTTTCCACCGCATCTACGCTGTACTTGGCATAGGGTTTGACCTCGAGCCGCTCTTTTTGAATCGGCTTACCGGTTACATTACAAATACCATAGTTGCCAGATTCAATGCGATCTAAAGCCATCTGTATTTCATCCAGCTTTTCCTGCTCTTTATTGATGAGCGCGTAATATTTTTCTCGGTCTTCTTCGGAGCTGCCAATATTTCCCTGATGATGCGCAGAGGAAGAGTTCGTATCATTTAATTTCTCTTCTATCTCTTCCAGTTTAGCCTTGAACTGCTTGACCTTTCGTCTGCTTTCTTTTTGTTCTTTGTGAAGCAGTTCTTCAAAAAATTCGAGTTCTTCTTCTGACAAAGGTGAACTGTTGATCGGTGTCTCTTGCTTTTCCATGATGTGATTTCCTTTTTTCTGATTCATTTTCTTAACATGAGTCAGTCTATCAGCATTTCATCAGAAGCAGCGCTAATCTATTCTATAGAACCCATCATTGCCGTGTTGAGCACAAATGGCAAGCTTTGCAGTTCATCCATCGCCTCCAGTTCTTTATCTGTTTCAGTTTTGATAACAGCCGAGCGTTCGCTTTGCAAAGCCACTTCAAACTTTAATTCGGGGTGAATATCTTCGAGATCAGCCAAGGCATCTTTTGTCGCCCCATAGGTCAGGCCGACCATCAAAAACTGATAGTTTCCACGATCCTTGAACTGCTCCAGCAATTCTCTCTGCCTTTCAGTTACGGTCGAATCTTTCTTCTTCATCTTCCTTAGGTCCTCATCATCTATTCCTACCGATTCATGCAGGATGAAATCCACCCACTTATGGTCTTCCAGATCTTTTGGGGTGATGCCTTCCGGAAGGTGCGTAACCCTAAGCATAATCGGCTGAAAAGTTGAACTCAAAACCTCATATCCCTTTTTCCCGAGTTCCTGTATCGCAAAATCCGAAGTTGTCGTATCTGTAAAAGTAACCTGAATCTTTCCTTTTTCAATCGAATAGTTGCCTTGCTGCAGCTTATTGAAATCACTTTCATCTATGATTTGTGCCTGAACTGCAAATGGAATGAATAACAGCAAAAATGTTTGAATTATACGTTTCATATTGTTTGCCCGATCTTGGTTTTAGTTGTTTTCACGCCGCCATATCAAGGTGTATTATAAATCGACCTTCATTTATTTTGAAAGCAGTTTCGCTTTCCAGCTTCCAGCTCCTACTGCTAACATACATAAGGCAATAAACACAAACCCGCCTATCAATTCAAAATGTTCCACCAATAATCCCATTACAGGCTGTGAGAGCATCCCGCCCACTGATCCCATTGTAACTACCGATGCCAAAGCCACAGCTCCTTGTCGTCCGGCAGCACTGAATAACATCGGGAAAGTAAGTGCAACTCCGGCCCCCGCAGCTATAAAACCGATCGTAGCCACTGTGATATTTGGTGAAATGAGGGCGATCATCACTCCAATGGCCGCGACTACAGAACCGCCAGAAATAAGTGCTTTTGCTCCAAACCTTGGCTTGAGCCGATCTCCAAAAAAGCGCATAACCAGCATGGAGCCTGCATATGCTGCATATCCAATGGAGGCAATTCCCTCACCGGCCCCCACATAATCAGCAAAGAAGAGGGCTACCCAGTTTGTAATGGAATCTTCAATAGATGCGGCAAGAAAACAGATCACCCCTAACCATAAAACGGCGCCTTGGGGAATCTTGAAGCCTGTTTTTACAGTTTCGGTTTTCTTCTCTCTATCCGGCAAATACTGATAACTGCCTATTAAAAGGATCACCAGAAAAATTGCCATTCCCCAGAAGTGCATATCAGCCGATGGTACCAAACTCGCCATTAACGTCCCAGCAAGAGCACCACTAAATATTCCCACTCCAAAAAACGAATGCACCAGCGACATATACGATCTTCCCGTGCTCATCTCCAATTCTGAAGCCAGTGCATTTATGCTCACATTGTACCCTCCAGCTCCAACTCCTGCAAAGAACAATACTACAGCTAGGACCTCCCAGTTCGGAGCCATTGTCATTGGAATAAGCGTGAGCACAAGGATCATCCCAAACAAAACAGATGACCGTTTAGACCCAAGCTTTTCTATGCATACAGCAACTGCGGGCATGATCAGGACCGTCCCAATTCCTTTTACAAGTAAAACATAGCCAAGTGTTACCGGTGTAAGTGCTGAGAGCTCTCTGATGGCCGGTATCCGCGAAGCCCAGGTCGCAAACGCAGCTCCCAGTATCAGAAATGTGATACTTGTTGCTACTAAATTTTGTTTTTCTGATGTGTTTTTTTGCGGCATTATCTTCCAAAGCTTTAAGAAGGTGCAAAAATACCGGCTTTATTTTTCACATCATAAGAAAAGATGTCAGATAGGTATTGGATTTTATGCGCAAATTATCTTCATTCAATACTTAAAAAAATTGTGCGCATGAGCTCCTTTGATGTCGTCATATTAACAGATTCCAGGTATGTAAATCCTTCTGCTCCGGGAGAATATGTCCGAAATATCTTGCAGGAGGATCAACTTGTTTCTGACGCTCTGAAAAACAAAGGCTTGTCTGTTTCGCGAAAGGATTGGGCAGATCCTGATTTCGACTGGTCTGCCACCAAGTCTATACTTTTTCGTTCTACCTGGGATTACTTTGACCGCTTTACACAGTTTCAAAACTGGCTTGATCTGGTATCCACTCAAACGATCTTGATAAACAGCCATTCCCTGATCAAGTGGAATCTTGATAAGCATTACCTGAATAGCCTGGTCCGAACTGAGATTGAGGTGATCCCAACACGTTATATTCAACCCGGATCCAATTTATCAATATCCCGATTACACGACATTACCGGCTGGACTGAAACGGTCATAAAGCCAACTGTTGGCGGTGCCGGGCGACATACCTACCGTATCGATGCCGATAATATGTCCTTGGTTTCCGATAAGCTTGCCCCATTTATGAAACAGGAAAGTTTTATGCTTCAACCGTTTCAGCATTCCGTGTTGGATCACGGAGAAATCTCCCTTGTTTTCTTTGGGGATATATTTAGTCATGCAGTCTTAAAGAAAGCCCGCCCCGGAGATTTTAGAGTACAGGATGATTTTGGGGGATCCATTCACAAATACACGCCTTCTGATCAGGAAATCTCCTTTGGCCTTAGAGCTGTCCATGCCTGTCCGGAGTTACCCGCCTATTCCCGCGTTGATATCATCAGAAATAATCAAGGAAAGCTGGCGGTCTCTGAATTGGAGCTGATAGAACCTGAGCTATGGTTCCGACTGAATTCTGATTCTTCAGCCTTACTAGCTGAAGAGATCTTTAAGCGACTGGCTTAGTTGAGGAATTCTTTTTTATACGACTCGATCCGTTTTGCATTCACTCCAAGGTCTCCACGGCCTATTCGTGATTTTGACCGGATATCGACCTGACTTCCATTTGCAGTTGTATCCACCCGAATCACCACGTCATCTATAAAGCCGTACCACGCTAACTTCTCGTAGGCCTCAATTCGACCTTCCTCTTTGTTTTCTGCAACCATGGTCCAGCCCATATCTCGTGCGGCTTCCAGGGCCCTGTCATACGCTTCATCATAACCTAGTGAAACCGTTATCGGCTCAATCTCACCATAAAATTCTTGCTGAGCTTCTGCCGTTTCTGCTCCGGAATATTCAACTGGATTAGGAGCATCTTCTCTTAAGGGCGCGATCGCCTCAAATTGTGGAGGATTCTCGGTATCCGTTGTGATATCATGAATGGGTGGGTATCCCTTTTGAACTTCTGAATACCAATATCCAATATTTATTAAAGCGGCAGAGACGATGACCATTGACGTTACCCCCATTATCATTGCAGACTTGGGTTTATCTTGCAGCTTCAGGAATCCACCAATTGCTATAATTCCGCCTATTACAGCTGCTGCTGTTCCATAAGGGATCAAGCTAAAACCAAAACCGAAATGCCACCACCCCCACTGATATCCATAACCAGAAAGAATTACCGCCAACGCGCCCAGTGCTGCAATTCCCGTTCCCCAAATAATCAGATTATTAGCAGTCTTTTTTTTCATACGTCAATGATGTTAGGTGAATGTGATATTAAATATACAGTAATAAAGGCTCTCTTCGTTCCGAAAACAAAAAAGCCCTAACACATGTTGATGCATCAGGGCTCTAAATTCTTAAAAGTAAATCTACTCTTACTTCAAGGCAGATTTGATCCGTCCAAATATTTCTTCGATGCTACCAAGTCCGTCGATTTCCTGAACTTTATTCTGATCAGCATAAAAATCCATCACCGGCTTGGTTTCGTTTCGATATACTTCAAGTCGGGTTTTCACCTTCTCTTTGGTATCATCACTACGACCTTCTCCGCGGGAAAGAATCCGTTTTACCAATTCTTCTTCAGGAACTGACAGGTAGATAAAAGCGTCGAGTGAATCATTGTTTTCTTCAAGGAATGAATCAAAAGCTTCTGCCTGGGCTACCGTTCTTGGAAATCCATCCAGAATGTATCCGTCTTTATATTTCTCTTTTTTAAGCTCATCAGCTACAAGTTCTACCACCGTTTCATCAGGTACCAGCTCTCCGTTATCCAAAATGGATTTCACTTTTACCCCAAGTGGCGTTTCATTTTTGATGGCCGATCGAAAAATATTTCCCGTTGAAAGATGAGGAATATTGAATTCGTCCTGCAATAATTTAGCCTGTGTTCCTTTACCCGCGCCCGGAGGGCCAAACAAAATGATATTCATTTATACCGAATTTAATTGTAGTGATATGTGAACGCACTGAAATGAGCAACCCTGCACGGTTACCGGCAAAGTTGCTATATCAGCAGTATAGGTAGAGAAGAACTTTTTAGTTCTTAACGTCTCTTTCTTTAATACGAGCTGCTTTACCCTGTAGACTACGTAGGTAAAACAATTTGGAACGACGAACTTTACCTTTTCTCTTCACTTCTATTTTTGCAATAAATGGAGAGTTAAGCGGGAACACACGCTCAATACCTACACCGGCAGTAACTTTACGTACTGTAAAAGTTTTATTCGGGCCGCTTCCTCGTTCAGAAAGGACCGTGCCTTCATACTGCTGAATACGTTCTTTTTCTCCCTCACGCACACGGTAGTGTACATTCACCGTATCACCGGCTGTAAAGTGAGGAATATCCTCGTTGATCAGGCTTTGTTCTACAAGTTTTAGCTTATCCATGATTTCTGATTTTAACCCCAACCATCTCGGGGACTGTTATTAATGTTCTTTCTTATATTTTTTGTACAAATCGCTTCGTCGTTCTTTGGTCCTTTTTTCGGACTGCTCTTGCTTCCACTCGGCCACTTTTTTGTGATCGCCGGATAGCAGTACATCAGGAACTTTCCTTCCCTTAAAGTAAGAAGGCCTTGTATAAACAGGCGCTTCCAGCAGTCCATCCTGAAATGAATCATTCAGTGCGCTTCCCGCATCTCCCAGCACTCCGGGGATGAGCCTAACCACCGCATCTGTTATAGCCAGGGCCGGTATCTCACCGCCTGAAAGCACATAATCACCAATGGAAAATTCCCTGGTGATGAGTTCATCTCGTACTCGCTGATCCACTCCTTTATAATGTCCACACAGAATGATAATGTTTTGTTTGAGAGATAATGCATTGGCATCGGCCTGTTCAAACACATCTCCATCCGGGGCTGTAAAAATGAGTTCGTCATAATTCCGCTCGGACTGAAGGTGCTCGATACAGCTAAAAATAGGCTGCGGCGTCAACACCATTCCGGGCTCTCCACCGTATGGATAATCATCTATTTTGTTGTGCTTATCATCGGTGTAATCCCGCAGATCGTGCACATAAATTTCTACCATTTCCTTGTCGATAGCCCGCTTCACAATGCTGTGCTGCAGCGGACTTTCAAGTAGAGCGGGAACGGCCGAAATGATATCAATTCGCATCATTTAAATGCCCTCCAGCTCGTCAAGGTTTTGGCAGTAGATGTTTCCATCGCGGGTTTCACGCACAAAATGATCAATATATGGAATGAGCCGGCTTCCCGAGGTAGTTGCAACCACCAAAATAGGGTGCGCCGGGTTTTCCATCACATCGATCACCAAACCGACAGGATCATCATTATCATCTAATACTTCATGATCGATAAGAGAATCATCGGTTTCAGGCTCAGCTTCTATAAAGAATTCAGCTTTATCTGCTTCCAGAAAAATACCTTTTCCTTTCATGGCTTCAGCCGCTGTGCGATCAGCGATATGGTCAAATTGTACAAAGAACGAAAATTGATTTCTTTTATCCTCAACCCGTAAATCTAAAATACGTGCGGGAATAAAGTCGCCTCGATCGTTACGCAAATACACCAGCTTCAGATCTTCTACCTTGGCAGGGTCATCCACATCAAAGAAAACTTTGAGGACTCCATCAAGGCCGTGAGCTTCTTCAACATGGCCCACCTGTGCAAAGCCGGGTGTACTGGCGTCCCGATTCATAGGCGCCGGATTAAATTATCCTTCTTGTTTGCTTTCCCAGGCACGCTGAACCGTCACGCGGTCTTCATCGTCGGGAACAAATCCTTTGAGGTCGTCCAGATCAGTATCGTTGATATGGTCGATGGCCTCTTTAGCTGTCATATCGGTTGAAACCTGACCGGAAGTATCTTCCTTCTCATCTTCTTTAGAATCGGCTTCTTCTGCAGCAGCTTCATCTTCGGTTTCTTCTTCAACTTCTTCAGTAGCCGGCTCTTCGGCTTCAGCAACATTCTCTTCTACAGCTTCAGCGGCCTCTTTGGCAGTAGGCTCTTCAGGAGCTGCTACGTCTTCTTCCTCAACTACTTCAGGAGCAGCTTCGGCTTCAGCGACAGGCTTTTCAGCATCTACTTTCTGATCGTCTTCAACTTCATCAGCTTCTGCTGCACCAGCCACATCACCAGAAACCGGCTCCGTGTCTTTCACGGCTTCTTCTTCAGCCGCTGCAGTTTCTTCAACAGATTCTTCTGCTGAATCGTCTGATTCTGCTTTTTCTAATGCTTCTTCGATCTTATCTGCATCCGATTTTGGAGAATCGTCTTCTTCAAGTTCCTCAGCAGCTTTCTCAGCTTTTACTTCGGCAGCAGCTTGTTTGGCTTTTTCCTGAAGTTGCTCTTTGTATTCTCTTTCTTCAGCAGCAAGAACTTCTTTATAGTCTGCTTTACGGCTGGTGGCGTCATCTTTCTTAGAGTCGCGGTATTCTTTCCACTCAGCAAGTGCTTTTTCAATTTCTTCTTCGCTCTTGCCCCAGTTCATAAGGTGACGCTTGTACAGCAGGCCTTCACGACGAAGGATCTTGCGTACGGTGTCGGTAGGTTGCGCCCCGGTATCTAACCAGTACAGAATGCGGTCTTCATTTAGCTCAACCACTTTCTTTTCGGTTACGTTATCGTAATACCCTACACGCTCAACGATTCTACCGTCGCGCGCTTCTTGTTTTTCGGCAACTACGATATGCCAGATAGGTCGTTTCTTACGTCCTTTGCGTTGTAATCTGATTCTTAACAATGCTATTCTCCAATATTGGTTTTAGTTATAAGTTCTTATCGGCCGATCGGCAGATTTTTCAGTCCCTGAAGCGCACGTCCGGCTTTACCCATCTTCGACATGGTCTTCATCATTTTTTTCATTTGATCGAACTGTTTCATGAGTTGATTGATCTCACGAACGTTTGTGCCAGAACCTTTTGCTATTCGCCGTCTCCGACTTCCATTTAATAGCTCAGGATTCTGACGCTCCTCCGGCGTCATTGATAAGATTATAGCTTCAATCGGTTTGAATGCATCATCATCGATCTCAGTATCATCCAATGCTTTGCTGGCGCCGGGAATCATATTAACAAGATCACCGAAGTCTCCCATCTTCTTGATCTTTTGAATTTGCTCGAGAAAATCATTCAGGTCGAATTTATCCGACTTAATTTTCTTTTGAAGTTGTTCTGCTTCTTTCTCGTCAAATTCTTTTTGAGCTTTTTCAACAAACGATACCACATCTCCCATACCCAAAATACGCTGGGCCATTCGGTCGGGATAAAACGGAGAGAGAGCATCCAGCTTTTCGCCGGTACTCACAAATTTGATGGGCTTGTTTACAACGGTTTTAATAGATAATGCAGCACCACCGCGGGTGTCACCATCCAGTTTGGTTAAAACTACACCGTCGTAATTAATACGCTCGTTAAATTCTTTGGCTGTGTTTACAGCATCCTGCCCGGTCATAGCGTCGACCACAAACAGGATCTCATGAGGATTGACGGCTTCCTTAATTTCCGCAACCTCATTCATCATATCCTCATCTACATGTAAACGACCCGCAGTATCAATAATAACCGTGTCGAGCGCCAAACTTTTAGCCATGGAAACAGCTTCTTTGGCAACGCGAACGGCATCTTTCTGTTCGATGGAGTACACCGGAACATCAATTTGAGATGCGAGTGTCTTAAGCTGGTCAACAGCGGCAGGGCGATAAACATCGGCGGCAGCAAGAAGAGGGTTCCTTTTATGCTCCTGCTTTAAGTGTCGGGCAAGCTTACCAACAAAGGTAGTTTTACCCGAACCCTGAAGTCCGGCTATAAGAATTACAGTAGGTGGGGTTTGAGCTTGTGCGATATCGACCCGTTCGCCACCGAATGTTTCAACCAGCTTATCGTGCACAATTTTTGTGAACTGTTGGCCGGGATTAACACTGGTGAGTACGTCGGAGCCGAGCACCTGCTCTTTTATGTCGTCTGTGAATTGGCGGGCAACCTCATAATTAACGTCAGCATCCAGCAATGCACGGCGAATTTCGCGGACAGTCTCCGCTATATTCACATCCGTGATGCGAGCTTCTCCCTTCAGGGATTGAAACGCTTTGTCTAATTTTGAGGATAAATCTTCAAACATATTGTTAAATCAATTTTTCTCCGCCAAATACAGAGCCTGTAAAAATACGGGTTCTTTTTCGTGTTATCAACATTAATGTGGATAAATGTTTTTGAATGGAGTAATTAAGTGAAAAGTGATGAAGTAGGTTTCGGTTGACTTCTACAAAAAACCCCCACTCACAGCTCTTTTAAGGGAACGCTTGCGCTAGTACTGGGTGACGTTGAGAGCTTGCAAAGAACCCTTGTCATCGATGGCGATGGCGAAAAAGTAATTGAACGCGGATAGTGCTGATTTTACTGATGGTCGCGAAAGGTTTTATGAAATTAATTACGAAATCGTCCGACCACTAAAAAAAAGGAAACAACCTGCACAAGCTTTACCTAACCATCGGACAGGCAGTATTCACAAACAAGAAGTAGTCCAACAAATGCGAAGGTCTAACTCATTCAAAAAGCCAAAAAACAACTCTCGATTATGATAGTGGATGGCACGGAAGAGGCTGATCTTTGGCTTGTCTTTTCTGTGATCATCCGCAAGATCAACGTCATCAGTGCTCTATTCAAATGTTTGAATCTTGCAGTATCACTTTTCTCCATAAAAAAGTGGACAAGCTTTCCGCTCTACGTCATAGTCTTGCCCTTACCCCCCCCCAATCGGACCTGTAAAAAAGATTCTCTAGTTCAAGCGTCATACGCATTTAGAGTCAATCCCGGGAACAAACTTTTATAGACAGAATTATAAAGTAATAACCATGAAATAAAACCAAGGTCATTATGAGGCAACTGTTACTATTGACTAGCTTCCTTTTTATCACAACAGCCTGTGCCAGCACCAAGCCCCCTAACGACAAACTCACCCAGGTTGAATCTACCATTCAGCAAGCTGAGCAAGTTGGAGCTGAGAATTATGCCCCGCTTGAGATCCGTGAAGCCCGGAAAAAGCTTGCCGAAGCGCGGGAATTGTCGGCAAAGGAAAATTATGAAAAAGCCAAACGCACCGCCGACCGCGCTATGGTAGATGCCGAACTGGCCCAGATGAAATCTTTATCTGAAAAGGCCCAAAAGGCCGTGCGACAACTTCGTGAGAGTATCCGGGTTCTTCAGGAAGAAATTCAAAATAACCTGGACAAAACGGAGAATCGGTCATGAAAAATTTTCAAATAAAAGCTTTTTTTATTGCCACGATAATTATTCCACTGATGGCTGGGTGTGGCGGGCCTCCGCAAAATAATCCCCTGCTGATGGAAGCAGAGCGGGCTTACAGTCAGGCCGAATCCGATTCATTGATTGTAATGAAGGCGCCGGTTGCACTAAAAGAAGCGGAAGAAGCCCTGGAACAAAGCCAGCAGATCTGGAAGGAAAAGGGAGAGAAGGACTTGGTTGAACACTACGCATACATTGCCCATCAGAAAACGAAAATTGCCCGAGAAACGGCTCAACTAAATGCTGCACAAGATGAAGTGGAACGAGCTGAATCTGAACGGAAAGAAGTATTGATAGAGGCACGTAAAGCAGAGGCCATTGCAGCTGAACAGCGGGCCGAAAAGGCGTTGACGGAACTTCAAGAGGAACGCGAAGAAGCGGAAAAAGCACGCCAGAAGGCTACAGAGTTAGCCGATCGGCTTTCAGAAATGGAAGCCCGCCAAAGTGATCGTGGCATGGTGCTCACTCTAAGCGATGTTCTTTTCGATTTTGACAGCGCCACTCTTAATTCAGGGGCAAATAAAGTAGTAAATGAAGTATCCGCATTCTTGAAGGAATTCAATGACAGAACAGTTCAAATTGAAGGATTTACAGATAGCATCGGTTCAGCGGCTTACAACAAAGACCTCTCCCAACGCCGGGCCGATGCTCTTAAGCGGGCACTGATCGAGACCGGCATTGCCAGCAACAGGATCACAACTATTGGATATGGAGAGGAATTCCCGGTAGCAACTAATATGAATGAAGCCGGAAGACAGCAAAACCGACGGGTGGAAATTGTGATCTCTAATGAAAATGGAGTTGTTTCGCAGCGTACGGAATAGCTCTTGCACGCGAAGATAGAGAGGGCGGAAGGCTGATCACTTCCGCCTTTTTTTGTTTCAGTATGTTTTTGACTCTTACCTATTTTTAAAGTTCTTTAGCCATCATTAATCTACCGCTTACAAACAGCGCTAAATTCATTCGGGCATGACCATAATTAAAACTAAAGCATACCTAATTGTGCTTCGAAAATATGCGCTTATTGATGTTGGGGTTTTGCTGCTTCTGGTCGCCGTGCCTTTATTTTCAAACTCAAACAACATCCCTGAAACGGTACTTAAAGCCCTTTTTTACAGCGGATTTATAACCCCGGTCATCTCCTACTTCGAATTTAAAAAGAGCCATCAGCTTCCCTTTTTTGATAATTTAAATATTTCACTTTTTCCCCTTTACGCCGGTTTACTTATTCTGAAAGTTATCATATCCCTAAGTCTTCTTCTCTATGTCTAATCTGATCTTAGATAGCATATTCTTCTATTATCCTGGTCTGGAGGTGTTGCGAGGCGCTTATCTTGAAGTGCAGAAAGGAGAAGTGACCTGTTTGATTGGAAGAAATGGATCGGGCAAAAGCACACTCTTCAAAATTGCGGCCGGTCAGCTTCAAGCCGACAGCGGACTTACTATTATCAGTGAAAACCGGATCCACCAGCCTTCAAAGAAAGAGCGATTCAAACATCTCGCTTACTTGCCTCAGAAATCTTTCTTGCCGAGATCTCTCTCTGTAAAAGACCTTATTAGTGAGGAAGCCGTTAAGACAGACGAACTTCTACAACGCATATCAACTTCAAAGATCAAAGAGCTTTCAACCGGTGAACGCCGGTATGTAGAATTCAAATTCATCCTTCAATTAAACAGGGAATTCATTTTACTTGATGAACCTTTCACTGGTTTAGCTCCTGTTATGATCGAAAAGATGGTTCATGAAATTTACTATGCAAAAGATACAGGTACGGGTATTCTGATTTCAGATCACTATATGCGGTACATCGTAGATGTTGGAGATACTTTTTATCTGTTGGAAAACGGCCAGGTCAAAACTATTGATTCTGGGAAGAACAGCATAATTCAGTAAGACTCGAGCTCGTTCAAGTATCTGCTTGGACGAAGACTTAATGCCAGCTCAGGAGTGGTATTTTGGTGTTACGGTGTTATAGTTTGGACAAGAAAACCACAACACCGTAGCACCATCGCACTCTAACACTATAATTCAAACTCACACTCCTTATTTAACGCCTCATCCAGCATTTGCTCGTATTCCTCCGCCTCAATTTCAACACAACCAAATTGGGCAAGATGGTCGGTGTAGAATTGCGTATCCCAAAGTACAAAGCCGTTCTTTTGTAAGATCTCGTGGCAATAATACAGTGCTACTTTATCGGCCCATTTTTCTTTTTTGAACATGCTTTCTCCAAAAAAGGCAGCTTTTAATCTTACTCCATATAGACCGCCGGCCAGTTCACCGTCACGGTAACATTCAACACTACAGGCATTCCCATTTTGGTGCAATACATCGTAGGAATTGATGATGAGATCGTTGATCCAGGTAGAATCCCGATTTGCACAGTTCTTGACGACTTCCCTGAAGTTATGATTTACTCGCACCTCAAATCTTTCCTGGCGGATTATTCTCGCTAAATTATCAGAAGTATGAAATTCACCTATCGGGATGATTCCCCTTCTCCGTGCCGTGTACCAATCTACATCATCGGCATCCTTACTTTCGGCCATCGGGAAAATGCCCTGGGCATAGGCTTCAAGAAGATTATTGGGAGGAATGATTCTCATTTAGTGGGGAATTACTTTAATTAGGCTGTCATCCTGAGCGCTTAGAAATATCAATTGAGTAAAGAGTTTAACGCGAAGGATCTCAAGTTCTATAAAACCTGGTAAATGGTGTTGACCTTGAGACTCTTCGCGATCACCAGAGTCCTCTACTCAATTATTTTGGGTGCTCAGAGTGACAACTTTTTTGGGCGTTAAATTAAAACTCACAATATATCATTACATCCGAGCCAATCGGAGAGCCCGGAGGTGGTGCCGGGGCATCTTCCACTTCAAACTCTTCGGGATTGGTGAGGTATTGAGCGATCAGATGTGCTCCATACTGACTGTCGGCATCTTTTCTTCCCGATAATTTAGTTTGAAGATCCGTCAGCTTTTTATGCCCGATTGCTTTGGTAACAGGGTTGGCATTGTTAGAGGCTGCCAGCTCGATCATATTTTTCAACACTACATGATTTACTACTCTTTGAACCGAGCCCAGATACCCGCTGTTGGCTTTCTTATCCCAGCTTACCTTAATGAGTTCATCCAGCGTTTCTTCCAAACTCAGGTTCCCGGTTCTTGCAGAATATTCCACTAACCGATTGGCTCTGTCAGGATTCAAGATCAGACTAACGGGAAGATCTGCTGCTGTTTCAGCAATACCGAGCGCATCCAAAGCAGGACCTGTATTTCCATTGAATAGTTCGCGGGAATAACCAAGTCCGGCGGGGCGTGGAGGAATAAGTTCCAGCAGATTTTCAGGCAAGGCCAGAGCTTCTGGAGTAATAGTGGCTAACATTGCATCAAGAGCATTCTCCTGGGTAGAACGATCCACGATCTCAGGATAGGCCTGATTGTCACCTTTCACTTTGTAGGTATAATCGAGTCCGCCGATCAACTTCACCGTTGCCTCAACTTGATAACGATGAAAGAGATAGATCGGAACAAGAACATCTTGAAGTTCAGCCAAAGGACGGCCGGTTTTTAAGTTCGCCTCCCCAAAATTCTCGAGCGCTGTCTTTCGGATCTCCATGATAGTTGGAAGTTGCTCTACCGGATCATCCCCAAATTCCCACAAATGTGCATCCGGGTGGGCGCCGCTTTGTGGGCGAGCATCCTGATCAGAAATATATTTCAATCCGGAATCGTAGGCTTCATTCAGAATTTCATTTAAAGCAGTTTCTTCATTGGTTCCTTCCGGAAAATCCTGGTAGCCATAAGCAACCGCCATTTTATCCCACTCCCCGATTCCCACGTCATAAGGATTGGAAAGATCGATCTCGCCATTTACAATTTTTGGCTGGGGATGCGGGTAATCCATCACTGAAGCATCATCCGTAATGCTGGCTGCAAAGTTGTGAGCGACCCCGATGGTATGGCCAATTTCATGTGCGGAAAGCTGACGGATTCGCGCCAGTGCCATTTCCTGCATCAGGGTGTTTTCCTGGGATTCATCGGCATAAGGGGCAAGCAGGCCTTCAGCAATTAAATAATCCTGACGAACGCGGAGTGAACCGAGCGACACATGTCCTTTGATGATCTCGCCGGTTCTTGGATCACGAACGGAAGAGCCATATGACCATCCTCTGGTAGAGCGATGGATCCACTGAATCACATTGTAGCGAACATCCAGCGGATGAGCATCTTCGGGAAGTACTTTCACAATAAAAGCATCCTTATAACCGGCTGCCTCAAAAGCCTGATTCCACCAGCGGGCACCATCCAAAAGCGCACTTCGAACCGGCTCCGGAGTTCCGTTATCCAGATAATAGACGATCGGTTCAACCGGCTCACTGACTTCGGCTCCCGGATCTTTCTTCTCCAATCGGTGACGGGAAATGAATCGCTTGGTCAAAGGTTCATCGATCGGTGTTCCATAATCCTGATAGCTGATCCCAAAATATCCCGCCCGCGGATCGTATTCGCGTTTCTGATATCCATCATCTGGTAACTCCACAAAAGAATGATGCTGGCGTACGGTGATGGCTTCAGGAGTTGGGGTCACAGAGCGAACATAACCGCCGGGATTGTTTCCTGCAAAAGTGAGGGTGGCTTCAAATTCTGTGTTCTTGGGAAAGTTCATGATGGCTTCCTTATATAAAGCGGAGCGGTTTTTGTCTAAACTAAAAGAGCCCTGATTACTTCTTTGCAAAGTGGAAGTTACCCCGTGCGCATCCCGCAGAAGAAAATCCGTAATGTTGATGAGTACTTTACCATCTTCCTCAGCAGCGATCTCAAATCCGGCTAAAATGGATTTGGCAAAAGCTTCCCGGACTGATTTTTTCTCTAATTCATTATCCGTCTCCGCACGGAAGCCGTAGTTTGGCTGAACCATCATCACCTTTAGGCCGCGCCGTTCAAAATACACTATTCGGGTATCACCCAATTGCCCACGATCGAGACCAATATCGTTGGAGCCGATTCCGGCCGCCAGGGAATTCACGTATATAAATTCAGTATCCAGCTTATCTATTTCGAGCCAGAGTTGATCTTTGGCTTCATCATAATAGTAATCGAAAAAGCCTTCGGTTTTGGTGAGTCCTTCTGTTTTTTCGGATATAGTGGTCAGTTGCGCTGTGGCCTGGAAAGACACAAAAGCCATCAGCAGAAAAAATATGGTTCGCTTCATGGTTGGGAATTATGGATTGGTCCCGAATGCTCGGGATGAATTATGAATTGAGCCTGAATATGCTAAAGAAGAAGCGATAAGGAAAGGGATTTAATGAGAACCAGGAGAAGCCTCAAACTTTTTTACATTTTTGCGATCAGCTCTGAAGGGACGATGTACGTTGTAGCGCGTCTCTCCAGAGTCGCTCATACTATTTTTTGATAAGAAATCTTTTGCTGATTATAGGCCTACATTCACCCCAAATAATTTTCTACTTCTTTTGTACGCGGACTACCATCACCAAAGCAATCCAGGTAAATTTCATGGGCTTTTTTAAAACGCTCTTGAGCACCTTGTTCATCACCGATGGCTAATTTCAATTTCCCGTAGTTGTAATAGAGTTCTGCCAAACGGTAATGTCCTTTCGGGAATTCATTTACTAAAATTGATTCTGCCTGTTCATAATAGGTATCAGCTTGTTCGTAATTCCCCATTTCGCGATAAACAGTGGCCAGGTTTAGCAGATCGATCCCCACATCACGACTATCGGCGCCAAATTTATTTTTATTGAATTCCAGGGCTTCATTCAGCAAAGAAATGGCTTCTTCAAATCTTCCGGTTTCCTGATAAACTTTAGCAAGCTGTGTTTCTACATAGGTTAAATATATTTCTACATCGTTTTCTTCTACGATCTTGGTCAGGAGGTTTTCTGCTTCCTCAAGTTTACCTTGATGTAATTTCGCAATCGCCAGGTAGTTCATTGCCTGATGCACATATTGGTTATCTGGCTGCAGATTTTCCCTGTAAATACTCAACACATTTTGAGCAAGCTCCTCTGATCTTTCAAATTTACCGGATAGCATATAATTGTGGGCGAGGTGATACATGGGAAGTGCCACTTGAACGCTTCGGTCTCCACTAAGTTCTCTCTTCAGTTCTATTGATTTCAAAAAATACGCATTCGATCTATCGAAATTACCCAACTCCCGATTGGTCCATGCAATAAACTTGTAGTTTTCTGCCATTGTTAAGGTGGGCCGGTCATATTTTTCGCGGTGCAACCGGTTTGATCTTAGCAACACCTCTTCGGATTTCTCATAATCAGACACATAAAGTAATGCCCGGCCATACCCCGTAAGCATTTTGATGTATTCATCACTATTCTCTAATCCTGCCGCTGTGTAAATACTATCCGCTTTTTCGAAGTAGGAATTTCCCAGCTCATAATCATCCAAAACTGAAGTTACCCGACCCAGTATTCCATACACGGATGCCTCTAATGTCGGAGAGGGCTTCTCCACTGTTTTCAGCATTTCGCGAGCTTTCAGGGCATATTCGTGGGCCTGCTCTTGACTCTTTCGCCAGTCTGTGTGCAGCCACCCTAATTGTACATACGTGCGTATCTCATTCTTAACGGGTTCACTCGTTTCGGGACTTATGGATAGCGCCTGATTATATGTTCTTTCAGCTTCTTCATACGCATCTATGTTTTTTTGAGCCTCGCCGATAGCTAACAGTACCTCTATATAGACATCCGGTTCCTCATGCAGATCCTGATCTATCGCATTTTTGCCATTTTCCAACAATTGCCTCGCCGACAATTCCACTCCTTCAAAATTACTTGAACGGGGATTGGAGGCCCGGAATACATCCACCAAAAACCCTTTGACCGTCTGTGCTTTCCGGGCTTCTCTTTCCGCAATGTTCCGTTCAACAGTAATCCGGTTGAAATGGTAAAAACCAATACCTGCGACTGAAACAATAATTAAGCCTGCGGCTGCTACAGCTCTGCGGTTTCTATGCATGAATTTTTTGAACCGATACCGAACGGTGTCGCTCCGGGCAATCAGTGGTCGGGATTGTTTATGGCGCTTGAGATCATCAAGCAACTGCTGTACTGAATCATAGCGGGCTTCATTTTCGATGCGTAATGCCTTCATCACAATAGCATCCAGATCTCCACTCAGTTTTTGCACTAAGCCGGTGGGCGATACATTCCGGCAACGGGCAATTTCATTTTTTGTCTCCTCAGAGAGAGAACTGAATTTTTGCGATGGTTTAGACGGTGTTTGATGACAGATGATCTTTTCAACTTCGGAAAGAGGTTTGTCCCCCAGATCAAAAGGACGGGTGCCGGCAAGTAATTCATACAACAAGATTCCCAGGGTGTAGCAATCCGTTGCGGTCGTGATCTTGATGTTTTCAAATTGTTCCGGAGCCGCATAGCCGAGTGTCAGTATTCGGGTAGTTGTTTGGGTTTGAATTAAATAGTCATCGCCCTGATCAACCTCCGTTAACTTAGCAATTCCAAAGTCCAGTATTTTTACTGTTCCATCCTTTGTTACAAATATATTGGATGGTTTTAGATCCCGGTGAATGATGGCATTTCTATGAGCATATTCTACCGCTTTACACGTTGACTCAAACAGATCAAGACGGTCTTTAACCGATAGGTTGTGGTTGTTGCAATATTCCAATAGCGGAACACCATTCACATACTCCATAACCAGATAAGGCAGCCCATCACCGGTTACTCCCCCATCCAGCAGATGGGCTATGTTCGGGTGATTAAGACGTGCCAGGATTTTTCGCTCCCGTTTGAAGCGCGCAATATTTGACGGTGTATCCATACCGCTCCGAAGCAGCTTAAGGGCCACTTTTTCGTCGTAAGCCCCATCAACTCGTTCGGTAAGAAATACGGAACCCATTCCTCCATGCCCGATCAATTCCAGAATTTTATATTTGCCTATCGTTTTCCCAATTAACGATGAGCTCGTTTCCTGAATGCCCTGACCGGCTCCTATTGTAAGATCTTTGAGGTATTCCTCCTTATCCTCCAAAAAACCTGTTTTTTGGGATTGATCAATAGACTCCAAAAACTGTGTGACTTCTCTCTTGAGACTAGAATCGTCCTCACATTCTTCTTTGATGTATTTTTCTCGTTCTTCCTTTTTGAGGTCCAGCGCATTATCTACAATTTTGTTGATTTTATTCCATTTCTGCCGTTCCATACGTATCGTAATTTGCTCTTATTTGTACCTCTTTCTAAAACCGGGCGTTTTAAATTCATAACACAAGTTGTTAATAATATAATAAGTGAGCGCTATATCACCAGAATTAAAACTGAATATCTCTGGGATCTGGATTGGGAAGGGAATTGTCCAAAAGTCTCTGCCTAACAAGAAAGCCGTTTTCTTACTACTTCAAATATAGAATCCATAGATCTCTATGAATTCCTCCTATTCTTTTTTAAAGGTCTTTACTTCGTGATGATTTTCCTGCTTATCAATATACTTAATAAGACTTTTCAGTTGAGACAGACCGACGGAAAACGCAAAGTACTCGTCTTGCCATCCAAATTATTATACTCCCTCACCGGCCTGAGGGCCGGAGCTATTAATAGTCATCACATCAAAAACTGTTGATGTATTCTATTTTTTATACTCCTTAAACTCGCCGGCTCTCAATCTCTTGAAATAGTCCTTAGAAGCTTCTCTAACTTTGGGTGAGAGGAGTAAGGCGGAGATCATCGTCGGTACCGCCATCAGGGCAAACATTCCGTCAATCAGATTGATTACAGCGTCCAAAGAAGCTACTGCGCCAAAGATGATGGAGAATACATAAAAGTAGTTGTATAGATGTTGTTTGTCGGCACCGATCAAAAAGCCGAGACACTTTGAGCCGTAATACGAATAGGAAAGCATGGAACTCACGCTAAAGGTGAAAACGGAGATCATCAATAAATAGGTTCCGAACGTGGGTAGTGCTTCGTTAAAGGCATTTAAGGTTAAAGTAACCCCATTGGCTTCAGTGGTTTGCCAAACGCCGGTTACCAGGATGGCAAGGGCGGTCATAGTACAAACGATCAACGTATCTATAGCAGGTTCCATCATAGCAACCAAGCCTTCCCGCACCGGTTCTTTGGTTTTGGATGCCCCGTGCGCCAGCGACTCAGTCCCGATTCCCGCCTCATTCGAAAAAGCAGCTCGCTGAATTCCAATGATGATCAACTGACCAACAGCCCCACCCATCACGGCTTTTCCGGTGAAGGCGTCCGAAACGATCAGGCCTAAATAGTGCGGCACATCGGCAATATGAACCGCTAAAATAAAGAGCACGGATACGAAATAGATCACCACCATGGCCGGCACGAGTTTGGAAGCTACTTTACCGATCTTTGTGATCCCTCCAAAGATCACCAGCGAAACCAATCCAACCAACACAATTCCGGTGATCAGGTTTCCTGAAAAAGCGGCATCGGCTTCAACCCAGCCATTCGGGATGTAGATAAAATCTCTGAGGATCTGTACCAGCTGATTGGTTTGAAAGATCGGCAGCGGACCAAACAACCCGGCTAAAGCAAACAGGTATGCGAGAGGCATCCACTTGCCACTGAGTCCTTCACGAATTACGTACATCGGGCCTCCCTGGATCTTCCCTTCAGAATCTTCTCCACGATACATAATGGATAGCGTACAGGTAAAGTATTTGGTAGCCATTCCCACTATGGCACTCATCCACATCCAAAACAGAGCGCCGGGGCCTCCCATAAAAATCGCAACAGCCACACCGCTGATATTCCCCATTCCTACCGTCGAGGCCAGGGCCGTGGAAAGTGCTTCAAAGTGATTGATATCGCCGGGGTCATCAGGATTGTCATATTTGCCACGCACCAGGTCAATGGCATGAAAGAAAAATTTGAATGGAGTGAATCCGGATGAGATCAGAAACCAAAGTCCGCCACCAACCAATAAAATAACGAGTGGATATCCCCACATGAAGGAGGAAAATGCTGCTAAAAATTCTTCGAGGAGTGCCAGGGGTTTGTCCGTTTAATTGTGATTAAGCGTAGAAACTAATGAATCGAGAGGTTAATTGTCACACACGCTATTATTTTATTTTCTTTGAACTCGATTATTTATAATGCACTTGTCCAAGTCATAAACTATCTGCTTCATTATGCAATTATCCAAGCTACTATTTGTTGTTCTTGTAATTAGTCTCTCTCTGTTTATTAGCTCCTGCGATAGTGCAGGTAGTAAGTATCCTTTTCAAGCGGATCTTCTTGAATTTTCTATTGATGAATTACCAAATACTGTTTTCTCCATCGATCAAGATTTGGGATTGGTACAGGTTTTGAATCCAGAGTCTTTGCCTAATCAGATTGACACTCTTTTTACAGCCAATTTCGAAATTTCTGATGGCTCAGCCCTTTTTGTGAGAGGTTCTTTAGTAATGCCTGGAGCAGAAAAATTCAATTTCTCTGACGGGCTTTTCTTGACGATTGTTTCTGAAGATTCAGGAAATGAAAACACGTATTTCGTTCATCTTAACCGTGAAATTCATCCAAATTATTTAATCTCCAATGAAATTCGAATACAAGTAAATCCTTATGACATAAATCCTTTAGGTGCGCGGGTATCATTCAGAACCAGAGAGCAAACAAGGGTTTCTTACAAAGTTCTGGGGGATAAACCCATATATCGCACCCACAATGGGAGATCTTCAGAACATCAGGTTGATGTTATCGGACTGTATGCCAATACTGTAAATCAGGTAGTGTTAAACATCACATCTTATGAAACTGATGTAACTGTTCGTGACACAATTTCTATTGCAACTGAACCACTGCCTGACTTCTTACCTGACCCTGAGATTAATGTATTAAATGAAAGTGAGATGGAGCCCGGTATGCATTTCAGTGAATTTAATATTGGAAATGCCGGCAGCTACAACAGCTATCCTTTGATCTTTGATAACAATGGTGATATACGATGGATAGCTGATTTAAGTGAAGCAGGCCGGCTGGCCTGGGCGGTTAAATTTGATGAGACATCGTCCTTTTATTTTACTCATGGAAACACCATATATCATTATAACATGCTTGGCCGCGAAATAAAAAATACTACCTTCGACGATGTCTATATAGCACACCATGAAGTTCTAAAGCTTCCAAATGGTAACTTCATTGTAGCTGTAAGCAAAACCTCTGCGCGTATGATAAAAAATGGGGAAGAGCGTCCAAGCGTAGAAGATTTTATTATTGAAGTAGATCCTTTTGGAAATGTATTGACCGAATGGGATATGGCAGAAATTTTAGATGTAAACCGTACTGATCTAATTGATGGAGGAAATGACTGGTTTCACATGAATGCTATTTGGTATGACCAGGAAGACCATGCGCTAATTATATCCGGCAGAAACCAAGGAATTGTGAAGGTAAATTGGGAAAATGAATTGCAGTGGATTTTGGCGCCGCATAAAGGGTGGGGCAAAGCCGGACGCTTTGAAAAAACAGTAGAGACCTCTCCTTATTTATTAACAGCTGTCAGCATTTCTGGTGAGCCTTTTTCAGAGGATATACAGAATGGAACCCAGGAAAGCTCTGATTTCTCCTGGACCTGGGGACAACACACTCCTATGTATTTACCCGGTGGACACCTTTTTGTGTTTGATAATGGTTTTAACAGAAATTTTGGAAATAGTACCGATTATTCAATGGGAACTGAGTACGCTATCCATGAAAAAACCATGACTGTCAAGAAAATTTGGAGTTATGGCAGATCTCGCGGCGGAGAATTCTTTTCCAACATCATCAGTGATGTAGACCATCTTCCCGAAACCGGTAACCGCTTGGTCATGCCGGGCATTGTGTATGAAGGCGGAGGATCTTATTCAAAGATCACCGAAGTGGACCCGGCGACCAAACAGGTAGTTTTTGAGTCTACCCTGCATTTTAAAAACCAGCTTGTTGATGGCGGCGGCTGGGGAAATGCTGATATTACTTACCGTGGCGGACGCATTAACCTGAATCAAGCTACTGTCTCAGAAAAAAGATAAGATCTGTAGCAGGCGGCTTCACCCCAGATTGGCGCAGTAGTTTTGCTATTTGCGCCCTGTGGTGCTGCCCATGAATGGTCAAGTGAAGTAAAACTTCTTCTACAGAGTTTTCATATTCTTCACCTTTAGAGTTTTTGTATGAAGTGATCTCATCTTTTTGCGAAATCAACTTTTGAAGCTTTGGCTTATTTTGGTCGATCAATAACTCCATTTCAGAAAGGGAAAGGTCCGGCCAGAGATCATTTGGAGGCGGCTTGTTTTCAATTCGGTTCACCCAGATCGCCTGTGCAGTTAAAAGATGTGCAAATAATTTCTCTGCCTCTTTTCTGATGGAGGGCTCGTCCACTTTCTTAAGTGCCAAAAAGATCCTCTCGTTCGCCCACTTATCATAGGCTATTAGTTTCTTCAGATCCATTATCCGATCCCATAGAATTTGGAAATTCCGTTGATCACAAACTGTACACCAATAGCCAGTACTATAAAGCCCATCATCCGGGTGATCACAGACATGCCGGAGCTGCCAATGTATTTCACTAATTTAGGAGCTACTCGTAAGATCAGGTACGCCGACAGTGCCGCCGCAAATACCGCTACCCCATTTACAATGTAATCGGTAAATCCCTGGGCTTCGGATCCAAAACCAATCACCACCGCAATACTTCCCGGTCCCGACAACAAGGGCATGGCCAGCGGACTAAAGGAAACATCCTCTTTCTCCATCGCTGCCTGCTGATCTTTTCTGGTGAGTTTCCTGCCTCCGTTATCGGGGCTCAACATCGAAAAACCGGCTCGTACAATTACCAATCCGCCCGCAATCTGGATACCAGGCAAGCTTATCCCAAAGAAACTCAGTATATAGGTACCGATCAGCAAAAATGTGATCAGCACAAAAAACATGTAGGTACTTGCTTTGCGTGCAGTCCGGGTTTTTTCTTCATCGGTATGTCCCTCCATCATGGATATATAAACGGGCATAGCCGCAAAGGGATTTACCACCGAAAATAAGGATGAAAAACTCGCTGCAAATAATCCCAACGCGCTCATGAAAAGGGTTGAAAACGGTATGACTTCACTAAAAAATTGTTCCATAATGCATTAAAGATACACAGGTTTTAGGGAATTTAAACAGGATGTTTTTGCTTTAAACAAAGCGTAACTTTGGCGCATCATTATTTCCATAACGCATGTTTTCAATACTATTTTTATGAGCTCTGCCGAAACAGCCACAAATCAAATTATTTCTCATATAAAGGATATCCTTGATAAGGATCTTTCACGCGATGAAAAGCTACTCAGCATCTGTAAAACACTTTCCAGTGAAGTGGAAACGTTTGATTGGGTCGGGTTTTATTTCGCGGATCCCGATGGAAAGGATGAGTTGGTACTTGGTCCTTTTGTAGGCGAATCTACTGACCATACTCGCATTCCTTTTGGGCGTGGTATTTGCGGACAGGTTGCGGTTAGCCACGAAACTTTCGTGTCGCAAAATGTGCATGAAGAAGACAATTACATTGCCTGCAGCATGGACGTTCAGTCGGAAATTGTGGTACCCATTATGAAAGACAACCAGTTCGTTGCACAGATCGATATTGATTCTAATACCCGTGGGTCCATCACAAAAGACCAACGGGTACTTTTGGAGCAAATTGCAGAACTCCTGAAGCCAGAATTTTAAGATTCCTTTTTGTGTGAGTCCAGATCTACCTTAACCGGTAGCATGTCAATGGCTGTGGTTACATTGGAGCTAAATGTGTAGCCATTATCAGCCAAAGCCTGCTGTGTTTCTTTCATTGCCAGTGACCTTATTTCTCCCATTCCCGGAGCGGTATTAAAAGTATTTACCCAAAAATATGCCGTCAGCTCTACAAACGACGCGTTGAAACCGGAAATTTGAACATTCGCTTCTGGTTCTTCTAATACATGAGCATTTTTTCTTATGGTAGCCAATACAAGTTCACGAGCTGCCTGTGGGTTATCCCCATAATCGATTCCAATAGTAAAATTGCTTCGACGCAATCCATCTCTGGTGAAATTATGTAGTGGGTTTTTATAGATTGTTGCACTGGGGATATAAACATCGCATCCGTCAGCTGTACGGATATGAACTTCTCTTATCTCAATTCGTTTTACGATACCACGAATTCCAGAACTTTCGATAAGGTCACCAACATCAAACGAGCGGCTAAAGGACAGGAAAAAACCAGCCAACAAGTTTTCTCCGATTTCACGAAACGCAAAACCAAGCACTACCGCAACAACTCCACCGGCCGCTAAAAAGCTGGCAGCCACTTCGGTAAGCCCCAGAATATTCAGGCCCACTATAATTCCAATAATATTGAAGACCCACCGGATGAGCTTGATCACCAGTCGGGTTTGTTTAACGCCTTTATGCTCTCTCGATTCTAAGAGCCGAGCAACCCCCTTGCTACTTACACGACCTATAAAAAAGAATACAATAAGAGCAATAGCAGCGCCGGTTATTTCTGGAATGAGCTCCACTATTCGTTGAAACTGAGCCTGAACCTGTTCATTCATCTACGAAAAATATTTAATGTGCATTGGCTGGTATTATATAAAATAATTCCAACCTATTAAGGATGAAATCAGCTTGGAAGCCCGGCAAAGGTTTGCTCTTTTTCATGGGGGATTTCATCCAGCGCAAATATGGCTATTCCTTTCATATTCACTTTATTCAGGTTTCCATCCTTATATTTTCGGTTTTCCAGAACCAGCACCCCATTTGCACCCAAAAGTTCGGCTTCCTGCTTTAATTTTTCTAAAGGATGCAACTTCCCGGATCCTGAACCCGACTCCTCCATACTTACCATAAGGGTGGCAAGCTCAAAATATTCTCCCTCAATTTCTCCAGTATCTTGATAAACAGCCATTTCCGATCCGTTGTCAGGCAGAATGGTGAATACATCGGACTGTACGAGATCCCGCACATGTGTTACTTCAGAATGATTCGTCGTTTTTACGCATGCTGAAAGCAACATGCCAACTGCAATTACAGTACTTATAAAATAGATTTGTAAACGTTTCATCTCACTACTCCCATTTGTTAAAATGAGAACAGTAATACGCTTCAATTAAAATACTGTTTCAAACAAACCTCTTTCTTCCGACCAAAATGATTTCTATTTCAACAAGATCCAAACAGTCTGCTTCTATTCACCCATTAAGGCAAGATCCGAAACATGCAGGTTGATACTATGATTTACTCTCAACCCAAAAACTCCCTCATTTTCCATTCCCTCTGATGAGATCGAAGCCACTTCCTCTTCATTGATCATAAAAGTAATACGGTCTTCCTGAACCGTTACTGACATTTGATTTTGGACGGATGACCCTTCTGTATCTTCATTAAAAACTTTAATTACATCCGATGACGTCCATTCCTGAATAAGTTCGGTCTCACTACCCATCCTCTTTTTGATGAGAAACTCGCCGGTATTGCGAATCAGGAAGTAGTAATAGGACTGATCTTCTGTTTGCAGATCCTTGCCGCCCCAGAAAAGCCCGAATGCTTCCCGATTTCGGTCGCCCGGGTCAAATAAATGCAGTTCTGTGCTTATGCTGTAATTAGCGCTTGCCGTGTTTGCGGGATGGTAAAAGATTCCGGCAGGACCGGTTGTGATATGCCAGCCCGGAGTCATATTCACAAAATATATATCAGAGGAATCCGGGTTTGATCCAATTATAACCTCCTCTGAAGGCCGGTCTAAACGTACTTCCCATCCTTCGGGGACCTCTAAATTTTCGCCTTGAGGTTTATTTGGGTCGGGACGGTCTTGGGCTGTTACAGAATGCACCCCGGTCATCATTAATACTAAAATTGCAAGTAACTGAGCTATAGTCTTCATTTTATATCCCCTTAATTATTGTTGAACGCTGTTATTATACCATAATTAGCTGAAAGGGTGAAATTAAGCTAAAATCACTTTTTTCATCTTCCCTTCATAATTGATTGGTTAATTAAAGTAGGTTCTGATAGCTGTGTGTAAGAGACGCATCTCAGAACATTCCATTCAACATATCGAGAGGTTATTATGGCCAGAAAAATTCCTCAACTCATAGAACAACAGGTTCAGTTCTGGAGCAGAAAAAAGAATGCTGAAAAAGGGTATCACCCTCCCGCAAAAAAGCTTCCTATTATTACGGTTTCCAGAGAGTTTGGGGCAAAAGGAGCTGCTCTTGCTACAGCTCTCGGTGATGAAATACAGTTCAAGGTTTGGGACAAAGACCTGCTTTCTGTTATAAGCGATGAGATTGGCCGGAGTGAACAGTTCATAAAAGCTTTGGATGAAACCCGCCGAGGCTTACTTGAAGACACCATTTTTGGATTCATGAACCTGCGGGAAACCAACCTCAACTATCTGATCTGTCTGGTAAAAACGGTTCAGGCCTTAGAAAAAAAAGGAAATAATATTGTGGTGGGACGAGGGGCAAATTATATCTGCGAAAATGATTCCTCGTTTCACATTCGGGTGGTATGTCCGCTCAAGAACAGGATTCAGGCATATGCCAAGAAAGAAGGATTGCCTAATGGCGTGGCCGGTGAAATTGTGATGGCCAAAGACGAAGAGCGCAAAAGCTTTGTTCAGTACAATTTTAAACGAAATGTGGACCATCCCGGAGATTATGACCTCATACTGAATTCAAACACCTATTCCATCGAACAAATGGTAGAGATGGTGATCCATGCTTATGAATTAAAGACCGGAGTGAAGCTTCCCCGAAACCATGCCCGCAAAAAGGCTTTGGCCTAAAACTTCCTCATCACAACCAATCCACAATTTCGTCCTTCTGCTCTACCTCCACGTATTTCTCGAAGATCTCCTGGAGGCTGGCGTCTTTTTGTAGCTCTTTCCGGCTCACTGAATCCAGGTACGCTTTGATGTGACCGTTATGCAAGATGGCAATGTCATTGCACAGGTTTTCTACAACTTCCAGAATATGGCTGGTTATGATGATCGTGACACCACGGTTTTTCAGGCGCCGGATCACATTCTTCATGCGCTCGATGGAGATCACATCAACTGCTTCAAAGGGCTCATCCAGCAATAATAGTTTAGGCTTAACCAGTACGGAGGTTACAAAAGCCAGCTTCTTCCGGCTTCCTGCTGACAACTTATTCACCTTGATCTTCGCATAATCCTTGATGTCAAAATAATCCATCAACGAATACGCTTTTTCGATCAATCCCTCTTTTTCCACTTCGTAGATCTCGCACACATACTCAATAAATTCCAGGCTGCTAAACTGTTCAAACAACAGGGGCGGCTGCAATACGGAGGCTATCAGCTTTTTGATCTCCAGCTCATTCTTTGGCTCCAGCATCATTCCATGAATGTTGATCTCCCCTTCTTCAAAACTTAGCAATCCTGTAAGCACACCGATCAACGTACTTTTTCCTGCACCATTCGGGCCTATCAACCCAAATATTGTTCCCGGTGGAATATCGAGATCCAAGTTCCTTAGAACGGGTTCGTCTTCATAGCATTTCACCAGGTTTTTAATTTCTACAGCTCGTTCCATAATCTCATTAATACGCGGTTTTTAAATAAATTCACTAGCACGTCCATATGCCGCCAAAGATAAATTCCCATGATCACGATCACCGTACTCATGATGGTAAGGCGGTACCATTCCAGGCCGCTCAGCGGTACGAACACAAAGTAGCCCATCGTAAAGATCAGGAATGAAATGGCGAAAGTTACTTTTTGTGGTATGATAGGGTGCTTGTAACTGAAAGAGGAGTAGGTGGCCCGCTGATATTGAAAATACGAGCTCCACACAAAAAGCAGCATGAACATCAAAAAGAAAAAGGTGTTGGCTATAAAAATTTCAAGGGGTGAACCAATCTCAGGAATCACAAGCAATTCAAATACCGTGATCAGGTAAAACACTACAAGCGGCAGAATGATCACTCCCAGAAACCGTTCTTTCAGCTGCTTTTCCAAATTCACAGGGAACTGAAGATGCAGCAAAAACTCCCGGTTTTCATACCCATACATATTGGCCATGCCCATTGCCAGGAGCGCCACAGGAATACCCGCCAGAATTGTGGGAATTAAAATTGTCTGGGCGATCTCATACTCTACATTCATCAAAAGTGGAACATACACAATGGGGATGACCGTTAATGTAAGCACCTGCAGGCGATTATAAGGGTGTTTCATCACGTAGAAATAATATTTTCCTGCATTTCGACCCAACACCTTCCGAAGAAAATTCCAAAGCGTGCTACTTTCCTCTTCCACTTTTTTTAAACCCGGATTCAATAATCCTTCTTTGGTTTTGTTGAAATGATCGATGACGGTCAGCCCAACCAATATCATGGAAAAAAGAAAAATAATGCCCGCATTCATCCACCCATAATATTCGGTGACGGTCTGAATGAGCATCCCTCCTGGCAACCAAGACAGAAAGGCATTAACCGTTTCTACCTGAGGGATCAATTCTGCAAAAATGCGGCTTGAGTTGGAAGCAAAAAGTGAAATCAGCTGAAAAAGCACAAAAACCAGGATCAAAAAGCCAAACACCACGGCAATGAATCTTTTTTCAACCACTTGAATAAACCGGTGCTTGATGGAATAAATGAGTGCATAATTAAGTGCCACTGCCGAAATAGCCACCGGAACCTGAAAGGCATAGTCCACTTGTATAAGCAAAAATATAAGCCACGTGAAGTTATAGATGATATTTACGGGATGGCAAAAGCCGATGATGGTCAAATACTTGGCGAGTCGTTTAAGCGGAAACCCAAAGCCCAGCAACTTTCGGTTTTCCTCGATGTTCATCAGCCGCATATTAGTGAAGGAAAAGTGTAGCAGCCAAAAGGCATTCCCAAAAACGAGCAGCACAAACAAGTAAATATCCGGGGTGAGCCAGGGCAGCTCCACCGACATCCACGGGTTGCTGTCCATCATCACAACCACAAGTGCCGTTCCAACTAAGTTCACCAACATGATCCCTAAAAACAGGATATACCCGATCGTCAGCAAAAGCTGAAAGCGATTCAGGTTGGAGATAAAGATCCTCCAGTTCAATGTGAGCAGCCGGTAGAACAAAGGGTCTGATTTATGGTTCTGATTACTGCAGCGCTTTATTATAAAGCAATCTGCCTGTCTTTTCTAATGTGTAGTGATTTGGTGATATAGTGAAGGGTGATATGGTGAAGTTGCTAATTTCAGACTAATAAAAAGAATAATACATTTCAGGTTCTTTAAACTAACTTGGGATTTTTAGTTCCACCCCAAAACTATATCACCAAGTCACCATATCACTATATCACCAAGTCACCAAATCATCCATTCAAATAATCTTTCAAAAACAGGCCGGTGTGGCTTTTGTCGTTTTTCATAAGGTCTTCCGGCGTTCCTTCGCCAATGACCGTTCCTCCTCCAAATCCACCTTCGGGACCAAGATCGATCACCCAATCCGCACATTTTATGATATCCAGGTTGTGCTCAATTATGATGACCGAATGCCCTTTACTCACCAGCTCATTAAAGGAGTCGAGCAATTTTGCCACGTCCTCAAAATGGAGTCCGGTTGTGGGCTCATCAAAGAAATAGAGAGTGTGATCGGTTGAAGTTTTCGATAAAAATTTCGCCAGTTTAACACGCTGAGCCTCTCCACCCGAAAGGGTGGTCGCACTCTGCCCCAACTGCAGATATCCAAGTCCCACATCTTCCAGAGGCTGCAATTTATTCACGATCGAAGTTTCATCCACAAAAAACTCGATGGCTTCAGAGACGGGCATTTCCAGCACATGATGAATATTCTTGCCCCGGTATTTCACATTCAGCACATCCTTGCGATACCGGGTTCCGTTGCACACTTCGCAGGTGAGTTCAATATCGGCCATAAACTGCATTTCAATGCGCTGCACCCCCTCGCCCTGACATTCCTCACACCGACCACCCGGTACATTGAAGGAAAAATGGCCCGGCGTGTAGCCCATGATCTTAGCCTGCTTTGTATTGGCAAAAAGATCACGGACGCCATCAAAAGCTTTGGTATACGTAGCAGGGTTTGAACGAGAAGAACGACCGATGGGACTCTGGTCTACCATTTCCACGGAATGAATACTCCCCATTCCGGACAGATCTGAATGCCGTCCCACTTTATCGTTGTATGATCCGATATGCTTTTGAATGCCGGCGTACAATGTATCATGCACCAAGGTTGATTTTCCAGAACCAGATACGCCCGTCACCACGGTCATCATGCCCAGCGGAAAATCAACGTCAATATTCTTGAGATTATGCTCGGAGGCTCCTTTTAATGAAAGCGACTTGCCGGTGCCTTTTCTTCTTTTTTGGGGAACAGGAATCTCTTTACGCCCACTTAAAAACTTACCGGTCAGTGTATCCGATTTTTCCAGCTCATCAACTGGTCCCTGGAAAACCACTTCGCCACCGTGCGTTCCTGCAAACGGACCAATATCGATCACGTTATCCGCAGCTTTTATCATCTCTGGATCGTGCTCTACCACAATCACTGTATTCCCAATATCACGCAGCGATTCCAGAATTTTAATAAGTCGGTCGTTATCCCTCGGATGCAACCCGATAGTTGGCTCATCCAACACATACAAACTGCCGATGAGTGAACTTCCCAAGGCATTCGCTAAACTAATGCGCTGCGATTCCCCGCCGCTCAGCGTATTTGCCAAACGATCAAGCGTGAGATAATCCAGACCAACCTCATCCAGATATTTCAATCGCTTGCGGATCTCATATAAAATCTGTCCGGCTACATCTTCTTCAAATTCGGTAAGCTCAAGTTCATCAAAAAACTTACGTGCATGGCCTATCGTCAATTCTGAAACTTCGCCAACATGTAGTCCGCCAACTTTTACGTAAAGCGCGTCTTTTCGAATTCGGTATCCTTCACAATCGGGGCACCGGCTATATCCGCGATAGCGGGAATACAACACCCGCATGTGCACTTTATACGACTGATTTTTTATCTCATCAAAAAACTTCCAGATGCCAATATATTCGTCCTTGCCCTTCCATATAATGTCCTTCACTTCTTTTGGAAGCTCAGCATAGGGTGTGTCGATGGAAAATTTCTCCCGCGCACACACTTTGATCAGATCCTTAAGGTGCATGCTGAATTTTTGGGAATCGAAGGGAGCAATAGCTCCGTTTCGGATCGTTTTCTGGTGATCGGGAATAACAAGATCTTCATCAATTCCTGCCACTTTTCCGAAGCCTTCACAGGTATCACACGCCCCAAAGGGGTTATTAAAGGAAAACATCTGCGGCGTGGGCTCATGAAATTCGATGCCGTCCATCTCAAATCGCTCACTGAACTTCAGCTCTTCCCCATCTTTCATTTTGATGGAGCTGCGCCCGTTTCCTTCCTGAAAAGCCGTTTCCAGCGAATCAGCAATTCGGGTGCGGGTAGCCTCGTCATCTTTCAACTTCAAGCGGTCAATTAAAACCCGATGTTTCTTCGCTTTGAATTTCTTGGGGTTGATCTCGTCGGTGTTCAGGTCTACTATGCTCTCATCGTCGATATTCAACAGACGAGTCAACCCCTTTTCCTTCAACACTTTCAGCTCTTCATCCAGCTTCTTTTTTTCGTGTTTGGGAATCGGATGCAGCACATAAAAACGCTCACCCTCTTCCTGCGTCTCAAACAACTTCTTAATGGCCGTTCGGGGTGAATCTTTCTTAACCCGCTCTCCGGAAACGGGCGATATCGTTCTGCCTACCCGTGCAAAAAGCAACCGTACATAATCGTAGATCTCAGTGGTAGTCCCAACCGTAGAGCGCGGGTTGTTAGAGGTCGTTTTCTGCTGAATGGCCATAGCCGGCGAGATCCCTTGCATGAAATCAACATCCGGTTTGTCCATGCGTTCCAAAAACTGCCGGGCATAACTCGAAAGACTTTCCACATAACGGCGCTGACCTTCTGCATAGATGGTATCAAAGGCTAAACTCGATTTCCCGGAACCGGAAACACCGGTCACAACGGTAAGCTTACCGCGGGGTATTTCCACATCGATGTTCTTCAGGTTGTGCGTCCGCGCTCCCTTAATGATGATGGGCCGTTCTTTTTCCTGCTGTTTTGCTTGCTGGGTAGCCGTTTGCGTTTTGGCCATAATTAAATTCAGTCCTGATTTTTTTACGAACCTTGAATATAAGAATTTAGCGCCGGTAAACCGACATTCAGCCACAACAAAAATTTCGGCAGAAGCTATCCCTTGGTCTGTTACTTTTTGAGAAATGCATATTGAGCTTTGGCTACAATCCTCTCACTTCCCTCCCGAAAAATCGGGATCGGGACAGCAAAGCTGAAATCGGTCTCTCTCCAAAGAGAGATAGGTTCTTCCCATGAAATACCATTTTGTATGATTCTTTAAAATCTTACCAAAGCAAAGAACCTCTGTCCCGCCGGAGGGACCGGAAAGTGAACCTGTTCATTTTACAGGGAGGATAGTCAAAACTCTATTCCATAAAAAAGGCGGACAAACTGTCCGCCCTACTTATCCCCAATAAATAATTTGTACTTAAAGATATTCGAGTCGTACGGAACCGCCGCTGGTTTTGGCTTTGATCTTAACCCCACCACCATTCAGCGATCCCCTGACCTCATCCTTTTCCATTTCGCCGCTGAAGTTTTCCAGGCTTCCATACACGCGATTTCCATCCAAATCTAAGTCATAACCCAGTTCGCGGGGAACGGTTATGGTGATACTTCCTCCGCTGGTCCTCAGCTCAATGAGCTCAGATGGGGCAAGTACTTCCGCGTTAATGGATCCGCCACTTGTTCGAGCCTCTACTTTCCCCTCAATTCCAGAAAGACGAATACTTCCGCCCGAGGTTCTTACATCCACATCTCCAACCATCATATCAGCGCGAATAGTGCCGCCGCTTGTTCTTGCGTCCACATCTCCCTGAATGTCTTTCATGCTGATACTTCCACCCGACGTATTTAAAACCATTTCACCCTCAATCCCTTCGGTTGTGATACTCCCGCCACTGGTTTTCAATTCCTGTGTTCCAGTCAGGTTTTTAGCTGTCAAACTTCCGCCTGAGGTTTTCAACCGGGTCCGGGTTTCCTGCGGGGCATAAACGATGAATGAGATGGAGTAGTTATCATTCCAGTTCCATCCCCTCGAATTGTGATCAACAATGGCTTTTACCACATTTCCATTTTGTGTGATCTCGATATCATAATCGCTGAGATCTGCTTCCCCGGGTTCTATATAATTTCCCCTTCGGCGCACATACATCTCTACTGTTACTTCATCCTGATTTGAACCGATCACCTGAATACTGCCTCCGGAAGTTTGCACCTCAAGGCTTACCGCTCCGGATACCGAAAAGTTTTCTGTTCGGTACACATCCTCGCCCGACTGTGCATAACCCAAACCTGCCAGCACTAAAACCAAGCCAGCAGCCAATGCACCGGTTTTACATAAATTCTTCAAATACTTTCTTATTGAACTCATATTTTCTCCATTAGATTTTCACTCACTCCGTTACACGTTTCTTTTTAAAAGTAGTTGCACTTTTTATCTGGTGCGCTATTGTAAACTATTAAGTAAATTTGCGCGCCTTAAAACCAATGGAGTTCCATGAAATTACCTTTCATTTTAGCGAAACGCTTTGTTGCCGGAGAATCTTTCACCGAGTCTATTCCCAAAGCCAAGGAGTTAAACAATAAAAACCTGAAGCTCACGCTCGATCTGCTTGGCGAAAATGTGAAAGATCGACAGACCGCCTCTGATACTGTAGACTCGTACATCCGTCTGCTGGATGGCATCAACGAACACGAATTGGAAAGCAGCATTTCTATCAAATTGACGATGATGGGCCTCGATATAGACGAGGATTTTTGCCGGGAGAATTTATTTCGCCTGCTGGATATAGCCCAAAAGCACGATCAGTTTGTACGTATTGATATGGAAGGATCAGACAACACCCAGATCACGCTCGATATTTTCAAAGAAGCCCATCAGAGGTATGGAAGTCATATCGGCACCGTGATCCAATCTATGTTGCACCGAAGCAAGAACGATATCAACGAGCTGGCTGACATGGGCGCCGATATCCGATTGGTGAAGGGTGCTTATAATGAGCCTTCAAAAATTGCCCATCAGAATATGCCGGCCATTCGCGAAGCTTTCAAAGAACAAGCCAAAGTGTTACTCGAAAAAACAGATTTCCCGCGCTTTGGAACCCATGATGATGAGCTCATCGACTGGCTGAAAACCTACACTACCAAAAACGATATCCCCAAAGATCGGTTTGAATTTCAGATGTTGTACGGTTTACGGGAAGACACCATGGTGCAACTCACTGAAGAAGGCTACCGAACCCGGGTTTACGTTCCTTTTGGGTCAGACTGGCTTCCCTATTTCACCCGCCGACTGGCAGAACGAAAAGAAAACATATGGTTTGTGCTGAGCACGATGTTTAAAAATTAGTTGGTGTTATAGTGCGAGCGTGTTATTGTGTTACGGTGTTAAAGATAACCACTTCTTTAACACCGTAACACCAACGCACTGTAACACATTTTTTATGGACACACTTTTAGATCCTGAATTCCATCGCTACATGATAGGCTCGCTTTTCATTCTCGCTGGAGTTCTTCACTTCCTGAAGCCTCAATTCTTTATGAGGATCATGCCGGGTTATCTGCCTTGGCACAAACCCTTGGTTCTGATCAGCGGATTCTTTGAAATTGCCGGCGGAGTTGGAATAATGATTCCTTCTTTTCAAGCAATCGCTGCCTGGGGGTTGATCTTACTTCTGTTAGCCGTTTTCCCTGCGAACATCGAGATGCTCCGAAAGTACTATCGCAAAGATGGACTCACTCTTTTCACCTGGGGATTGATCGCCAGACTTCCGCTACAATTTGCTTTGATCGGCTGGGTGTATTGGGCCGGGCTTTAGCATGACATAGATATGCTACTTCTTCAAGATGAAGAAAGTATATTTTGAGGTAAGGGTTCAAAATTCACCATATGACATGAAATCACTTCCGATCTTAATTTTTGCCGGGGTATTTATTTTTAGCTGTACGCAAGAACAAAACTCTCCATCCGTAGATCCAGACCGCATCCCAAAACACATCCAAAACATGGATCATGTTTCCATAGTTAACCCCGACAACTTTCCCACCAATACGATATCCATTCAACAGGATAGAGTCTTCTCCTCCACCGAGGATATTTACTTTTGGGGCGTTGGAAGTATGGCGGTTGATGATCAAGGACGCTTATTTATTGAGCCCGCAGGCGAGATGGGGCAATCGGGTATTTTGGTCTTCAATAAAGATGGAAGTTATGAGACCACGCTTGGGCGATATGGACGAGGTCCCGGAGAATTTGAAATGATCCAAGACCTGCAGGTCTGGAATAATCGCCTATATGTGTTGGAGAAATTCGATATACATATTTTCAATCTTGATGACCTTACATTGATAGAAACCTTCGTTATCGACATGAATTCTATTTCAGATCGGTCCATCCTTCGAACAAAACGACCCGGGGAACAGTTGTATGTGCTCAATGAAGATTCCCTGATACTGGAATTTGTAACCCCGCTTCCCTTTAAAGTTCAAACCAAACAAGACTCCCTTTACTATGCTCTTATAAATTCAGAAGGACATATTTCCTCCGAACCCTTTTGGAGGATTAGGGCTTTCACTTTTTTCAATATCACAGAAGGAGGTAATCTTACTATCCCCTTGCCTTTTGCGCTTCCGTTTACACGCTCTTCCCAATTGGCTATTTTTGAAGAAAACAAGCTGTATTCAAACTGGAACGAGGAAGTTCTGATCAAACAGTTTGATGAAACCGGACAGTATCAACGGGCTTTATATATGCCATTCCAAAATATCACGCTTACCCAAGAAGAAGCCTACGATATTGCTCATTATGAAAAACGGATTGAGGCGTTGAAAGAAGAAACTATTCCTGCAAGCTGGCCGGCCGTACACCGTATTCATACCGATGCTGAAAATCGTCTTTGGATCTCAACCATCACCGAAAGCGACTCTCTGTTTACATGGTATGTAGTTGATGATGACTTTGAGCCTGTTGCTACGTTTAATCTAAAAGGGCAAAAAAGACAGCGAGCTGCATGGCACCCAAAAGACCTGATCATCAAGAATGATTACTTGTATCAGATTCAATCCACCGGTGTGCGGGAATCGGGGATGATCATTCGTTACAACATTGACTGGCTGAATTAACTTTCCCGTTCTCCATTCTGATGCGTCAAAATAGATTCCAGAAGACCGATATGAAGTGGTAATTTTATACCAACTTCTCATTAACTTAGTCATCATTCAATCACAGCTCTTGAAAAAGAAACTCAACTATATTCTCCCGGTTCTGTTCGGTTTGGCGTTACTGCCAGTTCCCCTTTTGCGTGATCTTCATTTTGAGTCGGCCATACTGGCGGGAACCATTGGATGTTTTTGGGCAGGCATTCGGTCAGCATCTTCATTCAAGAATGATTTCTTTGAGACCCTGCGAATTCTTGGGCGGATCTATCTCGCAGCCATTCCACTTTTTATTCTTGCTTTGATCTCCGGATGTCTGACTTTGGATGGCGTTGGCTTCTGGATCTTCATTCCCTTTCCAAGTGCTTTTTTCGGAACGGCCATTGGTCGATTGATACGCGAGTTCAAACTTCCAGCTCCAAAGCTCATAACCATCTTAATTCTTCTTTTTTGTGCGTTTGGAATTTGGGTCCTGGAATTTTTCTCCTTTCCACAAGTATATTTCTATAATCACGTATGGGGACTTTGGCCGGGGCCGATCTATGATGAATCGGTTTCACTAACGGGTTCCTTTTTCTACTTCCGCTGGCTCACTTTTCTATGGATTATCTTGCTGTGGATCATTCCCAACTGGAGCCAAAACCTGCAAACCAAGCTGATTACCGCACTTGCACTCGTCTCCCTAATGTTCAGCTACCTGAATTTGGATGAGGCCGGCATTATAAGTCCCACTGAAACCATTCAGGCACAGCTTGTCGGAGATCATCAAACCGAACATTTTGAGCTTTTTTATGATGATGAATTCTATTCGGAAGACGAGATCGAATATTGGTCGGCCCGACACGAATTTCACTTTCAACAGATCACTGAAATTCTGGAGATCGAATGGCCGGAAGGGCGAAAGATCGAATCTTATTTATATGCTCACGCCTGGCAAAAAAAGAAGATCACCGGAGCCAAATTCACCAGCTATGTTCCCATTTGGCTGGAGCAAGATCAGCTTCACATTGCCAAACAGCAACTGGATAGAGTCCTTAAACATGAACTCGTCCACGTGATCTCCAAGCAATTTGGGAATAATCTATTCAACGGCAGCTGGAGCATTGGATTGATAGAAGGTCTGGCAGAAGGAATTGCCAAAGATGCCTCACCTCGATCAACACTCCACCAAATTGTGGCCGCGGAAAAGCCTTTTCCTTCGGCAGAGGAAATGAGATCCAGCCTTTCTTTTTGGGGATTTTATGGGAGTGCCGGGGCCATCAGCTATACCACCGCCGGTTCTTTTGTGGAATATTTACTGAATGAATTCCCGGTTCAACCCTTGAAAAAAATATACGCAGGAGCTGATTTTGAATCGGCCTATCGCACTTCATTTGAGGAATTGATTTCAGGCTGGCATCAGGCATTAGTACAAACGGAACTTGATTCTGTAGACCAGCAGGTTTCGGAATTCATTTTTGCGCAGCGCTCTCTTTTTCAGAAGGAATGTCCGCATTCTATTACACAAGAGCTTCAACTTTGGGATGATTATCGCTTTCATCTTGCAGATCGGGATACGACATCGGCACATCAGGTTTTAGACAAGCTCCATCACATTACCCCAAAAAATGGGTTGGTGAAAGACGAATGGGCACGGACTCAGCTTCATCAGCAAAAGTATGAAGAGGCAACCAATGCCATCACTCCAAACGACACGCTCCTGACTTTGCAAGTGCTCAAAGCCGATGCGCTGTTTTTGAGTCGTGGTTTTGCTTCAGCAGATTCGCTTTTGCAAACCATCGCGCCAGATATTCAACATTCTGATGCCCGCAATTTCAATTACACACTGGAGCTCCGGGAAGATAGCATTCAGTGGAATTACCATGTAGAACGGCGCTTTCAGAATGTTTTTCCCGACAGCCTTTCTCTTGAAAACCTGAATCTCCCCAATAAAATGCTTTCGCTTAATAAAGCCCTTCAGGAGCAAAATTCTGAACGCATTCATCAATACGCTCTGCTTTTAGCCAACCATTCTTTTCACCCCGATTGGTTTGATGTCTATGAAGCAGCCATTCATGAATTAGCCTGGTCAGGGAATATAGATTGCGCAAAAAAATGGCTTACATCGGTGTCCAGCTTAGACCTCCGGAATCGATATCTGGAACGGCTGAATGAGCAAAAAGACTGGATCAACTTCACCCAAAACAACAAAATAGTTGCAGATTAGCCGTTTTATGGACATGTTTGGCAAAATTAATTTTGCAACTTCACTTCCGGCTTGATGGGTACAAAAACATCTACGGTTTTTATTGGGTTTTCTTTTTTTGTGAGCTTGTTCATTTTTTCATCGCCAACAGTTTCTTCCCAGGATTGGCGTTTATCTGCAGGTTATGGAATTCAAAGTGTGGGTTTCAATTATGTCCCCAATCAGTTGTATCAGGGTGAAATTAATGCGGTTTCTAAGGGTATGCTGGAAATTGAGCTGGAGCGGTATCTGTTCTACCGATTTTATGTAGGGGGAAAGCTGGAGTATCTGCTGCATAACGAACAGGAAATGCTGATCGGTGGCCCGGTGAATTTCGGGCAGCTTAATTTGGGTGCTATTGCCGGACTTCAGTGGCCCAAATGGGGCGTTTATGGTGGGGTAAAAGTAGGATCTGTCCACGATTTCAGTATTAAGGCCACCGACAGAAATGGCGAATTCTTTTGGGTTGAACCCGTTGAACCCGCCTCAAAACTCACAACTTCTTTTACCGGGGGAATCAAATATTATCTGTTGAACTTTTTACGGCTTCAGTTTGAAGTGACCCAAACCAATTTTCTGCCCCAGGATATTGTTCCACAAAGCAGCTTCAACGAAAATCCAGCCTTTCGCTCATTTGATATGAATCCCATTTCATTTTCTGTGGGCGTTTCAATCTCCATTCCCTGGAATCGTCCCGCACGCAAGAAAAACCGAGACCGGGACCTCCCGCCCTTGATGCGTTTGTCGGATGTGGATTTTAAGAAACCGATGGATAAGACTTTCGTGACATCACCATATGGCCCCCGCTGGAACAGTGTACATCAGGGCGTAGACCTGGATGCTGGTTTACGGGATAATATTTATGCCGCCGAAAAAGGAATTGTGGTGAAAGCCGGAAAAGGCAGAGGCTACGGAAAAATGGTTCGCATTAAACATGCCGGTGGATTTGAAAGCGTTTATGCTCATATGAGTCGTATAAAAGTAAAGGAAGGAGATCGAATTCGAAAAGGCGATGTAGTCGGCAAAGCCGGAAATACGGGAACATCTACTGGCGTTCATTTACACTTCGAGATCTGGAAAGATGGGAAGCGCGTAAATCCGGAAGCCTATATCCGGTTTAATTGATATCTTTGCCACTCAACATATTTGTCCACGAAACTTTATTCACCCTATGAAACCTGCTGTATTTCTGTTGTGCTCTTTTTTTGCATTGATGTCTGTTCCCGCACTTGCCCAGGAAGCCGACTCCGCTGCTCAGCCTCAGACTTTTGAATACGAATGGGCCGGCGAAAAAATGACCATGCAGCAGTATTTCATCGTATTCCTGAAAAGCGGGCCTGAACGTAGTCAATCAGAAAAAGAAGCCTTGAAGCTGCAACAAGAACATTTGGCTTATTTGGGAAATTTGTATGAAGAAGGCATCATCAACCTAAACGGAGCCAGTGGCGGTGACAGCGATATCCGTGGTTTTTCGGTATACAATGTCGCCACTATTGAAGAAGCCCGAGAATATGCTGAAAACGACCCAATGGTGAAGGCCGGTCGTTTGGTGGTCGAGGTTTATCCCTGGTGGCTGGCAAAAGGCTCCGTGGTGGAGTAATTTTCCTTTCGTCACCTTCTTTACGCCCTTTTTTCTGAGGCCGATTCTTTAACTTCTTAAGTGATCAGTTTTAACTAAATCACCTTGGGCTTGAAGTCACAAATTAGCCCCAAAGATCTTTTCAGTCTTGAGCGATTGCGGAGACTGAAAAGTTGTAGTAATTCAAGTCTTCAGACTTGAATACAAATAGAAAATTAAAGTCACAGTTCACATGTCCGAACCCAATTTCATCCCACATACCGATTACGAAGAACACCCTGTCGAAGAAATGAAAAAGCGGGCTCAAGGTTTTTATGAACTCGTTAAAAAAAGACGAACGGTTCGGGATTTTTCAGACCGACCCGTTCCCCTGGAAATAATTGAGAACTGTCTGATGGCGGCGGGAACCGCTCCAAATGGAGCCAATAAACAACCGTGGCATTTTGTGGTGGTAAGTGATGCTGAAGTGAAACAAAAGATCCGCGTTGAAGCTGAAAAAGAAGAACAGGAATTCTATAACCGCCGCGCCCCCGAAGACTGGCTGGAAGACCTTCAACCCTTTGGCACCGATGAACACAAACCCTTCCTCGAAAAAGCCCCATACCTGATCGGCATCTTTGCCCAAAGCTATAAGATTGATGAAAACGGCGAAAAAGAGAAGCATTATTACGTAAAGGAATCGGTGGGAATTGCCACCGGAATTTTGATCACTGCTTTGCATAATGCGGGACTGGCAACGCTGACCCACACCCCAAGTCCCATGGGTTTTTTGAATGAAATTATGGGGCGGCCTTCTCACGAAAAACCGTTTTTGTTGTTGGTGGTTGGCTATCCTGAAGATGGTGTACAAGTGCCGGATATTTCGAAGAAGTCGCTGGAGGAGATCGCGAGTTTTATTTAGCTCCGTCGATATTAACCTGTTACTACAAGTCTGCTTACTTGTTCATTTTAAGCTTACCTTTATTGTATGAATTCCAAAGAATCTAAATCTACATCTAAGAAATCCTCCCTCAAGAAAGAGCTCATTCAGTGGAGCGTCATTTTTGTGATCGGGGCGGGGTTATATGCCACCGGGTATCACACTGAGGTGATCGGGAAGATGCAGAGCGTGTTGCTTTACACCGGCATTATGCAGCCGGATACCGACGAATCAGTTATGCATGGCGCCCAAGCCGATTACAACATGCCGCTGCTCACTATAGATGGAGATCGCACTTCCCTTTCCGAATTTGAGGGTAAAACCATTTTCATGAATTTATGGGCAACCTGGTGTCCGCCTTGCATTGCCGAGATGCCAAACATCCAGCGTTTGTATGATGATGTTAAAGATGATGAGAACATTGTATTCGTGATGGCCTCACTGGATCAGGATCCCCAAAAAGCATGGGATTTTACAGAGCGAAAAGGATTTACGTTTCCAGTGTATTCGGTGATCGCCAAGCCGCGCGTGTATGATTCTTCCGTTGTCCCCACCACGTATGTCATCTCTCCACAGGGCGACATTGTGATGGAACATCAGGGCATGGCCAAATATGACACGGATAGCTTTAAGGAGTTTCTGAAGACGGTTTCTTCGAATAAAGCTGCTGAATGGAACACGGATGAGGCAGATTCTACGGATATTCGCTGATTTTTTATCTATTTCCTCTTTTTCTTCGCTTATCAAAAAAACGTACCTTGGCGCCGGTTAAACCTCATTCATTTTACGCTTAAAATCTATGGAAAAAGTCATTGCCGGCATTCAGCAAATTGGAATCGGAATTCCTGATGTGTATAAAGCCACCAACTGGTATCGCAAGCATTTTGGGATGGATATTAAAATGTTTGAAGATGCGGCTACCGCTGAGCTGATGCTTCCTTATACCGGCGGTAAACCCCATGACCGAACCGCCATTCTCACTCTGAATATGAAAGGCGGCGGCGGATTTGAGATATGGCAATATACCTCTCGCGAACCGCAACCTGCCGATTTTGATATCAAGATGGGCGACCTCGGCATCAACTGCGGAAAAATAAAATCTATTGATGTACCGCTGACTTTTGAGGAGATGAAAGCAGAAGGACTGGATGTCATCACCCCGTTAGAGAAAAATCCTGCCGGGGAGTATAATTTCTTCGTCAAAGATCTTTATGGAAATATCTGGCAGGTGGTAAAGGGACTGGATTTCTTCAAAACAAAAACGCCTGCTTCTACCGGTGGGGTGGTTGGAGCAGTCATTGGTTCTACGGATATTGAGGCCTCCCGAAAATTGTATTCAGAAGTGCTGGGTTACGATGAGGTTGTTTTTGATGAAACGGGTGCTTTTTCCGGTTTCAAAGGCTTACCGGGTGGCAGTGATGAATATCGCAGGGTGTTACTCCGACATTCCAAACCAAGAAAGGGTGGATTTAGCGCAATGTTTGGTCCCACCGAAATTGAGCTGATCGAAGTAAAAGACCGTGAACCCCGCAAGATCTTCAAAGACCGCTATTGGGGTGATCTCGGTTTCATCCATTTATGTTTTGATGTGCAGGGCATGGATGCTTTAAAAGAAGAGTTGGAATCCAAAGGATTTCCCTTCACCGTAGATTCTGCCAACAGCTTTGACATGGGCGAAGCCGCAGGTCGTTTTACCTATGTAGAAGATCCCGACGGAACACTCATCGAGTTTGTGGAAACGCATAAAGTGCCGATCATCAAAAAAATTGGCTGGTATATCGATATGACCAAGCGCGATCCCCGGAAAAACCTCCCCAACTGGATGATAAGCGCCTTACGCTTCAGCCGGATGAAAGGAGATTTAGAGGAGTGAAATAGTGATTGGGTGCTTTAACTTCTATCGCTAATTGTCTATCGTCTTATTATCGGGTGTCAGGGGTTTGCTTCCCTGTAAAACATCCAGGCTGTCTTTATTGACTTGCTGCAGATAGTAAGCTCCCTGAGCAGTATCAAAGGCAACGCTATATCGCAGATCCTGATCAAAAATATCGATCTGCCCGGAAAGCCTTCCGCCCCTGAAAATGAGCGCGGCCTGTCCTGTTTCTGAATCATCTACATATGCTGAGATCGACTTAATTCCCTTCACCGCTTCAGATACGCGGCGAATAGTCAGGGTGAAGGACATCGAGGTATCTTCTGCTGCCAAATTAATTTCATCTCCCTTCTTCACTGAACCCAGGTCGCTTGGCGAAACTTCAATATAAATATGATCGGCAGTTAACTTTTGCTCGGTGATATCTGAGGCTACTTTCTCGGGTTCATTCTCTTTCTCAGATGAACCGCATGCCACAGCTGTTAAAAAAATGCTGGCAATTATAATGCTATGTACAAAAGTGTTTTTCATGTCCATCTTATTTAATGAGAACCATTTGTTTGGTGACGGTTTGTGATGCAGATCGTAAGCGATACATATACACTCCGCTTGATAGTGCTGATGCATCAAAAGAAACGGAATGCTCTCCGGCCGACATCGTTTGATCTTCCATAACGGTAGCCACTTTTTGCCCCTGCATGTTGAACACATCCAGGCTAACTTCCCGGGCCTCATCTAAACTATAGCTGATGGTCGTCACCGGATTGAACGGGTTTGGATAATTTTGGCTCAGGTTGATGGAGCTGGGTTGATCTTCCTTCTCATTAGAAACCGCCTGGTTGACCGTTAGTGTTACAGGAACTTCGATCAGCTCATTTTCCGGCTGATTGGTTCGCACCGTTAATATAGTTTCATAAACTCCGGCCTCCACTCCTTCTGTGGTGAACTCCAGGTCAATATCGGAAGAACTTCCCGGCTCAATAACTCCAGTCATGTCGGAAAGCTGCAACCACTCATAGGGCACATGTACTTTCTTGATCTCAATGTCATCAACATCCATATACGATCCCGCCAGATTATTTCTGCTCAATACCTGAATAACTCCTGGTGTGTAGCCCTGCATATAGTCAGCTTCGTACACCATCGTGCCGTCTAAATAATAGTCTATAGACTCATTGTTAGCATTGTACACAATTCTCAAATTGTAATATTGATCGACATTGATGGTTTCTCTGCCTCCAAAATTTGTAACCCCGCCATTCTCATCCGCATCAAAATAATAGATCGACCCTCCGGCTATGATCACTCCACTCGTGTATCCGCCTGTTTTTCCATCAAAGAGGTAAAAATCATACACTTCATTTTCTGTATCTGAAACAGAGAAATCTATGTTAACCTCATAGGTACCAAGGGTTCGATATCCAAAAAATGGAGATCCTATAAACACCGTCTCCCCATCGTTGTAGGTGACACGAAGATGCTGATTACCTGAATTACTATTTTCAGATGAAATTTCGAATTCGGAATCAGAAAGTGCCCGCCATTCCTCAATTCCTGAAAACGTATTCACTGAGAAGCCTTCGCTGCTTTCGAATGAGGTGCTGTATATTATTTCCTCATTCATTTTTGTGCGAAACTCTTTCCCCTGCATCAGCCCAGAGTAATTGGCTGGCTGTCGGGTCATTGCAATAGATTCAACCGGCTTGAATGGTCCCGGTTTTTTATCAAAACCAGCTTTGCTCTTACTTACACTATTACCCGGGAAAGAAAAATCAGCGACCCAGGTAAGCGGGCTGTCGCCATTGTTTGAAATGCTGACCGGTACCGTCAGCTGGTCTTCGCGGTTCATTTCAACTTCAACACGGTCGGTGCCGGCTTCAGCTGCAGGAGCATCAACTTCAGTTGGCCTGTAATAGGAAATGGTCCGTTTGATCTGACGCATACTTAAAGCACTGTGTTCCGGAGTAACAGAATCATTGGTCCCTAACGGATTTCCCTGATAGCTGAGATCGGGGCTGGAGAAATAGGGAATTTCCGTTAAACGTGTACCGTTCTGTGTTTCATCGTAGGCCATCACGGTATGAAAACCTTCCGATTCATTCTGAAAACCAACCGAGTACTGAAACAATCCTCCCCCTCCACTGGCTTGGGCTTCCAGCTGGGTTCTGGCGTGATCATTCCCCATGTTGTGGCCAATTTCATGGATAAGCGTATAGTTATCTGCCACCTGCTGTACTCGGTTTAAATTGAAGGCCTGATATGCATTACCGCCACTGCTTCCCAGCCTCCATCCAAGTCCACCGGTGTCGCTAATCCGTGCAAACATAGAAACCACATCGGCTCCATATTGATCTCGCAGATCATGCACTTCCTCCATATGACCGTTGTATGCGGTTCCTTCAAAAATAGGGTCAGCATCATTTTGAGTGAGGCGGTTTAGTCGTTCGTCAGAATCTTCTGCGTCATCGCTGGTTTCATCATATGGAGTTTTATAGGAATGAACCAATCGTAACTCAATATTCGCCTCGCTGTTATCCAGGGCTTGTTGAGAGAGATTCATGGCCTGAGCGATCACTCCGTTAATATCGCCATGATTTGAAGTTGAGGCCCAAGTCTCTGCCGCATTTGTATACAGGATCAACAGATCGATGGTAATTTCGTCATCTAATCCGGTATTTAAAGGAGCTGCAGGTGAAATTGAATATCCCGCCGTTTTAGTACGCTTTTGTGAGCCTTTTTTGGAGTGATTCATTTGTGCAAGGTGTTCATCCCCACCAACTCCACAGGCAAGAACTTCTCCGGCCTGATGTACATTTTTCTTCAACACATTCATCCCTGACTCCGAATCAAAGGCTATCTTTTTTGCTTCGGTATGCGAGCGATGAAATAAACCGTTCAGTTTGCCGCGATGATAGGTCGTAGCTAATACGTTTTCTCCAGTTTCTTTATCTGCTGCAATAATGGAAATATAGCCGGGTATGAATTCGCTCTTTCTTGTAAGTATAAACCCCCGGTTTTCACGCCCCGTATTAAACACAAATTCTGCCCCTTCTTTGAAATCAGGATTTGAGAACAACTCTTCATTTACGGTAAAGTAAAATGTTCCCCCTTCTGTACCTTTCTGCACTTTGGCCGGTTCATTTAAAGTGAATTGTGCTTGTGCATTTGTGATCCCTGAAAGTGCGATAAACAGCACCAGTGTGTAGCATATTTTCTTCATAATGATCTCATAGTTAATCTTTTGTTTTAATATCTGTAATCCCATTCAATAAAACACATTTTAGGCAAAACGATCGGCAAGCCTATTAATTAAGTATCCGCTTTCTTCAAGTGCCTGAGTGGCAAACTTTCCGAAGAAATCGGTAACGCCTTCAAATTCTTTAACAAATCCTTCCCGGTCGTTTTCTTCTACCAGTTTAGCTAGTTTCTGGTGATGATTGAAGAACTTCATCAGCAGTTCCCTGCGCTCCTTGTTTGCAAAAACAATATCGGCGTATAACTCTGCATCCTGAGCAAAAATTCGGCCGGTCATCATCAGTTCGGCCCGGTAGATGGGCGAAGAATAATCGAGCATATCACTGGGATTCAGGTCATACTCTTCCATAAAAGAACCGTGGAGTAAAGCTACAAAGTGTCGCAACCCCTGCACAAGATGCATCACGTGATCGTGTTTTCCGGGATCGGCCTCGATCACCCGCATGCCCCACAGCCTGCACTGTTCTACGAACCACAAGGCATGTTCACCGCCACGGGCATCACAAAAAACCATGAGCTGTTTGGAGAGGTTTTGTACATCTGGTCCGTGCATAGGGTGCAACCCTACCACGGGGCCTTCGTGCGCTTCCAGCATCGCTTCAATTGGAGCCGATTTATTACTGGTGAAATCTGCCAGGATCGTTTCCCGCTTAAGCCGGCCGGTCAGGCGTTCTATCACACTCTCCGTCACTTTGATGGGAACCGTGACGATCACCATATCTAGTTTTGGAGCCCACTCTTCAAGCTCATACCAGTTACTTTTATCAATGGAATAAGTGACATGCCCCGTTTGTTGGGCCATTCGTTTATAAAGGCTTCCCATTCCGCCCTCACCCCCAATGAACAAAATATGCTTAGGCTCGGTAGTTGCGATGGGAAATTTTTCCTGGGATTGGGTTGCACGTGAGGCCGTCATGATCATCCGTAAAAAATCTTCAGCCCAATCCGGATCTATGCCTTTGGACCTGGCCAGCTCTTTAAAAGCTTTTGATTTTTCTTCTTCGCGCTTGGGCACAAAAACCGGAAGCTGGTTCTCAACTTTTCGTTTGATCACATCCCGAACAATTTCACCCCGCTCAGACAATAAGTCGAGGATGTGTGCGTCAATTTCGTCGATGCGCTGCCGGGGCGATTCTAATTCTTTATGTCGGTGGGACATGGAGCTTTGCTAATTATTATTGGTGTATTGGTTAATCGGTTGAAACAACACCATTAACCAATAACTATTTCCATTAACTGCCATCCTAAGGAATGATAATTATATGTTCCTGTTTTGTGATTAGCGAGATTAATGATGCGTTGTTTATTAAACAAATATCGTTTCCTAAGTTACATCACAGTTTGTACCTTTAAAAGCTATTTATGAGCCAATTTAAACTTCACTCTCCTTACGAACCCGCGGGCGATCAGCCCAAAGCTATTGAAGAACTCACTGAAGGACTTCAGGCCGGTGATAAATTTCAGACTCTGCTGGGAATAACCGGTTCGGGAAAAACGCGTACCGTTGCCAACACCATAGAGAATGTGGAGAAGCCTACGCTGGTGATGAGTCACAACAAGACGCTTGCGGCTCAGTTGTATCGCGAGCTTAGTGATTTCTTCCCCGAAAACCGCGTTGAGTTTTTTATTTCCTATTACGATTATTATCAGCCCGAAGCCTACCTCTCTTCTCAGGATAAATACATTGAAAAGGATCTTTCTATTAATGAAGAGATTCAGCGTTTGCGGCTACGGGCCACAAGCTCGCTGCTTTCCGGTCGGCGTGATGTGATCATCGTTTCTTCGGTGAGTTGTATTTACGGTATCGGTTCTCCATCTGAATATGAAAAGCTGATCCTGAATTTGGAGGTTGGCCAAGATATTCCGCGAAACACCATTTTGTACGATCTGGTAGACCTTCACTATAACCGAAATGATCTGGATTTCAAGCGCGGAACTTTTCGTGTTCGGGGTGATGTGATCGATGTATATCCCGCCTATTCTGATGAAGGCTTACGCATTACCCAGTGGGGTGATGAGATCGAATCGCTACAGCTTTTTGATGTGAATGACGGCACCATCAACGAAAGTGTGAATGAATTTCGGGTGTATCCCGCTTCGCATTATGTAACCTCAAAATCGCGGCTGGAGAAATCCATTGAGCAGATCCGTGAAGAACTCGAGTGGCGCAAGAAGGTGCTTATCGACGAAGAAAAGTTTCTTGAAGCCAAACGTATTGAACAGCGAACGCTTTTTGATATTGAGATGATCCAGGAGATCGGCTATTGCTCCGGGATCGAGAATTACTCGCGCTATCTGAGTGCTCGTAAACCGGGGGAGCGGCCGTATTGCCTGCTCGATTATTTCCCGGATGATTATCTTGTTGTTGTAGATGAAAGCCACCAGACTATTCCCCAAATTTCAGCTATGTACGGCGGTGACCGATCCCGAAAAGTGGAACTCGTAGAACATGGATTCCGCCTCCCTTCTGCCATGGATAACCGACCGCTTACTTTTGATGAGTGGGAGCAATTAGTCAATCAGGTGATCTTTGTAAGTGCCACACCCGGAGATTATGAATTGGAAAAGTCAGGGGGTGTATATACTGAACAAATTATCCGCCCAACCGGGTTGATGGAACCGGAGATCGAAATTCGCCCTCTGGAAAATCAGGTGGATGACCTATTGGGCGAGATCCGCGAGAAAATTGAGAAGAACGAGCGCGTTCTGGTCATCACCCTAACCAAGCGTTTGAGTGAAGAGCTGAGTGAATACCTCAAAAATCTCAACATCAATGCGGCATATATGCACAGTGAATTAAATGCCCTTGAAAGAATCGAAGTTTTGTATAAATTCAGGCGCGGTGATTTTGACGTATTGGTGGGTATTAACCTGTTGCGTGAGGGAATCGATATTCCTGAGCTCAGTCTTGTAGCCATTATGGATGCTGATAAAGAAGGGTTTCTCCGTTCTGAGACTTCGCTGTTTCAGATCGTTGGCCGTGCAGCTCGAAATGTGGGCGGAAAAGCTATTTTGTATGCAGATAAAAGAACCAAAAGCATAGAAAAAGTAGTTGAGGAAACCCGCAGACGGCGCAAGATTCAGGAAGAATACAACGAGAAGCACGGTATCACTCCCGAAACCATTAAGAAGGAACTGAAACCGCTTGTTGATCCCGGTCTCATTTCAAGCCAAAGCTTTGACTTTGGACAGAAAGACGAGCAAACCGATGATGAAGCGCTTGAGGTTATCAAAGTGGCGGAGGATGGCATTCAGTATAAAGCGAGTCCGGCCATGAAGGAAGTGACCTTCGAGAGTAAGGATAAGCTGATCGAGCATCTGCGTGAGACGATGTACAGAGCGGCCAAGAATATGGAATTTGAGGAAGCTGCACGCATCCGCGATCAAATTGCACAATTAGAAGACGAACTATAGCTGGTTAATGGATATTCTTTTTTTATTGATATAATGCCTCTGTTAACTATTCAATCATTAAACAAATACACAATTCATGAAAGGCACGATCGAGTTTTTGAAATCATTTGCAACCGATAAAGATGTTGCATCTATTACTCCATCTTCAAAATATTGTATTCGCAAACTCTGCGAACATATCGATTTCGCCACTACGGATGTGATTGTTGAGTATGGCGGCGGCACCGGGGTTTTCACCAATCATTTTCTTAAACAAATGCGGCCAGACGCCAAGCTCTTCGTTTTCGAAACCAATGATAATTTTGCCGACCTGTTAAACAAAATTGACGACAACCGTCTTACCGTTTTTCATGAATCCGTGGAAGACCTCATTGAACTCCTGCCTGATGACACCCTTGGGAATGTGGATCATGTGGTGTCCGGAATTCCGTTCTCTTTCTTTGACTGGGATATGAAGATCGATATTCTTTCTAAAACCAGACAGGTGCTTCGGGATGAAGGCTCTTTTCTGGCTTACCAAACTTCCGGCCACTTAAAGGATCCACTCAACGAGGCTTTTGGAAACTTCACTACCGAATTCTGCTGGAAGAACATCCCGCCCTATTTTATTTATGAAGCGGTTAATCGTGATTGATGATTATCGATTTTTGATGGGTGATTTCTCTTACAGTATTTATGGATTTTTTCAGTCTTGAGCGAACGCGGTGACTGAAAAGCATTAGCAGGTCAAGTCTTCAGACTTGAGGATATTTTGTACTGACAAGACTTTTATCGCTTGGCACAAAACTGCTCTTTTGGCAACGATTGTATTTCCTGATGCTTTCTCTCTACTGATTACTCAATAACTATTTCCCCATCTCCTTTTTCTTTAGGACCCTTATTCTTCCACTGCTTGTAAAATTGAATGAGGTTGGAAACTGCGTAGGTCAGCATAAAGAATGCTATAAAATAGGCCACCGAATCGGGATTCATTATAATTCCTATCGCTATGATGAGAGTAATTATTCCTAATACGCTCAGAGATAGTCCAAAGAGCATCAACAGCCCAAATAAACCCAGGAAACCGGCAAAAGTAAATGGAATCAATTCCGGAAAAATGAAGATCAAAATTCCGGCTACAATAGGTAAAGCCGCTACGCCTCCCGGAAATCGGAATGCTATAAACATCAACCCAAGTGCCAACAAATAACCTCCGGCGATCAGGTAGAGGAAATTGGGGAAGATCAGCGTAAGAATTCCTGTTGCCAAAGTAAGCAGCACATTTACAATTTTCTGCTCTTTGGACTTCCCGCCTATATTAACTTCAATTTGTTTAAACATGTGTGCTATTTTACCAGTTGTTAATATTTTTAAAGTTGTCATCCTGAGCGCATCAAATATCTGCCATGAGAACTTGCCTAACGCGAAGGATCTCAACGTAAAACACAATTCAGTAATTCAACCTTTGCCCCGAGAAGTCGGGGTCGCGTAATCCTAATCACCATTGAAAACGCTCAGGAAGACACTCAAGGACTATTAAAATTCCGCAATCACATTAGTTAAGTGTTACAAATTCCACTTCTTTTGTTTCCGTATCCAAAAATGCGATGCTTGCTTCTTCACCGAATCCATGCGCAGTTCCGGGATTGATGTGCATTGTTTCGTCAATCACGCGGTTTACTTGTTCATGGATATGGCCGCTTACCACAATATCATATCTACCCGAGTGACACAGAGAATCTGTAATTTCAGCGTACGTCCCGTGGTAAAGCGCGATCAACAGTCCACCAGCTTTCACTTTTAAAAAATCGCCCGCTATTTCGGCTCCAATTTCATTGAATTTTGAGATGAGCAGGTATTTGTCGCCATCGTTGTTACCAAAGATGCCTTTCAGGTTCAGGCCTTCAAATTCGGGGATGGTGAAGGGACTGCAATAATCGCCGGCGTGCAGCACCAGATCTACCTTTCGCTTTTTGAATTCAGCTACGGCTTTTTTGATGTTTGGGACGTGATCGTGGGTGTCAGAAATGAGACCAATCAGCATAATGTGATTTCTTTGAGTCAGAAATTCCGTTCACTAAAAGAGTAACATTTAAAAACCTGAACTGCAATTCAGCCGGGAAAATCTGCGCTAAATACCATCTGAATTCGTGCCGAGCTATTCTTCCTCGGGTTTCTTTCCGAGCTTTTTACAAATATTGGCCAGCTGCTCTTTTTCCTCAGTGGTAAGAACAGAGAATTCTTCTTTGATCTTTTCAAGATGCTGAGGGAAGAAATCTTCGATAAAATCCCGTCCTTTTTTGGTGAGTGAAATGATGACAGCACGTCGATCGCTGGGATCGGTTTTCTTTTCTACCAACCCGTTTTTTTGAAGGTTATCGATAACCAGCGTGATATTCCCTCCGCTTTTCAGCAGTTTCTGCCCAAGCTCTCTTTGATTTAGCGGACCAAGATGAAGCAAGGCTTCCAGTGTCCCAAATTGACTGACGGTGAGATTGGCATCGGATAAATGTCGGGCCAACCGGCCGTTTACACTTTCACTTGCGCGGGTGAGCTTGATGAACGCATTCAGCGTTTTCTGAACTTCTTTATTTCCTTTAAAATGTGTTCCCATAATCTCAGTTTTAAGCTACCCGAATAACTTCAAGTACAAGGCTATCGTTCGTTATAATTCGTACGTAATAGTCACCGGCGCATGATCCGACAGATCCCATTTCATCTCAATTTCGGCATTAACGGCCTTTTTTGCTAATTCAGGTGTCGCCAGATGATAATCGATCCTCCAGCCTTTATTTCGCTCCTTACTGGCCGCCCGGTAACTCCACCAGCTGTACAGATCTTCTTTTCCGGGATGAAGGTTTCGGAATACATCTTCATAGCCTCTTTCCAGAAAATCAGTGACCCATTGGCGTTCTTCGGCTAAAAATCCGGAGGTTTTGTGCTGTTTGCTTGGGTTGTGGATATCAATTTCGGTATGACAAATATTGAAATCTCCACAAAAAACCGTCGGCTTTTCATCTTGGGTGAACCGTTCTCCAAATTGAATGAATTTATCCAAAAAATCCATTTTCATGTCTTGGCGAATGTCTCCTGTGGTGCCACTAGGGGCATAGATACTGAAAACTCTGAATTTCTCAAATTCCGTCATTATCACCCGACCTTCTGCATCGATCCAGTCTTCGCCAATACCTTCTTCCACTTTCAGCGGTTCCTGTTTGGAGTAGATTGCCACTCCCGAATATCCCTTTTTTTCCGCCACGTGATAGGCCTCGTGGTATTCCAGCTCTTTGATGGCTTTGGGAATCTGTTTTTCCAACGCCCGCAATTCCTGAATACAGATGATATCAGGATCACTTTCCTCTACCCAGTCGGTAAAGCCTTTTCGGTGAGCTGCACGAATTCCGTTTACATTGTACGAACTAATTTTGATCAACTGCTTATTTCGCTTTTATAATTCCAAAATTTCGTTTTCCAACTTTCAGGGTGTATTCATCGCCAGCTTTAAAGGTGATGGAATAGCCTTTGTTGGTGATTTTTTTGTCATCAATGCTGACACCGCCCTGCTTCATCATGCGCTTGGTTTCTCCATTGCTGGAGGTGAATCCAGTTTCAGAAATAATATCCAACAACCGTAATTCTACGCCGGTTTCAAAAGCAAACTCAGGAGCATCATCAGGAACTTCTTTATTGATAACAGTTTTCTCGAAGTGTTCTTTGGCTGCTTTGGCGGCCGCTTCTCCGTGATACATTCTCACGATGGTGAACGCCAGATCATGCTTGGCGTTTCTCGGATCGTTTTCAATTTTCTCCTTCATTGCGGGAAGATTTTCGGTCTTGATATCCGTTACCAATTCGTAATAGGTGTAGATAAGATCATCGGGAATGGAAAGTGATTTTCCGTACATATCATTTGGCTCCTCGTTGATGCCAATGTAATTATCGTACGATTTGGACATTTTCGCAGTGCCATCGGTTCCCACCAGCAACGGCATCATCAGGCAAACCTGTGGCTCCTGACCATCTTCTTTTTGAAGCTGACGCCCTACCAAAAGGTTGAATTTCTGATCGGTTCCACCCAGCTCCACATCAGATTTCAGATGGACCGAATCCTGTCCCTGCGCCAAAGGATACAAGAATTCATGCAATGAGATCGGCTCATTATTTTCAAACCGCTTAGAAAAATCATCCCGCTCTATCATGCGAGCAACGGTAAGCTTGGACGATAACTTGATGACATCCATGAAATCCATCTCCCCAAGCCAGTCGTAATTATTGGTGAGCGTGAGTTTGCTTTCATCCAGGATACTGTTCGCCTGTTCGATATAGGTCTCAGCGTTTTCTCTAACCTCTTCCATCGTCAATGGCGGACGAGTTTTATTTTGTCCGGTGGGATCCCCGATCATAGCTGTAAATCCTCCGATAATGAGAATTACCTCATGTCCGAGATCCTGAAACTGCCGCATTTTTCGGAGTATCACCGAGTGGCCAAGGTGAAGGTCAGGACGGGTAGGGTCTACGCCCAGCTTAATTTTAAGGGGCTTATTTTCTTTTCTGGATTTCTTGAGCTTTTCAACGAGTTCATCTTCCGGAACTATTTCTGTGGTTCCACGGCGGATGATCTCTAGTTGCTCCTCAACAGGTAAAAATGCCATTTAATTATCTTGGTTAGCTTTTTGTTCTTGTAATTCGTTTAGAAAAGGGATGTTCTCCAATGGATTATATTTCCCAATATTCTTTTTGAGCGTTTCCGTATAGTTTTCTGCTCCGGGATATATAAGTGCTACTCCATTGTAAGCAAAGGGTGCTAAATAGATCACATAAGGATAAAGATATGAATCTTGCCTGGCTTCATCTTTAGGGATATTAAACCCTGCTAAAAGTAAAAGAATTGCACTTACGACCATCCCGCTTTTCAAAGCTCCGAAGGATGCTCCCAATATTCGGTTGACAAAACTTAGTTTGACGGCTTTCAGGAATTCTTTGGTTCCGTATGCAATAAGTGCTACCACTGCGAGAGTTCCTACAAACAAAATAACTCCAGAAAGAAAGGGAACGTAGGATGCACCTTCCTCAAAGATCGGAGCTATGATTCCTGTGAAAGCGTCCAGATAATTGAACGTAAGAAAAATGGCAAGTATGATACCTACAATGTTCAGGACCTCTTTTACAAAACCGTTAACGGCGCCTTTATATAAGAAATACAAAATGGGCGTTGCGATTATAAGATCCAGGATGGGCATCAGAATTATCCCTCAAGCTCTTCTTTCACGACCTTACTTATGAGAGAACCTTCGGCTTTTCCTTTCAACTCTCCCATCAGGGCACCCATTACTTTGCCCATATGTTCCATTCCGGAAGCGCCAAGAGCTTTCACTTTTTCCTTTACCACTTTCCGGACTTCATCTTCTCCCATCATTTCAGGCAGATAGGCTTCAATGATCTTCAGTTCTTTTTTCTCATTCTCAGCAAGGTCGTCCCGATTCCCTTCCTCAAACTGCTCTATGGATTCTTTCCGTTGCTTGGCGGCTTTCATCAACACTTCGATGGCTTGTTCGTCAGAAAGTTCTGCTTCACCACCTTTGCGTTCGCTGATCTCTTTTTCCATCAGCTTGGCTTTGAGAGACCTGAGAACAAGTAATTTATCCTGTTCTTTGGCTTTCATGGCCTCTTTGATATCTGAAATGATCTGTTCTTTAATTGTCATAATGTTTCCTCCTTGGCAGAAAATAATCAAAAAAAAAGGTTACACAATGTTTATTGCGTAACCTTATCTATTCTTCAATGAATTCCGATCAGCTTTTATTTTGCTGAATAAATTCTTTCACATTATCCTGGTCAATCATCACCTCTTTGTAGGCGTATTTCCCCTTATCATTTTTGGTAGAAATAATAACCTTTGCCATTTTTCGGTGAGCTGCCTTCGCTTGTAACGCGTCTTGTCCAAATGCTTGTTGCTTAGCCATAATTCTGGTTATTTAATTTCTTTGTGGATGGTGTGTTTTCGAAGAACCGGATTGTACTTTTTCAGTTCAAGTCGTTCCGTGGTGGTTCTTCTGTTCTTAGTAGTTACGTAGCGAGATGAACCGGGTTTTTCGGTACACTCTAAAATAACCTGAACTCTGTTTCCTTTTGCCATGGTTCTATACCTCTTTTAAAAGAGTTCCTTTTTTCCGCGCTTCTTTCAATACCGCAGAAATTCCCTTCTTGTTGATTGTTCTTACTGTTTTCGCAGAAACTTTAAGCGTTACCCAACGATCTTCTTCAGGTACATAAAAACGACGCTTTTGCAAGTTCAATTGAAAGCGATGCTTTGTCTTGTTGTTAGACTTTGAAGACCGGTAACCGTTTAAAGCTCCTTTTCCTGTAATATCGTCTTTTCGCGACATACTTAAATCCGTTAATTCATAATGAAAATAGACACCAAAGATAGAGCTATAAATATCAAACTTCAACGGTTTTGCTCATGAAAATTCCTTTTATCAACATTTTTTAAACTTATCCACATTTTAAGCCCTTTTTATAGAATCGAATTTTACCCCAGAAACCGCATCTGCAATAATTTAAACAAATACCTATCCTTTTTTTGATTTTGCACGTGTAAGCTCTATTTTCCTGCGTTAATAAACTCATCTAACAAAGCTATCACTCCATAATTATGGCAAAAAAACAAGGTTCTGACTACAAGGCTTCTAACATTCAGGTTTTGGAGGGGCTGGAAGCGGTTAGAAAACGTCCTTCAATGTATATCGGGGACACCGGCCAGCGCGGACTTCATCACCTTATTAATGAGGTTGTAGATAATTCAATTGATGAAGCTCTTGCCGGGTATTGTGACTATATAAATGTAACTATTAATAGCGACGGTTCTATGACCATTTTTGATAATGGTCGAGGAATTCCCGTTGATACCCATGATAAACTTGGGATACCTGCTGTTGAGGTCGTACTGACTAAACTTCACGCCGGTGGTAAATTCGATAAAGATTCTTATAAGGTTTCCGGTGGTTTGCATGGTGTTGGCGTTAGTTGTGTGAATGCTCTTTCAAGTAACTTCCGTGCCGAAATTCACCGAGATGGTGAAATTCATGTTATGGAGTTTTCGAAGGGAGGAACAACTATTCCGCTTTCTGTAAAAGGAAAAACTGATAAAACGGGTACTAAGATCTCCTTCACTCCCGACCCTGAGATCTTCACGCAAACCACAGAGTTTAAGTTCGACATTATTGCAGAGCGTATGCGTGAACTTGCTTTCCTAAACCCTGAGATCACGATCGACCTGGTTGATGAGCGCGAGGACGATGAAGAGCTTAAAAAGGAAGTATATCACTATGAAGGTGGAGTAAAAGATTTTGTGGATTTTCTGGATGAACACAGGGAATCTATGCTGGATACTCCAATTCATATTACCGGCGAAATTGATAATGTCCCTGTTGAAATTGCTATTTCTTACAACAGTTCCTTCTCTGAAAATGTGCATTCCTATGTTAATAATATCAACACCAGGGAAGGTGGTACACACGTTTCAGGTTTCAGAAGAGCTCTTACACGGTCGCTCAAATCTTATGCTGAAAAGAACAAGCTTATAAAATCGAACAGTAAAATTTCTATTTCCGGAGAAGATTTCCGGGAAGGAATGACCGCTGTTTTAAGTGTAAAAGTAGCAGAGCCCCAATTTGAAGGTCAGACCAAAACCAAACTTGGTAACTCTGAAGTTCAAAGTGCTGTTGAGGTTGTAGTTTACGATCAGCTGAATGAATATTTGGAACAAAATCCAAAGGCTGCCAAAAAAGTTATCGAAAAAGTTGTTCTTGCAGCTGAAGCACGTGAGGCAGCCCGAAAAGCTCGTCAGCTTGTACAACGTAAAAGCGTTATGAGCGGTGGCGGACTCCCAGGTAAACTGGCTGATTGCTCCATTAAGGATCCTGAACATAGTGAAATATACCTCGTTGAGGGTGATTCTGCGGGTGGTTCTGCCAAAATGGGTCGTAATCGTAGTTTTCAGGCTATTCTTCCTTTGCGTGGAAAAATACTAAATGTTGAGAAAGCGAAGATCAATCGGATTCTTGAGAATAATGAGATCCAGGCGATGATTACCGCTCTTGGAACAGGCGTTGGGCATGGTGATGAAGATTTTGATTTAGAAAGACTTCGCTATCATAAAATCATCATAATGACGGATGCTGATGTTGATGGTTCCCATATTCGAACTCTGCTTCTAACTTTTTTCTATCGGTATATGCGCCCACTTATTGAATTGGGATATATGTATATAGCTACCCCTCCACTTTATAGAATAACTGTGGGCAAGGATATTGAATATGCCTGGGATGATAGCACCCGAGATAAATTGGTGAAAGAGCTAAAAAAAGGGCGAAGAAAATTCGATGTCTCCAGATATAAAGGTCTTGGTGAAATGAACCCCGAACAACTTTGGGAAACTACCATGGATCCTGAAACTCGCACCCTGCAGCAAGTAACAATTGATAGTGCAGCCGGAGCTGATAAACTTTTCTCAACCCTAATGGGTGGAGAGGTAGAACCTCGCCGGGAGTTCATCGAGCGTAATGCTAAATATGCCAACATCGACATTTAAACTTAATCTCAAAGACTTTAACTGACTCTTATAGCTGACCTATGGCCAGAGAAAAAATTATTCCAATAACTATTGAAGACGAAATGCAATCGTCCTACATCGATTATTCGATGTCAGTGATTGTTTCACGCGCCCTGCCCGATGTTCGGGATGGTTTAAAGCCTGTTCACCGTCGTATTTTGTACGGAATGAATGACTTGGGTATGCTTCATAACAGAAATTATAAAAAAAGTGCCCGTATTGTTGGTGAGGTTTTAGGTAAATATCACCCACATGGTGATAGTGCCGTTTATGATTCCATCGTACGTATGGTTCAGGATTTCTCTCTTCGATATCCGCTAGTAGATGGTCAGGGAAACTTTGGATCCATTGATGGTGACAGCGCGGCGGCCATGCGTTATACAGAAGTCCGTATGGATCGGCTTTCTGAAGAAATGCTGGCTGACATCAACAAAGAAACTGTTGACTACCAGTTCAACTTTGATGATACGCTGGAAGAACCAACAGTTCTGCCAAGCATGTTACCAAATCTTCTCCTGAACGGCGCTTCCGGTATTGCGGTAGGTATGGCAACCAACATGGCTCCGCATAACATTACGGAAACCATTGATGGTGTTAATGCTTACATCGATAATCCTGATATTGAAATCAAGGAATTGATGCAACATATCAAAGCACCTGATTTCCCAACAGCTGGTATCATATATGGGTATGAAGGTGTTAAAGAAGCTTATGAAACCGGACGTGGAAAAATAACGCTTAGAGCACGAGCTAATACTGAAGAACTTCGTGGAAACCGTGAACAAATTGTTATCACAGAAATTCCATATCAGGTTAACAAGAGTACTCTTATTCAGAAAATAGCTCAGCTTGTAAATGATGAGAAGATTACTGATATATCTGAAGTTAGAGATGAATCTGACCGTGAAGGTATTCGCATTGTTATTATTCTGAAGCGATCTGCAAATACTGGTGTTGTACTAAACCAGTTGTATAAATACACCCAAATGCAGACTACTTTTGGGGTTATCAGTCTTGCGCTTGTTAAGGGGCGTCCTAAAGTGATGGATCTAAAAGAACTGATCTATCATTATGTAGAACATCGAGTAGAAATTATTATCCGTCGTACTATGTACGATCTGGATCAGGCTGAAGCTCGTGCTCATATTCTTGAAGGACTCAAAATTGCTTTAGATAATCTTGATGAGGTCATCAAAACCATTCGTGCCTCAGATAGTCCACAAGAAGCGAACATTAAACTTCGAGGCAAGTTCGCCCTTACCGATATTCAGGCAAAAGCAATCCTGGATATGCGTCTACAAAAACTCACCGGATTAGAAAGAGAGAAAATTGACGGTGAGTACAGAGAGATCATTGACAAGATCGCTGAAATTCGAGAAATACTTTCAAATCGTGACGAACAAACTTCTATCATTAAAGAAGAGCTTGCAGATCTGAGAAAGCGATACGGAGATGAACGAAGAACTCAGGTTGTCCATTCTGCTGATGATTTCAGCATTGAAGATATGATCGCCGATGAAGACGTTGTCGTAACTATTTCAAACAAAGGCTTCATTAAGCGAATGCCTGTTTCCGGATATCGTCGCCAACGTAGAGGCGGTAAAGGAATGAAGGGAACCACAACCCGCGATGAGGAATACGTAGAACATTTATTTGTAGCTACCACACATAATTACATTCTCTTCTTTACTGAAAAAGGAATGTGTTATTGGTTGAAGGTCTATGAAATTCCTGAAGGTGGCCGTTTGGCTCGAGGTCGTGCTATCGTCAACTTGATCGACATTGACAAAGATGATTCCATTAAGGCATTCGTTCCTGTTAAAACCCTGGATGATGAGGATTACATCAACGAACACTCTATCATTATGACTACTAAAGGCGGACAGGTTAAGAAAACCACGCTAGAAGCTTACAGTCGTCCTCGCAGAGATGGAATTATTGCCATCAATATTAAAGAAGGCGACAGCTTATTAGCTGCAGAATTAACCGATGGAGAAAGCCAGATCATCCTTGCAAACAAAGGAGGGCGCGCCATTCGATTCCACGAAAATGAAGTTCGTGACATGGGTAGAAATACTTCTGGTGTAAAAGGTATGACACTCGGTAAAAATGACGAGATCGTTGACATGGTTGTCATTAAAAACACCCATGAAGCAACTGTTCTCGCCATGTCAGAAAATGGATACGGAAAACGTTCTCAAGTAGAAGATTATCGAGAACAGTCCCGTGGCGGCAAAGGAGTGATCACACTTAAGGTTACACCCAAAACCGGCAATCTGATCGGGCTTAAAGAAGTAACAGATCAGGATGACCTGATGATCATTACTGAACAAGGAAAAGTCATTCGAATGAATTGTGGAGGAATACGAACTATGGGTAGAAATACACAAGGTGTTCGTATCATGCGCCTCGATTCTGAAGGATCTATAGCCGCTATAACCAGAGTGGTAAATGAAGAAGAAGGAGACGACGAAGGAGATGGAGAGGATTAATTCCTGAACCATCTCTTCATTACTAATTTCCATTAAAAAGGGCTTCAAATTGAAGCCCTTTTTTACTATCTGACAGTTTCATCCTCTTCCCAGTCATCAAATAGACCCACTACTAGCTCTCTTAGACTTCACTAGAATCATTGAGTGATACCAGCCTAATGTTTTACATAAGTCACTTAATATTAAAACCTTATTATTAGTAAGTGACTTTGTTTTTTTTAACCAGGTTTCTGTATAGACTTTCTTTCTCCTTAAATATCTCATAATTAGTATCTAACCATTCTAAAGTAGAATGATCCCCGGTTTCAGCTGCAATATTGTTCGGATGTGTTTTACTTCAGATCATCAACTCTAAGATAATCTAAATTTTTGGCGTCTAACTCTTGTAGGTCGATCCCTTCTTCTTCTGCCATTTCATGGAGCATTTCCATTTTAAAATTCAGGCATCGAGAAGGTAAGTAACAACATTCCCACCACCGATCACAAAAGTTATATATTCCCGGAATCAGATCCGGATGTAGTGCAGCTTTTAAAATTCATCCAATTTTCCATACCCCGATTTATTATTAGTTTAACATCTCTTTTAGAAGTGATCTTCTTTTCTCAATTAAACTTTCAGGCCCCTCAATATTTATCTTATTCCCGAACTGAAGCAACCATTCATTTATATAGTCCAAATTATCAAATTCAAACTCTACCTTAATTTTTTTAGAATCAACCTGCTCTTTCTTAAATATTTTAGCCGGCAAATTCCCCTCAAGACGCTCTATCTCAGATTTTTCGACTAGTAGTATTATTGAATGGGAAACCTCCTCAGATCGGAAAATTAACCCCTCTACGTCTATTTCGGATTTTAGGGCGTATTTTTCTTCTATAATCTGCACATCATCAATACTTTCAAGGATAAAATTCCTGATCTCTCCACGAAGATGTGATTTTCCTATTACGTTCCAATGATCCTGATAAAAAACTAAAATGTAAGGGTCAATTTTTCGGATATCTGTTTTTTCGGATTTTGTAGTGTATTTAAACTGGAGCCTTTTTTGCTGAGCAATTGCGCTACTGATCAAATACCAATTCCCTCCTTTCTTTTTCTTACCCCCAAACTTCATGTAAGGATCTACAATTGTCCTGCCCTCTAACGAGGTCATGAATTCTTTCAATTCGTCTGGGAGCACTTCCTTTATTTTGAGCTCCACTCCTTTTGCATCTTCCACTAAACCTTCATCTACCTGAGACTTCACAAAATTCAAGCCGACCATAATAGTAGCCAACTCTTTTGATGTGAACATTAAAGGTGGAATTTTAAAACCATCAATAAGACCATAACCTGCATACCGATCCCATGTAACCGGCACGTTGATTTCCTCTAATGCATTAAAATCTCTAAATATAGTCCTTCTACTTACCCCGAATCGATCCGCTAACTCTTTAACCGTTTTCTTTTTCCCGGGCTGCTGTAGTAGCAGCATTAATTTTAATCTTCGCTCAGAACTATTCATGTACTATTTTTTCGTTATTTCTACCAGTGCCTTCCCATCATAAAACGAATTCTGAAAGCTTTCAAGTGAGAGTACATTTATTTTCAATGGATCATCAACTCCTTCCAGCTCCTCCTCTATCTCATTATTACCTTTCAAAAGAACAACACCCTTCCATTCTTTGTCATGCAAAAACCTCATCAGATCATTTATCTTGAATGCATGCTTGCTTACAACCAAGGCATCCTTTGTCATTTCAACAGCCTCAATAGAGCCTATTTTAGTGGATACATTTTTCAACCCCATCTTATAGGCGATTTGCTTACAGGCCATTATTTTTTTACTGACAATATCATTCAACAAAATTTCCTTCTCTGGATGAGCAACCCCCAAAGGCACCCCCGGCAATCCACCACCGGAACCAGCATCTATTATTTGTGCCGCGCCCTGAAATAACTGAGAAAAAGAGATCGTGAGAGAATGCTCAACATGGTTTAGTACTGTTTCACGTGAAACACCCCGGCTTACCAAATTCACCTTATCATTCCACCAAAGAAGCTGATCGGCATACTCCTTAAATTTTTCATCATAGTCAGAGAGTAACTTTGTTACGCCTTTTGATTCTAAAAAATCACTTCGAATTATTTGATGTTTCACGTGAAACACCCCTCTAATTTTTAAGATAAACCATGAGAACAGAAAGGTCACTGGCAGAAACACCACTTATACGACTTGCTTGGCCAATGGTCTCGGGGCGAATTTTTGATAGTTTTTGCGTCCCTTCAGTAGATAGGCTTTTAATATTAGTGTACTCAACTTGTTCAGGGATGGTCATGTTTTCCTGTTTTTCCAGCTCTTTAACCATTTCAAACTCTTTCTCAATGTAGCCTGCGTATTTAATTTGTATCTCTACTTGTTCAAGAACTTTAGTATTTGTCGTAATAGCGTCAATCTTTTCAGAGAATTCTGTGTCATACTCCATCATATCATGTAAAGAGATTTCTGGACGAAGTAGTATTTTTTCCGCTTTCATGGGCTGGCTCATTGTAGAGCTATCTTTGCTTTCAAGCATTGGGTCCATTTGTTCAGGACGCACCGTATAATCTTTGATGAATGCGTCAAGATCCGAAACAGCTTCCTTTTTTTTCTTCATTTTCAAGAACCGTTCTTCAGATGCCAAACCAATTTTGTACCCTAACTCAGTAAGACGAAGATCAGCGTTATCCTGGCGAAGTAAAATTCTATGCTCTGCCCGAGAAGTAAACATTCTATATGGCTCTTCAGTACCCTTGTTGATCAGATCATCTATCAAAACTCCTATGTACGCTTCCGATCTTTGCAGTACCAATGGGTCTTTCCCTTGTACTTTAAGGGCAGAATTAATTCCTGCCATTAAACCCTGACAAGCGGCTTCTTCATAACCGGTAGTTCCATTTATTTGCCCCGCAAAGAAAAGTCCATCAACAATTTTTGTTTCCAAAGACCGTCGAATCTGATGCGGCGGAAAATAATCATACTCAATTGCATAGCCCGGACGAATCATGATCACCTCTTCGAATCCAGGAATAGTGCGAAGTGCTTTATATTGAACCTCTTCAGGCAGAGATGTAGAAAAACCATTTAAGTACATTTCGTATGTATTCCACCCTTCAGGCTCAAGAAATAACTGATGTCGATCTTTATCTGCAAAACGATTGATCTTGTCTTCTATACTTGGACAATATCTTGGCCCGATGGATTTTATTCTACCATTAAACATAGGACTGCGATCAAATCCCGTCTTTAAAACATCGTGTACTTCTTCATTGGTATATCCAATCCAACACGATAATTGTTCTTCAAGAGTTGGGAGTTTATCAGTCATAAAAGAAAAGCCAGAAGGATCTTCATCACCCAATTGTTCTTCCAGTTTAGAGTAATCAACTGTACGGCCGTCAATTCTTGGAGGGGTTCCGGTTTTTAGCCTTCCAACCTGAAAGCCCAATTTCTCGAGAGTAGCAGAAATTCCTATAGAAGCACGTTCTCCTGATCGTCCTCCACCAAATTGCGTCTCCCCTATATGGATCAATCCATTTCCAAAAGTTCCAGTAGTAAGAACAACAGCCTTAGATTTAAATTTCTGTCCCGTTTGGGTAATTACCCCTTCAATCGTTTTGCCATCATCAGAATACATCAGATCAACGACATTATCCTGGCGGAGGAAAAGGTTTTCTTTTTCTTCTAGACGCTCTCTCATTTTTTGAGCATATAACATGCGATCACTTTGACACCTGGGGCTCCACATTGCCGGGCCTTTACTCATGTTCAACATTCTAAACTGAACACCTGACTCATCGCTTACCTTACCAGAGATTCCACCCAAAGCATCTATTTCCCTGACCAACTGCCCTTTAGCAACTCCACCCATAGCTGGGTTACAAGACATTTTTGCGATCGCCTCCAGATTCATTGTAATCAAAAGGGTTTTAGCCCCCATCTGGGCTGCCGCACCAGCAGCTTCACTGCCAGCATGACCTCCGCCTACTACAATTACATCATAAAAAGGATTTAATTGGGACATTACTCTCTGTTTTTTATGTATTTATAAATTATATAATTTCAATACCGACCAATAAAGATAAGAAATAGTTGATCTATGAACTATTGAGGCCGGCAGTTGAGCATAGTGTAAACAAAAAAAGCCTCCAACAAAGTTGGAAGCTTTAATGCGATCCGGAAGGGACTCGAACCCTCGACCTCCTGCGTGACAGG
>CERJ01021836.1_pt1 | contig 153165 bp, 117 predicted proteins | sample 530781 | NCBI WGS metagenome assembly CERJ01 (sample SAMEA2620967, study PRJEB7988) | marine metagenome | biome: marine biome (ENVO:00000447); feature: deep chlorophyll maximum layer (ENVO:xxxxxxxx); material: "saline water (ENVO:00002010), including plankton (ENVO:xxxxxxxx)" | depth 30 m
TTCTACATAAAAAGTAGTGCCTTCCCCTTCTTCACTTTCAAACCATATACGCCCGTTCATTTTCTCAACAAATTCTTTGGTCATGCTAAGTCCGAACCCGGATCCTTTTTCTTTACCCGTACCAACGCGGGTCCATGTATTGCTGTTGAATATTTTATCCATTGATGACTCTGGAATGCCTACCCCATCATCTTTAACCCCTATAATAATTTTCTCTTTTTCTTCCTGAGTAAATACCTCTATCACTCCATTCTCATTGGTATATTTGATAGCATTTGAGATGAGGTTCCGTAAAATCACTCGCATGGCATTGGGATCGGCTAAAATTGTTGAAGCTTCTCCATTCAGATTATTTCTGAGCTCTATTTTTTTCTGGATTGCCAGGAAGGACTGGGTAGTCAGAACATCCGCCAATAGTGGTTTCAATTCCATCGGTTTTGGATCCAGGTCGAAGCCCGAAAGCTGATCTTTTGCCCAGGCTAACAAGTCTTCGATCACATTTACGTTTTGCCGAACTGAACTATCTATATCGTCTATCAGACGTTTAAGGTCCTCACCTTTCAAAATATCATCACGAATTAGATCGAGAATTCCCTGCACGGATGTAAGCGGTGAACGCAGATCATGAGAAACCATTGCAAATACCTGATCTTTGGCTTTGTTAAGATCTTGTAGTTCATCTCTTTGAGCTTGTATCTCTTCAAGTAACTCTTGTTTAACTTTTGCATTTCTCTTCGCCACAAATAATAAAATGGCTATAAGGATCAAGATAATACCACCCGCAGCTATTAAGATCAGTTGAAACTGAATGCGGGCCTGCTGCTGTGCCTGTTTTTCCTCCAGGAGACGATTTATCTCATTTTGTCTCCTTAACTCAAGCTGACTTTCCAAATTCGCCAGGTCTTTTTCTATTGATAATTGAGTCAGGCTATCAGTAATTGTAGTATACCTTTCGTGGCTTTTAAGTGCTTCTTCATAGTTCTGTCCAGATTTGTACGTTTCGTACAATTGCAGCTGTGCTTCTTTTTCATAGTCAGGGTTATCCAGATCAGCTGCTACCTGAAGGGTGCTATTCAAAAAGTCCAATGCCTGTTCATAGTTGCCCACATCTAAATAAAGTTTTCCTAATTCTAAGTAATTGTGATAAAATGCTTCTACCACATTTATTTTTTGCGCGTTCTCCAGTGATAGCTTCAGGTATCGTTCTGCTTCAGAATAATTTCCCTCTTTTCGTTTTAACTCGCCCAGGTTATGATTTGCGATCAACTCAGGAGCTCCGGGGTTTACTTCTTCAAATACTTCCTGAGCTTTAAACAGATATTCTTCGGCCTCAGAAAACTGCTCCAGCTTCATTTTAACCACCCCAAGGTTATTATATGCATTATACAAATATGACCTGAAATTGAACTCCTGTCCTATCTCTATAGCTTTTTCATAGTACGAAACAGCCGTTTCGTAGTTGTCCATGCCTTCGTAAAGCACCCCTATATTAAGCCTGGATAGAAACATTAGCGGGACATATTCAGCCTCATCGGCAAACACAATGGCTTCCAGATAGTTTTCGGCTGCGAGGCCGGTGTTGCCAAGGTCGTCATAGGCATTGGCCATATTCATTTTGAGACCCGCTGAAAATTGTTCGCGCGACTTCTCCTCCATCATCCATGTAAGATCTAAGGCATTTTGAAAAGCCTCCAATGCCTGACGACTTTGCCCCCTTGCATCAAACACATTTCCCATTCCATTGTAGTAGTCAGGCAAAAATTGAGTCTCAGAATACTCTTTGATACCGAAATTGTATTGAGAAAAAGCAGAGTCCAACTTCTGTTCCCTTTCATAAAGATTCCCCAAAATTAAGACACTCCTTGCTTTTCCATCGGTATAGTTTCTTTCTTGAGAAAGTGAATCTGCTTTTGCTATAAGCATTCTTGCTTCATCCAATCCCCCTTGCTGGTTCAAAACAAAAGCCTGACTCAAAAGCGAATCTACATAAGCTGTTTCCGGATTATCATCTTTATCCTGAAAACCGAGCGCAGAAACAGTACCTATACAACTCACAACCAACACCAATACCAGCTTTTCTACAATCCTTTGCATGCCAATGTCTTATTATTTAAAAGAGTTGAAAACCGTCCTCATCAACGGGTCAATATAGACTATTTCTTCTATCAGGCTTTGGGTAATTCTACATAAAAAGTAGTGCCTTCCCCTTCTTCACTTTCAAACCAGATCTTGCCACCCATTTTTTCGGTGAATTCTTTACTGAGGCTTAACCCAAAACCTGAACCCTTCTCATTTTTGGTACCTTCACGCGTCCATGTACGGCTGTTGAAGATTTTTTGAGCTGACTCTTTTGGAATCCCGATCCCGTTGTCCTTCACCATTATGGTAACGCTGTCCTTATTTTCTGTTGCATTCACAGTAATAGTATCCCCCTTTTCGGTGTACTTGATGGCGTTTGAAATAAGATTCCTAAAAATGATGCGGGTTGCGTTTACATCGCCCTTAATTTTTTGCTCCCTCAAGTTTGATTCCAGGGAAATATCTTTCCGGATAGCCATAAAAGACTGGCTGGTAAGTACATCTTTGACCAAAGGCTCCAGATCCACTTCCCCTGACTGAAGCTCCAATCCGGATAACTGATCCTTGGCCCAGGTAAGCAGGTCTTCAATTACATCTACATTTTCTTGTACGGATTGATCAATATCCTGAACCAGTTGTTTCAATTCATCTCCCTTCAAGATCTCATCTTTGACAAGCTCCAGCACTCCCTGAACCGATGTGAGTGGTGAACGAAGATCATGAGATACAATAGCAAAAACCCGGTCTTTGGCCTGATTTAGCTGCTCAAGCTCGTCTTTTCGATCTCTTAATTCCTCTAAAAGTTCCTGTTTTTCGCGGGTGGTCTTTCTTGCCATAATTAAAAGTGCCGCGATCAAAAGTATGATCAAAATAGCTGCGCCAATAAGAATGTTCTGTACACGAATCTGTCGTTCCTGCTGTGTTTGTTTCTCCTCCAGAAGTTCGTTGATCTCCTGCTGACGGCTAATCTCAAAAGTGCTTTTTAATTCCGACAACTCCTTCTCCTTTTCTATGGTCTTAAGGCTGTCAGTCAATGCTTTATCTTCTACTAACGTGTTGTACGCTTTTTGATAACGACCGGCGCTTGCATACACCTTTTGTGCTTGTTGCAGCGCTGCAGTAAGCGTTGAAAGACTTCCGGAACCTCTTGCTAGTGGAAGCGCCTGTTCTATATGAAAAACACTTTTTTCGAGCTGTCCTGCATTTTCATACAAACGACTCAATTCCAGATGATTAAAATAAATACCCTGTGGTAACTGAATGGACTCGCTCATTTCAAGAGATCTGAATAAGAGATCTTCAGCTTCCTTAAATCTCCCCATTCTACTTAGGGTAGCCCCTTTATTGTGAATGATTATGGCAGGTGGAGCATTAGGCCGGAGCTCTTCCCAAAGTACTGCTGCTTGATCGTAATATGCTAAGGCATCGGTATACTTCCCCTGCTCTCGAGACACATTTGCCAGATTTAATATTGCACGGGATTCATTGACCTTACTATTGATGGATCTGGCCATTTCCATTGACTTTTCAAGGTAGTATTGACTTTTCTCATACTCCTTCACATCCTCATAAGCGCCTCCAAGATTATTGTAAAGCAAAGTGAGCATTAATGAATCTGAACGGGATTCTGCAAAATCAATAGCTTTGAGAAAATTCTCAAAACTTTCATTCATATTACCGAACGCCATGTGCGTGGTAGCAAGTGTTTGATACATGGTTGCAAGAAACTGTTCTCTTGAACTTTCATCAGGAATACGGTTTGCCAGTCCCAACGCTTTTTCTAATACCGGCATAGCACCTATAATATCGCCCTGATTATAAAGAACCTCCCCTTTTAACTTATACAGACGAGCCAACTGATCTGAATTTGCAAACCGCTGCAAGGCTCCAGCCAGAACTTCTTCGGCTTTGGTAAATTCATACCGTTCGTTATAGGTTTCAGATAATACAATAATAGCCTTTAACTGCCCTTCCTCGTATAAAATATCCTCGGCTATAATATCCGCTTTCTTGGCAAGTATAATGGTACTGTCATAATCAGAAACTGATTTAAACTGACGCGCATCATCCAGCAATGCCTCAACATATGAAGTATCAGGAATTACCTCATTCTCTGTTTGTCCCTGCACACTAAACATGCACGCAAAAACCAACACAAACATACTGACCGACCGGATTAGGATTCTTAAGACCACTGCCCTCCTTAAAGTTTTCAAAATTGAAAATCGATAGAATATCTATCTAAAATAACAAAGCCCTTCAACAGTTGAAGGGCTTTAAAAGTGATTCTATGTTAAAAAAATAAAATTAACTGATCAGGGTGGCATCCAATTGGATATCAACACCGGTTAATGCTTTTGAAACCGGGCATCCACTCTTTGCAGCTTTTGCAATTTCCTGGAATTTTTCATTCTCTATATCAGAAACATCACCCTTTGTTACTAATTTAATAGTGGTGATTGCACCCGCTCCTGGATCAATGGTCACATCCGCAGAAGTTTCAACTGAATTCGGGGTGAAGCCAGCTTTGTCGAGTTCATTTGATAAAGCCATGGAAAAGCATCCGGCAAGAGCAGCGCCAATCAATTCCTCGGGATTCGATCCTTCCTTATCCTCAAACCTTGTAGCAAAACTGTAAGCTCCTTCATAAGCTCCGCTACCAACTTTCATGGTTCCATTTCCAGACTTTAAGTCTCCTTTCCAAATCGCATTAGCTTTCTTAGTAGGCATATTTTTTAGTTTTGAGTTGATATTTATTCTTCACCTAAGATAACGAGTCCCGGCAGATATACATTCCTTTTTTAAACCGCCTTATTCAAGCTTCAAAGAAAATCCGGGATTTATTAAAAAAATAGTTGAATAGTAACTGACATCGCCCTTATATTTGATGCCCTTTCAAAAAGTAATTTAATAATTATTTTTGAATGCAGGAATAGCTCAGTGGTAGAGCATCCGGAGGCTTCGGGACCAAGGTTGAGGTCGCGAGTTTTTTAAATACCACACAAAGAATTGACATATTGCGGGAATAGCTCAGTGGTAGAGCACAACCTTGCCAAGGTTGGGGTCGCGAGTTCGAATCTCGTTTCCCGCTCATACAGGGCAGTCAGGTAATACTTGGCTGCCCTTTTTTATTTGCGGGAAGATAATATGTATCAAACCTATCTCATATTTAGCGCATCCAAAGATCGATATTATATCGGTTCAACCAGTGTCGGTGTTCACAAACGACTAGCACGACATAACGAAGGCTGGACGCGCTCAACAAAATCCGGAATTCCATGGGTTTTAAAATACACACGCACTTTTGAGCACAAATCCGATGCTCTGAAATGTGAGAATCTTATCAAACGGCAGAAAAGCAGAATTTTATTGAGAAGCTGATCAATTCCAATCGAAATGGATGGAATAAAAATTTGAGTTATTATTTTATCAGCATCAGTTTCTTTGTCTGCACGAAATCGCCTGCTTCAATCCGGTAGATATAGATGCCAGTTGCCATTCGGCTGGCATCGAACTGAATCTCATGGTAGCCGGCACTTTGTTGCTTGCTAACCAGCAAAGATACCTGACGGCCTAACAAATCGTAAACAAGAAGCTGGACATTTGCCGCCTCCGGCAGAGCATACTTAATTGTGGTACTAGGATTAAAAGGGTTTGGATAATTTTGCTCAAGTGCATACTCTGATGGAATCATGCTTCCTTCTTCCACTGATACAATAGAGGCTCCATAACCTGTTATTATTAATCTTAGCGTATCTACTAAAGCATTGGTTTTGAGTACTAATTCATCTTCATAGCTAACCACATCAGTAGGAGAAAATTTTGCCGTAAGATTAACTGAATCCTGAGCACCTACTTCATATTCTGAGATAGCCACAGAAAAAGCCTCACTATCAAGGATTAATGTATCGATAACTAAAGAAGCATTACCGCGGTTATATAGCCATAAATCTAATTCAGATATTTCACCAACATTAACTTCTCCAAAATCATAAGACAACTGCGATAGCTCAGCAACAGGAGCTATTCCTAATCCTGTCACATGTATTAACCTCTTTCCCAATTCTTTTATTGACACTTCAATTCTTCCTTCATAAAGACCAATCTGAGTCGGCTGAAATGAGATGGGAATATTCATACTTGAATCAGGTTCAATAATTGATGGTTGAAAATCATAGGTAAACACTTCTGTTGTTACCAATACTGAGTCTATACTTAAATCTACATTGCCATTATTACGAATGATTAATGTATTCGTATTTTGTTTTTCAAGGAATGTCTCACCAAAATTTAAACTATCAAGCGAAAAGGATACACTAGGCTCCAGAGATGTATCTTCGAATCCTTTACCATTAAGTGATATATTAAGTGTATCCGAATTTATAACAAGCTGTAAGTCTTGGCTATAACTGATAGCATCCATAGGAGTAAATACCGTTTCCACAGCCACCGAGTCAAATGCACGAATATCCTCTTCGGTCAGCTTAACACTGAATACCTCACTTTCCAATAAAAGTGTATCTACTGTCAAGGCTATATTGCTTCTGTTATACAGCCAAAAGCTCTTTATTGAGTTCTCACCTATCTTTACATTTCCAAATTCCTGTGCCGAAACTGAAATTTCGGAAAATGCCGATGCTGTACGTCCATCTAATGATACTACCATCGTTTCCAAATCTTGGATATAGACATTCAGACTGTCATTATACTCCCTAATTTGGGTAGGTGAAAAAGCAACCTCAAAACTCATAGAGGAGTCTGGCTTTAATAAAGCAGGCTGGAAATCGATGCCATAGGCCATGTTTGATGTTTCCATAGAATCCAACCTAATATCAATGTCTCCACTGTTTGTAATCGTTAATGATCTATTTTTTTTGCTACCCAATTCAACATCACCAAAATTGAGTGAATATGTAGAGAAGGACACTCCTATATCTGCAGATCCGTTTCCATTTAGTGTTATATCAAGAGTATCTGAACCCGGATTTACGACAAACTGCAAGTCTTCGTTGTAATTACCTCCTTCAACAGGTGAGAATGAAGTCTTCACAGCTATAGAATCAAATGCCGGAACCTCATCTGTTGACAGTTGAACACTGAATACCTCGCTATCCAATAATAATGGATCTACTGTCATGGCTACATTACTAGTGTTATAAATCCAAAAACTTTTTTCCAAGGTTTCACCTAATTTGACATAACCAAAATTTTGAGTGGAGATCCCTAGCTCTGCACTTGCAATAGGCAAAGCCTGCCCCATTCCAACAATAGTTAATGTGAAACTAGTGTCGGTTTCAAACCCGTTATAGATAAGATGAATCTTGTCTGAGAAGACATTTTCCGAATTTGGTGAAAACGTAATCTCAACTTCTGTAGAGCCATTTTCATCTAATGAGACTTCCGATTCTTCAGCTGAAAATACGTTGCCATCTTTGAAAGCGATTGAATAATTTCTACTAACTGGTAAGGTGTGACTCAATACAATCGAGGAGGCCTCAGATTCGCCTGCATTTACAGTGTTAAATTTAAGAGTATCAATCTGGGTAGTTATCCAAGGCTTCTCATATCTGGCAGTAAATGAAATACGTTTGGTAATATCGAAACCATAATCATCTCTTACGTTTACATCTATGTAGAAAACGCCTTCTTTTAAAACGTCCATCGACAGACTATCACCAAAGACATTCAGGTTAGCATATCCATCATTTAAAATTTCAACCGAATGAGTAAGTTCCCTATCCATCTGCACATCGAAAAGTGCCATAGAAATATCATCTCCCACCAGTACATCGTGGGCTTCTGAAGATTGAAATGCGGGTTCATCTATAATGATGAAAGTAGTCGTATCCAAAGCTGAAGATGTTTCTGTTTCAGCAGCATGCGCAACATTCACTTCTCCATAAAATTCCTGCTGAAGTTGGAGCCTGTAAAAATTGGCAAACCTGCTAGCAACCAAAGCTGAAGTATCGCTTGTGAAAGTATGAGTTATTGTTTGATTATTAGGATCGTTTATCAAAGTATCTAAAGAAGCGTAGGTTGTGGCAGAGAATTGATTTTCCCTGAAATAGACCGTTTTGCCTCGATCTTTAAAATAGATTGGCTCATCTGCTTCAATAGTAGCTGCCTGAAAAGCACCTGAACCAAACTTTCCATCACCGCTGAATGTATTAGAGAACACTCCCAGTTCTACCGGCTCCTCTCTGCCAAATGCATTTTTATAAACTTTAAAAGAAATATCATTGCCATCATAATAACCCGGCAGGTTATTGGTGGGATTTGCTTTCCAGGCCGTAACGGGAATATTTGAGTTAGAGCCTTTCCAGACATGAAGTCCAACGATCTGATTCCCATCAAAGACTGCAATTTGATCCCCATAGTTATAAGGCTTTCCCGGTTCGTTTAGATTCAATACCAAAGAGTAGGGTACTCCGGTTTCAACGACTTCCTCAAAATGATCTTCGTATGTTAATTGATAGAGCTCTATTTCTTGTCTGCTTCCATCCTGAAACGTCAGTACTAATTGCAATGTATCGGCTCCTACACTGCTCCCCGTTAGATCCAGGCCTAAACGGTTACTTTCATTACCTGCAATAGTAATACTGCTTTGCTGAAGTGAAACATCACTGCTGTTCTCGATTGATAAATCAATCGCTTCAGTGCGAGCAAAATTGTTTTTAAGCATCAAGCTAACATCGCTTTGTGCATTCAGAGGTGAGTGCAGCCATGGGCTTTCTGAGTCTGGGAGAGAAACACGTTCTTCTGAAACTTCAATCAAGGCTCTTCCTCGAAGCGAAATATCAACATTAGTGTTAAAAGGATCGTTAGTTGATAGGATAAAAACACCTTCATTTATGCCTATCGTATTTGCACGAAATAAAATATCAACATAGGTCGAATCCCCTGATCCTAATAGATAACTTCCAACTTCATCAACTGAGAAATTACCCGTCGCACTTGCAGAATTGATTCTTAATTCCTCATCTCCAGTATTAAATATCCACTTTCGTAATGTTTCCGTATAATTCTGAGGGAGATCCTCATACAATAGTGGCGATTCATCTATTTTCACCGTCGGTGCAAATCCTGTGATACCTTTAATACCAATTACTGAGAAGGCATCGTTTCCATACGTTCCGTCTCCTCTTTTAATTTCTAGATTCGACTCAACTTCCAGCTGTTGATCATATTTGAAAGTGCTTATCTTAGCTGAAATTGAATCTCCCTGCGTAAAACCACTCAATCCCTGCTGAGTATCTTCCTGCCATGCTGTTATACTAAGAGGAAAACTACCGGTATAAACACCCAGGCCAACTACCCTCTCACCATCCATCAAGGCTATTTCACTGCCTACAGCTGGTATTTGATTATCAACTAAAATTCGATTAATTATAACCGTATAAGGTAATCCAGTTTCAACAGGGGTAGCAAAGAATCCTTCATAACCTATCCACGAGACAGGAACAGATGTAGCGCTCCCACTTGCTCCATTTGATTGAAACTGAATACTTGCATTATTCTGTCCAACTGAGGTTGCATTTACCGTAAAGCTTATTTCAGAAAATTCTCCAGATGGAATTTCCAGATCATCCATACTAACAGTTAAAGAATTGGTATTCCAAGATGTTACAGATGAAATTCGTAGCGTATCATTGCCTCGGTTATATACTCGGGCATTTACCGTCTCCGAATCCTGAAGCTTAATGTTGCCGAGTAAATATGAATTGGGCTCCATTGACAAAACCGGTGCCAGAGCGGGTAATCCCTGACCTGTTATTTCAACAGTGGTTACTCCGTTATCAGGATCAGACGAATTGATAGCAAGAGTGGCATCAAGTGGATTTTCTGTAGTTGGCGCGTAGGTCACTGTCACCGTTTGTGAACCGCCGTCCGCAATTTCACCATTTGCAAAATCAACTGATATCTGATTGTTGTTGCTGCTTATAGAGTAAATCTGTAGTTGCGCATTACCGGTATTGGATATAGTAAATTCCCTCGTGGCCTGATTTCCACGCCGGACACTACCAAAATCAAAGCTTGTGTTATTTATTGAAATGTTTGGACTAAAATTGGTCTGATGACTCAATTTAACAGACGTAAATGCACCATAACCAAACGTCCCGTCTCCATCTTCGTAGGTTACAGTTGGCTCGTAAACGATAACTGAATCATAGATTGCTGATTTTACCCTGAATGTTATCGGATTTCCTGCTTTAAAACCCTCTAAATTCTGGGATGCGTCTCCCTCCCAGGCCGATATAACCATTGGAAATCCGCCCTGAAATTCAGAAGCTCCCACACTCAAATCTCCATCAAATACGGCTACAGTATCTCCGATACTGAGGTTGCTTTCATTCAGGAGGGCATCCTTAATTAGCACGGTATAGGCTTTCCCTGTAGAGGGCACCGGTTTCAGACTTTCCTGAGCAAGAGCGCTTGTAGACGTAATCAGTAGCACTAAACTTATCAACCACTTCATAATAAACTCCTTTTTAAAGATTATTAGCTGTTAGTGAGATAGAGATGGGGCCCTAGTTAAAAGAAGGCCCCAATTTCTATATCTACTTAATCAGCATCATCTTATTAGTGTTGACATATGAACCAGCTGTCATCCGTACTAGGTAGACTCCTGATGAAACGTTGCTTGCATCCCAGGTAACATTAAAACGGCCGGGATTTTGACGCTCATTAACCAGGGTCGCGACTTTTTGGCCAAGCACGTTAAAAACTTCCAAAGTTACATGAGCTGTATTTGGTACGCTATATCCAATATTGGTTGTCGGATTAAAAGGATTAGGATAATTCTGCTTTAGCTCAAAGCTTTTTGGCTTCTCATTTTCCAATCCATTGGAAGTAAGAAGAGGAAGATTAATCTCGATCTTACTGAATATATCTTCCCCATAGGTAGGCTTGGTATCGCTCTGAAGATTGCCTATTTCCAGTTCTAATACTTGTTCTGAATCAGCTACATATCCCCTCAAAACGATCTGATCGCCCGGCTCAAAACCGGGGAGGTCGTAATCAGTATTTTCTTTCCAGGCTGTTATGGCAAGCGGAAGATCGTGGCTTTCAATTTTCGCAGAACCGACCAATTGATCAGAACCTTGACCTTTGAACAGAGCAAGTTCATCTATCTGTTTCCAGTCATCAAAATTTGATACTTCATTAATCAGGACGGTATAAGGCAATCCACTTGACTTGACCTCAGCGAAAAACTCAGGCTCGGAGGTGGGGGCTGACACAAACTTTCTTTTTGCCGCTGCCGTATATAAGGTATCTGGGAAGTTATACGTGGTATCATTCCCTGAAACATATAATAGATATCCTTTACCGGGAACCATTTGACCAATCGTATTCACGTTATCCGAAGGCATCCATACATTTCCTTCATCATCCTGTGCAATTACAATCCTGTCTTCCAGACCTCCCATTGCCTCTTCAATTGCTACGCTGTCACTATACAAATTAGGCACAATATTGAAGCGATTTCCAGAAAGTTCAATGTCTGTTTCAGAAGGAAGTTTGCGGCGCCCTTCGATATTGAAATCCAAAGTATCCTCACCACTTGTGAAAAGATAATAACCTCTTTCGCCATTGATCTGTCCAATCGTATTCACATTGTAACCGGGGATAAAAACTGAGCCTTCGTCATCCTGTACGATTTCGAGGCCGGGAATACTACCAAACACAGAAGCAGGGGATCCATTGGATGGGAAAACGTTCAATGACATCAGGTTAAACTTAGACGGATAGAACCTGACAGTTTGTTCAGCGAATAGTGTTGCTGAGAGATCTATCTGCGTGAGTGAATTCCTAGTAGCTGTAACCTCTTCCCCAGTGGCGGCTGATACCAGCTGCCCACTGCTGTTGTCATAGATCTGAAAGGTAAGCGGGGATCCTGCATTCGATTCCTCCAATTTAACAATCTTAGGAAATACTCCGTTATGGCTGAACGATCCAACCAATTCATTGCCCGAGTACACGGCCACTTCATCTCCGGTTTGTAGAGGTTGGTTATCCAAATTTACGCTGCTCAAAGCAAGATATACCGGATCATTTCCAACGACTACTTCATCAAAATACGTTGGGGAGAGTCCAAAAGTGCTTTCTTTAATCAGATAGGTGGAGTGGGTTTTCGAACTGTCGGAAGCATCTGACTGCTGTACCGTAATGGTGTTCTCCATGAACTGGGGCGCATTTCCAAATCTTAACGTTGTTGAAACCGTATCTGTATCATTTACATTGAGCAGTGTTTCATCAAAGTTGGTACCATCCATTGAAGCAAATTTAAAATAAAAACGCCCATCCATATAACTATTGAAATTTCTGTTGAACTGAAACCTTAGTTGATTGTCATTACTCCAGAATTCGCTTTTGTTGAGTACAAATGTGTAAGTATGATCATCAGTAATGCCTGACTCGAGTGCGGTTACTACCTTACCATTTATTAGTAGCTCGGGTTGGTAAAATGAGCTATCTGAGCTCGTTCCGATGTAGTTTTGCGCATCCCATCGGTAAGTACTACCACAACATCGGTGAATTTCACCCGACACTTGCATATAAAGTACGTCTTCACTCGAAAGAGCACTTGGCAAACTATAATTAATATCATAGTTATAGTCGAATTGAGTATTAAAAGAATTTCCTACAGACGCAAAATCAGGTGGAGATGAAATTTCTCCAGCTACCGAAAAGTCCTTCGTCCCGGTATTAGCAATTTGATAAGAAATCGTTTTTGAGGTATCCGTATCGCTTAGCACGTAAATAAGACTATCGGAAGAAACGGTAAAAGAGGCGGTTCCAGGGATGGCCGTTACCGTATCGGTGGGAATACTTTCTGTATTATAAAAAACCGCTTTGGCTATAAGATAATAGGTTTCATTATTAGTAAGCCCTGTAAGCACCACGTTGTTTGCCACAGGATCCGTAACCAGACTCATCTCGGATAGACTTGCCGGATTGGTGCCCCCGATAATGCGATAACCAGAAACAGAATCACGTAAAACGGGATCGAATGATAGTGTTATACTTGCTTCACCGGTTTCAGCAGCTCGCAAGTTCTTCGGGTTTCCATAGTCAAAGGGGTTGGCCCCGATATCGGAACGGGTGCCGTCTGCATCTGAAAGTTTATCCGAACCGGCATCAACGAGGGGTGAACTTGTTTGCAATGCATAATTAGAATCTGCCGGGTTTATAAACTGAGGATCCACATTTATATTGAAATAGATATCACTGGAGGAGCCTTGATGGTTGGTCGTACTAAAGGTTCCTATTTGAGATGGAAGTTCTGAACCTGAAAAAGCAGCTGTATTCTGATATAGGTTATTAAATGAAGGGATATTATTTACCGAATTAATGGTAATACCTGTTGCGAAATTCTGTATATGATTGTTTTGAACATCAATGGAAGAGTTGTTATCAACCAAAATACCCGTGCCCGTACCGGTTGAATCAGACATTACTAAAGTATTATTCACGACATCAGCTTCGGAAGCGCCGGTGACATGAATACCCAGCCTTTCATTACCGATGGTGTTATGAATTTCATTATAGCTAATCTCCCCATTTCGATCCAAACCTTCCGCATATATACCCCGTTCGTTATAGATAACGTTATTCTGAATGATGGAGCTCCCGTTTGTTCTAATCGCATATTTATATGAAAGATTAGCAGTTACCCAGTTAGAATAAAAAGTTTTCGAAATAGTATTTCTCCTGAAAGTTGAATTTTCCGAAACAATAACTCCATTTCGATCTCCAGAATTCAAAAAGGAGAACTCGTTATCCTCTACCCGTGAGTTTCTAAAATAAAAACCCATATAAGCACCTGAAGAACTTGTTGCTTCATAATGAAATGTATTATTTCTGATCTCTGAGTTGTAAACACGATCACTTAAACTTACATCCATTGCACTAGTTCTTCCACCATACATATATCTTGCAAAAATTTGAAAGTCATTACTTATAACTTTTACATTATTTACATGAAGAATTCCGAAATAATATAAACGACGATCGGTATTAACTAGAAGCTCATTATCTCGAATTACCCCACCGTTTGAGCTGAAAACATGTCCGTAAGTATATGAATCTTCCGTGCCTTCATACGCTATGGTCAAACGGTTATTGACAATATTACCTCTGCTAATCGAGATCATTTTCAATCTATCTTCATCCGTTCTGCTCCCTCCCAAAACTGAAATATCATTATTGATAACTTGGGTTGAATCTCCACCTACCTGAATTGCTATTTCGTTTCTATGGATCGTGGAAATGGTATTTGCCTCAATATTTATATTTGAGCCATTTCCATATATGGCAGTACCCGTATAATTTTGGATAGTGTTATTTTTAAATTCAAAATTATTCTCCCCAGTTTCATCCCAATAACTAACATAAACACTTCTCTCAAAGCCATTCTTAAAAGTATTTCCCTCCAAGCTATTGTTAGCTCCACTAATTTGAATATTATATGATTCCTTAGTGTCTATAGTAGAATTGGAAACGACGTTCTCGGAGCCATTCAAACGAAAAGGGAGTTGTCTCAAGCTTGTATTCTGTATTCGAATAAAATCAAACAGGGAATTTGTTATGCCTTGTGTACCTGTACTATCACCTACACTTATTGCATTTAATGCCCGGTCTATGGTCAAATGGGAGAGGATATGATTAGTTCCTCCGTTAAAATAAATTCCCTTCCAGTCTCCGAAATCAGGGATATCGGCATTAGAACTAAATAGTACGCTGTCAGTCGCAGTTCCGTTTATTGCAAGCGTTCCACCATTTATTCTTAAGCCTGTTTCCTGGTCAAATCGTACCTCTGTCCCGGCCTCTATTTCTAAACTACTTCCGGCAGCTACCACAATATCATCTGTTACCACATACAGTGTATCGCTATACAGAGTGCCCGAAATATCTCCCGAAATATTTTTAAGCCCTCCTACCTTCATAATCTGGGTGGTCAGCACAGAATCTTTATCTATGAAAATATCGGGGATGCGAGAAGGCACAAATCCCTCTTTACTAAACCGCACCGTATAAATCCCCACATTTACACTATTGGCCGTCCAGGTACCATCGCTGTTGGTGGTTACTGTTTTTTCAGCCGCGGAGGGAGATTGCGGATCAAAATATACTTCAACCCCGCCGTAATCGGTTTCGCCTTCAAGCTCTACGATACCCTGAACAGTTACGGTAGTTTGCGCAAATAAATCTGCCGGTGCCAGGCTTAGCGCCAGCAAACAAATTAGTATAGTTGCTGAAAATGATGAGTAGATCTTGCTTATTGTAGCTGAAATTTTCATGCTGAAATCCCCGAAGTTTGATTTTAAGAAAGAAGTATGCTATTAATTATTGGAAGTTTAATAGCTAAGACAGCTTAATCATTTACCCCTGTAAAACAAAATTTATGTTGGAAATTGAAAATAGCACTGAGCCTTTAAGTTGACGGTTTTTTAAAAAGTTCATTATTTTTTGCAGAGTAAATTGAATTCTAAAAGAGCGAGCTGCCCTACCTATTTTTACCAATTTTGAGTTTAATGCATTTTTCTTAGTGCTATATTGATGATCTAATTTTCAATTTAATGCAACTATGAAAGTGTTACGAAACAGAGTTTTTCGCTGGGGATTGTTGATGGTTGGCCTGATCGCCATTATTACCCTGACAGGGATGAACGTTCTCTCTCTTTATGACCTGCGCGACCGTATGGTTGAAAGCGAGGAAGAACGCCGTATCGATCAACTCGATGAGATCAATGATTCAATCCGAAATCAGATCCTGGCTCCCCTTCGCGGACTATATAAGCTGGAGCTCGAACCTATTGAATCTTCGATCCAGCAAACCGGGCATCTCCCCAATAATATACAAGACGTACTTCAACGGTCATCCGAAAGCCCCTTTTTTACAAATATCTACTTTACTCCTGAAGGGACCGATCCATGTACCGATAACGCTACTATTTATAAATATCATGAAGACCTAAATGAAGTAAATTCAACGTCTGAATATCCCGATCTTTTATGTGATGGCGTTGGAATAGCACGCACCAAGACCCGTATACAGCTCAATGATTTCAACTACCGATGGAATAATAATTTTGAATTCGATACCCATCGAAGTCTCAATCTTGGGCTCATCAACCTCGCAGAAAGCCGGTTGATAGGAGTACTCACACTTACACTTGATCAGGATTATATCGTACAAGAAGTGCTACCACCTCTTTTAGAGAATTATTTTGGGGATAGTGAAGAAACCGGCATTGTTGTTTGGGTACTCGACTGGCCCGATAATAATGTAATTGCCACAAGCGATCCTGATGTGGAGTATGACCGTGACCTTAGGGACTATAGAATGGGTTTTTCCGGTTCCGGCTTTTTCGACAATTGGTCCATGAATCTCGCTTTTCTTCAATCTCCGGTAACTACGGCCTATAACGAGACGCTGCTGAAAAACCTGTTTGTACTGGGAGTGGCTGTATTGTTTTTACTTGGGGCGCTTATCTTCATGTTTGTGACCGCTCAACGAGAACGCCATTTGGCCCAGCGACAGGCTAGTTTCCTGGCCAATGTAACGCACGAACTGAAGACCCCCTTAGCGGTAATGCAGGCTGCCGGTGAAAATATTTCGGACGGACGAGTGACCGAACCAAAACGCCTTAAACAATATGGGGAACACATCTACAACGAATCTATTCGCCTGCGCGGAATGATCGAAAAGCTTTTGGATGTAGCACGGGTCGATTCTGGTCAAAACATGATCAAAGCTGCACCTTATGAGATCAAAGAACTATTGGCAAAATATCTCTCCGAAAACAGAGAGTATATTGAAAAGAAAGGATTTGAGGTTATTTTTAAATCTCCAGATGACAATACACGTAGCCTTGTTGATAGTGATAATTTCGAAACCATCGTAAATAATCTCACCGAAAATGCCCTTAAATACAGCAGCGATGAAAAATACATAGAGTATCAGGTATCCACTGATAAGAACAATGTGTATTTCAGCATATCAGATCGCGGCCAGGGAATCGCAAAAAAAGATCAAAAAAATATCTTTAAAAAATTCTATCGGGTTGAAAAATCTGACACCCAAAGTCAGAAAATTAAAGGACATGGTCTTGGGCTCAGTATTGTTAAAAATCTGGTTGAACTGAACAATGGAACTATTGAGGTAAAAAGTAGTTTGGGCAAGGGAACAACATTTATTGTAAGATTTCCTAAATTAGAAGCCGATGAGAATCAGAATTAAAACGATCTGCCACAGTTAATCAGAAGCAGAGGCTCATCTAACAACAATTAAATAAGTACACACAACATGTCGGATAAACGAATGAAAGTTCTCGTTGTGGAAGACGAGCCCAGCCTGATCTTCACCCTGAGAGATACTCTCGAAAGTGAAGGATACGATGTAATTGTAAGTGAAGAGGGTACCGAAGCTGTAAACCTTGCCAAAGAGCACAAACCGGATATTATGATCCTGGATATTATGCTGCCGGGCAAAAGCGGGTACGAGATCATGGAAGAGATCCGAAAAGAAAAACTGACTTTTCCTGTCATCATGCTGACCGCAAAAGATCAGGAACCCGATAAAGTTAAAGGGCTGAATCTGGGTGCCGATGATTATTTGACCAAACCTTTTGGGGTGAAGGAATTACTGGCCCGTATTGAAGCCCGGTTACGTCGCGCCGGCACATACTCAACTTCAGGAGAAGTAGATATCCTTCAGTTGGGCCCGGTTAAAATAGATTTGAAAGAATCGGTAGTGCATCGGCCAAATGATGAAGTGCTTGAACTTACCTCCCGCGAAGTTGAACTGATCCGTTATCTGCTGAAAAGTGCCAACGAACCCGTATCAAGAGATGAGCTTCTTGAAAAAGTATGGCGGTACGAATTCAGTACCAATACCCGAACGGTAGATGTTCACATCTCCAAATTACGGGCAAAGATCGAAGTTCACCCCGACGATCCGCGCTATCTTATAACTTTACACGGTGTAGGATACATGCTGCGAAACAGCTAATTATACCAGCTGATCCATCTCTTTGTTCTGGGATGCTTCCACAAATTTGATGAAGTTTTGAACCTGTGAATTGAGCAATTTTTGCTTAAAAGGATCCGATAAACCTTCCACTTCATCAAATTCACTTTTTACGCGGGAGATAAATACCCGCTCAGGAAACTGAAGCGCATTTCTATAGTTAGCGATCATCTGAAACTGTTCAACAGAACGTAACGCCCCAAAAGCTCCGGCCGATTCCCCGATAAACGCCATTGGCATTTTTTCGAAAGCATCGGGAAATGGCAGGTAATCCACAAACACCTTCAGGATACCCGGAAAACTACCGTTGTACTCAGGGATCACAAAGATCAATCCATCTGCATTGATGATCGGATCTCTGAATTTTTCTACAGCCGGTATATTTTTGCCGTAGAGCCCGCCAACCACTTCTTCCAGGGGAAAATCTTTTAAGCTTATGACCTCTGCATTTACGTCCTGTTGCTGATATAACGTCTGCACATAATTTGACACTTTTAATGCATAAGCATTTGGACGATCGGTTCCGCTGATTATTTTCAGATCCATGAATAGAAAAATATTATTGGTTGTGTTTAGTGGAATCAAAACTACCAAATATATGTGATAATCATTCCATTTCAGGATAAGATTCCAGTGAACATAATTTTGTAAGCGCTTTTCAGAATAATACTATATTATAAAAGTCGTAATAATTATTTAACCTAATTTATTTTTGTATTTAATTAATTCCTTCATATATTTTCAGGTGTATTCAAGCAGGTAGCTTAAATCTGTTGATCATGAACTTTTATTCCGCCTAATATTTCTCAGAGAGCTCGGTTGGTTAGGCTGCGATTTACTCTCTGATGGTATTAGTGACTCCAACAACAACGGGCGAAGGATTGACTTCCTTCGCCCGTTTTATTTTACAATGTCTGCTCTTCTTTACACCTTTTGGTGAATGCTAATAAATCATGGTATATGCGTACCTTCAAAAACGTCAAGATCAACTGTATTCAGGGTGATATTGCAAACCAGCCTGATGTTAGTGCCATAGTTAATGCAGCGAATGCCGAACTAAAGACCGGTGGCGGCGTTGCCGGTGCCATTCACCGTGCTGCAGGCCCTCAACTTGCTGAGGAATGCCAGCCCATGGCTCCCATCAAACCTGGAGAAGCAGTCATTTCCGCGGCACATAACCTTCCCAATAATTACGTGATTCACTGTCTTGGTCCGGTATATGGACAAGATAAACCCGAGGAAAAGTTACTTGCCGATTGTTATAGAAATGCCTTACAAATAGCTGAAGAACATGATATCGATTCTATTGCCTTTCCGGCTATTTCAACCGGAGCTTTTGGTTTTCCCATGAAGGAAGCAGCAACAGTGGCCTTTGAAACTATTAAAGATGAGATCGGTCAGTTGAAATCCGTTATAGAAATACGATTTGTTCTTTTTAGTGATAGTGATCTAAGAATTCATCAGAAGATATTGAAGACTATAGCCTAAGCCATATTCACTCCGACGCAGAGCGTGCGGAGCGAGGAAAAACAGAATAAAGAGTAGGGATACAAAATTTCGCGTAACTATTATCACTTAAAACAACTCAAATACCCTCTTGCGCTATTCCAAAAAAAAATCCTGAAATCAATCAATCCAAAAATCAGTGATCTTTTTTCTTGATCTCTTGCCATTTCTTCCACAACAAAGCTTCACGCCCCTGATTTCCGGCTTCATACCACCTTTTGTTCTTCAATTCATCCGGCAGGTACTGTTGATCTACCCAATTATTGGGATGATCATGAGGGTATTTATAATCATCGGATGCATTTTCCACATCCAGATGTTTGGCCCCCATCTTGTTCGCTGTTTTATCCTTTAAATATGGTGGAATATCTTTCACACCCCTCTCGCTTATCTCACGATTCACCTGAAAGATCGCCTTGGTGCTGTTACTTTTCGGGCACTGACTCAAATACAAACACGCATGTGATAAAAAGTACATTCCTTCCGGCATTCCACATTTTGTAAAGGCATCCTGACATGCATTCACCATTGTGATCGCATTCGGTTCGGCCAGCCCCACATCTTCGCTGGCAAAAATCAGCATCCTTCTGAATAAAAAGATCGGATCATCCCCTCCCTCCAGCATGGCATTCATCCAATAAAGAGCTGCATCAGGATCGGACCCCCGCATAGATTTGATAAAAGCTGAAGCGTAATGATAATGTTCATCCCCGGTTCTATCGTATCTCACATTTCGCCTTTGTATACTCTCTTTGGCTACTTCCAGATTTATGGTGATCGAGCCTTCCTCATCCGGCTCACTGGATAGAACCGCCACTTCAAGAGCGTTCAAGGCATTTCGGATATCTCCACCAGCCATTTCTGCCAGGTGATTGAAGGCGTCATCTGTAACTTCAATATCCTTCGCGCCCAATCCTCTTTCATCATCTTTCATCGCCCGATTCAGCATTAACTTCACCTCATCCATAGTTAAAGGGTGAAGCTCAAAAAGCTGACACCTTGAAAGCAACGGGTTTACCAGCGAATAGAACGGATTTTCGGTTGTGGCCCCAACCAAGGTAATAATTCCTGATTCCAGGTGAGGCAGCAAGGCGTCCTGCTGGGCTTTATTCCAACGATGAATTTCATCTACAAAAAGTATGGTCTTTCTGCCATTCAACTTCCGAAGTTTTTCAGCTTTATCAACTACATTCCGTAACTCTTTTATACCATCGAGAACTGCATTTATCACCTCAAACTGAGCCTTAATTTCTCGTGAGATTACATGCGCCAAAGTCGTTTTACCGGAACTTGGCGGACCATAAAAAATGAGCGAACCAATCACCCCACTTTCTATCATTCTCCGAAGCATTTTACCTTCTCCCACTAAATGCTCTTGACCGGCAAATTCATCCAGCGATTGTGGACGCATTCGGGTTGCTAATGGCTCACTATACTGCGGATTTTCTTTTTGGGATGAAAAATGTGCAGCACCGGATTTTTTTTCTTCGAAGAGATCCATGAATAAATTTCGGGGTGATTGAAAAGTATATGTAAGATATGTGTTTTAAGGGAAAGAAGTAGTCAGAATTCAGGAATCAGAACTCAGTATTCTGACTACTGAATTCTGGGTTCTGATTTCTTTCTACAATAACGACTTCTGACTCCCATACTTCTCTAAATAACGATCCAGCTTTAACTTCTTCCGGGTTGAGTCGCTCGTCATGTAGCGCAGTTTCCCATAGATAGGGCGTTCCTGCCAGGCTCGGTCAAACCTACCAAAGCACCAGAATATCCCCGAATAACTGTTGGGATCACGTCCATCCAATGCATACCGGTTATTCAGCTCGATCATGTAATCCAATGCCGTGCGGTAGTCTTTGCTCCACTCAATGATCTTCTTACCCCACAACATCCGCAGGTAGTTCTGCATGATGCCTGTCTCCCTAAGCTGTGTTTGAGCAGCATTCCAGATCTCATCGTGGGTTTTGGATTGGGCGAATTCCTCCAGCTCGTACACCCATTCACGCTCATCATCCTGATGTTTGCCTAGCGTCTTGAGCACCCAGTCCGGCAGGCTTTCAAACTGATCGTAATCCGGTCGGTGATGGGCGAAATGGAATCCCACTTCTCGCCAGGTGATCACTTCGTCCAGGAAACTCTCTACATTTGGATCGCCGTTAAAGAAACCCGAATTCTTTCCTTTGTTTGGGGTGATGTCACCCAAGTCCCAGTTTTCGGGCTGATGATCGAGGACCACCTTCACGATCTCGTATTCACTTATCAACCCAAAGTGCAGCCACGGACTTAGTCCACTAGCTGCATCTGCATCGGGGTCATTGCGTTCCTCATCATAACGGCTCAGCCCATGTGCGATAAAATCTCCTAATTTACCCAATGCGTACTGCCGGGTCCCTTTCATGTCTGTTATACCGATGTCATGGTTGATATCCAGTTTGGAGATAAAAGCGGGAATATCATCCAGCAGGTCATCAGCCCGGGGATATTTATCTTCAAATCCATCCGGCAATTTTGCCCTTTCTTTATTCTTTAGATCATCGAGCGGGTCTTTCGTTGGTGGATGCGTATAAGCTTCCAAAAAATGTTTTTGCATCACTTTTCGAAACAGGTAGGCGGAATATGGGTCTTTATCAGTGACGCCCAAAGGGATAATGCCGTTCGAGTCGATAGAGATATATGGCACATCAATTTCCTCGGCCATTTTTTCGTTGTTCTCACGAATGATATACACCGGATATTCATCGGCCACAACCGCCACTGCATTTTCTGCCAGATCATAGAACGATTGCTCTACCGTGCCGGCCTCCTCTTCAGCATAACAATAGTGGCTGACATCAGAATCCTTAAGCTCATCCAGATGCTCTTTCATCCCCTCCAGCAAAAAGGAATGAAAGCGATCGCTGGCCCAGGGATAATTTACCATCACACTTTCGTAGATCAGAAGGGGCTTGTCATGTTTATTGGCAAGAGCCACTGCATATTCCAACGCATAATTGTATTGGGTGCGCCGGTTGATCTGCATCCAGTACAAGATGTAATCCCCATCCGGATTTGCCTCATTATCGTTCCGCTTAAATTTTCGGTAGCTGTTGATGTTTTTCATAGTTGTTTCGAAACCAAATTGAAGAACATCTAATTCCGATAAGTCATCACTTCAGGACTAAAAGGCATTACTTCTATTTTGTTACCAATACCTCCAGTCTCCAGGTTTGGAGCAACTATTATAACGGTGCTGTCAGAAGCTGTTTTTTCTGTCTTGTATTCAAACTTTAAGCCATCTATATCCAGGTCGCTAACACTAAAAGACTCGTCAAAACCATCTTCTAAGATGCCATATTCGGCGGCTCTAAAACCTACGTGTTGTAATTCTTGTCTCACTAAATCCTGACTCCTACTCAGTTCAGCACTTGATTGTGTATTCTGAAAAACGGTAAAACTAATGATGAGAACAGGAATACTGGAGAGCGAGAAGACGCTCAACGAACTTCCCAAAAACCAATACCAAGGTTTCAGGGCTGATTCGTCATTATTCTCATCCTGTTTATACCCAGTATAAAACAACCATGGACCTATCATCAATAACAGTACGATACTTATCAATATTGACACGGTTTCAAAGTTCATACTTATTTCTTCAGGAACCGTGCCACTGAAAATATCTATAGCAGCTACTGTTTCTAAGCCCATAATAATAACGCCGGGATTGGGATTGAAGAAATACCCCGGATTAAATTGCGCTCCATTTCCCCAATAAAAGGAACCGGCAAAACCTGATACTATTACAATCAGCACCACAATCAGCCACTCATTCAGTGTTTTAATTTCGAACTTCATATCCCACCCCTTGCTTATTCACTGTAAATTCCATTTCTAAACGCCCGACTTGCCCATCATAATTTTTAAATTCAGGGTTTTCTCCCCGAGATACATCAGTAACAACGATCACTCGTAATTCATCGGCCTCTTCATCGAGCTCGTAAAAGTAATTTGTATTGTCATCATTCAATGAATTTTCTTCCAGATCAAACTCTGAAAGATATATTCCGTCCTCTCCAAGCCTCTCCGGCATTACATCTCTTGCGGTTTCTACTACTGAATTTCTATCTCCAGTGTGATACCTCGAAAAGACATAGGTGAGTTCTTTTTGTACATCCGATCTGGCAATACCGGTATCTAGGATTTTTCTTATTTCCAGCAGAATATTTTTTTGGTAATCCTTCCTATTGTAATCATGGACAAACAAAAGAATATTGCAGATCAGAAGAGTTCCGGTAACACCTATCACAACTCGTCTAGAGATCTTTGATTCCAAATTAAGCCTGGCAAACCAGATTAAACTGCCCAAGAATGAGATGGTAATTAGTAAGAGCAGAGTGTAACCAAGCCAGATACTTCCAAAATAAAGGGGTACCAAATAAGCTATTGATCCCGCTAATATAGCCCCTATTAACAATTTAGTTTCGTTAGACATACCTCGAAAATTTATTTCATTTACTGAAATACTAACAAAAAACGCCTAAAATCAAAAAACTAATTCAATCGTTTTAAGTCTTCAATAAACTTTTCCGAGCCCTCCCAGATCGCTTTTTTATCGTCTTCACTCTTTTTATTAAACATATTCACCATAAAATTGGCACGTCCGTTTTTAGAAAAGGTTTCCCGCTGCTTGTCAATGAAATTCCAATACAAATAATTAAACGGACACGCTTCCTCCCCGGTTTTCTTGCTGATCTTGTACTCGCAATGCTTGCAGTAATCGCTCATTTTATTGATGTAGTTTCCACTGCTCACATACGGTTTCGAGGCTAAAACCCCGCCATCTGCAAAAGTGGACATCCCCAGCACATTCGGCAACACCACCCATTCATACGCATCTACATAGGCCAGATGAAACCATTCATTTAATTCCCGTGGATCGGTTTCCGTCAGATTACTAAAGTTACTGAGCACCATCAGCCTTGGAATGTGATGCGAATACCCCTCATCGATCACCGGCTTCAGACATTCACTCATGCAGTTCATTTTGGTCTCGCCTGACCAGTACATCTCCGGAAGTTTTTTGGTGAAGTTGAAGTGATTGGCATTCCGAACTTCCGGCATCATGGCTTCGTAGTACACCCGCACATATTCACGCCAGCCTATGATCTGCCGAATAAGCCCTTCTACTGAATTCAGCCGGGCCTCTCCGTTTTGATAGGTTTTTTCGGCTTTGTCACAGACTTCTTTAGGGAGAAGCAATCCGTTATTCAAATACACCGACAATTGGGAGTGAAATAACTTGTATTGACCCTGAGCCATCGCATCTTCATACGGACCAAATTCATCCAGCCGCTCATCAATAAATTCATTGAGACGATACAACGCCTGCCTTCTTGTGACTGCATATGTGAAATTCTCACTATTACCGAAATGATCCGGGTACCACTCCTCTACCATCTCGATCACTTCCTGAGTAATTTCATCTGGCTCAGTTTCAGCAATAGTCGGAACCGGATGATCTTTAGGGAGCTTCTCGCGATTCTTCTCATCATAATTCCATTCCCCGCCCTCCGGCTGATCTCCATTCATCAGGTATCCCGACTTCCGACGCATTTCCCGATAGAAATACTCCATCAACCAGCCGTCTTTTACTCGTTCTTTATACTCTTCAGGATCGGCCAGGAAAAAATTGTTTGGGATCTCCCGGACCCGATCTTCAAATTCAGCTTGTATATTGCGCAGGCGTTCCCGGCTATCCCATTCGGAGGGCGTCATGAAGGTCATACTAAGCTGCTCATTGGCCGAAAGGATCTCTGACAATCCATCATCGAAATGACCTTTTGTGGAGTGATAATGCACCGGATAACCTGCCTCGGCACATTCAAGGGCGAAGTGACGCATACTGCTGAGTACATAGATCGCCTTTTTCTTGTGATGAGGAAGTTCATTTCCTTTTCCCGCTGACTCCATAAAGATGAGTAATGGTTTTTCCTCCCGGATCCAGCTGGGCCAGGCATCCATGTTCAGCTGATCATGTAAAATGAACACTGCTCGCCCATGTTCTTTTAAATTCGGTTTTGAAATGGTACTATCCACATGCGATAAAAAAGCTCTGTTGTCCATGCCATTTAAATGCTTTTTATTGATTTAAGCGTTCCGGATGGGTTTTAAAGAATATTTATTGCATTTCGATCTATTACTATTATATTAGTACTAACTAATTACTACTGCCATGAGAAAATCACTGACACCACTTGGAGAATCGGAAATGGAAATCCTGCATCACGTGTGGGAACTGGGCGAAGCGACGGTTGCTCAGGTAAGAGAGCGCATCCTGAAAGAGCGCAAAGTAGCCTATACCACGGTTATGACCATCATGAAAAACCTGAACGACAAAGGATATTTGAAGTATTACAAAGATGGAAATACGTATGTATACAGCGCACGTATTGAGCCGGAGAAGGTACAATCCAACCTGGTATCAGGATTGATAGATAAAGTATTTAAAGGTTCCGCTTCTGCCCTTGTGCAAACGTTGGTTAAAGGTGAGAATATCAGTGAAAAGGAACTCAAAGATCTTCGGAATATGATTGACAATATGGAGGATCAGTGATGTTTGAACTTGTTTATTATTTGAGAGAGATTGGGAATTTTAGTCTGGATGCCATTTGGTTTCCATTGGGTATCTGGACACTCTGTTGCGGAATCGCATTCCTTGTTCTGCGTAATCAGGAAGGTTTGAATCCCCTCTTCCACTACCATTTGCGAACCGCTGCACTTCTTTCACTTCCTTTTGGCATCGGTGCAGCTGCACTTATGAATCGCATCCCGGTTTGGTTTGCTGAGTCTAACATTGAGACCGCTTTTTTTGTAGTCATGAATCCTATTGAGTTAGTACCATCAGCGAATAATTCCACAGCCGAGATATCCATCAATTGGATGGAACCTTCTTTATTGATCGGGGTAGCGACAGTGCTTGTGGCGTTCATCTCACTTATTATGCTGGGCCGACTCTTAAGCAGTTATATAGCCCTGAAATCATTATACAAGAATTTGAGCATCACGAAACTTCAGGATGTAGTTTCCGGAGCATCTGATAACGACCGCCCGATTAAACTGGCTTTTCATGATCATCCGCTGGTTCCATTCACTTTTGGATGGAAGCAGCCGGTGATCGTGCTCCCAAAATTATTACAGCACGAACCGGAAAAACTGGAGATGGCCCTTCAGCACGAACTCACTCATATTAAACGAGGTGATTACCTGCTGCAGCTAGCCTTATCCATGATCGAATCGGTGTTTTGGTTTCATCCGTTGATACGGTATGGAAATCAGGAGATCGATACCTATCGGGAAATTTCCTGTGATCAGGAAGTACTTTCCAGATCCGATTTCTCCATAAAATCCTACGCCAATCTGTTATACGAGTTAGTACCTCTAAGCAGTGGCGCTGAACGGTTGTCAGTAAGCATGGCAGTGAAGAATTCAACCCTAAAGAAACGGATCAAAACCATGAAATATCATAAACTACACAAAACCTCTTTCCGGCAAAGCATCGCCTTTTTGATGCTGATGATCGTTGGAATTACCCTACCTATTGCCTGCTCAGATTTGAGAGGGCCTCAAGGGCTAAGTGAAGAGGAATTGATAAACACTAAATTTGACCTTGCCAATAGTACATTGTCAGTCAATGGTAAAGAAATAGTTACTTTTCCTGAAAATAATATCGGTAATGCCCCTTCTCTAAATAGTGGCATAGCTTTTTCAGCCAGAGAATATGGTTCTATTATAATTTCAGGAACTGAATTTGAAGGTGCTGTTAAATCGGCGACTCTTTCCGGAAGTAAACTTAGATTTAATACGAATGAATTAAATTTTGAAGTAAATAAACCTGATGGAAAGTTTATTGATGGGGAAGCTCAATTATGGGTTCGACATTTTCCAAATAAAGTATCCGCTACCTGGCTAATGTCATCTGTACCCTATTCAAAGCTCAAGGAAGCAAGTTTCGACAATTATCCCATACCGGATACAAAGGGTGTAGCTAATGCTGGCAAAGAAGATGATGATTTCTTTGTAGTAGTAGAAGAAATGCCTGTTCTCATTGACGGTATGAAATCCATCCAAAGTAAAATTGAGTACCCTGAATTGGCCCGCCGTGCAGGAATCGAAGGCCGCGTAACCGTGCAGTTCATCGTTAATGAAAATGGTGATGTTGAAAATCCTAAGGTAGTTCGTGGCATTGGCGGAGGCGCCGATGAAGAAGCTCTTCGGGTTATAAACCAGGCTAAATTTGAACCTGGTATGCAGCACGGACAACCGGTACGTGTTCAATATGCGTTGTCAATAAACTTCAGACTGCAAGATTCCGACTTTTCATCAGGTGAAAATAATGTTCAAAAAGAACAAGGCAGTGGTTTAAATTAACCTGACAACAAATACTGACTTTATGAAATTAGCGAAGCTAGATCGGCTTCGCTTTTTTTATTGAACTTTTTTGCAACATCTTTTTTTTGCTGTCGTACCAATGGCTTAGATTATAATCTAAAAAAAGAATTACCATGGCAGCTAAACTCAGAAAATCACGCACCGATAAAATGCTTGCAGGCGTTTGCGGTGGTTTTGCCGAATATCTTGGATGGGATGCAACCCTCATTCGTGTACTTTTTGTATTACTAATATTCCTTGGCTGGGGCTCACCTATACTTTTATACTTCATACTGGCCATTGTAATGCCCGACTAACAGATTGTTGTAAAAGTCGTACCGGCTTAGCATCTTGAATGCCAACAAACATGGAAAGCTTATGAAAGTTGGAATTGTAGGAGATGCAAAACGCGGGGTTGCCTGGGAACGCCATTTGCGGCCGCACCAAATAGTTCAGGAAGTAGAATTATGTCCTCATATAAGTGAAGTAAGCGAGGTAGATGCTTGCTTTTTGGTAGACGAATCTCCCCATGATCTCGACATTTTACTTGAAGGCATACGATCAGGGTTGAATTGTTACCTGATCTCAAGAATGCCCACCGATACTGAAAAACTCGAAAAGATCTACCGGGCTACCCGTGAGGCCGGAGTACAAGTACAATTTTCCCATTGGCCTACCTTAGCCCCCGCCACCCAGTGGATGATGGACCGAATGCATCGTCCTTCTTATCTCAGTATTTCACGGGACATTCAATACACTCATTTTTTAAACTCAGAAGATGAATTCCGCCATTATTGGATCGATGAGCTCGGGCTTTGCATGAAATGGATGGATAGCGGGATTCATCATGCTGAGGCAAAAAAAGTGATGCTGAATGATATCCACCCCACAGCCATTCACATTTTCCTTCGTTTTGATAATGGCTCAACAGCTGATATCAATATTTATACCGGGGCTTCGGAAAACCGACATCATCGTATGGCCTCCAATAAGTCAGAGATCCTGGATTGCAGCGTCTCTGATCAAAACATAAGGGCAGGAAGGTTAAATTCTGGCAATCGGCTTTACTTCGAAAAACAATCTTTTGACCCCTCTACCTCAGCTGAAAAATCTGCCTTAATGTTTTTGAAGTCGATACAGATGGATAAGGAAACCCCTTACACCGCTTATGATGCCTATCAGCTCTCCATTCAGGTAAAAACCCTTGAAAAACGACTCTCACAGTTCTCCTGAGGGCTATGTTAACTTAATGTTAAATTTACGTTAACAAACCATTTACATTAAGTTAACAATTCCTTAACATTGGGGAGCATTCAATGTGGAGAACTTTATGAAATCTATTATCTCAACGATCTTATTTACGCTGGTTTTAACAACCGGTCTTTTTGCACAGCAAAACATCACCAATGAAAAACATGAACGTTTGTTAACGCATGTTGAAGGAAACATTTTTAATGTTCAATTCTTAAATAATGATGGAAATGTAGTGCAGGAAGGTCAATATTGGAGAGATGCAGATCATTTCAAGCCACATGGAACATGGTTATTATATTCTGAGATCTCTGAAGAGGTTGTAACTAAAGCAACCTATGAGAAAGGAAAACAATTAACCGTAGAAACAAATATCAATGGAAAGGTAATTAAAGCTGACAGACAGCACTTAGCTTCTATAAGACAGTAGCTATTTTACTTTTTCAAGCCGAACAAATTAAATGCACCAAAAAAATAGGAGGTGCCACTATGAGAGCTAAATTATATGAGAAATATTACAAATTAGGATTCGACCACTACATCTTTAAGAATGTTTTTGGGTTAGACAAACCAGACAAAAATGTAAAGCGGTTTTATTATGCCTTAATGTTTACCGTACTTATGGTAGGCTTTATAATCTCTTAGGAGTTAGCCTGCTACTTATCTGGCTTCATAGCCTTGAATACTTTTTTCAGTTTACTGCGCGACATCAATCCGTCGATAAAGTTGAACTGACCAGCTTGAAGCCGTTCTCCTCCATCTATAACCACACATTCTCCGGTCATATAGGATGAGAGGTCAGACATTAAGAATACAGCAAGATTGGCGAGCTCTTCCGGCTCGCCAACTCTTTTTAGGGGAATTTTTTCAATAAATTTTTTCTCCATCACTTTCTTGGGAACCAAACGTGACCATGCTCCTTCTGTTGGGAACGGCCCCGGGGCGATCGCATTTAACTTGATCCCATATTCTGCCCATTCGAAGGCAAGTGATCTCGTCATAGCCAGCACGCCTGCTTTTCCACAAGCCGATGGCAACACAAACGCACATCCTGTTCCTTCAGCATAGGTCGTAACCATATTAAGGATATTCCCTTCCTTTTCATTGTCGATGAGATAATTCCCAAATACATGTGTACAGTTGAAGCTTCCATGAAGCACTATATCCACGATTGCTTTAAAACCACCGGGGGTTAGATCTTCCGATGCAGACAAAAAGTTACCGGCTGCATTGTTTACTAATCCTTCTAATGACCCAAAATCATCTACTATCTGTTCAAACATCGATGTTACTCCATCATAATCCCGAACATCACATTGGTAGTAGCGAGCAACCGCTCCTTCTCTTTCCTTTTCGATCTCTTTTACAGCCTTTTGAAGCTTCTCCTCGGTTCGGCCACAAATGGCAATATCAGCTCCGGTTCCGGCAAACGCTTTAGCCATAGCAAGTCCAAGTCCGCTGCCCCCGCCTGTTATCAAAATTGTTCTTTCTGATAGCGTATCATCTGTAAACATAATTCTCCTGATGACGGATAACCAAAGAAGGTTGACCACAAACTAGCATCGTACTGCAATCTTCAATAGCGATCCTGATTATAGATTTTCAAAAATACCCGCAGCGCCCATACCGCCACCAATACACATAGTGACCAAGCCGTATTTTGATTTGCGAGCTTTCATTTCGTGTAAGATCTGTGTGGTTAATTTCGCGCCGGTGCAGCCCAGTGGATGTCCCATTGCAATAGCGCCACCGTTTACATTGGTGATCTCTTCATCTAATCCCAACTCACGAATTACAGCCAGCGATTGTGAAGCAAAAGCCTCATTTAATTCTATAAGATCAATCTCTGACAGTTTTAAACCAGTTTTATTTAGAACCTTTGGCACAGCTTCAATCGGCCCAATACCCATAATCTCAGGAGCCACACCGGCCACCTGAAATCCAACATATCTGGCCATGGGTTCCAAGCCTAGCTTTTTCACCATCTCTCCGCTCATAACCACCACACCTGCGGCGGCATCATTCATCTGAGAAGAGTTACCGGCCGTTACACTTCCACCATTTTTAAACGCTGGTCGCAATCCGGATAAAGCCTCTACGGAAGTATCCTTCCTGGGACCTTCATCTTGCTTAAAAGTGAAGGTATCTTCAATGACCTCTCCGCCTGCTGACACTTTCTTTTCTTGAACTTCCACAGGGGTGATCTGACCGTCAAACTTTCCATCTTCCCAGGCCTTAATTGCTCGCTGGTGACTTCGGTATGCAAATTCATCCTGATCTTCACGGCTTACCTCATATTTGTCTGCAACGTTTTCAGCAGTAATCCCCATACTTACATAAATTCCTGGTTTTTCATCCACTAATTGCGGGTTGGGTTGAACTGACATTCCCCCCATAGGCACCAAACTCATTGATTCCACTCCTCCGGCAATGATCACATCTGCTCCGCCTGCCATAATTCTTTCGGCAGCCATCGAAATAGTTTGTAATCCAGAAGAACAAAATCGGTTTACAGTCACGCCGGGAACCGAATCAGGCAATCCCCCAAGAAGTGCGATTTGTCTCGCCACATTCAATCCTTGGGATGCCTCAGGGAAAGCACATCCCATGATCACATCTTCCACGTGTTCCGCTTCCAACCCTTTAATACGATTCAGCAGATCCTTGACAACGGCACCCCCCATCGAATCGGGACGAGTGAACCGAAGTGAGCCTTTATTCGCCTTCCCACAAGGTGTGCGTGTTGCTGCTACGATGTATGCTTCTCTCATAATAGTATTGAGTTTTGAGTCGTGAGTATTGAGTTACAATTTCTTCGAGAATGAATAGATCACTTTTTGAATTTGATCAATCTCTTCTGATAAACTTTCATGCATTTGCTCATTTAAATAATCTAAATTTTTTGAGATCAATAATTGAGTTTCAAGTTCATAGATCGAACCATAGGCAATGTTTAAAAATCGTTTAAATTCTTTTTTTACTTGGCCTGCCTGCGCCTTCTGCAATATTCGACGGAACTGAAACAGAACACCTCCTTATTTGAGATGTGATTCCATATTTCTCTTCTTTTGGGAATGATTATGTTACATCATAAACATCAGTGGCTAAAGCCACAGATCTTTGCCAAATCTCTAAATTCTTATATTTATTCATAACAAACTCACTTCTCAAAACTCAAGACTCACACACCTAATTCCTCAGAGGTTTTCCCTTCTTCAGCATATGCTCCATCCGGGCAAGCGTCCGATCATCTTGTAAACATTCCAAAATGGCTTCACGCTCCAGCTTCAACAAATAAGATTCCGGCACATCCTGAGCTTCACTCAGATCTCCACCGGCCAACACATACGCTACGCGCTTTGCCACAACCTGATCATAATCTGTGATGAATTTTCCTTCATGCATCACATGTAGCATTAGTTTCATTGCAGCTAAAGCCGTTTTCCCTAAAACTTTAATGGGTGTATCAGCAGGCGATTGATATCCTGCCTGAACCAAATTAAGTGCTTCTTCTTTCGCAGTCTTGATCAGCAGATCCCGATTCATCACGATAGTGTCAGTCGGTCGCAAATACCCAAGTTCTTTGGCCAAATGGGCGCTTTCAGAAACTTTCGCCATGCCAATGGTTTTAAAAACTTCTCGTATAAATGGCATTGGATCAGCTTCACCTTCCAGTTTATCCATAGCTCGCCGGAGAAGTTCAGTGGTTCCTCCGCCGGCAGGAATTAGCCCTACGCCAACTTCAACCAAACCCATATACAATTCATGATGAGCTACTACTTTATCAGAATAGAGGCAAAATTCCACTCCTCCCCCCAATGTTTTACCAAAGGGAGCTGACACAACCGGAAACGGAGCATAACGTAAGGCAACCGCTGTTTTCTGGAAATTATTTACAGCTTCCTCCACGCTTTCCCAATCGCCGTTTTGTTTGGCAGTCAGTGCTTCTTTCAAGTTCGCGCCAAAGGCAAAATTGTCACTATCGTGACTTATGACCAAAGCATCAAAGTCTTTTTTAACGGTATCAAGAGCGCCATAAAGAGACTGTACCAGCTCAGCACCCAAGGTAGAATGTGGCGTATGGAATTCAAAAAGTGCTACTCCATCTCCCATATCATGGAGAGCAACACTTTCATTTTCCATCACCGGCTCTTTCTGTTTTCGAAGATGCGCTACTTTTATCTCCCCTTTGGCCTCCGGTGCAATTTCAACCATAGATTTTGAAGTCGGGTCATAGACTTTGCCTTCTTTATAGAACTGCTCAAAACCAGCATCCAGCATTTCCGTGATCAGTTCAGGAACTTCTTTTCCTTCTTTCTTAATTCGATCGGAGGTCTCTTTAATGCCAAGGGCATCCCATCGCTCAAAAGGCCCCATCTCCCAGTTAAAGCCCCACTGCATGGCACGGTCGATGGAAAGTGGCGCATCCGTGATCTCCGGAATACGGTTGGCTGCATACATCAGCAAGTCTCGATGCACATTCCACAAAAAGTCTCCGATCTTCCCTTCAGAATTTACCAGGAACTTGAGTCTCTCGGCTGTATCTTTCTTCTTTTTTACCTCTTCCAGAACCGGATCTTCAAGCTCTTGCTGTGACTCATATTCAAAACTCTCCGGGTTTAGCACCAGGTATTCGCCCTCTTTTTTTGTGTAGAAACCTTTACCTGCCTTATTTCCGATCATTCCCTCATCCACCATCTTCTGGAATTCTTCAGGAAGATCAAAAGTCTCCCGCATTTCATCATCAGGAATGGATGGATAGAGATTTTTGGCCACATGATTGGTTACATCCAGCCCGGCCATATCGGCGGTGCGGAAAGTTGCCGCTTTAGAATATCCGGTAATTGTTCCCGTAAGCAGGTCTATCTCTTCCGCACGAAATTCCCCATTAAAAAAGTAAGGCATAATGTTTGCGATGGAGAAGATGCCCACACGATTGGCTATAAAATTCGGTGTGTCTTTACAGATCACCACTCCTTTTCCGAGAGATTTCTCACCAAAACGATGCATAAATTCGGTCACCTCATCAGAAGTGGTTTCCGTCGGAATAATCTCCAGCAACTTCATATAGCGGGGCGGGTTGAAAAAATGGGTTCCCAAAAAATGTGCTTTGAAATCATCACTGCAATCTTCGCTGATCTCCCCGATCGGCAATCCGGATGTGTTGGAGCTCACGATCGTTTCCGGCTTTCGAATCTCATCAATACGAGCCATCATATCTTTCTTCACGTCCATCTTTTCGATAATGACCTCACAGATCCAATCGGCCTCTTTCAGTTTATCGAAATCATCTTCGAAGTTTCCGACTTCAATCCGGTGGGCAAATTCAGGTTTACCGAAGGGAGCCGGCTTCATTTTAGATGCTTTCTGTAAACTCTCTTCTGCTGTTTTATTGGGACGCTTAGGATCATCACTTTTCAGATCCAGCAAAACCACATCCAATCCGGCATTTACACAATGAGCTGCAATTTGGCTGCCCATTACCCCTGAACCTAACACTGCTACTTTCTTGATCGAATACTTATTTGTGCTCATAATTTTCAACTCTTACATACTTTTTGTTCGAGGCTAACGACACCAGCGAACTATAGATTTCAATTTCAGATGCCCTTTATCGTACAGATCTTAAGACGGCATTTCATATAAGGAACAATTATGATTCCTCGTCTGCATAAATAGAATCGATCTGCTCTTTGTATTTCTTATTGATCACACTTCGCTTCACTTTTAATGTTGGGGTGATCTCTCCATCTTCGATGGTAAACTGATCTTCAAGCAACTTGAATTTCTTCACCTTTTCCCACTTCGAAAGGTCTTCATTCACTTTATCGACCTCTTTTTGGATGCGCTTGATGACGAATTCATTTTCAGCAGGATTATCTTCTGGAAAAGTATGGCCGGTCGTTTCAAACCGCTTCTTCATATTCTCCCAGTTAGGCACTATCAATGCTCCACAGAATTTGTGCTCACTTCCAACTACCACCGCCTGTTCAATAAATCCACTATTTACCAAGGCATTTTCAATAGGCTGAGGCGCTACATACTTCCCGGTAGAAAGCTTAAAGAGCGACTTTTTCCGGTCGGTAACAAACAACCAGCCATCATCATCCAGATGTCCAATATCCCCTGTATAAAACCAGCCATCATCATCAATAGCCTCCTCGGTTTTTTCTGGCATTTTGTAATAGCCCTTCATGATATTCGGACCTTTGGCAAGGATCTCGCCATCCTCCGCGATCTTGATCTCTACATCTGCGATGGCTTTTCCAGAGGAGCCAATTCTTAGTTCTCCCACCGGAGGTCCTGTTAAAACAGGGGAAGTTTCGGTGAGTCCGTATCCCAATCCACAGTAAATGCCAATGCCGTTTATAAATCGGGCAATATTGGGAGACAGAGCCGCTCCGCCAACATTAAAGCCGACCATCCGTCCGCCAAACAACTCTTTGATCTTGGAATACACCAGCTTATTAGCAAGCCACATTTTCCAATTTGCAGGAGGATTCTCAGGATCGTACTCTTCTGCCATATTCACTGCCCAGTAATATAGCTGCTTCTTAATTCCACTCATTTCCTGTCCTTTTACCTTAATTCCAGTCACGATCTTTTCCAGCAATCGGGGAACAGTTACAAGATAGATAGGTCTAATTTCGGCAAAGTCTTCTTTAATGCTTTCTACATCTTCAATGTAATAGGGCGGTACTCCCGCATATAAATAAATGTAGGAAGCCGTACGCTCGAACATATGAGCCAGAGGTAAATATGAGATCACCTTCGGTTCGTCAAAATCATCAGGATCAAAAGGAAAAATTTCGTGTGCCCGCAAAGCATTCCCCGCTATGTTATCGTGGGTCAGCATCACTCCTTTGGGAACGCCCGTAGTTCCGGAGGTATAGATCAAAGTCGCCAGGTCTTCAGGTTCTACATCGCCCTTCAACTTATCATATAAAGCCGGATCTTCTTCTCCTTTTTTATGTCCCATTTCCAGGATCTCATCAAATGCACGTAATTTATTGTGGTTTGAATCTACGATGGAGATCACTGCCTTCACATTTTCTATGCCTTTGATCAGCGGCTTTGTCTCAGCAAAAACGTCATCATTCGAGACAAAATGAACTTTAGTCTCCGAGTTTTCCAGAATATATTCGATCTGTTCGCCTGGCTGTGTGGTATAGATGGGTACCAAAACCGCCCCAAGTGTTAACACTGCCTGATCTATCACCAGCCATTCGGTAGAATTTTCAGCGTGCAGAGAAACTTTATCGCCTTTGCGAACACCCAGTTCATACAATCCAAGGGCAAGGTCTTGCACCATTTGTTTAAAATCCTCAATGGAAGTTTCTATCCACTTCCCATTTCGCTTAACGGCAGAAACGATCCCCGTTTTATTTTTTTCAAAACCCTGTTCTGCAATTGATAGTATGGTTGTTGGCTCGTATTTCATTTTATTTTCCTATCATCTGATGGTTAATCGTGGGTGGTGTAATGGCAAGGAATTTAGATCCTATGAATCGAATCATTTCACCACCAATACCTAATAACAATTTCGCCGCTTTATTGAAAGCGATTCCATGCCTTTATTTTAATAACTTAACACCGTTAATCAAATTCAAGTTTTATGTTTATCGAAGAGTCCCTAAAAGACAAAGCCAAGCTGTACTTCAACTTCAAGCACAAGCACATGGGCCATGCTCTGGGAATGGAATTTCAGCACATCGCCAAAAAAGAAATTATAGCAACTATGCCCGTGAACGAGAATTCTGTGCAACCATTTGGGTTGTTACATGGGGGAGCTTCTGTAGCCCTGGCGGAAACATTGTGCTCAGTCGGCGGTTGGTTCTTGCTTGAGGATAAAGACAAAACTGTTGTTGGCGTCGAGATCAACGCCAATCATATCCGCTCAGTAAAAATGGGGGGCAAAGTAACCGGAACAGCCAAACCCATTCACATGGGCCGAAAAATTCAGGTCTGGGAATGTGAGATCAGGGATGAAAAGGGAAAGCTGGTTTGTACTTCCCGGTGTACACTAGCGGTAATAAAAGGCTGATATTTATATTTATTGGCTTTCAACATAGAAGATGTCAAAGACCGATTCCACACTCACGAAAACGGAACATCACTACCCGCAAGAATTTCTTTCATTACCTGCTCTACTTTTTGGCGTTTTTTTGGGGTGAATTTTTCCATAGACTGCAGGCAGGTGAACCGTATATCTTCGTTTCTGAGCTTATTTAACTTCTTTCTCAAAGCCAGGGAAACATCCATTTCACCGTGTATCATCAAATAGTGATCGGTGTTTTTAAGTACCGCTTCCTCTTTCATCAGCTCAAGGTGACCCGCAAGGAATATGGCCGAGAACTGGTCGGTGCTGCGAAACTGGTATTTGATATTCTCATCAAACATATGCGGGTGGACTTCAAAAAAATCAGCCAGCGTTTTTGTTCTGATGGGATGCGGAACATGAGGAATATGAAAATACTGCTCTTTATAGCCCGCTAATTCTGCGGAACGGACCTGCAACAGGTTATGCATAGACCGGGTAATCCCAAACAACTTTTTCGTTAAAGAGCTGAACACATCATTCGCTTTTAACCGAAGTGGACTGTATTTCTGAATGGGCTTCCATGTTCCTCTTAAAACCGGTTTCTCACCTTCAAAAAAATCATCCGGTCGCACTTTTCCCGTAAAAACAAAATCATCATTGAAATTGATAAAATAGGGAGCTATCCCGGGTATTCTCCACAAAGCAGTGTCGATAGTACGGGTGTTAAAAGTAGGAAGCGCCCACTCATAAGACCTGAAAATATCTTTATGATCGATGATATGGATGTTGTGTTTTTCCATGAACCCGGGAGTCAAAAAACCGGGCACCTGATTATCAGTGACCACATAAATATTGCGGATCCACGGTGCAAACTTCAGGATGGATGCTATGCAAAACTGAATTTCGTCGTTATCGGTAAAACGAGTCGCGTCAAACCCACTGGGAAGTGTATTCTTTGCCTCCCTCTCAGTTTTCTTGAGCGCAGCTAATCTTCTTTTTTGATGCTCGGGATCATCGCCATCAACCCAACTTATAACGGCATCTATCGGTTCTTTTTGAGAATGCATTAATTATTTTTTGCCACTTATGTGTGCTGTGGAGTCTCTTTTGTATTTACTCACTACCTTCAAAGATAACGCCTATTTTTGATATGCTCAGGTTCTTTTCCCAATCTCAGTTTTAATTAATCTATCGGGTTCATCGATCTCTGAATTGAACTTCTTTCCATTCCCCGAACAAATGAGCCACCTTCAGTCGCTGATACTTACCCGTTGAGGTTACCGGAAGTTCATCTCCAAAAACCACTACCTTGGGCGCTTTTGAAAACGGGAGATGGTCATGACAATAATCCAGGATGGATTGTTCATCCTCCTCGGCGCCTTCTTTAAGCTGTATATAAGCACCGACTTCTTCCCCATACCAGTCATTCTCAAACCCCACCGAGATCCCTGCTTTTACTCCCGGAGCTTTATTGATCACCTCATCAATTTCAAGCGGAGCTAAATTAATGCCGCCCCTTATAATAAGTTCTTTCAATCTCCCGGTAATAAAAAAGAAGGGATTACCCTTGGCATCTCTTTTGATGAAACCTTCATCCCCGCTTCGAAACCACCCATTTGTAAAAGCAGATTCATTGGCTTCCTTATTGTTGAAATACCCTTTCATCACGTTTACTCCACGAATTACAATTTCCCCTTTTTCTCCTTCAGGAACAGAGTTTCCTTTCTCATCATGGATGTCCATTTCGTTGGCCGGAATCGGAATACCAATACTTGGGTAACCAAAATCCCTCATCCATTTATTGTGCTCTTGTTTGGAGTGATCCGCAGGCATGAAACAAGAATAGCATGTGGTCTCCGAAAGTCCGTACCCATGGATGATGGGAATGTCGAATTTCTCCTCGAAGTTCTGTGCAACTTGCACGGTAAGCGGACCTGCTCCACAAATAATATGTCGAAATTGATCGATCGAGGGCGCTTCTTTCTCGGAGTAATAGTTGGTGAGATACTGAAGCAAAGTTGGAACCACACTCACAATGTGAACTTTTTCTTCCTCAACCACCTCAAAGAAATGTCCTGCACTGAATTTCTGATTGAGTACCGTTGAACCTCCAACATAAAACGGAGTGATCATCGTCACAACAGTACCATTTACATGATGGATGGGAAGCACACACATCATTTTTGTTTGACCATCAATGTTATGCCATCTAGATGTGCTTCGGGCATCCTCCAACAAATTCCGCTGTGTTAGAACAACGCCTTTTGGATTCCCTGTTGTACCAGAAGTAAATACGATCAACGCTTCTGATTCAATATCTACTTCAGGATCATCCAGCATTCCTTCCTCTTCTGAAAAACAAGCCACATCTTCATCACACACCACCATTTCGATTCCGGAAAGTGTGATCTCTTTGTTAATGATCGATTGCACACGACCTGCATATTCATCCCGAACCAGTGCCAGTTTTACTTCAGCGTTTTCCAAGATATAGGCAACGCGACTGTCGTCTTCACCTAAATTGACTGGCACAACCACTAATCCACAAAACCATGCTGCGAAATATTGCACCACGGTATGCCAGTGATTGTGTGAAATGGTTGCAATTTTATCCCCCGGCTGAAGTCCTTTGGATTGATAAAATCGTGCAGTATTCAACACATATTCATAGAAATCCCGGTAGGTGATCTCCGTTCTATTTTGATCGGCATCTCTGTATGTCAGATATACCTTGTTGCTGCCAATTCCCTTTTTTAGCAACTTTTTGAAATCTACTCCAAGATCCGGTAATGGATTGGTAAGACTTCGGGCGTGATCCATCTTCTCTTCTAAGCTTTTGAACTCCATCGATCTACAACTCATTTTTTATTGATGGTAGCGGATGAAAATAAAAAAGGCAAATAGATGAAACCGCAGAAATCACTGAGGTTCACAGAGTCTTTACACATTGCTAAGCTTCTGTGCCTATGTTATTTCAGTGTCCAAACATCATTGTTTGGACGCAGTTCTTGGAATGGTCATAATTTCACGTTGGCGGCCATCTATATACCAAACGCCAGTACTGTCGAAAAAGGCATCTTCCTCCAGCATGATGCGGATCTCCTTCCCCCATTCTTCTATGTAAGTCGCTGCATTCAGTTCTATGGAATATGCTGAATTAAGGTGAAGCGGATAATCGCCATCGCCGGGTACTCCGTCTTGTTGATCCCACATTCCCAGCGTAGTTCCGGCTGCATGACCGTGATACCCGATCGGGTGCGTATAGATGCTTGGCTTAAGTCCTTCTTCAATCGCTTGTTCACGGGACATTTTCAGTACTTCATTCCCAGTCCGACCCTTTTTGAAATTGGTTGTGAAAATGTCTTGCAGTCGATTTCCGTTTTCAAATGCTTCCCTCAGATAATCTGGCACCTCGCTTTCTTTCGGGCGCAGCACGTAAGCATGCTGTTGTGTATCGGTATTCAATCGAAGGTACTCGATCCCAAAATCTACGTGTAACAGATCGCCGGGTATGATCACATTCTCTTCCGGGCGACTGTCAAAAGTTCTAAGGTGATCAAAGGAGTCCGGGTCGGCACGCTGAATGGAAACACTGGGATGAAACCATGTATTCAGCTTTAGCTCTTTGATCTTTTCCCGGTACCACCAAACCACATCTTCGGTAGTGGTAACGCCCGGTTGAATGACACGGTCCGAAAATCCTTCCGCTATAATTTCGTGTGCGATTCTTACGATCTGCGGATAGATCTGCATTTCCTTTGGAGTACGTGTTTCCAGCCACCCTACCGCCAGTTTTTCAGCTGAAACCAATCTCTGCGCATACTTATCGCCGATCGCTTCCTTCATTTCTTTGTGATCAGTGACAACCAATCCATCTGCATGTCCCCATATTTCAGAGATATTGATCCCGATCGTCTGCGGATCTCTTTCTTCTATGATCTCTTTCAATCGCTCCCATTGGTTCGGCTGAGTTTCTGGATCCCACGCTCGTTTAAACATCTCTCCTACATCGTAGCGGGCTACAGCTAAGGTTTCCACCTTCCCATCGCCGAGGTTATGCATCACCAAAATGGTTCTTCTGCGGGCAGCATGCCATGTTGCAGGAAGTAGTGTTTCTATGACCGGATCTTCATTGTATTCCCGGGAAACCACCACCCACATATCTATTCCGGTTCGCTCCATGAGTCCTGGAAGCACCGTTTCGATCTTATCCTTAAGCAGATCATCGATCACCTTTGCGCGTTCTTTCATGGGCAGTATATGCGGGTAATTTTGAGCAGAGAGTGCGGAAGTGAACAGTGATAAAGTGAGAAGCAGTAAGATCTTTTTCATAGTCTGTGATTTGTTGAATGATATCGCAGAATATGCCGATGAAATTTGAGAGGGGCAACACGGGTTTTTCACCGGTTTAAATGCTATTGACCAATTAAGACTAACCTATCTATTTTGAATATATTGAGAGTTTAAATTTCACTCCCATATAATATTCAATTAAATGTCGCTAGGTAGTGGTAAACCCTGATCAAGCCATTCTCTTAACTTATCTATGCCAAACATTCTTCTGACAAGCTGCTCATCTTCAACTCCCCGAGCTATGAAAGTTGAATCATTATTACTACCCCCATAAACTCTTTTTGTAAGTACTAAACTAGGTACAGCAGGAGTTCCTGCAAATTCATCGAAAATATACTTCATTGTTCCCGTACCAAACCAGTTATTCCCAATTAGCACCTCGTCAAAGGATCCATAGTCTTCTAAATGACTATAACCTTTTTCTATAACCCAATTATTAGAAATACCAATAGTCATAAAACCCAACTCTAAACTATCTGCTTTCTTTTCTAACCTGCTCTTAATTTGCTTTACTACTTCAATATTTTCCTGAAGGGTACATATACCACACCCAGGACTGGTAATATATACCATCACTATTTCCTCCTTTTTTTCAATTCTATAATCTGAATTATAAGTCGCCCCCAATTCAGCATCACTGCTATTTTGCTTTTTATTTTCACAAAATGTTAATATTAAAATAGCTGGTAATAATAAGCTTAAAAATTTAACCCTATTTTTGAAATTGCTCATAGAATCCTTTGTAGATATTAATTAATGGATAACCCTTTTGTCCCTTTGTAACTAAAATATTTTTTGAAACCGCTTCTACAGTGGGGAAGTCAAGAGTCAAAAATTTTCCTTCCCCTGTAAATGCATTGATCAAAAATGTCATATTATTTGAGTATAACACTTCATTATTATTTCTCTCACTTCTATTTATTTGAAGTAAAAAGTATTCTGTACCTTCAATTTCTAACAACTTATTATAGCTGTCAGTTATATCGTTAGGATTTATACGTTTTGTTATTGAAGGTTTACCACTATCTCCTGTTTTTTCGATTGTCTGAATTGGGTTGTAATCAGATAATTCACTAACCCACTTAATATTTCCCTCCATATCGTAGCCATAGATATATGGCAAATTTGGAGAAACCACAGCTAATGTTTTTGTCTGACTGTTACAAGAGATTATATTATTAGAAAGCAAAATTCTGGCAAGACTTCTATCTGATTTATATGCTTCATGAAATGATTTAATCTTCTTATTATTAAGCATATTCATTTTATGGACAGTGAGAAATTTTTCATAATCAACACCTGAGATAAATACATCATTATCTATTCCACAAATACTATTTGGGGCAAACTCTACAGCTAATTCTTTTTTATGTTTAAATTCATTTTCAGCATCAAAAGCTTGCAACTTATTCACCCGGTCAGAAATATAAACTTTACCTTTCTCTATAAATAAATCATTTGGTTGGGAAAACTCTCCCGGGCCACTACCTGCTCTCCCAAATTGGGTTTTGTACTTTCCCGAATGCACATCATAAACCCTCACAATTCCATATTGGGCATCAAGAATCATAATTTCTGAATTAGAATTTACTTTCGTAGCTGTGATATTTCCAAGCATATACTGCCTGCTACCTTCAAGCACCCCAATAGTGGATATCTTATTTAAATTTGAAGTATCAATTAACGCTTCATCTTCAAAAGTTAGTTTATGGTTAATAGAATCATTTGGAATCATATTCCTTTGAGTTGGGTGATTAATTGACCCATTGGAGTAAGTCTGATTCTCTTTATTTTCACATGAAGAAAATATAATTCCTAAAAAAAACAGCCCATAAACAACTTTAAACATCTTGAACGTGGTTAAATTGTAAATGGTCAATAGACAAATAGACTATTGACCATTTATTAATCTCGAATATACTTATCAACCTCAGCATAGCTCGGTTGTACATTCTGTTGAAGATTGTAAACCGCAATTCAAACCTGGAATATAATAGCATGCCACTCCATCAGGTCCATTCCCGGATTCCAAACACCCCATATCAACACACGGGGCAATATTTGCTTCTGCCGAATTACCAATTGCTCCAGCTACAATCATAAAAACTATTGAAACTAGATTTTCATTGTTCTACAATTATTAGTTATTGTTTTTTCTAATGTTATTAGCTAAGCAATTATACAATAGTATATATATATATATATATATATATATATATATAAATTGCAAATTTTTTTGGAAAAGATAATAACCCTCTCTAATGTTGAAGCATTTTTCTAAGTTCCCGATGAAAGTTGAGAGGGGCAAGACGGGTTTTTCATCGGTTCACAAAAAAAGAAAACCCCAACCTGGAAAACCAGATCGGGGTTTGAAAAAAGTAGTTCTTTACTGTGAATTACATAGCAGCCAGGTCGCGCAGTGTTTGGGCAAGTTTTTCAACTTTTTCACTGTCGTTGGTGGCTGATGCTTCGCCTTCAAGACGATCAGCTAAGTTAGTCAACAGGTCTGATCGCTCAGAGCCATTGGTTTTTTCAGCTGCTGCAATTCTCGTACGGATGTCGGTCAGGTTTTCATCGCCCAAGGTGTCATTTCGATCGAGTTGATCTACATAAGCTTTAGCCAGTACAAAAGTAGTTGGCCATGTGAACTTAGGTTGACCCTGTGGGTTCAGATACTCAAAGGTAACCGTGTTGGCAGCTTCGATCTCGTTGCGAGTCAGAAGTGGATTTGGTGTCAATTCAAAAATATCCAGTCCACGTGCAATTTCAGAGTTGATGATCAGCCCGTTGTACCAGTATACGGACCAGCTACCACCCATCTGCATGCGGTCTGCATCAACAGGACCACGATCGTGATAAGCGATCTCGATTGGGTTTGAAATGTCTGTCCAGTCGAATACCGAAATTCCACCCTGATACCAGGATTGAACCATAATATCACGATCGGGAACCGGGATCAGAGATCCGTTGTGAGCTACACAATTTTCTTCCGAAGACTGCGGTGCAGGCAGTTTGTAATAGCTTTGAAATTCCATTTGATTGTTGTCATTGATGGTAAACAATGCATTCGCGCCCCACTCGTAAGGATCGCTTTCACGGCACTTAGGTTGGCCACCGCCGCCCCACTCATCCGTAAACAGTACTTTGCTTCCATCGTTGCTGAAAGTAGCAGAGTGCCAGTATGAGAAGTTGGAATCGGCAACAGCATCAACCCGAACTGGATTTGCAGGATCAGTAATATCGAGCAGGAGTCCATATCCTTCACAAGCACCACCGGCTAATCCTATTTCAGGATACAGGGTAATATCGTGGCATTGGTTAGGACCTCTTTCTTCGCGGCCTTCTGTTCCGCCAAATTGTTCATCAACAATCGACTGAAGATTTTCACGCAAGCTTGCGGAATCAGCAGCTGTAACTTCTGTACCACCGCGTGCTTCCATTTCTCGTTGAAGTAATGCATTTACAAAGCGATTGGGAATCACACGCTCTTGTCCAAAAAGCTCAGCAATATAAGCACCTTCTTCGCGTGCTTTTTCCAGTTCAGCTTTTTCGGCTGGAGCTAATCCGTGTGTAGGAGCAGCATCCAGGTTTTCAAAGATGCGGGGTGAATTTACGATCGCTGCATCCTGTGGATTATTAAGTGGTACCTTGATAACCTCAATTCGGAATAAAGCAGAGTTGGGATCTTCATCCGGCAGGGCGTTCACACAGCCTGGGAGTTCATCTTCTGGTCGTACAGGTGCTGAGCCGGAAACGTATACAAATACATTTTCGTCGTCGTTAGGATCTTTCAACACAGAGTGCGTGTGAGAACCACGGCAGGTTTGAACATTAGCCACATACTCTGGCTCTTCGATATTGGTGATATCAAAAATTCGGATACCACGTAGTCGTTCTTCACTTACTCGTTCCTGAACGCCTTCGGTTCCACAGTCTAAACGACCACCAAAACCTTCACCGGATACAAACATGAGATTTCCATATACGGAAACATCACTTTGAGAAGCCGGGCATAAATAATCTGTAACTAGTTCCGGAGATCGCGGATTGGATACATCCCAGATCATAACTCCGTTATAATTTCCCTGGAAAGCATAGGTTCCCTGGAAAGCCAGGTCAGAATTGGTAACTCCAACAAAATCTTCGGTTGGCGGAGTTTGTGATAGCATTTCTAAGTTCCAGATGGCCTCTTCGGCATCAAAAACTCCGGCTCCGAGACCTACTCGCGGGTCGGGTGATGGAGGGTTAACTTCAGAAATGGGTTTTGGTGCAATTTCCGGTTTTACAGGTTCCATATCGTCCATCACTGAAGATGAAGAACAGGCATATCCCGCAATAAGTACCGAAACCATAAGCGTAAGAAACAGATTGATCCGGCTACGCTTGGGAGCCGGGCTGCTTATTGTATCTTGGTTTTTCATACTGTTATTGATGTGTTGGTATTTTAAGTAATAGTCTTTCTTCGAAAAGAAAATAATTTTGTTGTACCCAATTTTTTTTAGTCGGCTGAAGCTGTGATCTCATCGAGCATGAGTTGCATACGATCGATCTCTGTTCGTTGATCTACCTGAATATCAGATGCCAGTTTAAAAGCAGCTTCATCCTGAACGGCCCCATCAGAATTAAATAATTTCGTTACCATGGTTACAGCTCCCTGGTGGTGAGCAATCATATATTTCAAAAACAGACGGTCAAATTCCTGCCCTTTTGCTTCACTTAGTTTTTCAAGTTGTGTGGGGGAAAGCATACCGGCCATATTGGTGTGATCCATTTTCATGTGATGGTCTCCCAGGCCGTGGATCATAAGGTTCAATCCTTCAATGTGTACTTCCGGCACGGGTTGGTCCCGATCTCTAAGCCAGCGCTGCATGGATTTAATTTCATCTTTTTGCGCATTGATGATACGTGCAGCCAAACGCTGAATAGCAGGACTTGCATCATTTTTAGGAGCCAGGTCTGACATGATCAGTGCTTGTGCATGGTGAGCGATCATACCTGTCATAAAATGAACGTCATCTTCCGAAAAGTTCATCAGTGCTTCTTGCTGACGTTGCCAGTACAGCTCTTCCATACTTTCTTCATCAGCTTCTGTAGTGGTATTCTCTGTAACTGCTTCTGTATTGTTCTCTTCAGCAGAGCCTGAAGTCATCTCGCTGCTTTTGCATGCATTAAAGCCGCCTGCTAAAACTAAAATTGCTAATAGTTTTCCAATGCTTGAATAGTTCATTTGTCCCAATTCTCTTATTAATATCAAACTTCCATCCTTAGTATAAGGAAATGTATTATAAGGTCATTCTAAAACAAAAACTATTAGCAATTGTAAACGCAGCTAATTTGGGATAAATAAAGATAGGTCAAAAAAAAAGCCACCTGTACTCGGTCAGGTAGCTTTGCAAATTTTGGGTTCTGAAATATGATCAGAGCTTCTCGATCGCGGTATCAATACGCTCGAGTACTTCTTCTTTGCCGATCAGCTCTAGTGCCGGGGTTAGATCGGGGCCAAACCCCTGACCACTTACCGCCACGCGCAAAGGCATCATCAATTTACCGAAACCGACATCGTGCTCTTCAATGGTTTCTTTGATCTTGTCTTTCAGCGTAACTGCCTCGAACTCTTCGTCTGAGAGTTGCTCTATCTTATCGCGGTATGTTTTCAGAATAACCGGGCTGTCATCTTTCCACTTTTTAAGGGCTTTCTCGTCGTACTCTTTAGGAGCTTCAAAAAAGAAGGCACCCATACTTACGAATTCATCTACTTTGGAAACACGCTCGTGAAGTAATTCAATCACCTCTTTCAAGAAATCATCATTTGGAATCACGAATTTAGACTCTTCAAACAATGCTTTTACCCGTGGCTTGAGTTCATCAACCGAATGCTCGCGAATGTAATTCTCATTATACCACATCAATTTCTTGTAATTGAAAACAGCGCCGCCTTTGGAAACGCGATCAAGCGTAAACAGTTCACACAATTCTTTCATGTCATGGATCTCCGAATCATCGCCGGGACTCCATCCTAAATAAGCCAGAAAGTTCACCAGTGCATCCGGTTCGTAATTTCCTTTGATGTAGTCTTTAGTATTCACCGGAATACCTTCACTTTCTGCTTTTCGCTTGGATAATTTCCCACCACTTGGACTCATGATCAACGGCAAATGTGCCATTATTGGAGCTTCCCAGCCAAATGCATCATACAGCAAAATATGCTTTGGCGTACTGCTGAGCCATTCTTCTCCACGGATCACATGCGTGATCTCCATGGTGTGATCATCCACCACATTCGCCAGGTGATAAGTCGGCATGCCATCGGATTTCAGCAATACCTGATCATCCAGTCCTTCCGTATCAAATGAAACATGGCCGCGAATTTCATCTTCAAAACGTACGGTCTCTTTGCGGGGAACTTTCAGGCGAACCACATACTCATCGCCATTCTCCAGACGCTTATCAATTTCATCCTGCGATAAAGTGAGGCTGTTCTTCATGGATTGACGAGTGATAGCATCATACTTGGGCGAAGGATTTCCTGACTTCTTCAAACGCTCGCGCATTTCGTCAATTTCTTCCACAGTATCGAAAGCGTAATATGCCTGCCCTTGTTCAATAAGCTGCTCGGCGTATTTGTGATAAATATCTTTGCGTTCGCTTTGTCGGTACGGGCCAAAATCGCCGCCTTTACCGGGACCTTCATCAATTTCCATTCCCGTCCATTCCAGGGAATCTATGATATCCTGCTCGGCTCCTTCTACATAACGGGACTGATCGGTATCCTCGATGCGAAGCACAAAAGTACCGCCGTGATGACGAGCAAATAAATAGTTATAAAGAGCGGTCCGGAGTCCACCAATGTGAAGAAATCCGGTAGGTGAAGGCGCAAATCGTACGCGAACTGACATATGGTATTTTGTTTAGTTGAATTCTTCTATTTTTAGATTTAAAAGATAAGAAATTTTAAGTGCTAAATTTTAAATGTTGAATTGGCTAAGTTTCAATTCAACATTTAAAATTTAAAATTCAACATTGAGACTAGCGCTTCTTCAACCCCAATTTGCTCCCAATCTGTACGATCTCTCCGCCATGCTAAAGGCCGACCTTGTGGTCTGGAATGACTTGGAGCAATGGCATCGCAAAGGGCGAACGCATCGGGCTACCATCAAAGGGGAGCAGGGAGAGCAGTGGATCAACATCCCTGTAATGACCGAAGATCGGAAGAAACCCATTCGCGAAGTGCGTATTGATCAGGAAGAGGAATGGATCGAGCCGTTTTGGAATGCGCTTCACCACAATTATTCTGAGGCCACGTGGTATGATTTCTTTGCGGAAGAACTGGAATCCGACATCCAAAAGTTTGCCGATTTTGAGAAACTCATCAACCTTAATACCTGGTTTTTCGGGAGATTGATGAAATACCTGGAATTCAATGTAGATTATAAATTTGCCAGTCAGATCCCAGAATTTGAGCCCAATCCAGATGTTTTTGTAGAGAATATTAAAGCTGGCACTCTGTTCCAGGAGCACGGATCCCGACATTACCAATGGCGCAGTGACGCTGCAGTAGATCCCATAGAAAAACACCCAACTTATTCCCAGATCGGTGACGATTTTTTATCGGAACTAAGCCTCCTCGATCTCCTTTTCAACGAAGGCAAAGAAAGCTTTCGCGTTTTCGAAAAGCTTACCTAATTACTCTGCGAAACTCCGCGATTCATCCGCGAACCTCTGCGTGAACACTTAACTATCCACAAAATAAAATCCTTTTCTCGCTGAGTTTCGCAGAACCCCTTCCCAACAGATCAACACTCGATGTTCTTTGATCGATGTTGGATGTTCTTTACACAATCCCTATCATCGGGCATGGAAGAAAAAACCACCGACCAGAAATTCAAACCCAAATGGCTTACGGAATACACCGTATCGCTTATTTTAGGCATCCTTTTCATTCTGCTTTTCTGGTGGTTCACCTCAAGCTATAACCTGCCTTAAGCTATGAGTTGGATCGACTGGCTGGTTTTGATCGCATTTCTCGGTTACACCATCTGGGATGGTACGCGCCGCGGTAAAGACGCTGACACCATTGAAGGCTACCTGCTCGCCAATCGTTCTATGCCCTGGTGGGCCGCCGGACTTTCTGTGATGGCCACTCAAGCTTCCGCCATCACCTTCATCGGAACCACCGGCATCGCCTACGTAGAAGACATGCGTTTTGTGCAAACCTATCTGGCCGTTCCCTTCGCCATGATCTTCATCTGCATGTTCCTGGTTCCCTTTTTTAGCCGGATGAAAGCTTTTACGGCCTATGAATCACTGGAAGAACGATTTGGATTAAAAACCCGCCTAACCACCGCAGGATTATTCCTCATTTCCCGCGGTCTTGCACTCGGCGTCATCATTGCTGCACCATCTTATGTGCTTTCGCTCTTGCTGGGATTACCGCTCAACATCACTATTCTCATAATTGGTGTCATTGCTACATTTTATACAACAGTCGGCGGGATTGCCGGTGTGATCAACACCGATGTAAAACAAATGGCCGTAATGATGTTCGGACTCATATTTTGTTTTGGGTTGATCTGGATGAACCTGCCAGATGAAATTGGATTTGACGGAGCCCTTTATCTCGCCGGAAGCCTGGACAAACTCACCGTCATGGATTTCAGCTTCGATCTTTCCGAAAAATACAACGTGTGGAGTGGGGTGATCGCCGCCTTTTTCTTGATGGCCTCTTATTTCGGAACCGATCAATCGCAGGTGCAACGCTATCTCACCACCGACTCTGAGAAAAATGCACAGAAATCCTTACTTCTTACGGCTTATGCTAAAGTACCGATGCAGTTCTTCATCCTGTTACTTGGAGTGATGTTGTACGTGTTCTTCATCTTTAATTCGGCGCCAGCTTCTTTCCGGGCCACCGAACCTGTGGCTCAAACCGAACAGCAACAAATTGCCGAACAAAAGATCTTGCATGAGTATGAATTAGCCCATCACGCCCGGCAGCAAGCTGCACTCGAAGCCGTAGAAAAAAGAGACGCCGCCAGCCAACAGCTTTTCGTGGAAACCGATGCCCAGATGAACGAAGCCCGTGATGCAGAACTTGCATTGCAAGCCGAAATACGTCAGGCCGACGTTAATGACACCAACTATATCTTTCCCTACTTTATTCTAAATTATGTACCTATTGGATTGATCGGACTCATTGTAGGTGGCATTTTTGCCGCCGCCCTGAGCTCCATTGACAGTGAACTGAATGCCCTCACTACCGTTTCTATTGTAGATTGGTATCAGCGGCTGAAGGGAGATCTGCATGAGGAAGCTCATTATGTGAAATCATCTCGTGGCGTAACGTTTTTCTGGGGAGCGCTAGCCACCGTCTCCGCTTTATTGATGGGTGAAACACGTTCCATCATAGAATTAGTAAACCAGATCGGTAGTTATTTCTATGGATCTATTTTGGGCGTATTCATTCTGCTACTTTGGGTAAAACGCGCCACTGGAACCGGTGCTTTGATTGGTTTGATATCCGGAATGCTTTCGGTCTTCACTTTTGATCGCCTTTTCTACAATGCCACCACTAGTGATTATTCATTCATTTTTCCCTGGAGTTCCATTCCCGATGGCTATTCCAAAGCCATAGAGTTCTTGTGGTTGAATCCGGTTGGGACGGCTGTTGTGGTTTTAGTTGGAGTACTGATCAGCTTTATCTTACCAAAAAAGAAATAGTATCACCCAAAGACAGATCTCCGCGCTGTCAGGTGAGTTTTCTACTGCTATCTTTGATCATCAAACAGCGGTCAACTCGCATTCATCTCTTCATTTAGACGTATATTATCCTTATAATTTTATGTCTATCAATAATGAATAAAATATGTCAATGAGATATCTACTTATTCTTTCCTGTGTGTTGATTTTTGCAGGGTGTAAAAATAATCCCAGTAATTCTGATGATCAGGAAGAGCAAAATCTAAAACAATGTATTGATGGACTTTCTGATGGAAAATACGCCTGCGAGAATATTGATCTCCTCAGCAACCTTCCTTTAGAAGAACTTGGTGAAGACCAAACAATTTTTGACTTATGGGGATGGACCGATCCTTCAAATGGTTCAGAATATGCTTTTTTAGCTTTATCCTCGAAAGTCATCTTCATTGATTTAACAGAGCCCACAGACCCTGTTTTGATCGGTGAATTGCCTGAATCTCAGCTAAATGTTTCTACTCCAAAACAAACGAATAGCGATGCCACAGACCGATCCATTAAAACCTATGCCGATCATCTTTTTGTGGTTAGTGATGGCCAGCCCCACGGTATGCAGGTTTTTGATCTTGCGAATCTCCGTGATTATAGTGGCGATTATTTGACCTTTACTGAAGATGCTTTATACGAAGGTGCGTATAATGCTCATAGAATTAGAATCCATGAGGAAAGTGGTTTTGCGTATCTGACCGGAGTGCAATTTGGTGAGCAATGCTATCAAGGTGGTCTTCATATCGTGGATATCAATAACCCTACCTCTCCTTCATTTTCAGGCTGCTATGACCAAGAAAGTCCTGCTGGCAATGCCTCCTATTCTGATGAATATATTTATAATGTAAACTGTATCACCTACGATGGTCCTGATGCAGATTACCAGAACCAGGAAATCTGTTTTACAACCAAAGGAGATCTTTTGGAAGTCATTGATGTTACAGACAAAGCAAACCCGACTTTAATCACCCATTTCAATCATTCTAACTACTATTTAGTTGATGAAATAGCTTTATCGCCCTCAAAAAGATATCTATTTACCAATGATATAGAAGATGAATTATATATGGGGCAAGAACCCAACACCAGAATCTGGGACATCAGTGATTTGGATACAGTTATTTATGACAGAACTTTCAAATACGAAGGACAAGCCACGGATCTAGATATTCAAACCCAGGGATTGCTATGGCATGCTTCAGTTGGAGTATCCGGTTTTTATATAGTGGATTACTCCAATATCATCTTTAATAACATCCAGGTTAAAGGATATTTTGATACTGAATTTGAAAAGAACTGTTGCCGAAGAGATGGAGGAGCAATTAGCAGTTACTCTTTTTCTGAAAGTGGAAATATTGCCATAGCAGATTTTAACAAAGGATTCTTCTTAGTTGAGCCACAACTGGATAATACTCCCGAATAATATCATTAATAGAATTTATTTAGAATGAAATTCGTATTTCCACTCATCACATTATTTTTGATAGTTGGCTGTAAAGACAATCCAAGCAATACGGAAGAACCGGAAACACCAACTGAGAACACCATTCAAAAATGTGAAAATGGCTTAATCGCCGAAAAATACGAGTGCAAGAACTTTGATCTTCTCACCAACATTTCAAAAGATGATCTTGGCGATGATAGAGTTATCTACGATATGTGGGGCTGGACGGATACCCAAAACAATTCAGACTACGTCCTTCTGGCATTATCCTCTAAAGTGCTTTTCATTGAGGTATCTGATCCTTTAGAACCTAAAATTATTGGAGAACTCCCGGAATCACAACTTGACATAGATTTCACGATCAAGACTAGAAGTGACGCTACAAATCGGGCCGTCAAAACATATTACGATCACCTTTTTGTTGTTAGTGATGGTCAGCCCCATGGAATGCAGGTTTTTGACCTCACAAACCTAAGAGATTACAGTGGCGAGTATTTAACCTTTACTGAGGATGCTTTGTATGAAGGCGCATATAACGCCCGGAATATCGAGATCAGTGAAGAAAGTGGGTTCGCCTATTTGTCAGGAGTTATACAGGGTGAAGATTGCTCAAAAGGTGGATTGCATATCGTAAATATCAACGAGCCAAAATCACCAAGTTACGCAGGTTGTTATGATGCCGACTTTCCTTCTGGAAATTCCAGCATTTCACCAGAATATACTTACAACTCGAATTGTTTTAATTATGACGGTCCTGATCCTGATTACCAAAATAGAGAACTCTGCTTTTTAGGTAAAGGAAATGCATTTGTTATAGTTGATGTGACCGAGAAAACATCCATCACTTTAGTTGACTACATTCAGCAATGGAATAGCTACAGTACTATTAATGACGGCGCTTTCTCTCCATCTCTTCAATATTATTTTCTAAACCCAAGAGGTGGTGCAAATATTTATATTTGGGATATAAGTGATTTAGATAATCCCACCTTCTACACCAATACATCGGATCAGTTGCAAGGCAGAAATCAAGATCTTCAATCAAAAAACACCCAACTTTATCTTTCCAACAGAGAGGGTGGCTTCTATCTTTTAGACTATTCAAACATCAACTTTCGCAATTTTCCGGTTGATGCTTACTTTGGCAAACAATCAAACCGGGTGGAGTCTCAAGACCGAACTGATATTCGTAGCTCTTATATTGACTTTGAGGATTTTATAGCACTTTCTGATTCCAAAAATGGAGTTTTCTTGCTAGAACTAAATTTTTCAGATTAGACGATCCAACCAAATTTAGTTGCTCCTGCTTTTTTTCTATTCAATTTTTGTCCCAAATTGACCAATTGATCGCATTTCTAGCCCAATAATTCATCCAGCCTGTATTATTATATTTGCGTAGCTAAATGTCTACATGTATATTTGTAGCTACTTGTCTACACAAACAAAACCAGAGCACCATGGATTTAAGAAGAGATGTATTCCAGGCCATTGCTGATCCAACACGACGTACTATCCTGCTTCTATTGGCTGAAAAGTCCATGACAGCAGGAGATATTGCATCACACTTCGACTCATCCCGGCCAACTATTTCTAATCATATTAGAATACTTATAGAATGTGGATTGCTCGAAAAAGACCAAAAGGGGCGAAAGATCTACTATCACTTGAATGCAGTAAAACTGAAAGAGGTCGCTGATTTTATTAAACCGTTTGAAAAGCAATGGGATGATCAACGTCGTAACAAATTCGAAGATGCGATCAGGAAGTTTAAATCTCAAAAATAGAGGTTGATCCTAGTTCTTTTTCTTTATTTCTACCTCTTCTCCAAACTTCGCTCCTGTTGGCGGTCGGTAGGGTTGAAAAGGAATCTTCAATAAATTTCCCAAATTGTCATTTTCTTCTGGATCCATGTGGGTATCAATACCATACTTCAGTTGCTTCATATCTTCAACTTCAGCAAAGGTACCAAACAGTCGATCCCAAACCGCAAATATGTTTCCATAGTTGGTATCCGTTAAAGGCTGTGTGTAATGGTGATGCACTTTATGCATCAGCGGAGTGATGAAAACCCAGGATAACGCCCGGTCTACTTTTTTAGGCATGTTGATATTAGCGTGTGTCAAGTGTGCAAATAAAGCCGAAATGCTTTGATACAAGAACACGATCCAGATGGGAACACCTACCAGGATCACCCCAATAATGGTAAACACCATACGGAAAACAGCTTCTCCGGGATGATGGCGTAATCCTGTGGTTACATCCACATTGGTATCGCTGTGGTGCACAAGATGGAATTTCCACATGAACCGCACTTTGTGTTCGATCCAGTGAATGAGGTAGGCGCCAAAGAAATCGAGCAGCATCACCCCTACGATCATTTGTGCCCATACCGGCATTTCAATCCATTGCAAGACGCCGAACTCGTTGGCAGTCACATAGTTTGAGGACCAAACCAAAAGCCCCGCAAATCCAAGTCCGATCACCACAAAAAATCCATTCAGTATTAAATTTAGGGCGGCATGACGAACTTTCTTGTATCCGAATTCAAAGAGCGGAAAAACCCCTTCGATCACCCAAAAAAGAAAAATTCCGCCAACCAGAATTCCTGCCCGGAATGTAGTTGGAACGTTTTCAAAAAATTCGATCAATGATTCCATAGTGTATGCTGACTTTGATTTAAGATACGGGTAAAATGCTAAAAAGTGGTCTCAGGGGCAAAGTTCAACCATAAAAAAAGCCCTCCGAAATAAATCAGAGGGCTTATAAAACTAATTTTCTGTCAGCGTTTAATCGTCGCCGTTCAGAATATCTTCGATAGTTGCAGATGCATCTTCAAGGTGGGTTCGGGTAATACGATCGAAACCGCCTCCTCGCAATGCATTGTTGATATCACGATTTAGGATGTTCAGCTGATTGCGAACATTCGCTTTGATATCAGACTGACTTACATTCAGGGAAGGACCAAACCAGCCACCGCCTACAGATTCAGCTTCCATCAATTCAGCCATTTCTTCAACATAGGCACGCTGTAGGTATCTGCGGTGTACGTTAATGTTTTGGCGCTCGCGAACTTCACTGAAGATGCCATTTCGTACATCATCCATCATTTCGAAAGCCGTGTAGGTATCCTCGTCAGAACGTCGTTCGTATTCAATGAGACGAGCAATACGCTGTGCATCAACCACCTGACCTAATATACCGGCTTGTGCCCGTCGAAAGGTTTCGATGGCAGTAGCCTGATTGATGCGATCCAGGATCTCATCATTGAAGGCCCAGGTAGGTGCACTAAAAGCATGCTGCTGGATGAATTCCATAGCTTCGCGCTGTGTTGCTTCTGGCACGGCTTCATAAACAACACCTTCCTGTTCAAAGGTTTTATGATTCTCGTACACACCACCAATATTGCTGAGCGCATGCCCCATGTATCGGTTCCACTGACCAACAATATTACCGTAGAGTTCTTCAAGTTCTTCAAAGTTCTCACCTTCTTCTTCAACCCAATCAATCAGATTTTCAGTAATCACCTGAAGGTTGGCAAGGCCGAGCTCGCCGGCTTCCATAGCATCGTTGGTAAGGTCTTCGTTCTGTGAACGTGGATCGATCTTAGATCCGGTTTGCGCTCCATAGAAATAAAGAGGGTCATCAGCTCGCTCTCTGGTCCATTCATTCAGTGTTTCTTCGATCTCTTCATCACTCCAGTCTTCAGGGAACCAAGTATAGCCCCATTTTGCATTCCATTTGTCATATGGACCAACGGCAGGGTAGAATTGCGTTACGCCATCACCGGGCTGAGCTACGTAGTTGAAACGGGCATAATCCATGATAGATGGAGCCGTTCCATTTTGGGAAGTAAACTCAGGGTCGCGAAGCTGATCAACGGTGTATGCATAACTTGAACCCCAGTTGTGAGGAAAACCAAGCGTATGTCCAACTTCATGAGCAGATACAAACCGGATCAATTCACCCATAACTTCATCATCAAATTCCACACCGCGTGCATCCGGATTGGCTGCTGCAGTTTGAATAAAGAACCAGTTACGAAGCAGGTTCATCACGTTATGGTACCAACCAATATCGGACTCAAGAATCTGGCCAGTTCGGGGATCGTGTACATGTGGCCCGTATGCATTCTGAATGGGAGATGCGAAATAACGGATCACAGAATAACGAACATCTTCGGGGCTGAATTCAGGATCTTCTTCTTTAGTTGGCGGTTCTTTACCAACAATGGCATTCTTAAAACCGGCCGCTTCAAAAGCTACTTGCCAGTCATCAACACCTTGCAGTAAATATTTTCTCCATTTCTGGGGAGTCGCCGGATCAACATAATATACGATCGGGTTTTCCGGTTCTACTAACTCATCACTTTCGCCGTTCAACCATGCGGTGTATGCTTCTTTGTCTTTAGGAACTAATTTCCACCGGGTGATGTGGCGAACAGATTTAGCTTTTTGAGCATCTTTGGTGTATTCCGTTTTCTGTACGCTGAAAAATCCTACACGTTGGTCATAACTTCGGGCTCTCATTTCTTCATCCGGAAGCACGATCATACTGTGATTTACTTCCATGGAAATGGTTCCTGTAGATGAATTTGAAGGCGGGTTGCTGGCATCGTAGGTAAGTACATTGCGTACTTCAATATTTTCAGGATAACTATTGATATGCTCAATGAACGTACGGTCGCTATCTAATCGGCGAACCTGATAGGCTTGCCTTGTTCTGCTTGGGAGTCCTAATGAAGGAATATCGGAACTAAACAGACTTGTGATCTCAACGACCGACCCGGTAGAGTCTTCGTTCAGGGCTTCAATTGAAAATGATGCAATAATAGGCTCGAAATTTGAATTTCGAACGGCTTCATAAATAGGATCTTCTTCTGAAGCTACATTTTCATATGATACATGACGTAACAGAATGTTGTTGTCTTTCTTCTGCCATCGCACGATCTGTGTATTCATTTTCTCACCGCCATATCCTAAGTTATCAGCAGTTTTTGACTGGCGGGTTACCAATAACATCTCTTTCTCTAAAAGATCGTCAGGAATTTCGTAATAATATTTGTCGTCAACCTTGTGCACATCAAACAGACCTTCATCTGTTTCAGCCTCATCGGTAACAACTTCACTGTATTTTTTCATTTCTCCGTCACCGCTTCCGGGGCCGCCTCTCATACTGCGAGAAGAGCTTTCTGATGAAGAATCAGAAGCGTTTTCTGTGGTTTTACATCCTGTAAATACAAATGTAAAACTAAGAAGTAGTACGGATAGTAGTTTAAAAGTAGATTTTCCGTAGTTCATATATCTTGGTTAATTATGATTAAGTTAGCAGGAGTCTAAAGTGAGATTAGTTTAACAGCTAATCAAGTACTGAAGGCCTAGAGTTGTGTAAAAAGATTAAAACAGAGTGATTCCAGATTATCGTAAATACTCTGTAAACCAGCCCTCAGTCCAATCAAGTACTTCTGCCAAAGGCTTGGGGAATTCCAGGCCTTCAAATGGATGAGCGGCACCATAGGTATGTGTGCCATTGGCTACCAGTCGTAATTCTTTATCACGAGCTTCGCAGGCAATATGTAGTTTTTCGGAATTGGTATAGTCTACTGTTTCATCATCCCGGCCATGTATGAAAAGCGTAGGAATCCGGAGTTCTTTAACTCGCTCCATGGCAATAACACGTTCTGCGTTTTTGACAGAATCCTCGTACACAACCTTCCCGACTTTCATCTTTTGTCCGGTACGTGAATTTTCGATCTCGGTGAAACCCTGATCTTCCCAGTCTTTTTTCATCTGTTCAGACCATCGTTCCCGATAATCTGCAACAGCCGACCAGGTTACCAAACATTGGATAGGAGTATATTCTACAGCAGCTGCTATTGCCGTTTGCCCTCCCCTGGAGTGGCCCATCAACCCTATAACATCTGTATTCAGGTTAGAATGATTATCTGATAATTCTCCTGTTTGAAGGGCATCAATGATGCTGCCAATATCATCCAGGTCTTGTGAGAGGGTTTCTCGTTCAAACAATTCTAACTCGGTGAATTCAGTCTTTTTATCACCAATGCCATTTAACGAAAAGTTCATGGCTACTACGCCAAATCCGGCGTATGCAAGCTCTTCACAAACATCCGGAAACGGCCCCCAATCTTTGAAGCCTTTAAATCCATGTAAGAAAATGATCACCGGAAAACTAAGTCCGTTTCTTGAAATCGGTGAATACAGATCGTAGCGAATGGGTAATCCTTCATTTGAATCTACTGCTCCGGATGAAATCGAAATGCTGCTAACGTCCATGTAAGTCCTTATTAATTATCTTTATTGAAATCGAGTGTATCAAGTTTAACCAATTTTCGGAGGTTATTAATTTCATTTTGTCGTAAAAACCTCCATCGGCCCATCGGAACATCTTTTAGCGTGAGTCCGGCATATTCCACCCGTTTCAATTTTGTAACCACTGTTCCGTGGAATTGAACCATACGCCTGATAAGGTGATTCCGGCCTTCAAAAACAGACATTTCAAAAGAATGCGGATCATCTACAAATTGGGTGATATTATAGCCTTTTGCTTCCCCATCTTCGAGTTCAATACCATCCAGAAATTGCTCAAGCTGAGATTCATTCAGGGGCGTATCAGTTGTAACCAAATAGGTTTTGCGGACTGTATAACTTGGATGCATTAGCCTGTGAGCCAGATCTCCGTCGTTGGTCAGCAGCAACAGCCCCGTGGTATTCCGATCCAGCCGACCTATGGGATACACGCGGTATCCTGTAGCATCTTCGATCTGATCCATAACCGTAGTGCGATCTTTTTCGTCGTTCGTAGTGGTGATCACATCTTTTGATTTATGCAGCAGCAAATATACAAAGGGCTCCAGGCTTAAATTCTGCCCATCAACTACTATCGAATCTTTCCGGCGAACTTTGGTACCAAGTTCGGTTATAACCTGTCCATTTACCTGAACTTTACCTGCTGAAATATACTCGTCTGCTTCGCGCCGGGAGCAAAATCCTGCATGGGCAATAAACTTATTAATCCGGATCTCTTCATCCTGCGAATAATTCTGATCTACTTTAGCTGCCTTTTTATTGTCAGCCTTTTTACTGTGTTTCTTATTTCCGCCTTTGGGCTTACTCATTCTTCCTCGTTCGTTATTTCGTCGTCTTGCTGTTCTTCTTCTGTTTTGTTTGAAGGAATTTCTTCCTCCTCTTGTTCCTTAACTTCTTCTCGCTGAGCTTTTTTTGTCTCAAACTCTTCAAAAATTTCTTCTGCCAGATCTTCTTTCGATTTCTCCTCCTCAGCATCCTCCATCTCGTCCATCATCAACTGTCGCTCCATCAATAACTGCCGGTGCTCGGCCATGTCGTCATCTTTCAGGATCTCATCGATCTCACGTGGTTTTGGCAGTTCGTCCACAGAGTTGATCCCAAAATGGCGCAGAAAGTGTTTCGTTGTTTTATAGAGTAACGGTTTACCAGGACTATCTGCCCTGCCGCCCACTTCTATAAGGGCTTTCTCCATAAGCTGCCGGAGGATGTAACCGGAGTCTACCCCACGAATTTGATCTACTTCCGGTTTGGTGATAGGTTGCCGGTAAGCCACAATAGCCAGCGACTCGATCGCCGATTGTGACAATTTTCGATATGCATTTTCATGCTGAAAAACACTCAACCAGTAGTGATATTTGGATTGGGTTACAAAGGTAAATCCACCGCCTAACTGCTGAATGCGGAAGCTCAGTCCATTTTCATCGTAACGCTGATTCAGCTTATCCACAAAATCCTGTACGGTTTCTTCTGTGATCTCGATCTGTTCTTCATTCTCAACTATGATCTCGCGGACTTTGGATGCGGGAATCGGTTCATCACTTGCAAAAATAAGGGCTTCTATCACCGAAGAAAGCCTCGTTCCATCAATAAATTCGTAATCGTTCTTCATGCTCTACAATAAATTATGCTTACAGCTTACAAACTTACGCAAACCCTCATTCAACCAACAACCTATTTGTTAAAACCACAGAGGGTACTATGTTAATTTACAACTCTTTTGATTCCCCTTTTAAGTAGCAACTCATTAAAGTTTATCAAGAAGCCGAACTGCAAGGTATCGATTTTTAGAGATCTGTAAATTTGAGCTCAATGGATTCTATAATTTTACCGCCATTCTGTTAGTATGCTCCGTGGCTTTAATCTGTTTCTTCTACAATAAAGAAACCATCATCACCCTGATCTTGATAGAGAGGCATTAACACAAATCCATCCCGCTGAGCTAAGATCTTTCCATGTCTGTCTGTAGCCAGCCACTGTCCTTTTTTAATCTTGTCAAAGTTCTTGAAACCGGGTCGCATCTCAAATTCATCATCCGGTTCAATGATATGTTTATACAGAAATTCTACTTTGTGAGGAAGGTCTTCGGTTTGGGAGTTCAGGTAATCGTAATAACGCGCAAAATCTTCAATTTTAGTTGCCGATATAGTTCCTGATGCGGCAAGTAAGCACATTAATCCGGCCGTCGCGTTTTTACTTGCTGCATCAGTGAAATGTTGTCCCGTCTCGAAGGCAAAGCCGATATTTCCGGTATTCTGAAAATATTTTAGGGCTGTTCCGTGCAGCGCTTTCTCGATCCCAAAAATAAGTGGAACCCGCAATTGTGCAAGCAGCTCAATATTCCGTTCATCGCGTGTACTAATCACAAACAATCCATCCTCAGCCGAAAAGGTGTGCATATCCACAAAAATAACGGGTTGATGCTCATCCGAGTTCTCTAAAATAGGATCGATGATCTCCAATACTTTCTTAGTTTCACGACGCTCAGCAGTCAGAATTTCGTTGATAGGCGTTCTTCGAATTTTATCCAGAATGGAGGTAAACCAGATCCTGTTCATGTCCTCATCTATAAACCGTTGGCCTTCCCTCATAGCCTGTATATTGCCAATAATACCCAAAAAACGTCCGTGAAGATGTCCTTTCTTCTTCTGTAGCTTTTCAAAGATATGTTGAATTGCTTCAATACCCGAAGGCTCATTCCCGTGGATACCCGCCAGGGCAATTACGGTAGGTCCGGGATGCTCTCCCCTCAAATCTCCAATAATTCGATCTTCATATTCAATTCGTTTCGTCTTTTTCTTAAGCTCTTCCAAAATCAATATTTCTTTTTTTGATTAGTGATATGATGATTTGGTGAAATCTCTAAGTTCATTCCACGGCATAAAACTATATCACTTAATCATTCCTCATTTTCATCCGACAACACTTGTAGCAAACGGCGGGTGATATTCATGAAATTATCTTCGGTGATCACTCCAACCAAACGACTATTTTTCACCACCGGAAGGCAACCGATCTTCTGCTGTTGCATAATTTCCATAGCCTCCATGATGGAAGCCTCGGGATGAATGGTTACCGGGTTTTGCTCCATAATGTCATCCACCAACTGTGAGACTGAAGCCTCTTCATCATCATTCACCACTTTGGTATATTCGCGCAGCACTTTCCGCATAGTGATCAAACCCACCAAATGTTTTTGATCATCTTCTACCGGAACATATCGGATGTTGCGCCAGTCCAGCAGGTTGGCTACAAATTCCAGGATATCATCTTTTCGAACGGTGAACAGATCTGTGGTCATGAACTCTTCCACCATCAGCTTAGAGGGCTTCCAGTGTTCCATATCATGGATCTTTGCCAGCCCCCACTTGTGTGCAGGTTCACCTTTATTCTGATTTTTTATCATTGCATTAGTAATGGCAGAAAGCGCCTGCTCCCGGTTCCCTTCTTTGATCAAATTTCCGTACGACTTTACCATCCAGTACGCACCGGTTTGAGCCGAATCCACACGATCTTCGATCACTCCCAAATAGGTGTCAATATCTGAACTGTTGATATCCGCTTTTTGAAGGCCATTTTTGGCAATAGGAAGCAATTCATCTTTGATCAATTCCACGGCACTTACTTTCCGGTCGCCTGCCCAGTTGAATTTGGTATCCAATCCTAATTTTGAAGCCGCAAAAAAGTTCATTCGTGCATTGTCAAATTCCATCTCCTGAGTAATGTCGGCATATTCATCTTCAAAGCCATTTAATAAACCAAGCCAGAATGCGGCATTGGCTACTTCATCAACCACGGTAGGTCCGGATGGAAACACCCGGTTCTCAATACGTAGATGTGGCTTCCCGTTTGAGACACCATAACAAGGCCGGTTCCAGCGATAAACTGAAGAATTGTGGACATTCAGTGCCATCAATTGAGGAGCTTTTCCTTCTTTCATAAGCTGCTCCACCTCTTCCTCGATCTCAGCACTCAGCATCACCCTATAGCGTGAAATATCTTCTTTGTAGATATCAAGGATGCTGTTTTCCAGCCATTGATTTCCGAATGTTACACGCGGACTTGAATCCCGCAGGTGCTCACCCACTTGTCGCGTATCAACTGATTGATGAAACAAGGCCACACGGGTTTCAGCCCAAAGGCGTTTACCGAATAGAATAGGAGAATTTACAGCACAGGCCAACACAGGAGCAGTAACTGCCTGCGCAACGTTATACCGGTTCACAAATTCTGACGGTTTCACCTGCAGATGCACCTGAAAGCCGGTATTACAAGCCTCCAGCAACGGGGAATCAAATTTCATCAGTAACTCATCCATCCCCTGAATGCGTAGCTCAAATTCTTTGCCCCGCAGTTTATTAATGGCTTTGCAAAGTGCTTCATAACGCTGCAAAGGCGTAAGATTTTTGATATCCAGGTCCATCTTCCGGATAGTTGGTAAAATACCTGTTAATAAAATATCTCCGCCCAGATCCCGAACTGTATTACGCACATGCTGCATTTCGCTGTGCAAGTTGTGCTCCAGGTGCGAGAGCGCATCTCCGGAGAATTCCAGCGGATCCATATTGATTTCCAGGTTGAACCGGGCAAATTCCGTAGTGTAATTTCCATCCCCTAGTTTCTCCAGTACTTCCATGGATCGGGGAAACGCCTTCCCGTGTGGATCAACCATACACAGTTCCTGCTCGGCCCCGATACGCATGATATCTGTTTCGAACCAATCGTCTTCCAGCATGGTTTTAAGTGCCCGCATATCGCGGAACACTTGTTTCATAAATCTTTGAACCTGCTCGTTGTCGTCTGCAAGCTTAACTCGCTCTTCTCCCATAATGTATCAATTTAAGTATGGAGTGAAACCGTCCCTAAATACTTACTTTGAAAGGGTATTTGCAAATTTTTTAGTTCCCTGATACCGTAAGTTTTAAACAGATAAGCTATTTGTGACTTTTTTTTGCTCTTCCCTTTTAAGTTCGATGTCCTGAGATAAGATGAATTCTTCCTTTTTCTTGATAAGTTGCCACCAATCATGAACGGAAATTAATTCGCCTGAGTGCTTTTCAAGGCGGTAGCAAAGTTCAATACTTGGCTCTTCCCGGTCATTAATTATGCGGCTTAACTTGGTGTAGTGAATCGCAAGTTCTTTCGAAATCTGCTTTCTTGGTCTCTCAACAACCGAAATATACTCTTCTAAAAAAGTGCCAAATGTTTTATGAAAAGAGAATGACTCGTTCTTCACATATTCTTCCATCAAAAATTTCAGCTCAATCAGCTTGGACATCATTTTTTCCTTTTTAGACATCTCATCCAAACGCTGTTCTCTATATTTTTTTATTTCGTACTGCATTTCCTCTTCCTGAATCGAATCAGTTTCTGGAATCATATACGACTCAGCTATTTCTTCGTCTGATAGCTCTTCCTTTAACTTGTTATAGACTTTATCAATTCTCATTGTTTATCAAATTTTCTGATTAACTGTAAAGCATCTATTCCATCAATAACCATTACTTTTCCAAGCTCTTTGAACCCATATTTGGTTTTATAGTGTTTTACCAAAGCAGTTTTGGGCCTCAAAGACACAAATCCATTGTAGCCTTTCTTAAATGACTCCTTTACTACAAATGAGATTAACCTTCCTGCAATCCCTTCAATTCTTTTATTACGTCCGGTATTGGGCTTCGAAACTTCTAATAAGTTTATGTGAATCCTCAATTCTTTTGCGAAATCAGTCACTGAAATCAAACCAAGTATATTACCTGAAGACCGTTCCAATATTTTAAAAACACTGTTACTTTTTTCTTGTGACCAATCGAATAAAAATTCCTTCGAAAATTTTATCTGGTCAATATCTTTATTCGAAGCCAAACTAATTTCGGCCTCTATCCAATCACCCGTTTTCAGATCGAATAGCTTCATTACCCCAATATAAGTTTATGATTTTCGTAAAACAATAAATTTGTAATGCGAGTTAATTTATCGCATCCACATTCACATTCACCCGAACACCCGAGAATTTCCCTTTAATATCCGCCTCGTACACTTCCAGTATTTTATCAAGAAGGGCTTCGATGTAGCTACCTCCCTTTTGTGTGTCGATCTTCATGGTGACCTCCCAAATGTATTTCTTGTTCATCCAGGGAATGGCTGCGGGAGATGGCCCTAAAACTGGAACATCAGGAACTACACGCTCGGCAGATTCTTTGAGCACATGGGCGGCCATATTCACTTCGTGTCCTTTTGCCGACTTCAATTCAAACCGGATCAATCTTGAATATGGTGGATAGTACAATGGCTTCCGAAATTCCATTTCCTGCCGGGCAAACCCCCGGTGGTCATGATTCTTAGCAAAAATAAGGGCAGGATTATCAGGCTGACGTGTTTGCAAAAATACCGTTCCCGGTTTCTCTCCCCGGCCTGATCTCCCTGAAACCTGACTCAACAATTGATACATGCGCTCTGTGGCTTGAAAAGAGGGAAAGGCCAGTTCCGTATCGGCATTCACCACGCCAACCACAGTTACATTCGGGAAGTCAAGTCCTTTGGCTACCAGCTGTGTTCCGATGAGAATGTCGGCGTTTCCTTCTCCAAACTCTTTCAAGATTCGTTCATGTGATCCTTTCCGAGATGTTGAATCGCGGTCAAACCGAATTACTTTTGTTTCCGGAAACAGATCTTCCAGCTGCTCCTCTATATTTTGTGTTCCAGAGCCTTGTACTTTCAAATGGGGTGAACCGCAATTTTCACACTGTGTATCTTTGCGACGGGAGTAGCCAGTGTAATGATCCATCAGCAGGTTTTTGCGCTTGTGAAAAGTAAGGCTGACCGAGCTCTCCGGACTTTCAGGAATGTGCCCACAATCTTCGCACTGCAAATAACTGGCATATCCGCGCCGGTTGTACAACAGGATTACCTGTTCATCATTCTCCAATGCTTTTTCCATGGCCTGAAATAACGGGACCGCAAATTCGCCGCGCATGGGTTTCCCCTTGTATTGCTTCAGGTCCACGATCTTCACTTCCGGTAGCACGGCATTGGCATGACGTTCTTTCAATTCAAGCAGCTCACACTTTTCCTTTGCAGCCATGTTCAAAGCCTGCATACTGGGCGTGGCCGAACCCATGATCACCACCGCATCATTCATCTTTGCCCGAACAAGCGCTGTTTCGCGAGCATGATATCTCGGTGCCGGGTCCATTTGTTTGTAGGAGCTGTCGTGTTCTTCATCCAGAATGATGATGCCCAGGTTTTGCACCGGGGCAAAAATAGCCGAGCGCGGACCAATGGCAATTTTCTTTTTCCCGGAATTCAGTTCTCGCCACGCCTGAAGTCGCTCACTGTTGGTCATACGACTGTGCAGCATGGCAATATCATTTCCAAAGATCCTGTAAAACCGGGATACCGTTTGCGGTGTAAGTGCAATTTCAGGAACCAGCACAATACCGCCCTTTCCCTGATCAATAACTTGTTTTAAAGCATGAATATAAACTTCCGTCTTTCCACTTCCCGTGATCCCAAACAACAAATAATTGGCAAATTCTTTTTTTGAAAGAGACTGTTGAATCTCCTCAAACGCAGCCTGCTGATCCTCATTTAATGTCTTTATAGAGCTTGGATCGAATTCCAGATGCTCGATCTCGTTTTTCTTCTCCACCTCCCGGTAGGTGATCCAGCCTTCCTCCTGTAGTTTTTTGAGCGTGTAGGACGTAAAAACGGGATCATCCGAAATCTCAGATTGTCGGATAGGTAATTCTTCGGCAATTTCTGCTAATGCTGAGGTCCATTTCAGTTCTTCATTTACATCCTCACTTTCCAGGAACTCAGTAACTTTTTGCCCATTCTTTCCCTCTGCCCATATCCATTCACGCTCGGTAGAAACGGAAACTTTCATATCGGGTTCTTCCCATATCTCGATCTTCTTATCCTTGAGCAGTTTGGAAAAAACTTTGTTGAGCCCTGTTCCTTTATAGCGTTTCTTAGCTTCTTTCAGCGTGGTCTTTTGCTCCCGAAGATCTGCTATGATCTCTTTTTCTTCTCTACTTAGCCCTTCTTCTTTTAGGTTTTCTGTGATATTCAGATTCTTTCGTGAGACAAAATTCAATCCTGCCGGAAGCGCCGCCTGAATCGTTTCTCCCCAACTCGCATAATAAAATTTTGAGATCCACTGGGACAGATCCAGCAGTTCTTTGGAAAGCAATGGCTCTGTATCTAAAACTTTACGGACAGGCTTGGTCTTGAAGGAAGGAGTTTTTTGATGTACCGAGACGATCACCCCTATCGCATAATAATTCCGGAATGGGATCCACACGCGCTGACCAGCTTGTACGCTCGTTTCAAGTGCATCAGGAACGTGATAGGTAAACTGTCTGCGAACAGCGGCAGGCAATGCTACATCTACAAAAGTGGGCAAAATATGCGGGTGATATTGGATTTATTTTGAAGGGAAAGCTTATCCAATTTCAAAGCTTGAGTCAACCCGTTTTATAACACGATCAATAAATAGAGCAGGATAATTAGAACCGGCAGGCTAAAAACCAAACCACCTCTCCAATGTGCTTCTCGCTTTTTCATAACTACCTCCTATCTTTCCGTTTAGGAATGTTTAACAACTAAAATTTTACAAATAAAATTCTCCAAAAACACCGCATGTTCATGTCAAATGAACAGCCAACATTCAACCCTGAACACTGAATTTTTATTTGATCATATTCTTACTGAAATTTAGTTCTTTCAGCTCTTCTTTCAGCGTTTTCTTCGTATGATGGTCTTCCTGAGTATAAATGTATTTTCTGATACCACTTATTTGATTTGGCGATACTGAAATCACACCGTACCCAGCTTGCCAACCAAAATGCTCGTCAAGAATTGCGTTCCTATTGAGCCAAAAAGAAGCTTCCCCTTTCAAAACACCAACCACATCTGCTACGCTCTGCGTAGTTTTGAGTCTAATCAAACAATGTACATGATCCTCAACACCATTAATTATATCAAGATATATGTCATTTCGCTGAGCATAATTTTTCATATGCTTAAAGAGCCTGTACCTAAAAGATTTCAATAAAATCCTTCGACTGTTTTTAGTTCTCCAAATACAATGGACCCAATTATTTGAAAATGATTGTGGCATTCTTTTCCGAATTTTTCAGGCCTGAAGGCCTTGGCTTGTTTATGTTCTTTGCAGTCAAAACCTTATTTACCCGTTACACTTTTCATCTTCAATAGAAACATATTTTTATTTAACTCATTAATTAACAAGCCAAGGTCTTTAGACCTGTTTTTAAGGCTCGATATTTCAATTTTAAATGTTCCGTCTTCGATGTTGGATGTTCCTAACCCAACCACCCTTCCCGGTCCAGGCTTCGATACTGGATCGCCTCTGCAACGTGATTGGATTTAATGTTTTCAGAACAGTCAAGATCGGCGATGGTGCGTGAAACTTTTAAAATGCGGTCGTAGGCCCTGGCGGAAAGCCCCAGCGAGGTGATCGCTTTCTTGAGGATCTCCGAACCGGCATCATCCAGTTTGCACATTTTGCGGACCATGCGTGTGCTCATTTGTGCATTGCTGTACACGCCTTTCACGCCCATAAATCGTTTGGATTGCACTTCACGCGCTTCAACAACACGCTCCCGAATATCTTTGGATGATTCCCCTTTCGCCTTTCCCGAAAGCTCCTCATAACTCACTTTATGAACTTCAATATGCAGATCGATCCGATCCAGCAACGGGCCGCTTATCTTACTCAGATACCGTTGCATTTGCACCGACGTAGTTCCGTTCATTTCATGCGGATCGTACCAATCGCCGGATGGAGAAGGATTCATAGAGGCCACCAACATCACCCGACTGGGATACGTCACACTCATCCGCGCCCTCGAGATTGAAACCGAGCCATCCTCCAGCGGCTGACGCATTACCTCGAGCGCACTTCTTTTGAACTCCGGCAGTTCATCCAAAAACAAAACGCCATTATGCGCCATCGAGATCTCACCGGGCATGGGAATACTTCCGCCTCCAACCAGCGCTACATCAGAAACCGTGTGGTGCGGTGACCGAAACTGCCTTTTGGTGATGAGTGCCTTTCCGGATTCCAATATTCCCGAGACAGAATGAATTTTCGTGGTTTCAAGTGCTTCTTCTAAAGTAAGTGGAGGAAGAATAGTAGGAATTCGACGAGCCATCATGGTTTTACCGGAACCTGGCGGACCTACCATGATCACATTGTGTCCACCGGAAGCGGCTATTTCTAACGCCCGCTTCACATTTTCTTGTCCGCGTACGTCACTGAAATCCAGTGGATTATGTTTTCCGTTTTGGTGAAAATACTCTTGTACGTTACTTCGCAGCGGATCCATACTTCCCCGGTTTTCGAGCCAGTCTTTTACCTGATTCAAATGCTCGAACGGAAATACATTCAGTTCTTCTACAACCGCCGCCTCTCCTCCATTTTCTTTGGGGACGATCAAATTCTTGAATCCTTTTTTAGCGGCCTCAACGGCAACCGGTAATACACCTTTAACGGGACGAATTTTTCCATCCAGCGCCAGTTCGCCTAACATCACTGTGGTGTCCAGTTTATCGGTGTGAAGCTGTCCGGACATGTTCAGAATTCCAACCGCAATAGGAAGATCGAATCCATTCCCTTCTTTGGGGAGATCGGCCGGAGCCAGATTCGCCGTAATTCTACCAATAGGATAATATGAACCTGTATTCCGGATAGCTGCCTCAACCCGGTCGCGGGCTTCTTTGACGGCACGGTCTGGTAATCCTACCATAAAAAACTTGGGCATGCCATTGGTGTGATGGGTTTCTACGTCGATAATTTTAGCATCTACCCCGACAGTGGATGCACAATAAACTCTTGAAAGCATAATTTGTACCTGAATCTTTTCTGTTATCTTTACGTAGTTAGAGCGGTGAGAAAGCAATTCCTTACAAAAAAATTTCATAAATCTTACATATCATGAAAAAAGAAGAAGCTAAAGCCAAGGCAAAAACCATGTATCAAGAGATCCAGGGTGGTGTGAATGAAGTGATCAGTCAGATCCGGAAAATGATCAAAGAGGGAAGCGCCCGAAAGCTGATCATCAAGAATAAAGAGGGCGAGATAAAGTTTCAGACCAACCTAACGGTAGGCGTTGGCGGCGTCACATTAGCAGCTGCTATGGCGCCGGTAATTTCAGCAATTGGAATGTTTGCTATGTTCATCAACGACTATCAGATCATCGTAGAGAAAGAAGTGATAGATGGGGACGATGAATATTCTGTAGATGCTGAATTTATCGACATTAAAGATGAGGAGGAGGAAGATCCTAAAACCAACGCTAAAAAAGAATCTGCCTCTGAAGAAGAGGAAAAAGAAGAAAAAACAGTAGGTAAGAAAAAGTGATATGGTGAAGGGTGATATAGTGATTTCGGCATGAAATAAAACCTGCCGGTATTAAGCTACAATCTTTAAAGTTGTCTCAGAATTTGAAGAGCAATGACACTATATCACCAAATCACAATATCACTTTACTTCCAATGGGATTCGGCAATAGCTTCTTCGCTTTCCAGCTCGCCTAAATATTTCTCAGCATCAAGGGCCGCTTTACATCCGGTGCCCGCTGCCGTTACTGCTTGTCGATATACAGCATCCATAGCATCTCCACATGCAAAAATTCCCGGCAGATCCGTAGCCGTTGACTGTCCTTTGGTTTGAATGTAACCGACATCATCCATCTCAACCACACCTTTGAATAAGTCTGTATTTGGCTTGTGACCAATAGCGATAAATACGCCCGTCACATCATCCAGTGTAGTGACTTCATCCGTATTTCTATTTCTGACTTTCACACCGTCAACCACCTTGTCTCCGAGCACTTCGATCAGTTCGCTATCCCACATGAATTCGATCTTGTCATTATTAAAAGCGCGTTGCTGCATGGCTTTGGAGGCACGGAGTTCATCTCTTCGGTGAATGACCGTAACCTTGCTGGCAAATTTGGTCAGAAAAGTTGCTTCTTCCATCGCGGTATCGCCGCCACCAACAATTATAACGTGCTGATCACGGAAGAAAGCACCATCACAAGTAGCACAAGCTGACACACCTTTACCGCGTAATTTCTGCTCACTTTCCAGATGCAGCCATTTTGCGGATGCACCGGTTGAAGCGATGATGGAGTGGGCGTATACTTCAGTTTTTTCATCAACGGTAACCTTATATGGGCGTTCACTAAAGTCGATGTCAGTCACATATCCGTAGCGGCAGTCGGCACCAAAACGAGTAGCTTGTTCGCGGAAATCCTGCATCATTTTAGGTCCCATTACCCCTTCCGGATATCCGGGAAAGTTTTCTACATCGGTAGTGGTCATGAGCTGTCCACCGGGCTCAGGCCCTTCAAATACAATAGGGCTCAGATCAGCCCGGGCAGCATAGAGAGCTGCGGTTAGTCCGGCCGGGCCGCTGCCTACAATTACAACTTTGAATGTTTTTCCTGCAATGTCTTCCATGATCATTTCCTCTTTTTAGATTCTGATGCAATAATAAGGCTTTATCTTACAAAAATATGGCTCTTATTTTCTATGAAATTGATAGAGCACGCTTATTTCAAGTTCATTAAATATTCATTTTTGGTGATTCCAATCTAGCCCAAGAACCACGACTCTCCTCTCTCTGATTTGCAGCGGAGCTGAAATCGGTCTCTCTCCAAAGAGAGACAGGTTCTTGCCGATGCATAATATTCATGTCCTAATAAGAAATGTAGCCAATCAGAAAGTAACTGTGCCCCTTTGGAGGGACTGGAAGATTGAGCTTGCTCATTACTTCCGGGGAAGACAGTGCCTGAATCAACTCCGATCAAAGATCAAACCCAAAAAAACTCTTCCCAATAAAAAAACTCTTAAAAAAGCGCTCCCAAGTATATTTGTGATTTAGATTCAATTCACTATGTTAAATGCTGTTAAGATAAAATGGAGGATACAAGTGATTGTTGGAGTTTTAAAAGAAACAGCGGAACATGAACGCCGGGTTGCTCTTACACCGGAAGTGACAGCACAGCTCATTGAAAAAGATCTGGAGGTCTGGGTTGAACCGGATGCGGGATTGAATTCTAATTTCCCGAATGATCAGTATAAGGACGCTGGAGCCACTGTAGCGGGAAATCGGGATGAAGTTTTATCCAATTCCGATATCCTGTTAACCATTCAAACTCCGGCTGAGGATGAACTAAAGAAATTGAAAAAAGGAGCCGTCTTGATCTGTTTCCTCTGGGCGCTTCAACATCCCGAGCTGGTAGAATTACTCAAAGAACAAGGAGTTTCAGCTTTGGGGATGGATGCCGTTCCGCGCATTTCCCGCGCACAAAATATGGATGCTCTCTCCTCCATGAGTTCCATCGCCGGATACAAATCAGCCCTCATTGCGGCAAATGAATTGGACAAATACCTCCCGATGATGATGACTGCTGCAGGAACCATTCCGCCTGCTAAAACGCTGGTTTTGGGCGCCGGTGTTGCCGGACTTCAAGCCATTGCAACCTTGCGAAGACTGGGAGCCGTAGTGGAAGCTTTCGATATCCGCCCCGAAGTAAAAGAACAAGTGGAAAGTCTTGGAGCCAAATTCGTAGAAGTTGAACTCGGCGATGAAGACACCCAAACCGAAGGCGGCTATGCCAAAGAACTGGATGAGAAAAAACAAGACCTCCAGCGACAGGCCATTCATAAGCATTGCAAAAAATCAGATATTGTAATTACGACAGCACTCATTCCGGGACGCCCTGCTCCCATCTTAATTAAAGAAGAGATGGTAAAGGATATGTCACCCGGATCGGTGATCGTGGATATTGCCTCAGAAAATGGAGGGAACTGCGAACTGACAGAGCACGGCAAAACTGTAGAGAAATTTGGAGTCAAAATTGTAGGACCGAACAACCTGCCCAGTCAGCTTTCACTCCACGCCAGTAAACTGTATTCCAAGAATATGTACGCATTGCTGAATTTATTGCTGGAAGACGGCACACCTAATTTCAACTTTGAAGACGAAATTCTTCTAAAAACCACCATCACGCATCAGGGCGAGGTCATTAGCCCAATGCTTAAAGGTAGTTAATGGGAAATGGTTATTGATTGATCGTTTTTTTGATTCACTCAACGATTGCACAAATATCCATTCACTAATAACAAATAACGAACTATAAGTTATGGAAACACTCATTTTCTCCATCTTCATCTTTGTTCTGGCCTGTTTTATTGGCTTTGAGCTCATTTCCAAAGTCCCTCCCACGCTGCATACGCCGCTGATGAGTGGCGCTAATGCCATTTCCGGGATCACTATTGTGGGGGCACTTATTGTAGCCGGACATTCAGGCGTGGGCGTGGATACTCAAACCAGTCAGATCATCGGCTTTGTGGCTATTGTGTTTGCCACCATTAACGTGGTGGGTGGTTTTATGGTCACCGACCGCATGCTGGAGATGTTCAAGAAAAAGGAGGATGAGAAATGAGTCAGTTTTTACCGGAAGCATTTTTACCTTATTTACCCGACACCATTCAGATCATCTACCTGATCGCGACTTTCTTTTTTATTCGCGGGTTAAAATTATTGAACTCCCCTGCCACTGCCCGAAAGGGAAATCAGTTTGCAGCATTGGGGATGTTCATCGGAATTGTGGTCACACTCTTTGACCAACAAATTATTTCCTTTGAATGGATCATCGCCGGAGTTTTGATCGGTGGATTGATCGGCGTAGTTCTTGCCAAAAAAGTAGCCATGACCGCCATGCCGGAACTGGTTGCCGTTTTCAACGGATTTGGTGGTGGAGCTTCAGCATTGGTTGCCTGGGGCGAATTCTCCCGATTGGTCGATCCCACAACTATGACCCCGGACAGTCTGGTTACCACCGGATTGGGTATTTTCATCGGCTCGCTCACCTTCACCGGAAGCTTCATCGCCTTTGGAAAACTAAAAGGATTCATTTCCGGAAATGCGATCACTTTTCCCGGACTGAATGTCATCAATATCGGTTCAATGGTCGCCGTTTTGGTGCTGATCGGCGTGTTTACATTCGATCCTACTAACCAAACCATATTCTGGATCATCCTGGGGCTTTCGTTACTGATTGGAATTACTTCTGTCATCCCGATCGGCGGAGCGGATATGCCGGTGGTTATTTCATTACTAAACTCCTACTCAGGAATTGCAGCTTCCATGGCCGGATTTGTGATCGGTAACAACCTCCTCATTATTGCAGGTGCACTCGTTGGCGCGGCCGGACTCATCCTCACACAGATCATGTGTAAAGCCATGAACCGTTCGCTCTCCAACGTGATATTCGGAGCATTCGGTGGAGATTCAGGTGGAGGATCAGGAGTCGACACGGGCGACAAAACCGTTCGCGAAACCACTCCAGACGATCTCGCTATTCAAGTGGGTTATGCGTCCAAAGTGGTGATCGTTCCGGGTTATGGATTGGCCGTGGCGCAGGCACAGCACGTGCTCAAAGAAGTAGCCGAAAAACTGGAGAACCGGGGCGTTCAGGTCAAATATGGTATACATCCGGTAGCGGGACGAATGCCCGGACATATGAATGTGCTCCTTGCCGAAGCCGACGTTCCCTACGACCAGCTTTTGGATATGGATGAGATCAACCCGGAATTCAAAAATACGGATGTAGTTTTAATTATCGGGGCTAATGACGTGGTGAATCCTGTGGCTAAAACCGAGCCCGGAAGTCCCATTTATGGCATGCCTGTTATGAATGTAGATGATGCTAAACGCACTATTGTGTTCAAGCGCAGTTTAAGCCCCGGTTATGCCGGTATCGACAACCCACTGTTCTATGCCGAGAAAAACCAGATGTTCTTCGGTGATGCCAAGAAGAGTCTGCAGGCATTGAATGAAGCGCTAAATGACGTTTAAGATTTATTATTGATGATTTTTGATGGATGATTGGGGAAACCTGGTCATCCATTTTCTTTTGGAGTCTATTTTTTAATTTCCTAAAAATCGGCTCAGCGAGCCGATGTACGTACCGCGACTCGCTGAGCCGCGCTGTAATAAATACCCTGATTTTTTTCTACATCTGAGTGTTCAATCCGTTTATCTTCCTTCAAAACAAAAACACCAATAAGAATTTATCCATGACAAAAGCCTTCCTTCCTACACTCGCAATAGTTGTTTTATTGATATCCGGTTGTTTTCCTGACAACAACTGCGACCTAGACCCAAACCTGAACGTTAGTGAAAGTCAACTTCAGGCAGATATTGAAGCTATTGAAACGTATCTGGAAGAAAATAACATCGATGCGCAGGTTCATTCTTCCGGATTGCGATATGTGATCAACGAGCCCGGTGATGGCGACAAACCCACACTTTGCGATCAGGTGACGGTGCGTTATGAAGGTCGTCTGATGAGTGATGGCAGCGTATTTGACGGCACCGACCAAGCCCGGGCTTTTGGGTTGAACCGATTGATCACCGGCTGGCAGATTGGAATCCCACTGATCGAAAAAGGCGGAAGCATCACCTTATATATTCCTTCTGTTTATGGATATGGAAGCCGAGGCTCTGGTGATACCATCCCACCAAATTCAAACCTCATCTTTGATATCGAATTAGCCGGGGTTTTCTAAGGCCAAATCTATTCCAATAAAGAAAACCTATCACCCCTTAAATATATATTGATTTGGTTCAGGAAGGAGGAATTCCTTTCTTACAAATCTATAAAAAAGACTTTAACGGAAAATTATGGCTATGGAAAACTCTAATAACACTGAAGGTAAATGTCCTTTTCCTCACGGAAATGTTGACAAAAGAGAGGTTGCCGGGGGCGGAACTAAAAACCGCGATTGGTGGCCAAACAAATTGAACCTCGAAATTTTACGTCAGCACTCAAATCTGTCTGACCCAATGGGTGATGATTTTGATTATGCTGAAGAATTTAAATCACTGGATCTGAACGCGGTCAAAAAAGATCTGAACGATCTGATGACTGATTCAAAAGACTGGTGGCCTGCTGACTGGGGACATTACGGACCGCTTTTCATCCGAATGTCTTGGCACAGTGCTGGAACATACCGCGTGGCAGATGGTCGTGGAGGCGCCGGAACCGGAAATCAGCGTTTTGCTCCGGTAAATAGCTGGCCCGACAATGTAAGTTTAGATAAAGCACGCCGACTGCTTTGGCCCATCAAACAAAAATATGGGAAGCAACTTTCCTGGGCTGATCTTTTGATCCTAGCCGGAAACGTAGCTCTGGAATCCATGGGCTTTGAGACCTTTGGTTTTGCCGGTGGACGTAAAGATGCATGGGAACCTGAAAAAGATATCAACTGGGGACCTGAGCAAGAGTGGTTGGCTAACGAGCGCCACGATGAAGACGGAAACCTGGAAGGGCGACTGGCTGCCGACCACATGGGACTTATTTACGTAAATCCTGAAGGTCCTAATGGTGAGCCTGATCCTAAAAAAGCGGCGAAATTTATCCGTCAGTCTTTCAAAAGAATGGCTATGGGTGATGAAGAAACCGTAGCACTAATTGCTGGCGGACACACTTTCGGAAAAGTTCATGGTGCAGCTCCTGAAGAACATAACGGACCTGACCCGGAAGCAGCTCCTATGGAAGAAATGGGACTTGGCTGGAATAACGACTATGGAACCGGAAAAGGTGCTGATACTATCACCAGTGGATTAGAAGGCGCCTGGACCAACGAACCCCTGAAATGGGATATGGGATTCTTTGAGAATCTGTTTGAATACGAGTGGGAACTGACAAAGAGTCCTGCGGGAAAATATCAGTGGCAGCCTAAAGACGGAGCCGGTGACGGAACCGTACCTGACGCTCATGACCCAGACAAAAAGAATGCACCTATGATGCTCACCACAGATCTTGCTTTGATTGAAGATCCTGAGTATCGCAAAATTTCCGAGCGCTTCTACAACAATCCAGATGAATTTGCGGATGTTTTTGCACGCGCCTGGTTCAAATTGGTTCACCGTGATATGGGACCAAAATCCCGTTATATCGGACCTGAAGTTCCTGAAGAAGATCTGATCTGGCAGGATCCAATTCCGGCCGTAGATCACGAACTGATCGACGAAAACGATATCGAAGACCTGAAAGGCAAGATCCTGGATAGCGGACTTTCTGTATCTGAGCTAGTGAGAACTGCCTGGGCTTCTGCTTCCACTTACCGCGATTCTGACAAGCGTGGTGGTGCAAACGGCGCCCGCGTTCGCCTGGCTCCTCAAAAAGCATGGGATGTCAACAATCCGGACGAACTCAGTAAAGTACTTGATGCACTTGAAGGCATTCAAAAATCATTCAACGATGCTCAGTCCGGAGACAAGAAAGTTTCTCTGGCTGACCTGATCGTACTGGGCGGATGTGCTGCTATTGAAAAAGCAGCAAAAGATGCCGGTCATGATGTAACGGTACCATTCACTCCGGGTCGAACTGATGCCACTGACGAGCAAACTGATGTGGAATCCTTCGAATGGCTACGACCTGAAGCGGACGGTTTCCGAAATTACTTCAAACCACATGCACGTCGTATTGCCACTGAAGAAGAAATGCTGGTTGACAAAGCTCAGCTGCTTTCACTGACGGCTCCTGAAATGACGGTGCTGGTTGGCGGAATGCGTGCACTGGATGCCAACTTTGACGGCTCCAAGCATGGCATATTCACCGACAAGCCAGGAACGCTCACCAACGATTTCTTCCTCAATCTCCTTGATCTGAGATACGAGTGGAAAGCCGTTTCTGAGGATGAGCGTTTATTCGAAGCGAAAGACCGTGACAGCGGCGAAGTGAAATGGACGGCTACCCGTTCTGATCTGATCTTTGGTTCAAACTCAGAACTCCGCGCCGTTGCAGAAGTGTACGGAAGCGAAGATTCTGAAGAGAAGTTCATCAACGACTTCGTACAAGCCTGGGATAAGGTAATGAACCTCGATCGTTTCGATCTGAAGTAAATTGATCCATTCCAATACATGGTGACGGCGCTCCGCGACGCCACCAAATTGATATTACAAAGGCAGTCTGATTTAATTCAGGCTGCCTTTTTTTATGCTTATTTGTTTTGCACCGTGAGGTCGGGGATAATAATTCCGACTAAGATGTTGGATAGAATGTTAAGGTTTTCGGGCAATTATCAGGCATAGCTATGGCATCACGATATTCAGATCTGGATAAACGTATAATATTCTCCTGTTCTTCATAATATTTTCACAATTATTTTCTAAAATCATTCAATAATTATATTGAATGATTGAATCTAACCGAGGGGTTGCCATGAAACGTATTGTGATATTGGGAGCGGGAACAGCGGGAACCATGATGCTGAATAAGCTTCGTAAAGCTCTTGACCCAAAGGAATGGAAGCTCACCATTGTAGATAAAGAAGAAGACCATTATTACCAGCCTGGCTTTCTGTTTATCCCCTTTGGAATTTATGACAGGGAAGATGTGATCAAGCCTAAGAACAAATTTTTTCCTAAGGGGACAGAAGTTATTTATTCACCCATTGACCGTATAGATGCTGACCAAAACATCGTGTATCTCCAAAGTGAACAAACATTAAACTATGATTACTTAATTATTGCAACCGGAACGGAGATTTGTCCCGATGAAATTGAAGGGATGAAAGATAAACTGTGGCATAAATCTATTTTTGATTTTTATACGGTGGAAGGAGCCGTTGCCCTGGCAGAGTTCTTGAAAGACTGGGAAGGTGGGAAAATGGTGCTGAATATTGCCGAAATGCCTATTAAATGTCCGGTAGCTCCGTTGGAGTTTGTATTCCTGGCCGATGATTATTTTAAAAAGAAAGGCATAAGGGATAAAGTAGACATCACCATGGTAACACCACTGGATGCTGCGTTTACCAAGCCGGTGGCAGCGAAATCGCTGGGAGGTTTCCTGGATGAAAAAGGAATCAACCTGGTAACTGAATTTAATATTGGGCGAGTGGATAATGAACAGAAGAAAATTGTTTCATGGGATGAGCGAGAAGTGGATTTCGACCTTCTGGTAGCCATTCCCACTAATATGGGCAGCAAAGCGATAGAAAGAAGCGGACTGGGGGATGAATTGAATTTCATTCCTACGGATAAACATACTCTGCAATCTGAAGCTCATGAAAATATTTTTGTGATTGGGGATGCGACAAACCTGCCATCTTCAAAAGCCGGTTCGGTAGCCCATTTTGAGTCTGATATTTTATTTGAGAATCTAATGTCTGCTATAAACGGGAACCCCTTGGAGGCTAGTTTTGACGGCCACGCCAACTGCTTTATCGAATCGGGTGGAGGTAAAGGATTACTCATTGATTTCAACTACGAAGTTGAACCCCTGCCAGGTAAGTTTCCGATTCCGGGAATAGGTCCGTTTTCACTTCTTAAGGAAACCCGAATGAATCACTTGGGAAAAGTGGGTTTTAAATGGCTGTATTGGAACGCGTTGATTAAAGGTCGGGAGCTGCCGCTGGAATCCAAGATGTCAATGACAGGCAAAGAAATTCCCGAAGTAAAAGAGCAAGAAACTAAAACATTACATTTAAATCACCATTGAGGGCCCACCATGACTACTGAAGCAAAAAATGATAAAACCGTAGTATTAGACCAAGATGGCCATTTGGCCAATCGTGAAGACTGGAACGAGGAGTTAGCGCAGGAACTGGCCTACCACGAAAATATTGGCGAACTCACGGATCGCCATTGGGAAGTGATAAACTATATTCGGGATGAATTTGATAAAAAGGGAGATGCTCCGTCTATACGTAAGCTTACCAAAGAAAGTGGTGTTTCAACTAAAGAACTTTACAAATTATTTCCAAAGGGTCCGGCCAAGAAAGCTGCAAAAGTAGCCGGTTTACCTAAACCCAAAGGATGTATTTAACCAAAGGAGATCGCTATGACTACATTTGTGACTCAGGATAAAAAAAATGGTGAACGAGAGCAGGAGTCTGCTGCAAAACCCATCGAAAAGGTGTCTATCATTATTTCTAAGGGATCGCTTGAAGAAGTTTACCCTGGATTAATTATGGCAAATGGAGCCCGGATGGAAGGAATTGAAGCAACCATATTTTTCACCTTTTTTGGTTTGGATGCCATTATAGATAATAGAATGGACAAGCTGAAAGTGGCTACAGTAGGAAATCCCGCTATGCATATTCCCACTATGGTCGGCGGCTTGCCTGGAATGTCAGCTTTTGCTACCAAAAAAATGAAGAAAGAAATCGAGAAATTAGACATTCCTCCAGTTCGTGAATTCATAGAAATGATACATGACACGGGCGCTGAAATCTATGCATGTCGGGCTACGGTAGATATGTTTCATCTGGATGAAAGAGACTTTTGTGAACAGGTAGATGGAATCATTTCTGTAGGTGAGTTTTACGAAAAGTCAGCTGGGGCAGAAATCATTTTCACCTGATATTCAACTCCCTATGCATGCTCAAATACAATGAGAATTCAGTGTTGACGATAGGATAAGGTAATGAACCTGGATCGTTTCGATCTGAAGTAATTTGATCCATTCCAATACCTGGTGACGGCGCTCCGCGTCGTCACCAAATTGATATTACAAAGGCAGTCTGATTTATTTCAGGCTGCCTTTTTTTGTTTTGGGACCGGGTGGTCCCGATGGGCGTCCCCAACAGGGTTGTTGAGAAAGAGATAAATTTTGCCTTCACACTCAGTAATTACAATATGGGCAATCAGGAATTCCCGGAAATGCTTCTTGCAGCCCACGGAAATTCTGGCAGGTAGCCTCTACAGCATCCGCTTGATTTGCACATGCATATTGATAAGCAGCCTGACATAGAGTTTGCCATTGGGGATCTCCTTCAGGACCATTATAACTGCCACATCCTCCGGGCACATCACTTCCACTATCCTTGCCTTCTTCATCACTGCCTGAATCACTTTCTCCGTAATCACCCCCGATCCCACTATATGAAATATTTCCTGAAAGTGTGTATGGACTCTCTGTATCGTTGACTTCAAGCTCGGGGACCTCCATATCGAGATCTAGTGTTGAAAATCCATCCTCTATGGAAAAATCAATTCCAACTAAATCAATTTGCCCTGATACAGATACGCTGTTGGTATCTTCATCAAAATAAAGAGCTTTAAACGTTCCATGATCTGGCATATTTTCAAAAATCAGGAATGTTTCATGCTCCGATACACGACTGTTTAAGAGACCGGAATCTTGTTCATTATTGATCTTGATCTGTAACCAACCTGGCCCTGGTTCAAAAATATCTCCACGGGAGTCGTAGGGTAACATAGTTAACAGAATTCCGCCTTCATCCTCATCATGATTGTCGATATACCCAACCGCCGCTACCAAATTGAAAGGCACATGTTCTTCGCTGCCCAACTCTTCAATGTATAAGTCAATGTTAGTATTGTCAGAATCATCTAGATCGAAAAAGACTAATTCAGGCTCAGATATTTCTGCTTCCTCCGCACATCCTGCCATAAAGATCCCTATAACCATCAGAAATAATAGATGAGCAAACAGTCTGATTCTTTTTTGTTTTTGAAATTTGAGAAAGCTTCTCTTTGTGATATACATAATCACCCCGCTGATTTTATTTACCTTGGCATATCACTTAATTACCCAAAAAATTGATAGTATTTCACCACATGATTGTGTGGAATTCTATGAGGTAAAACATAGGTTATGGTGGTTTCAGATAAGGTTTTTCAGCCAGATGGCTGGGAATGAGGACGTAAGTAGATGGAGTTAATCCTCGGCATCTTTCTGATAGAATTGCATCGCCTTCAAAAAGCTAAAAGTCGCCAAAATTCCGCATACCGTAAAAACCAGCAATAAAGCTTTTGAAGGTCCATATAAATCCGTAAACATATGATCAATGAGCCAGCCCGTTACGGGCGGACCGATCCCGAATCCCACAATGCTGATCACAAATAGATAGACCGCGCCGGCCATTCCCCGCATGTCCGACTTCACAAAATATTGGATGAGGGCAGCGGCCACTCCGTTGTAGGAAGAGGCGATCACATTCCCGATCCCGATCAAAATAAAAGCGGTGATAACCGACTCCGCCATCAACCCGAAATAATAGAACGGAAGTCCACCTAAAGCAGCGATAATTCCCATCACAAACCGTTTTTCAGCACCATATTTCAGGGCCAGCTTATCAGCCAGCCAGCCGGAGATATTCACTCCCACGCCTGTGGCAAACATGAACCAGCCGTATTGAGAGATCAGTGATGGAGATGCGAAGGTGTCATTGAATACGTTCCCTATGAACGCCAAAATGGTGTAGCCGCTGAGAGCCAATAAAGAAAATCCCGCAAGGTGATATTGAACGGCTTTCTTTTGGAAGATGAATTTCAGCACTTCAAAAAACTTGGGAACTGTGCGCTCACTTTTTCCCGATCTTCGTTTTGGTTCTCGGATCAACAAAAAACCGATCACAGCTAATAATACACCGGGCCAGCCTACGGTTTTCATGGCTTCCCGCCAGTCGTAGGCTTCGGCAACAGAACCTCCAATAAGGAATGAAAGTCCGACTCCCACAAAAATTCCGGAAGCGTAAAATGAAAATACCCGCGCTCTTTTTTCGGGGGGAAAGTAATCGGCTAGCAGGGAATATACAGCGGGACTCAAAGCGGATTGGCTCACCCCAACAAAAAATCGTGCGGTCACAAGAAATACGAATGAGCTGGCAAAACCGCTGGCTACGGTCATCAGGCTCCAGATCAGCAACCCGGTAAGGATAATTCGTTTTCGGGAAAATTGATCAGCAAACCACCCCATAAAAATTCCGCATATCGCATAGATCAGGGAAAAAGCTGGTCCGTACAGAATACCGATCTGGGTGTTGGAGAGACCGAGGTTATCCCGAATGGCCGTTCCCAGTACAGCAACTATTTGCCGGTCTACAAAGCTGGAAATGTAGATCAGAAATAACAACCCCAGTACCAGCCAGGCATATAATGTTGGATTTCGGGCTTCAAGTTTGTCGTAGATGAATTTCATGCCGCAAAGATAGAGCACAGATTTGTTGGATGACAGGATTTCACAGATTTAAATACATTGTGCTCGTTTTGCTTTCCCCTCTGCTCAGCGAGCCGATCTACGAACCATGGCTCCCTGAGCCATATTGTATAACAGCATCGTAATTCGTGGACAGTTTGGAGTTCATCTATTCGCTCCATTAAGAAAATTGAATATTTGCTGTACAAAAATCTCACATCAAGGTTACAGAATGGTTATTTTTAAGACTCACTTAATTTTGATCAAAACAAAACTCACTCATTTATCATGAAAGTTGGAATTTTAGGCGCTACCGGTGCTGTTGGACAAAAATTTATTCGTTTACTTCAGGGACATCCCTGGTTTGAAATTGAGGCCCTTGGTGCTTCCGAACGCTCAGCCGGCAAAAAATACAAACAGGCTGCCAACTGGATCGAAGATGTAGTTCTTCCGGAATCTATTAAAGAAATGACGGTTAAGAACTGTGAGCCTTCTGAGTTCAGCACAGTCGATTTTGTGTTTTCGGGATTGGATTCTTCCGTTGCAGGTGAAATTGAAAAAGCTTTTGCAACCGCCGGAATCCCGGTTATTTCAAACGCCAAAAATTATCGACAGAATCCTACGGTTCCACTTTTGATCCCGGAAATCAACCCGGATCATACCGAGCTCATCAAAACTCAGAATTTCACCAAAGATGGAAGTGGCTGGATCGTTACCAATCCCAATTGCGTGGCTGTTCCGTTGTCTATTTCACTAAAACCGCTTCATGATGCATTTGGGATCGACAGCCTGATCCTGACTACCATGCAAGCCGTATCCGGAGCAGGATATCCTGGTGTAGCCAGTCTTGATATATTAGGCAATGTAGTTCCCTACATTTCCGGCGAAGAGCCAAAAGTAGGTCCTGAGACCCGGAAGCTGTTAGGAACCCTGGAAGGGACCGATCTCATCAGACCGGAATTTCCGGTTCAAGCCACTGCCACGCGCGTCCCCACCATCAACGGGCACATGATCTCAGCGACGGTGAAACTCAAAAACACCCCGGCTGATATTGAGGAAGTGAAAGCGGCCTATACCAATTGGAAAAATCCTATTGCCAATCTTAAACTGCCTTTTGCCCCCAAAGAATTGTATAAGCTGCATGAGGAAGAGAAATATCCACAACCACGCTTGCATGCCGACTGGGAAAATGGAATGCAACTGCATTTAGGTCGCCTGAGAAAAGCAGAAGTGTTCGACGTCAGCTTCGTAGCCATGGCGCACAACACCATTCGCGGTGCGGCTGGTGGTGCCATCCTGAATGCCGAATTATTGGTGAAGAAAGGATTCCTGAAATAATTTATTAAACATGGTAGAGACGCAAAACCTTGCGTCTCTACAGGTGTTTTACAAAATTATCGGTCGTTCATATCATCCAATCTTTTCTGGGACTGATATAAATTCAATTTGGTTGAAAACCGAATGGCAGCATCACGGTCGCGCCGTTTTATTTTCAGGACGATCTTACCCTGCTCACTTCCCGGAAGGGGCTCAAAAAACGCCCATTGACTGGCTTCAAAGATCAGCTTGCCCCCTGTAAACGGAAAGCCTTTCTTGAATTCCGTGCTTTTGATCTGATCTACATCTATCGAAAATTTTGAGAGATTGCTGAGGGCATTTCCATACATATCATACACTTTGTACTCGAATAAAATTTCCCGGTCGATAGCACTGACCACGCCTTTCACTTCCTTCACGGTTACTCGTTTATCAGAAGTTTCATACATGGAATATTGATAAGGAATACTCATGGTTTAATCGTCCAGCTCTCTGAGTTTTTCTTCCGACAACTTCAGGTTCAGATTAGATGAAATACTTGCCGCCACATCCCGGTTTTTGCGTCTTACTTTTAACACCCGTTCTGTAAGATCCTTGCCGGGAAGATCTCCGAAAGATTTTGCCGTTTTCCCGTGTAAGATCAACTTTCCGCTGAACCATCCCTTCTTATACTCCAGCATATCAAGTTCCGAAATGGTAATCTTCTCCGTTCTAAGTTCAGATTGATAGGCTTCAACAACTGCATCCTTTTTCTGGTATTCGAAGACGAGCGTGTTCTCTTCCACGCGCAGAATTCCCTCCAATTTCATGAAGCCGCCGTTTAAATTTTCTATAGTAAATGGAAGACTACGCATCGCTAATATTGTTTTTACTTAGTTTAGTGTACATTAAATTCTTTTCAAAAAAAGTACAAAAAAACTGTAAGGAGTTCTGTTCTCATCGCTCTAACTAACAGCTAACAAAGAGAACACTAACATTGCCTGGGGACTTCAACGTCCTCATGTCCTTCAGGGGTAAAAGGTGGAAAATCCTTTTACCCTCTTTTTTTGCCTTTCATTTTGGTTTCGCACATTTTACGACACATAACTCATTAGTCAAAGTTTTTCGGGATGAAACCATACTTACTACTATTTATATCGATCTTGCCGGGATTGCTGTATGCTCAATCCACCACTCTTAATGAAAACTTCGAAGACGGTGATTTTACAGCCAACCCTGTGTGGATCGGCGATACCGGTGAATTCATCATTCTTGATGATTCCGGAAATAACCTTCTGCAACTTAATGATACCGACGCAAGTAATTCCAGCACACAATTGAGAACCGCATCGGCTGCAGCATACGGTGGCTGGGAGTTTTACCTGCAAATGGACTTCAATCCTTCTTCTTCAAATTATGCAGATGTGTATTTAATATCTGATCAGGAAGATCTTTTGGATGACCTTAACGGGTATTTTGTACGAATTGGAGGTACAGCTGATGAAGTTTCATTATTCCGTCAGGATGGAGCTGCTGCTACTAAGATCATTGACGGGACGGATGGGACTGTTTCTACAAATCCGGTTAACATCCGCATAAAAGTACTTCGCGACAATACAGGCAATTGGGAGGTTTTGATCGATTCGGCTGTAACTGGCAATTTTGTATCGCAGGGAACCATATCTGACAATGACCATACTTCCTCCAGTTATTTTGGTTTGGTGGCAAATTACACTTCTACCCGCAGTGAACTCTTATATTTTGATGACTTTTTCATCAATGTATTCAGGATCGATAATGCGCAGGCTCACTCAAATGAAACCATCGATGTCGATTTCAACTTTCCTGTTGATGCTGCCACGCTCGAGAACTCAGATTTCACCCTCTCTGATGGCCTTGGTTCACCCCAGCAAACACAACTTGTAAATTCTGACCTTACTGCCCGTCTGGACTACGGACAGGATATCCCTAACGGAAATTATACGCTTACTGTGAATGACCTCGATGATACTTTTGGCAATTCCCTTCCTGCCAATTCACAAATTAACTTCACCTTCGCCAATCCTTTTGAACTTACAGCCACAGCGTCACCTCAAAACGATCAGATTTTACTGACTCTTAGTGAAGACCTGAATGCATCCACTGTTGAAGCCGGTGATTTTATGGTGAATGGCGGTTCCATAGATCCGGCTAACGGTATTACATTTCCCGAAGACAACCAGATCTTGCTCGATTTTTCGGATCCACTCCCATCCGGTTCGGTGGAAATTGAAGTTTCAGGTTTTGAAAGTGTAAATGGGTGGACTATTCCATCTGAAAGTTCCGGATCATTTTTTATTTATGATGCCTACCAAGCCGGCGATATTGTGATCAATGAATTCATGAAAGATCCGCCCACCGGAACGGCCGAATATGTGGAACTTCGAAATACTTCTGGTCGCTACTTAAATTTAAGAGACTGGCAAGTTGGAGATAAAAACTCTTTGGCGACGGTATCAACTTCTGATCAGGTCATTCTCCCCAACAACTATGTGGTCATCTCTGCCGACACCTCTGCACTCAACAATTACTATGGGGATGCAAACTACATACAAGCTTCACTGCCTGCACTAAATAATGGCAGCGATGAAGTTCGGCTGTATGACGAAAATGGGACGCTCATCGATTCCCTTTCCTATACTTCTGAATGGGGTGGAATAGATGTAGCCCTCGAACGCAGAGATCCCGCGGTGTCATCAACTTTCATGGAGAATTGGGGCGATAGTCCTGCAGCCGATTTTGGCACACCGGGACAAACCAATCAAATTCAATCCGACAACACTCCGCCCGCCATTAACGAACTCGTGGTATTGGATGATCAAACATTGATGATGATAGTTTCTGAACGTCTCCAAACAAGTTCTGCCGAAAACGCCGGTAACTACACGCTGAGCCAAAATCCAGCATCAGGTGCATCCACTCCTCCTCTTCCATCCATTAGCTCTGCCACACAAATTGCTGCCGATACCATTCGGCTTGACCTGGATGCGGTACTGCAAGAATACGATGGAAACTGGACACTTCAGGCAGATAATCTCACCGATATTTTCGGAAATACGGCCAACGCCTCTGCGAAATTTAATTACTACGTGATATTTACCGCTGAGGAAAATCAGGTGGCCATCAACGAATTTATGTACGATCCGGCTTCAGGATTCTCGGAATTTGTGGAGTTATATAATCACTCCGACAGTTCCTTCAACCTGCAAGACTGGACGCTGAACGACAACACCGGGAATCGGCAAACCATCACCCACTCCAGCCGGGTTCTTCCCAAAGGGCATTACGCAATTCTTGCACCCGATAGTTCTCTGGCTGATCTGTTTCCAAACGCCTCCTTAATTGTGATGGGCAGTCGTTTTCCAGCACTTAATAATGGCACCGACGCTATTGTGATCCGTAACCAAAACGGTCTTCAAATTGATTCTTTGACGTATACTTCCAATTGGGGTGGTCAGGAAGTTTCCCTCGAGCGCAGAAGCGTACATTATCCTGCTACATTCCGGGAAAACTGGGGCGATTCTCCTTCCCCAAACCAGGCTACAGCCGGAGCCGAAAATGAAATTCAACCTGATGATACCCCGCCTGAACTTTCAGAATTCGAACAATTATCACCCAATCAGCTCAGGCTTATTTTCTCAGAACGGCTTCAACAAGATCCTGCTCAGACCGTTTCTAATTTCACCCTTTCGGCTGATAATATTTCGGACATTCCTGAACTCCAATCCGCGACCTTTTCTTCGCCGGATACTATTCTGCTACAGCTTGATGCCGGTTTGCCAAGCCTCCCCGAAGGAACCACCTATGAACTTTCCATCTCCAGCCAAACCGATATTTTTGATAACACAGCCGGAGAGATCACCCAATCTTTTTTCGTGATCGAGTATGCGAAAGCCGATTCCGGGGATGTATTTGTAACGGAATTTATTTTCAGTCCGGGAGAAGGATTTACCGATTTCATTGAACTTTATAACCCCACAAATACGCCCTTCAACCTCCAAAATTGGACATTTAACGACAATTCCGGAAACCCGCGAAGTATTATTGATGCTGAATTTCCTTTGCTCCCAAACGAACGAATCGTGCTTACTCCCGATAGTCTGCTTTTGGAGAAATTTCCTGACATCCACCTCATAGATATGGGCAGTCGTTTTGCCAACCTGAACAGCACCACGCCCGATAATATTGTCATCCGCAACACACAGGGTGCACTGATCGATTCCCTGACTTATCAACCAAACTGGGGCGGCTCAGAAACTTCCCTTGAAAGACGAAGCACCAAAGTTTCAGGGATTTATCGGGAAAACTGGGGGAATTCTCCGGCTGAATCATTAGCTACCCCGGGCAAAGAAAATGAAGTTCAACCCGATAATGACCCACCTTCTATTTCCGCTATTCAGGTTGTTTCAAATTCCCGGCTTCGAGTTCTATTCACTGAGTCTGTTCTACCCGAACCTGCTTCAGACCTTCAAAACTTTAGTTTGAACACTGAACGATCATCCATTACTACACCGGCTCCTCAGTCAATAGATCAGGTCTCTCCGGATACGCTGCTGATCTCTTTTGACGATACATTTCCGCGGGAACCTGAAGGCACCACCTACACCTTAACCGTAGCCGATCAGACTGATGTTTTTGGAAATATTGCCAATGAACTCAGCACTGATTTCTTCATTGTAGATTATGCAGATCCTGATTCAGGTGAGGTCTTTATCACAGAATTTATGTACGATCCGCCCGAGCTGTTTTCTGAATTCATTGAACTCTATAATGCCACCGACAGCGCCTTCAATTTGCGTGGGTGGACTTTCAACGATAATTCCGGAAACCGCCGCGTTATTTCGGATGTGGATCTTTCGCTGGATCCGGGCGCCTACCTCATCCTCACTCCCGACAGCGTGATCTACGAGAACTTCCCAAACACAAACTTTTTAGCGATCGGAAGCCGGTTTTCTGCCCTCAATAATTCCACCGATGCCATCGTGATTCGGGATGAGAACAGCACACTGCTCGATTCACTTTCCTATTCATCTGACTGGGGCGGAAGTGAAGCATCTCTGGAACGCCGCACGATCTCTTTTCCACCTGCTTATAAGGAAAACTGGGGAACCTCGCCTGCTGAAAATTCAGCCACGCCCGGACTTCCCAATGTAATTCCTGAAGACCAAACCCCTCCTGAAATTAAAAACCTGACCGTACTGAATGACAGCACGCTTCGGGTGACCTTCACGGAACGTGTACAAGTCGGCCCGGCCACCCATTCAGAAAATTACTCCTTCAGCATCCCTCTTAATTTTGATCAACCTTTACCCGATATCGAAACCATTGATTTTCTACCGCCTGATACGGTTTTGCTCACATACGAAAGAAAGATTCCCCGCGAAGACGAAGGTTCTTACCTCGGGCTGAATATTGAAGATCAAACCGACATTTTTGGAAATACTGCGGAGGTGCTTGATGTGCAATTCTTCCTTATTGACCTGAGTGAAGCGCAGACAGGAGAGGTTGTCATCAATGAATTTATGTATGACCCAGAAGGAATGATGACCGAGTTTGTGGAGCTGTACAATCATACCGGGCGGAATTTTGATCTGTCGGGCTGGTTTTTCAATGACAATACGGGGAACCGAAGAGTCATTACGGATACTAATTTCGAACTTGCTACAAGATCCTACGTTGTTCTTGTGCCCGATAGTTCTCTGATCGAGCAGTTTCCCACTCGGAATATCATTGTGATGGGCAGCCGTTTTTCTTCCCTCAACAATTCTACCGACGCCATCGTCATCAGCAATGCAGATAGCGTGATCATTGATTCACTCACCTATTCATCTGCCTGGGGCGGTGATGGAGTTTCCCTGGAGCGGCTCAGTCCAAATGCGCCATCCATCTACCGGGAAAACTGGGCTGGTTCTCCGGCCGGGGAAGGTTCTACACCGGGCCGAAAAAATCAGGTTCAACCCGATGAAACACCTCCCGAGATACTGCAGGCAAACTATTCTTCAGCCGATTCCATCCGCATCACGTTTAGTGAAAGAGTAGATTCATCTCTGGCACTTGATCTGGATTCCTATGCGATTTCTCCATCCATCAGCATTAGTGAGATTGCGAGATATTCAGGAAATGCACTCTATTTGGTCTTAAACACGGAGCTTATGGATGGCACCACGTATACGGTAGCGGTAGAAAATCAGCAGGATATTTTCGGGAATGTGATGGATACCGATGATGCCTCTTTTGAATACGTGTTGCTTTCAGAGGCTCATCCCAGAGATATTATTGTGAATGAGATCTTGTATCGCAGAGCATCCGCAAATTCAGAAGAATTCATCGAGTTGTTTAATCGAACGGATGAAAACTTCGATCTCTCCAGCTGGACGTTTTCCGATGCCACCGGTTCTGCCAATATCCCCGAGGGTACACAGATCAGAAGTGGAGCATATCTTGTACTCACAGATTCAGAACCGGCTGATAAAGAAAGCGCCTTACGCGCAAAAAATAATTCAAATAGCTCTCGGGTTACCGATGGTATCTATGTATCGGGATTTCCTTCTCTGAATGACGATGAAGACGCAATAGTCATCAAAAACCGAAACGGAATGATCATCGACAGCTTGTTTTACAATGAGACCTGGGGCGGGAATGAACCCGGGAAATCGCTGGAACGAAAAGACCCTGAATCAGCCTCCAATGATGCCAGCAACTGGGCAACGAACACTTCGGAATCAGGAAATTCAGCCGGGACCAAAAGTTCCACCTTTCAACCCGATGAAACGCCGCCAGAAGTCATCTTTGCCAAACTTCAACCCGATGGAAAGATCTTTGTGGCGTTTTCTGAGTTTATCAACATTGAGAATACGAACGTATTCGTTAATGAGGAACCTACGGCCATCACCGTTTATGATAAGGCGGACGGAAACAGGGTGATCTTAGGAGAGGATGCCTTTCCCGCCGGCGAACCGCTGCTGGTTACATTTGATCAGGTTCGTGATTTCAGGGGAAATTCTTCGGAAGATCTCTCGATAGAAGTTTCGCAACCGCTGGCATCCAGCAATGTGGTGATCAATGAAATTCTATACAATCCGCTGGCCAATCCGGATGACAATCTCCCCGACCAAACCGAATACGTTGAGCTCTACAATCGCTCAGAGTATGCCGTCTCACTGGAAGGATTTTTCCTGCATGATGAACCCGACGAGACCAAAGAAGTTCGGGACATACGCCCCGTTTCATCGCAGTTTAAGTGGATCGCTCCAAATGATTATGTACTCGTGTATGCTGAAGATCAGGCCAATAATTTCACCGATAGCCGGCTTGCCAATTATTTTGAAATGGTAACTGTGGAGGAATTATATTACATCAGGATCGATCGCTCCAGTTTAAGTCTTGCCAATAGTGATGATGCCATTTACCTCTCCGACAGCACCGGAACGACCATTGACTCCGTATTTTTTGATGAAAGCTGGCAAAATCCTAATCTCTATGACACCGACGGGGTGGCACTGGAACGCATTGATCCAAACGGACCGGGCAATGATTTATCGAACTGGAGTTCAAGCACGCGCGTAAATGGAGGAACACCGGGCGAACAGAATTCTATTTTTCAGGAAGCGGGCGCCGGACCGGAAGACACGGGCATCTCTTTTTCGCCCAATCCCTTTTCCCCTGATGATGACGGTTTTGACGACAACCTCTTCATCAACTACAAACTGGATGAACCGGATTATCTGCTCCGCGTTCGTATTTTTGATCGGTACGGAAGGGAAGTCCGTGAACTCGCCGATGGCAAACAAGCAGGGTTTGAAGGATCATTAATTTGGGACGGACTCACAGATGGTAACCGGAAAAACCGGGTAGGAATCTACATTGTGCTTTTTGAAGCTTACAACAGCGCAAATGGAAAGAACCGGACGTTCAAGGAGACGGTGGTGCTGGCCAGGAAATTTTAAATGTTGAATTGTGAATGTTAAATGAATCACACCATTTAACATTCAACATTTAGAATTCAACATTAAGTTTAACTCCGCCAAACCAGTTTCGGGGAGCTGCCGGCTGATAGAAGCGATCCCCAAAAGCATTCAAGTCATTTCCTAAGCTGTACTTTTCATCCAGTAGATTATCGATTCCAAAATAGGCGTCAATATTCACGTTTTCGAAGAGTTCTTTTTTGAAACCGATTCTGCTTTGAACTAAATGATAAGCGTTGGAATACACCGTATTGGCGTCATTCAGGGGAATTTCGTCGGTGAAGTTGTAGGAGAGGTTGGCATAAAAACCCGGCTCCGTTTTCGCTTTGATCACTGAAACCACAGTATGCGGTGCGACCCCAGTCAGCTCGTTTCCGGAATAATCATTTCCCTCTTTTTGATAATCCACAAACTTAAAATTGTGGTAGGTATAGGAAAACTGCCAATCCAGGTTTTGAAGGAACCTCGCCGGATTCTGAAGGATTCGCCAATTCGCAGAAAGTTCAATTCCATACTGATCGGTAGCACCAGTGTTTTCAAATACAACGGTCGTGTTTCTTCCCGAAGGCTGCTGTACAATGGTTTCATCCAGCTTGAAATAGAAGGTGGTCAGGTCGTAACTAAATCGCAGCTCCCGAAAACTTCCGCGGGCGCCTACCTCATAATTAGTTCCCTGCTCCGCTTCCAGGTTAAGAGCGATACTGCCCTCGTTGGTTCGGAATTCCTCTATCGTTGGAGGTGAAAATCCATAGCTGATACTTCCGTGTATAGACATCTCAGGAGCAAATTTCTTCACCAATCCAACTCTCGGGATGATCTCAGGGTTGAAGGATTTTTCAGCCAGTCCTGCTTCATCGTCCTCTAAATTGGTCACCAGGCGATTCAAACTGTATTCCAGGCGATTGTAACTGAATCCAGCCGTGAGGTAGAATTCCCCAGGCAGATCAACTTCAGTATTCACAAATAACAGGGCCGTCCGGATCTTGATCTCGTCATCAAAATTCAAGGCTCCTGTTTCACCGAAATCATTTTCAAAATTTCGGGCGGCATAATTTGCTGTTTGGTATTCACCTCCAAAAGTAAATCGGGTGCGTACCTCTCCGATATCCGTGTCATAATAGAAACGGGTTCGGCCACCGCCCGACTTCCGGCTGTCTTTTTTATAGTCCAGATTGAAGGGATTCTCGAAAGCGCTGAATGTACCATACAATGTGGTTTCATTGGAAATGCTTCCCATGATGTCCACATCATGCGTAATACCGGCCAGAAAAGATTCCTGATAAATACTCGCATTGGCTTCTTCACTGCTGAGTACAAATGGATTTCCCGGCCGTGCCTGACTCGGATCGTTTTGATACTGCTCCAGCGTCAATCCGCCCGGCGTGCCATAATTCAGATTCGAGTATAGAAAACTGGTTTTGATGATCTGCTTTTCGTTGAGTTGAAACCGCCCGGATAGTTCGGCCGTCTGCCGGTCAAAAAAGGATTGATCCCGGTAACCATCCAGATGCTGGTTGGAATAATTGAACCGAAAGTTACCGCGGTCCATTTGCTGTTCGGCGTAAGCGGTATAGCGCTGGAGTCCATAGGAGCCAAACATCGTCCCTGCTCCCACTTCATTTTGACTGGATTGCCGGCTTTCAAGTAACAACGCACCGCCATTTCCTGCTCCGTAAATACTTCCAGCCGGACCCCGAATAACTTCCACTTCCTGCATATTGATCACATCCAGCAGATTGAGAGGCGTGCTTCCTGATGGGGCCGTGAAAGGGATATCATTCCAATAAATTTTCACATTTCTCACTCCAAAAGGTGCGCGAAGGGAACTTCCCCGAATAGCCACGCGGTAACTTCCCGGGGCACGTTGTTCAATTCGCACCCCTGGAACGGTGTTCAACCCAAATAAAAGTGAGGTTTCGTCAAAACCGGATACGCGTTCCGCATCAATGTTCGTGATAGCGCCGGGCGTTTCCATCACGCTTCGATTCCCCTCGAAGCCGGTGACAACGACTTCGCCGAGATCCCCCTGGAGCGTATCAATTTGTTGGGCTTGAATGAATGGTGATAATAAAATAAGAGTGAGTATAGAAACAGTTATTTTGTTCATGGGAACAAAGTACAAAGGCTTGTATTAACATTTAAGAATTGAATACCTTCCGGCAACAAATCATTCCATGAAAAGTGGTGGATTTACGAGCTTAAATGATTTCAGAGTCATTCCACGGCAAATGCCTGGAATCTTAATGTTGTTTAAGATTCTGACTATGATTCAAGGACAACATTTAGATCCCTGCCTCCGCAAGGATGACGCGACTTTGGTAAGTACGTACTTTTAACAGATAACAGGAACCCTAATATTCTCTCATTGCAAGATTTAAAGAACGCTCCTATTGGCATTTTCGACTCCGGCATTGGCGGACTCACCGTAGCCAAAGCTGTGATCGATGCCCTTCCCACCGAAGACATCATCTATTTTGGCGATACCGCCCGTGTTCCTTACGGCATCAAATCGGAAGAAACGGTTCGGGCTTATGCGCTGCAGATCACAAACTTTTTATTGAAGCGCGGGGTGAAGATGATCCTGATTGCTTGCAATACGGTATCGGCCTCTGCGAAGGAAGAGATCATTCAGGCGGCTGGTGATATTCCCGTTTTAGATGTAATTACCGCCGGAACTCATACGGCCATTGGACTTGCAAACCATCATAATATTGGGGTGATCGGAACTTTGGGAACCGTAAATTCACGGGCTTATGTGGAAGCCATTCATGCTCATGATCCAACCATCACGGTAAAACAAGAAGCTTGTCCGTTGCTGGTTCCGCTGGCTGAAGAAGGCTGGATAGATAACGATGTAGCGGTCAAAACCCTTCACCACTATTTAGATGGATTTAAAGGAAGTGGCATACAATCGCTTATTTTGGGATGTACGCATTATCCGCTTTTCAAAGAGATCATTCCAAGTATTCTTAATGGCGAAGGAGTCGAGATCATTGATTCGGCTGAATCGATCGCAACTTCAGCCAGGGAGAAATTGGGGGAACTGAGCTTGTTGAATGATACCGGCGGGGAGTTTCAATGTTTTGTGAGTGACCGCCCCCAGCGCTTTCATGAACTAGCTGAGCGTTTTTTGGGTCGCAGGTTGAATGGAGTTGAAGTAGTGGTGTTGGATTGATTATAGGAGCTGTCAGCTACTGGAACTCGTTTTCAACGCTTGTACCTTATATTCAATTTCAAAACAACCTTTACTGATTTTTCAACAAATCCCGAATTTCTGTCAACAAGACTTCTTCTTTGCTGGGTTCAGCCGGTTTGGGTTCTGGTTTGGCTTCTTCTTTTTTCATGAACTCATTGTATCCCTTCACTACCATAAAAATAGCCGCAGATACGATCACAAACGTAATGATGGTATTGATGAACGCTCCATAGTTGATGGTTATGGTTTCTATGGTTCCGTCAGCCAACACCCGGTCTGCGATCTTTAATTTCAGCTCTGCAAAGTCAACTCCGGCAATGGCATAGCCCACCGGCGGCATGATGATATCGTTCACAAATGATTTCACAATGGCTCCGAAATAGGTGGCCATAATTAAACCCACAGCCAATTCGATCACATTCCCACGGGATACAAATTTTTTGAATTCTTGAATCAGGTCTTTCATCAATTTTCTTCTTTTTGTTATTAATTCGGATGAATATGAGGATTGGTTTAATTGTGAACAAGTTAAAACCTATTCAGCCCTTGGCCATATTGTTCATTTTGCCTTGATGCAAAACGAACCAAAAGATCAAGGCTTCGAAAAAAGAGCTAAAGCTGACTCCAATCCGCTAAAATAAATCAATGCTCCATCTCGATATGAATTTGTTCAAAGTTTTTCAGCGGTATGATTTATTTCTTAACGCTTCATTCCATCACCTTCTTACTTAACGCTCTTTTTTCTAAGGCCAGCCAAGATTAATTAGCCCACATATCTCATTCAATATTCCGAATTCACTATTGAATATTCGATATTCATATAAATTAGCCTCTTTACGACTTCTGCTTTATCTTTAATTCAAATTAAATTTATCAGTCTTAGTATCATCCATATATGAAAACAATTGCTCAGCTCACCTACATTCCCCTTTCCGAAGAAGATCCCCGTGAAAAAGTACAGGAATTGCTGGAGCATCTTGCCCAATACGATGTAGATATCGAAGTTGGCTATTTATCTACTACCATCATTGGTGCGCCTAAAATGGTATTTGAAGTGATCGCTGATCTGTACGACATCATGGCGATGGAAACCGAGAAGTTCCGTTTTCAGGTAGATCTACTCAGTCCTTCTAAAGAGGAATAGGTTTTAGGTGGGAGGTGTTAGGTGTTAGAACTATTTGAAACTAACACCTCATCTCTAAAACCTAACACCTAAACTCTTACAACAGTTTTGAAGCCAAATTCGCCAAGTCAGATCGCTCTCCCTTTTCTAAATTTATATGCGCATACAGGTCATGATCGTGCATTCGATCGACCAGGTAGCTTAGCCCATTACTTTGTGCATCCAGGTACGGCGTATCGATCTGGAAGATGTCTCCAGTGAATACGATCTTGGTATTTTCGCCCGCCCGGGTGATGATGGTTTTTACTTCATGTGGTGTCAGATTCTGGGCCTCATCAATAATGAAGATCACATTGGAGAGACTTCGTCCGCGAATGTACGCCAGCGGCACAATCCGGAGCTTATCCGTTTGCAGCATCTCGTCTATTTTTTTGAATTGCTTGCTGCTTTCCTTGTACTGATTCTTGATGAAGCTCAGGTTATCCCAAAGGGGCTGCATGTAGGGATCGATCTTTTGGTTGGCATCGCCGGGTAAATAGCCGATGTCTTTATTACTCAGCGGCACAATCGGCCGCGCCAGGTAGATCTGCTTAAATTCACTTCTTTGCTCCAAAGCAGAAGCCAGTGCCAGCAACGTCTTCCCGGTTCCCGCTGCCCCGGTGATAGTGGTACACAGAATGTTCGGATTTTGAAGAGCGTGCAAGGCAAAGGTCTGTTCCGCATTTTTAGGGTGAATGCCATAGGCATGGGTCTTGTCGATCACCTCGATCATTTCACTTTGCGGATTAAACCAACCCAGCGCTGAGGCACCATGACTTTTCATGATATAAAAATGATTACACACCGGTTCTTTCTGTCCCAACTTTTCCGGCTCTATACTTCCTTCTTTATAAAATTCACTGATCAACGCCGGATCTTCGATCTCAATTTCCGTCTTTCCACGATACAAATGCTCAATATCTTTGATGCGTATCGTCTCATAATCTTCTGCCTCCAAATTCAACGCACGGGCTTTCAATCGCAGATTAATATCTTTGGATATCAGGACTACCCGCTGTCCTGGATTTTCTTCTTTAAGGTGAAGGGCAGCGTTAATGATCCGGTGATCATTTTTATCTGAACCGTATATTTTAGTGGCATCCGTAGAAGTTTCCTGATTGGTGATCACCCTAAGTTTACCATGTGAGCGTCCGTTCAGGGGAATCCAATCCTGCAGCATATTGGCATCCGAGATCCCATCCAGGTAACGAATAAATTCCCGGGCATGCAGGTTGATCACATTGTTTCCCTTTTTAAAGGTATCCAGCTCCTCCAATACCGTGATGGGAATAGCTACATCATTTTTTTCGAAATTTCGGACGGCTTCATAATCATAGAGTAGAACGGAGGTGTCGAGGACGAAGATCTTCTTCTCTTTCTTCTTTGGCATAGAGGTGAGATTTGAGTTGTAAAAGCTAATGTACCAGCCATAGCAGATGATTTGTGAACGGCTCTTGAAATAAAGCTAATGCCCATACCATTTGCAACGCCCCGATCAGATTTAACAGAGAATTATTAGTGTGGGGTGGTGATATGGTGATATAGTGATTTGGTGATTCAAACCTAACTATATCACCATGTCACTATATCACCATTCACTCATTTTCCACAACACAATACTTATCGCAATCGCCGCATTCAGGCTTTCAACTTTCTCCTGTCCCGCAGCAGGCTCGATCTTGATTTTTTTTCTTCCAGAACTCAGGAGCTTTTCGCTGATCCCATTTCCTTCATTCCCCACTACCAATACGGTTTTTTTATTGGGGTGAACCGATCGCAATGGCTCGGCTGCATCTCCCCCATCCAACAACATAATTTGCCAGCCGGAACTTTCCAGTTTCTCAAATATCTCTTCCAGATCGCCGGTTAAGATCGGCAGACTTCCAGTCGCTCCCGCCGTACTTCGCACCACTTTGGGGTGATACACATCCACACTGCCCTTTCCGGCTATCAAAGCTTTGGCTCCGAACCAGGCTGCTGTTCTCAGTATCGTCCCCATATTTCCGGGATCCTGAATGGCATCCGTCGCCACAATGATTCCGGATTCGTCAGCTAACTGTTCGTATTGAATTTCATCCGGCATTGCACAAACCGCCAATATCCCCTGCGGATTATCCGTATCCGCCACCTCTGCAAAAATTTCATCCTCTAAAACACAAACCTCGATCTCCTTGAACCTTACATCTTGTACCTTGAATCTCTCTTGTACAAAAACAGTCTCTACATCCAACAAACCGTTTTCCACCACCTGCTCTACCGCCCTTTCCCCTTCCACCACAAAGCGCTGCTCTTTCTCACGATATTTTTTGCGATTCAGCTTGCGTAATAATTTGATCTCGTTGTTAGATGCATTTCTCATACTTCAAGAATACTGAACTCAGAATTCATAATACAGTCATTAATCAGGTTTGAGAATGTCTCGTTCAAAAGCCTCGCAACCTCTATAAGTTTTACACAACCATTACATCACTTTTTGATAAAAGCTCTATATTGATAGAAATGAGTTAGTGTAATTCCCGGCAATAAGGACAGGGAAGCTTCCACCGGTCGACCGTAAATCGTCCGTTACCACTTCTTTTAGTTATTCCCCCAAATACTCCCCAAATCTATGTTCTCTATTTCAAGGTTGATGAAGGCCGCTTTTGCCGGTTTTCTTGGCGTGATGTTTCTATCAACAGCCGGATTCTCGCAAAGCTGTCCAACACAGGGCACGCAACTTTTTCCAAACTTATCTGGGCAGGAGCTTATTGACGAATTGGTTGCCGCTTACGGAACCACCGACAACATCAGCTACGACTCCGCCCGTGATATTCTCTATTCTGAAATTGACCTCCGGAATGACTCACTGACCGGAATTTATACCGGATATACCATCTATCTTGATCCCAATGCAGACCCCAGCTCGGATGCCTTCAGTAAAGACGTCAACGCCGAACACAGCTGGCCACAAAGTAAGGGAGCCTCTGCCGAACCCGCGCGCTCCGATATGCACCATCTTTTCCCGGCCTACTCCCGGGCAAACAGCGCACGGGGAAATCACCCGTATTACGAAATTCCCGATGAGGAAACCGATACCTGGTGGCGGTTAGATCAAAATATTTCTGCACCCGAAGGCACGGTTGTTGATGAGTACAGTGAGTACAGAGATTCTCATCCCAATACGAATTATGCTGCAAGCTGGGAGCCCCGTGAAGACGCAAAAGGGGATGTTGCCCGCGCTTCATTTTATTTCTACACCATGTATAAAAGTGAAGCAGATGCCGCCGACCCGATCTTCTTTGAAATTCAAAAAGATTTTCTCCGCGGCTGGAACAGTCTGGATGCTGTATCAGATAAAGAATATCAGCGGACCTGTGCCATTGCCGAGATTTCAGGGAATGAAGTAAATCCGTTTGTGATAGACCCAACGCTTGTAGATCGCGCCTATTTTGAAGGACAGATCAGCCAGACCAATGTTGAATTTTCTGCTTCCATACTCACTTTTGGGGAAGGGCAAGGAACGGTAGAAATTGATGTTTCAATCAGCAACCCAAATGCCGACACAGCCACTACGGTGGATGTAGTTTACTCTGGCGGAACCGCAACTTCCGGCGATGATTTTGATGCCTTCACCACACAAACACTCACCTTTCCGGCAGGTTCTCTGGAGCGGCAGTCTATCTCTATCAATCTTGTGGATGATGAATTGGAAGAAGGCGATGAAACCATAACGCTTGCCCTTGAAAACCCAACCGGACCCGAAAATGTAACCCTGGGTCAGGCCAGTTCGACAGAAATCACCATCCGTGATAATGACGGCGAAATTCCTACCGCGGCCTGGATCAATGAATTTCATTATGATAACGACGGAGGCGACCAGGGTGAGTTTGTGGAGCTGGCCGTGAATGCTGAATTTGCCGATCTGAGTACGGTGAATCTTACCTTATACAACGGAAATGGAGGATCCTCTTATGACACTTATTCCGGCGATGATTTCATCAAAGGAGGAAGCCAGAACGGTGTCTCTTTTTATTATGTGGATCTACCTACAAACGGTCTGCAAAATGGTTCTCCGGATGGTTTTAGCTTAGATATTGACGGAGAGCTGATCCAATTCCTTTCTTATGAAGGAACGTTTTCGGCTGCAGATGGTCCCGCTGAAAACATTGAAAGCACCGATATTGGAATTGAGCAACCCGGAACCAGTCCCATTGGAAGTTCACTTTCTTTAGCAGGGACCGGAACCGGTTATGACGATTTCACCTGGGAGTTTACCGAGGTGAATTCCAAAGGTGAGGTAAATGAAAATCAAACGGTGGGTGAAGATGGAACCGATCCAGAACCTTCAGAACCTGTTATCGTTCAATTCACGGAAGCCACTGTTTCGCTTTTTGAAGATGAAGGGACAGCTACAGTCAATCTCGGCATCACCAACCCAAATCCCGACACCGCCTCAACCGTTAAAATTTCACGCGTCGGTGGAACTGCCACAGAAGACGAGGATTTTGAAGCCATTGGAACTCAAAGCCTCACCTTTGCAGCCGGTTCATCCCAGGATCAATCCTTTGATATTTCGATTTCAGATGATGATCTATATGAAAAGAATGAAACCATTGTGTTTGCCATTCAAAGTGTACACGGACCTGCCGCAACCGAAATTGGAACTCCGGATACATTGACGGTTACCATTACTAATGATGATAAAAATGACCGTAATTCCCGACTTACCTGGATCAATGAAATACACTATCAGAACGTAGGACCCGATAGTAATGAGTTTGTTGAATTTGTGAATGTTGGTATTCCTGTAAAACAGCAATCAAACTATATGCAAGATTTAACGCTTACTTTGTATAACGGGGAAACCGGAAAAGCATATGCATCATTCTCTGGTGATGATATAAAAGAATCGGAACAATTAGCAGATAGCGGAGGAGGATTTGCCATTTTCTATCATGTAGATATTTCCGGTTTACAAAACGGAGAGCCCGATGGAATAAGTTTAACCTATCAAGATGGTTTTCACCAGTTTTTATCCTATGGTGGAAGTTTTCCCGCTGTAGACGGACCAGCCAAAGATCACCAAAGTGAAGATATTGGAATAATTGAATCTGAAGAAGCAAGCGCTTCTATGTCCCTGTCATTAAAAGGATCAGGATACAGATACTCTGATTTCGAGTGGGTTGTATCAGACTCTTCTACAAAAGGTTCTTTAAACTCAGATCAAAATTTCGACATTCCATCTTCTAATGAAGAAGAAACCGAGCTCGCCTCCAATTACAAACTCAATCAAAATTACCCAAATCCATTCAACCCAACTACAGTGATCAGCTACCAGCTGGCGGAGAACAGTACGGTTCGTCTTCAGGTGTTTGATATGCTGGGGCGTGAAGTAACTTCCCTGATAAATGGAGAACGCAAAACAGCCGGTTCACACCAGATCACTTTTGATGCCGGAAACCTTTCGAGTGGGGTCTATATTTACCGGCTTTCCACAAACTCCGGAGTACAGCTTACGCGGAAGATGTTGTTGATGAAGTAGGGTGAGAAGCTGTCAGCTTTTAGCTTTCAGGCTTCAGTTTTGCTTTTAATAGATTGTGCCAAGAAAGATCATTCCCTCTCGCAGAGTTTCGTAAGAAGGTCCAAGCGGACGCTTGAACCAACTCCTAGTTGTAGATGATTTTACTGAAAGCTGAAGTCTAAAAGCTGATAGATTTTATTTAAAATCTATCCCAATGCGGTCTTTGATCTCGTCTTTAAGGGAACTTTCCAGCTCTTTCTTGCGCTCCTCGAGTTCCTTTTTCTTGTCTTCCACCAGTTGCACTTTCTCCTCGATCTGAGACTGAAGTTCTTCGTAGCGCTGCTGAATTTCTTCTTCTTTCTTTCTCTTGAATTCTGCCAGCTGTTCTTTGCGGCCTTCTACGCGCTGCTGTACTTCGGCTTCAATTTTACGCCTGGCATTTTCAAGTTCCTGACTCACCGTTTGTCGCAAAGCATTCATAAATAGATCATCCACATTGGAACGAACGCGAACCCGCAGCGGGCCATCCACGTTATCCACCAAAGCTGAAACGTCGATGCGATCGGTACTGCCTATGGCGTCTCTTACCAAACGCTCCAGCCGATTTTTGGGCTGCCCTGCAGAAGCAAAATCAAAACTGATATCCCGGGCCAGATAATCGATCCGGCTGTCAATGCGCTTATCTATGATACTCAAATTCACGCTCACATCACCCTTCCCTGAACTGAGTTCATAAGGCAGCAGGTCGGAACCAGAAAAGCGGGCTTTGGAAAGGGTAAACCCTTCATAAGCAAGGGTGAAACTTTCGCGGGGCTCTTCCTCCAGGTAATTAAACTCCCCGTTTAGGGAAAGCCTGACTTCATTCTCATCCCTGCCTCCCACTTCAAACTTCACAGGCTCTCCTGTTTTTTTCTGACTGCTGCTGATCCCCGTCACCATACCGGAGATCTCTACATCCGACTTCGTTCTGCCCGAAAGCTCAATATTCTTAAACCAGAAACCGGGCAGGTCATATTTATCGGTGAAGTGATAATCAATACCTTCATAACGGGGAATTTCTTCGGTTGAATCTTCCGCGCCCACCAAACGACTGCCATATTCCCGGGCAATGGCTACGTATTCTAAATAAGCCGCATAATCACCCAGTAAATTGCTACCAAACAACGCTTTCCCGATATTCTGCACATCCAGGTCCGGAAGTTTGGCCACACTTAATGCCCGCTGATAATCGGCACGAATCCAGTCATCAACCTGAGAAAGGTCTTCCCTGGTGGTTCCGTAATCCTGCTCAAATTCCTGCTTTATGGTTTCAGCGCGTGTCTTCAGGGAATCAACTTGTTTGCGAAGCTTTTGCACATTCTCGATAGCCTCTACAAGCTGTTTAGGCTGCTTGATCTCTTTTGGCTTGATGGCATTTACCGTTGTTTCAACCTGCGCAATCTCTTTTCGAACATTGGTATTTTTAAACGTGCTATCCCATTTGGAATAGGTCTTTTCAACTCCTTTTCGCAGCGAGTCTATCTTTTGGGGTGATTGGATATTCACTTTCGCCATCAGGCTGTCCACGTTCAGGTCATCACGGGCATCGGTAAAACGGACTTCCGCATTTTGTTGAGCCTGACTGCTCACCTGATTTACCACACCGTACAAAAATCCGGGCTCGGCATCAGTCTCCTCTTCCGGCACTTCGAATGCTCCATCGGTTTCACGCTCCGTTGCCAGTTCAAATCCCGTTACTTGCATATTGTTGACGATCACCTTACTGGCAAGAACCAGCGGCCAGAATTCAACCTGAAATTCAGTTTCACCGGTTTCAAAGGTATTTTCCATGGTACTGTTTGGATTGGTAACCTGAAGACGATCCCATCGTAAATGCAAATTCATCAGATCAAAAACCAACCCATCCACTTCTACTTTGGCTTCGTTGATGACACTTGCCTGATACTCGATCTGTTCTTCCACCCATTCATCGGTGATGAAATACGTGGCCGCAAAGCTAATTCCTGCTAAAATCAATACAACTATAATTCCCCAGATTCTCATGACCTATCCTCTCACTCGGCTTACGGTTTGGTAGATGGTATAAAACTTGGTGCCTTTGAATGCCTGCACGATTTTCCATTTTTGCACCTTGGCATGAATGTGTTCCCGATATTGAACCACTCCGTACATCACCAGTGGAAACATCGGTCCTGAAAGAATTAAGGCCGACACAAAACTGCCCATCACCACGGTGTTATAGAAATTTGTGAAGGCCCACCATTCATTATTATACATCGAGGTCCAGGTCTCCTGCATGCTTTCCAGCTCCAGCAAATAGGTTCCAAAACTGTGAAAAAGTGGGTCAGCCAGGTATGCAATTCCACTGAAGATGGTGAATGACAAAATTGCCATCCCAAAATTCACTTTAAAAATCAGGATCAAAACCAATATGATCAGGTTGTGAGGAGATGAAAGTGGAGTTAATCCAATGATCATCCCCAAAATCACACCACCCGCAATCTGAGCCGGTGATGCTTCTGATGCCAAGGCTTTCAACAACTTGGCGATGTAGCGCATTATTAAAAACATAGTAAGGCCGTTTTTTTTACTCTCTGTTATTCTTGAAAGTAACTTAAATTAACATGAATTTCTGTATGTTACGCATGTGGGATTTGATTTATAGTAACATTTAAGGATTCTGTTTCGTTACTATAATTCGTTTTCAGATCTTGTATTTTTACTTTCATCGACACTTTAAACCTGATGCGCTATGATCCACCGATTTTCTTTTCTTGCTATACTTCTTGTATTCGGATTTTTTATGAGTTCCTGCAACCTCTCCAATTCAAAAGAAACATCCGATGCCCCTTTCCCCTGTGAAGATGGATTTGCCAACGGCTTTGCCTGCGATAACGTGGATCTGTTTTCTCACGTGTCTATCTTTGATCTGGCCGGAGATTCCAGCGGTGTTTTTTTGAATGACATCTGGGGATGGACCGATCCGCAAACCGCTAAAGAATATGCCTTAGTTGGCCTCACCAATGGAACAGCCTTTGTGGATATATCAGATCCTGAAAATCCGGTTGTTGTAGGCCGGCTTCCGGAGTCGAATATCAGAGGCAAATTCAAGCAGCTTACTTTAGATAATTATCCTGCCTGTAATGTTGGTATTGGTTCTATCAGCCGTTCAAAGTCTCTGGCTCAGGGAACTGCCTGGCGTGATGTTAAAGTATACGACAACCACGCTTTTGTGGTAAGTGATGCTCAGCCACATGGAATGCAGGTGTTTGACCTGACCCGACTTCGCGAATATGACGGCGTGGTTATGGAGTTTGAGCACGATGCTTTATACGACAAATTTGGTCCTGCTCATAACATTGTGATCAATCCAGAAACCGGTTTTGCATATGGAGTCGGAATCACCCAATCGGAAATGTGTGGAAGTCGTGATAGCACCGGTTTGCATATGATCGACATCCGAAATCCAAAAGCCCCGGAATTTGCAGGATGTTACATCGACTCTTCTCCCGGAAATTATAGAATTGCCCCAGGTTATATTCATGATGCGCAATGTGTGGTATATGATGGCCCCGATGGCAGATACTCCGGTCAGGAAATTTGCTTTAATTCAGCTGAAGGAAATGTGGTTATAGCAGATGTAACCGACAAAGAAGACCCAAAAACAGTTGGATTCAAACGCCAAGCCGACATGCAGTATTCTCATCAGGGCTGGTTGACAGAAGATCATGCCTATTTCTTAATGAACGACGAGCTGGATGAACGCAATCTTGGGCGTGGCACCAAAACCTATATCTGGGATGTTCGGGACTTAGAAGATCCTGAATTCATGGGCTATTACGAGCATCAATCCTACTCCATCGATCACAATTTATATGTTCGGGGAGAATATGCATTCGAAACGAACTACAATGCGGGATTACAAATTCTGGATCTCTCCAATATTGAAGATGCCGAACTTGAACGCGTTGCCTATTTCGACACTCGACCCCGAACCGATGCTGCCGAGTTTACCGGCACCTGGAGCAACTACCCCTATTTCGGCAGCGGAATGGTTGTTTTAAGTGACATTGAAACCGGCCTGTTTATTGTACGCCCCAATCTGTAACTAAAATTTAACAACCACACTTTCCAGTTCCAGGCTTTGCATAATGTCAGCCCGTCCACGGGTTTATATTTCCCGGATGTTATGATATAGCCGGTTCTTTTGAGTTGAAGGCATATTTACGTACATTTACCACGTTTTAAATACGGCACTGAATGCCGTTCAAATCACAAATTAAAGCGATAATTTCAGCGCAACTTTATGGATTTATTTGACAAACTTGAGGGCCGACCAAGTCCACTGGGCCAATTTACTTCTGAAGGATACGGGTACTACACTTTTCCAAAATTAGAAGGACCATTAGGTCCGGAAATGCAATTCAATGGCAAGGATATGGTCGTTTGGAGTATCAACGACTATCTTGGAATTGGAAGCAACCCGGAGATCAAAAAAGTAGATGTTGAAGCTACTGAAAAATATAGTCTCAGTGCGCCAATGGGTGCTCGTCTTATGACCGGCAACTCTACTGAGCACGAGAAACTGGAAGAAGAACTGGCGGCTTTTGTTCATAAAGAAGATGCGCAGCTTCTCAACTTTGGGTACCAGGGCATCATGAGTACCATCCATGCGTTGGTTGACCGTAACGACATTCTTATTTACGACGAACTGAGCCATGCATGCATCGTTGATGGAAAACAGCTTTCTATGGCTGATAAGTATGTATTTAAGCACAACGATCTTGAAAGCTTCAAAAAGCAGCTTTTCCGTGCTAAAAAGAAAATGAATGAGAACACTTCTATACTCGTGGTAACAGAAGGTGTTTTTGGAATGACCGGAGACCTCGGTATTCTGAAAGAGATCATTGAGCTCAAAAAAGAAGTTCCTTTCCGTTTATTGGTAGATGACGCTCACGGAATTGGAACCATGGGTGAAGACGGATCCGGCACAGGAACCCATTTAGGTGTTCAGGATGGAATTGACGTTTATTTTGGAACCTTTGCCAAATCCTTTGCACTGATCGGTGCCTTTATTGCATCTGAACCACGGGTTATTGAATTCCTGAAAGCGAATTCCAGAAGTCAGGTTTTTGCAAAGTCACTTCCATTGCCGTTGGTTGTAACCGCCCGCAAGCGATTGCAGATGATCAAAGACAATCCTCAGTGGCGCGAAACCCTTTGGAACAACACCCTGAAACTGCGCGATGGACTTCGTGATCTGGGCTATACCGTTCTTCCTTCAGAAAGTCCGGTTACTCCGGTGCTCACTAAAGGAAGTACAGAACTCTGTACCGACATCATGCGCAAGCTTCGTGAAGAACACGGCGTATTTGTGAGTGGTGTTGCATACCCCGTTGTACCAAGAGGCACCGTATTGATCCGTATCATACCAACAGCAGCGCATACCGATGCACACATTGACAAAACGCTGAAGGCTTTTGATGCTATCAAAGAATACGTTTTTGAAGCCGCTGAAAAGATGAGTGCTTAACGAGCATTTCAGCTTAGAAATTCAAGTCCGTTCGGTGAAAGCTGAACGGACTTTTTTTATGTGGATGGATCTTCTAACACCCGGATTTGCTGGTAGGTATATTTTTGAACATCAAGATCTTTTTTCATTGCCAGAAACTCCCCCGACTCATTCACCCCTAAAAATTTATACTTTTCCTCCAGCACATCTCCATTAATCTCGATATCACACCACTTTCCAACTCCTCTCATCAAGCCATTTACCTCCTTAACCAGCTCCTTACTTTGGTGCGTCCACTGCCGGTATTTGTATTCGATCCTTTGCAACAGATGGGCCAACAGCTCTTCCCTGCTTATCGCTTCATTCGATTCCAAACAGACCGAAGTAGCCTTCTCTGCCATTTGCCCGGGGAACTGAGTCTGTGCTACATTCAGTCCGATCCCAACAACCACCCGATCCAGCCTATTCCCTATAAAAACCGTCTCTGTCAGAATTCCGCAGATCTTTTTGTTGGCTATAAGGATATCATTCGGCCACTTGATCTTCCCCTGTATTCCAGCAATTTCTTCTAGAGATTCTTGAACAGCCAAGGCACAGGCAAGCGTCAATAGATTCAGGCGATCTGCATTTTTGGGCTCGAAGATTATGGAGAAGGTCAGATTTTTCCCGGGATCAACCGTCCACTTTCGATCGTATTGCCCCCGTCCTCCAGACTGATAATCCGTTAAAATAAGCGTGCCATGCATCGAGTTATCTCCCTCCCTTTTTTTGGCTAATGAATTGGTAGAAGGCAGTTCCTCAAAAAAAGAAAAGCTACGCCCCAACCAGGACGTAGCTAATTTCGATTCAAATAACGTTGTATCAAACAAAATCCGGGATCTGATGTTTTGGCTCACTTTCTAAAGTAAGGTAATCGCATCAATGTTCCCCATTAAAGCAGGATTATTTACCTACCTTAATCACAGAATCTTCGGTACCATGCTCGTTGGTGACATATTCATCAGCGGCATCGTCGTTTTCCCAGCGCTCACCGTCAATAAAATATTTGAATTTATATTCATTCTCCGGCTTCAAGCGAAGTGTTGTGGTCCAGCCCCCTTTTTTCTTTTCCAGCTTATCGGCGTCAGTGTCCCAGTTGTTAAAGGTGCCAGCGACAGCTACTTCTTTTTCCGCCCATTCTTCAGGAATGGTTAGGGTTACTTTGCAAACCGTCCGTTTTGGAGTGAATTCTTTTGAGATCATAACAGTAAAGTTTTATTCGATGAGTGAGTGAGTGAGAACTAAAAATACTGCATTATTTAGCATCAACAAAATTTTACTAATATTAATTAATGAATAATTAAGTAATTATATAAATTTTTTACTTAATTATAATTTTTAACTAATTAATTTAGTTATGGAAGCGATTTTTCATCTAATAATAGTCTCATCTTTTAACTCTACGACTAACAAAATAAAATTTTATACCTTCTTCTTGTAAACATTTCAACTAGTGTCATGTTAGTGTGCAAACACTGAGTAAAGACCTGCCATGTTTTATCAAAACTTCCCCCCATACATATATAATTAAAGCTACAAAAACCTGACAGGTCTGCGGACACAAGTGTCTTAACTTTACACTAGTCTTTTTTTTTAATAATCGTTGTATACAGCATTACTATCTTCTTTTTTACCTAAGCTAACATCAGTTGAATAAGCATAGCTAATTAAATGAATTCCTTTAAGTTTTATAGTGCTGTTTTGTTAATTGCATTAGTTCCATTTTTGCTCTTGGCACAAAATTCTGAAAAACCTTTTTCTGTTGAACCAGTTTTCGACTTAGATCAACCTAAAACGGCAGGGCTTACCTTTGCAGATAATATCCAAACATTCACAATTTTCGCGCCAGATTCATCCCAAAATACCTACAACCATGGTGTGGTCTTGTATCCATTTAAAGGAAAATTATTCGCTATGTGGCAAAGCTCAGCCAGGGATGAAGATGCTGCTGACACCCAGGTTTATTACAGCGTAAGCCAAGATCTCAGATCATGGAGTGACCCTATCACATTAACCAGGAAATCAGAGTCAGGGATAACAACAAGTGGTGGATGGTGGAGCCATAACGACACCCTCATCGCTTTTATCAATGTCTGGCCGGAGAATGAGGATACGCCCCGGCAGGGATACACCGCTTTCATGAGATCTACAGATGGGCAAAATTGGTCTGCCCTTAAAAGAGTAAAAGTAAATAATGGAACTCCCATCAAAGGTATCATAGAACAAGATCTGAGAGCGCTGCCCGATGGCCGAATTATTACGAGCTTCCATATGCAACCCGGATTGATCGCAACTCCTTTTTATACGGATGATCCTTCTGCCACTACGGGATGGATCGCCGGAGAAATGACAAACCTGCTTTCCGACAAATTCATAAGCCGTGAGTTAGAACCCAGCTGGTTTTACCGGGAAGATGGCGCTGTAGTCATGATATTCAGAGACCAGCATAGTTCTCACAAAAAATTAGCCTCCATCAGTTATGATCGCGGGGAAAGTTGGTCAACCCCCGAACTTATTGATACGCCCGATTCCCGGTCTAAACAAAGTGCAGGAAACCTCCCCGATGGCACTGCTTTTATGGTGAATAATCCTTCTGCAGATAAAACCCGATATCCACTTGCTATCACCCTAAGTGAACATGGATATACCTTTGACCGCGCCTTACTTATCCGAAGTGGCGGGGAAGACCTTCAACCCTTACGATATTCCGGAAAGTACAAACGGGAAGGTTACAGCTATCCAAAAAGCATCGTTTGGGGAGACTATTTGTACGTGGGCTATGCCACGAATAAAGAAGATGTTGAGGGAAGCCGAATTCCCCTTTCAGCACTAAAATACTCAACTCATTAATTGTTGAGTTCCGCCAAGCTGTCCGTATTTGTTAGCAATAAAAAATATGGCAGGATATTTGTAAAGATTAACTTCTAAACAGTTGAACCGCCCTGTTTATAAGGTTAACTTTAACGGTTCACGAAATTTTTAGAAGAGTACGAGTACCCCATTATGGATATATTAGAAACTGTCGGTAAAGCTATAACCAAAGTATTTGGTTCCAAGAGTGAAAGGGATATAAAAAAGATCCAGCCTATCGTAGATGAGATCAAAAGCTACGAAGATGAAATGAAGCAGCTTAGTGACGAAGAGCTGAAAGCTAAGACCGAGGAGTTCAAGCAAAAGATCAAAGATGCCACGGCCGATACGATCGCCCGCATCAAGGAAATAAAAACACAGCTTGATGATATTGAGACGCTCTCGCCGGCAGAACACCGGGAACTGGCTGAAGAACTGGATGCCATGGAGCAGCAGGAACTTGACATCATTGAGGAAGTGATGGATGAAATTCTCCCCGAGGCATTTGCGGTCCTCAAGGATACCTGTCGCCGCTTTGTGGGACAGTCCTGGAAAGTGGGCGGAAATGAGACTACCTGGGAGATGATCCCCTATGATGTACAGTTAGTTGGTGCCATTGTATTACACCAGGGTAAAGTGGCCGAAATGAAAACCGGTGAAGGTAAAACGCTGGTTGCTATTTTCCCGGCCTACCTGAATGCACTTGCAGGAAAAGGCGTGCACGTGATCACCGTTAATACCTACCTGGCTAAACGTGATGCTGAGTGGAATGAACCGATCTTTAACTTCCACGGACTGCAAGTTGACTGCATCGATCACTATCAACCCAGTACAGAGCAGCGTCGGCAGGCATACAAAGCGGACATCACTTACGGGACCAACAACGAGTTTGGCTTCGATTACTTACGTGATAACATGGTGATTGAACAAGAACAGCTGGTACAGCGCGATCACCACTACACCATTATTGATGAGGTTGATTCCATTCTGATTGATGAGGCGCGTACTCCGCTGATCATTTCCGGTCCGGTTCCTCAGGATAATAAATCTGACAAGTATGTGGAGATCAAGCCCCGGGTTGAGTCGCTGGTGAATGCTCAGAAAAAACTGGTGGCTAACCTGGTTAAAGAAGGCAAGCAGCTTTTAGATGAAGGAGATGAAGAAAAAGCCGGACTTGCGTTATTCCGTGCTGTTCGTGGATTTCCGAAAAACTCCCAGTTGCGAAAACTTCAACAGGATCCAAAAGTTCAGAAACTGATCCAGAAAACGGAGTCCTTCTACCTGCAGGATAATGCCAAGAACATGCCCATTGTGGATGAGTATTTGTACTATGCAGTAGATCCGAAGATGAATTCTATTGAAATGACCGAGAAAGGCCGGGAATTCATCACTAAAAAAGGAGAAGATGAAGATTTCTTTGTGATTCCTGACCTGGGTGAAGAAACCGCCGAGATCGAAAAAGAAGTGGAAGCACTCGAGGAAGAGAAGGTCGAAGAGGTCAAGAACAATGAAGACCTGAGTGAGGATTACAAAGAGAAGAAGGTCAAAGAGATCAAAGATGAAATTCGCCAGGAGCGAGAAAAGAAATTTAATGATCTGCACCGGTTGTTTGCCGAACGCGGAGACCGTATCCATACGGTGAATCAGCTTCTGAAGGCATATACAAACTTTGAGCGCGAGGAAGAATACATCGTTCAGGATGGCAAAGTGCAGATCGTGGATGAGCATACCGGACGTGTACTTTCCGGCCGGCGTTATTCAGATGGACTGCACCAGGCTATTGAGGCCAAAGAGCAGGTGAAAGTTGAGGCTTCTACACAGACTTACGCCACCATCACCCTGCAGAATTACTTCCGTATGTACAACAAACTTGCCGGTATGACCGGTACAGCTGAAACGGAAGAGGGTGAATTCAACGAAATTTATGAACTCGATGTAGTGGTTATTCCAACCAACAAACCCATCGCGCGTGATGACAAAGAAGATCTCGTATTCAAGACCAAACGCGAGAAATTCAATGCTGCTATTCAGAAAATTCAGGAATATCACGAAAAAGGACAGCCGGTGTTGGTCGGTACTACCAGCGTGGATGTATCCGAGACCATGAGCCGGATGTTGAAACGTGCCGGCATTCCGCATAACGTATTGAACGCCAAACAACATGCCCGCGAAAGTGAAATTGTGAAGCAGGCGGGTGAAATTGGAGCCGTAACCGTAGCTACCAACATGGCCGGTCGTGGTACCGATATCAAGCTTGCCAAGGGTGTTAAAGAGAAAGGCGGTTTGGCCATTCTTGGAACCGAACGTCACGAATCACGCCGTATTGACTTGCAGCTACGTGGACGTGCCGGTCGACAGGGTGATCCCGGTGAATCGCAATTCTATGTATCGCTGGAAGATGACCTGATGGCCATGTTTATGAGTGACCGTGTGGCCAATGTGATGGACAAACTCAGTTTTGAAGAAGGCGAAGTCATTACCCACCCTTGGATCACCAAGTCGCTGGAGCGAGCTCAGAGTAAAGTTGAGCAGAATAACTTCAGTATTCGTAAAAAGCAGCTGGAGTATGATGATGTACTCAACAATCAGCGTAATGTGATCTATGCCCGTCGTAAGCACGCCCTTTCCGGTGAGCAGTTACGAACAGACATCCTTGACATGCTGGATGATCTGGTGGAAAATCTTGTAGTGGATCACGTGGCTGCAGGAGATTATGACGGACTGCACGAAGCCATCATTCGTCACCTCGCCGTAGACGTGGATTACGACCGCGAAACCTGGTTCAAGATGGGTGAGAGTGAACTTACTGACCACATCCTGAATAAAGCCCTTGAAGCGTATCGCAAAAAAGAAGAACGCATAGCAGCTCCACTTTATAAGGTGATGCAGCGAATCAACGAAAGTAATCCTGAAAACCGTCCTGATAAAGTTCAGGTTATTTTCACGGATGGAATTCGCCGTATGCGCATTGTCGTGGATGTTGAAAGTGCTCTCGAAAATGAAGGTAAAGAAGTAGCACGTTCACTTGAGAAAAGTGCCATACTATCTATTATCGATCAAAAATGGATGGAACACTTACGTGAACTGGACTCCGTGAAAGAAGGGATCGGTTTGCGTTCTTTTGCTCAGAAAGATCCGCTGCTGGAATATAAGCGAGAGGCTTTTGATATGTTCAAGATGTTGCTGGATGACATCAATAAGGAAGCCACCTCACTTATCTGGAAAGCCGTTCCTGAAGTCAAAGATGACAGTAAATTACAACAGGCACAGAAGCAAAAATCCCGCTTCGATACTTCCTCAATGGAAACACAACATGCCGATTCAACCGGTATGGGACTTAATTCAGGTCAGGGACAGCAACAAGATGGAGGCCAACGCCCACAAGGCGGAAATGCCAAGCGTCAACCGGTAGAAGTTGCTGATGAACCCGGCCGAAATGATTACGTGACCGTTCAAAACATGGATTCTGGCGAAACCAAAGAAGTGAAGTGGAAATACGCCAAACGCATGGTGGATGAGGAAGGATGGATCGTGGTTGAAAAATAAGTCAGGACTCAGTTTTAAATCATGTACTCAAATTACAAGAACTGGTTCAGGCATCCGCTTGGACCAGTTTTTTTATGGCTTAATATTTTCGGTCACCCTACCCCTAATTTGGGATCTTTTCAGTCTTAAGCGAAGCAGTGACTAAAAAGATATTAGCACGTCAAGTCTTCAGACTTGAGGCAAAGTCCGTGGCTCCACTCTAAGTCTCCGCTCGGATTACAGTTTTAGTCAAATCCGAAATTTATACTCGCTCAAGACTTAAGAGATCAGCGAGTCTTTTCGCAAGAAAACTGTCGGTGATGCTCGTAATCCAATTATTTTCCAGGAATCATTCTCTGATTTTATGACAACATTTAGATTCGCGTCTGAACGGGAATGACGGTTTCGATAGATGAGATATATAGATAACGAATGCGGAAACCAACCAAGGGTCATTCCCGCAAAGGCGGGAATCTGATTGTCTTTTGTTTACAATTCCCCCGAGATCTGTTCAGTCTTGAGCGAAGCGGTGACTGAAAAGTAGTAGCAAAACAAGTCTTCTGACTTGAGGAAACCCCATGGCACCAACTCTTAAGTCTCCGCTCGGATTGCATGTTTACCCGAATCATACATTTTGAACTCGCTCAAGACTTAAGAGATCAGCGGAGATTATGAATTGATCCCCACAAATTTGCTCAGCGAGCCGATCTACGTTAATCTAAATCTGCCGTGATAGGCTGGTTATTTTCGAAATCGAATAGCGTAAGTCGGCGAAGATTATAATAGCCTGTCCAGTAGTTACGAAGCGCCTGAACGTAACTTCGGCGCGCACTGTCCTTTTCATTTTGAGCTATGAAGAGGTTCGTTACATCGATCTTTCCGATCAGATACCGGTTCTGTGCCACGTTATACCTCCGGTCGGCAATTTCGTCCGATACTTTAGCCAATTCCACCTGATCCCGAAGCTGTGAAAACTCACGCACTGTACTACGAACATTCAGATCGAACTGTAGCTTTTGATAGGCAATGGTATTTGCCGTAGCCGCCTGTTGATTCCGTGCAGCCTGAATTTCCGCTGTATTTTTGCCCCAGTTAAAGATCGGGACCTGAAAGCCTAACGTGAAAAACTGCCGATTTTGGGGGTCATTATAGAGCTGATCAAAATCTTCGGAAGTTTGGTTCAGTCCATAACTCGCTTGTAAAGTCGCTGAAAAGCCAGCCTCCTTCCTTGCCTGATCATAGGCCTGATTTGCCTGTATCTCATTTAACTCGAACTCCAGGGAAGTACTATTGTTTTCGCGTGCAAGCTGCAAAGCTCTGTCCACATCTATATTCAGTTCAGGAGCTTCTTCCGGAGCGTTTACATTAACTTGTGTTTCATCGGGGATTCCAAGCAGTGCCTTGAAATTTTCCTCAGCTCGTTCAAAATTCAACAATGAAGTAGTTAGGGAGTTTTCCGCATTTCGAAGCGCCAGCTCACTTTGCAAAAGATCATTTTCAGCTATACTTCCCACCTGATATCTGCCTCTCGAAATATTATAGATAGAATCATTCACCGTAACATTGAACTCAGCTACTTCCACGTTGATCTTGGCCAACAGAAAATCGAAAAAACTCTGCGTGGTATTGAAAGCCAGGTCCTCCATGTCCTCCACATATTGCTTCTGAGCGATCTGATATCGAAGCGGCTCAGTCTTGTTTCTCCATTTCAAGCTATTGAACTGAAATAATGGCTGAAAGTAGGTTGCCACCAACGGTGTACTTTGCCAGAAATATACATTCTCACCATCTACACCCCGGTCAAATAAAATAAGCCGGTTGATGCCACTCGACAACGAAAGCCGCCCACCGGTTGGCATAATGTTTTGGTTGATGGACAGGTTCACAGACGACTGCGACTGACTTTCTTCCTGATACACCGTTGAGCCATCATCCAGCCGGTTTGAGGTGATCGCACGGTTAAAACCCGGAACGTCTCCGTCAAGGTCAAGACTTGGAAGTAGGTCGGCCTGAAACGATTTATAACGCCATTTTGAAGAGATCAGGGCAAAGTTTGCAGCACGGGAAAGCGGACTGTTTTGCTTGGCAATTTCAATACTTTCTTCGAGGGTAAGCGTTTGCTGATCCTGTGCATGCAGGTTAAATGAACCTACGATAAAAACCAGGATCAGGAATGCGGGATAAAATTTATTCATGGCGTAATGCGTGTACTGGGTCGTGTTGAGCCGCTCTTTTTGCGGGATAGTATCCGAATATCACCCCAATAACCAGGGCAACTCCAAAGGATATAAAAATGGACATGGGGGTTACAACCGTTGCAATGTCTGCGGTAGCTTCAATGGTGTAGCTGAAGCCCATCCCCAAAATAATTCCGATAAAACCGCCGGTTATACTAATGGTCAGTGCCTCTGTTAAAAACTGAAGTTCGATATCCTTTTTCTGTGCTCCTACGGCCATTCTCACCCCGATCTCCCGATAGCGTTCTACAACCGAAGCAAGCATAATATTCATGATCCCGATCCCCCCAACGATCAATGAGATGGACGCGATGGAGGAAAGGACAATATTGAAGATCCGCTTGGTGCGTTGTTCCTGCTGAAGGAGTTGCTCGGGGACAATGATCTCGAAGTCAACCACATCGTTGTGGCGGCGTTTTAGCATCCGCGACAGAACATCTGCAATGGCTCCACTGAATCTGGTATCCGTAACTTTTACGATGAGCTTATCGAGCTGATGGTAGTTCGGGTCAGACGTTGAGCTACTGCTGCTTCCGCCCGATGTTGTGATCATAGCTCCGCCCATAAATACAACCGAACTTCCCCCACTGCCCTGCAGGTCCTGACCTGTCAGGATCGCCCTGTTTTTGAATCGAAGTAAAACCGTGGTGGCAGGGGCATAGATATCAAGATTGAAATTTCGAATTCCCAGGTTTTCAATGTTTTCTGAAGAAACTTCTTTCTTTTCGATCACCCCGATCACCGTAAGCCACAAATGCCCTACTTTAATTTGCTTACCAATGGGACTTTCGCCACCAAAAAATCTCGTTTTCACATCATAACCGATCACAGCTACCGGGTCTGCATTATCGAGCTGTATATTGCTGAAATTACTACCTTCCACAATATTGAAGTTGGTAATGTCAAAATAATCTCCATTCACCCCCACCAGCTTTCCGCTTCGCATGCGGGCATTCCGTATGAAGGATGTCTCATACATGATCTCCGGACTCACCTTCTCTACCTCAGGAACCAGTTCTTTGATACTTTCTAGATCTTTAAGAGTGAGTCCCGGCGAATATTTATTTTGATTTCCCTGATCGCTTTGATCATTCAGATTGCCCTCTACCTGCTCTATTACCGGCTGAACGATCACATTATTTGTACCTAAAAGCTCCATTTGCTGTAGCACTTCCTGTTGAGCTCCGGTACCGATCGCCAGCATTGCGATCACAGAAGAAACCCCAAATATAATTCCCAGGGAAGTAAGAAAAGCCCGCAGTTTATTTCGCTGAATGGCTTCCAGGGCAATGTCGAAATTGTAGAGAATTTTCTGAAGCATGAGCTCTTAGTTTGATGTGATCTCTTCTTCCAGAAATACCCGCTCAATACCGGCGGTATCTTCGGGAACCGTCAAATAGACCACATCATCCATAGATAAACCACGGTGAACGATGACCTGATTCTCGTTCATCAAACCAAGCTCAACTTCTTGCATCACCGGATAAAGGCCTGATCTTTTGAATACAAAACTGGAAGAATCCTGCACGTGTATAGTTTCCAGTGGAATGAACATAGCGTCCTCTACCCTGTTCACAACAATGCGGTTGCTGGTTGTCATAGCAGGGCGCAGAACACTGTCTGTTTCTGAAATTTCTATGATCACCTCATATACTTTGGAATTAGAGTTGGGACGCTGCTCACCAATGTTTGCAACCTCTGTTACTTTACCACTTAATTTTTTATCAGGGATGGCATCCAGTCCAATTTCTACATTTTGGTTAACCGTTACTTTCTGAACATCCACTTCATTGACGTATGTAATGGATTCCATGGTAGTAAAATCAGGCAGTTCTGCCACAACCGGATCCCAAGCACTGATGTCGCTCCCTTCGGCCACTTTACTTCCGTCCCTGTTTCGTCTATAGATGATCATCCCCTGAGCCGGAGCTAAAACCGTAAACTGTGTCAGTAAACTTCTGATCTTATCCACTTCATTTTGCTCCTCCTGAAGGTCTGCCTCAACCTCACTCATGCGGGCTTCTGCCTGCTTTACTTTGGTTACATAATTCTTTTTCTCCTGAGCAAGTTGACGCCTGGCTTTATCAAGATCAATTTCTGCCTGACGTTGAACAGCCGGTGACTCATAAATAGATTGATCTAAAGCGATCTGACGTTCTTCTAAAGCGTACTCCAAATTAATAAGATTATCGCGTGCTTGCGATAAGGTAAGGGTGCTGTCCAGCGAAACCTGTGTTACCTGAGACTGAGCCTGCTGTAACTCCAGCATCGCATCCTGAATACGTCCGGTGATCTCTGAACGATCAAGCTCAGCTACAAAATCACCCTCTTTAACAATGGTGCCTTCCGGTATCAGGCGCTGTATTTTCAGATTGAATAAACGCACTTCCCTGGCGCGTTGTGGGCCCCGGATCTCTACCGAACTTTTTGCCCTTAACTCGCCTGTTGTGGTTACATCGACTACAAATTCTCCCGATTGAGGTGTTGTGGTTAGTTCAACGGATTCTGATTGATCTCCTCCAAAAATGAACCAGGCTATCAAGGAAAGCCCAATCACAATAGCAGGTATTAAATATTTTTTCTTCATTTGTTCAGTAATTTATAAATGTTCTGAAAATATACTCTTTTTATGTGTAGACGACTTTACTAAAAAAATAGTTTTACAATTTTGCCACAGAAATGGATCAAATCTCTAGCGCCAAATTATTGCTCTATTTATTCATTTTGCATCAGAACATCCCCAAAGGAGATCTCTTCAGCCGCAAGGATAAGCAATGTAGTAGGTAACCCTTTCAGACGTTCCTGAATTTCAGAATAGTAAGCAGTGAAGTTTTCATCCGGTTTAGCCATCCCCAGTAAGATCAGGTCCGCATCAGAAGAAGATTCATGCAAGATAGTGTTAAAAGAACGGCCATTTGAGACAATGATCTCGGGAGTAGCTCCGGTCCTTGCCTTTTCGATCAAGTTGGTAAGATTGTTATGAGCATCCTCAGCAGCTTTTTCGGAGTCAACTACCATCTTAAGCCTAACTTCAGCATCCCACCAGGCTCGGCTACTATTTAACAGATAGGCAACCATCATCATCAATCCGCCATTGCCTTTTAAACCACCCCACCACACATCAATATATTTTTTATCTCCAAACCCCTTCTCTTTATCATCGTGAACGATCATCACGTTGCGACTCATTTCATAGAAATCCTTGATCATTTTGCAATACTGATCTCTGATCTCTTCATTTTCACTGTCACCCAGAATGATGGTATTTGGCACCAATGCACCAAGCCCATATGCTCTTACCAATCGCTCAGAACCTTCGAATGCATTCTCGGCTGTTGTCACTCTTACCAAGGCCTGCACGCTCCGTTTAGCTAAAAACTCACGGATATTCTTCTCCATCTTATTGATCTGCGGAGTAGAAATGTTCTTGCTGGTAAGAACAGTGGCCACCGTCATCAGGCCACGATTGTGCGTCAACGAAAGGGCAAAATCAATGAGATGCCAGCGTTTTGTGGGCGCCCCTGACAGTACCAATGGATTGGGCCTCCATGTTTTTGCCTCTTCCTGGGCACTCAGGTTAAATAAGCCGGTTCGGGTAATGGCCATCCAAACTCCCCTGCGCACGTCTCCCCACGCAGACTGAAGCTCTCTTCCTTCCAGCCAAAGAAAAATGAGTACCACAAAAATAAAAGCAATTATGGTTGCAAAGGTGTTGATCAAAAACATCACGGCAATACAACCTGCTGCCCCTAATAGTGAAAATGACCAGTGGACTTTAAATTCTGGCCGAAAAGAAGGACTCTTTAGCAAACGCTCAATACCGGCCGTTATGTTGAGCATTCCATAAGTGGTCAGGAAAAACATGGTGAGAATGGGAGCGATCAAATTCAGGTTCCCGAAATAAACGGCAGTTAATGCTATTCCCAACGTAAGCACGGTTCCTAACCGGGGAGTGTCTTCTTCTCCCTCGCCTTTGCCCAGCCAACTTAGCCAGCGGGGAAGAACTTTATCTCGCGCCAGTGCCTGAAGTACACGGGGCGCACCCAAAATACTGCCCATCGCACTGGAAAGGGTAGCTCCCCAAACACCGATGAGAATAGCATCTCCCCAATACGAAAGTTTTCGCATGATCAAAGGATCTTCAATGAGTGTGAGTGCATCAGCCCGGTTTGCCAGGATGATCGGCAACAGCATGTAGATCACATATCCAACTCCGATAGCATAAAATGTACCTTTCGGGATCGACTTCTTGGGGTCTTTCAGATCTCCAGACATATTAACGCCGGCCATGATCCCGGTAACCGCAGGAAAGAAGACCGCAAATACCACCCAGAATCCTGCTGAATTTTCTGATGAAGCTCCCCACATTTCAATATTAGACTGCTCAATAGGACTTCCAAAAATAAGAGATAACAAAGACAGCACGATACCAAACATGATAAAATACTGGACACGAATGGCTGCTTTAGCTGAGACCAATGCAAAAATAGCCACCAAGATGGTAGTAACAATTCCCACGGCGGTCATATCCAATTCAGGGAACACGCTAACCACACTTTCAGCAAAACCTATGGTATACAGTGCAATGGAAAGAGCTTGCGCAAGATAGAGTGGGATGCCAATAGCTCCGCCAGATTCAATTCCCAGGGAGCGACTGATCATATAATAAGCACCGCCTGTACGCACCCTCTGATCGGTAGCAATAGAAGCAATGGATAGTGCTGTTAGAAAAGTAATTGAAGTGGCTACGGTAACAATGATTAGCGTACCGATAAGCCCCACATTTCCGACTACCCAACCGAAACGGAGGTACATAATTACGCCAAGAATAGTAAGAATAGAAGGCGTAAAAACTCCGCCGAATGTCCCTAATCCCGTTTCACTCCCTTTGACGACTTCTTCTTTGGGGGGGAACATTCGCTTAAACCGTTCTCTCATTTCCCTACTCCCACACAGCTAAAAAATAAAATGATCTCAGCCCCCTTGATCAACTAATGTGTTATCAACCAAACCGGTTTCAAGGTCATAAGAAGTGCCCGGCTGGGTGTTGTCTATTACATCTTTGGGATCGTTATTTTCATCTACAATAACCACACGAGGCTTGTGGTCTTTGGCTTCCTCGGGGGTCATTTCTGCATAACTGATAACAATGATTCGATCTCCGACCTGCGTCATACGAGCTGCAGCGCCATTTAGACAACAAACACGGCTTCCTCGTTCTCCGGGAATGGTATAAGTTTCGAGCCGGGCTCCGTTGGTGATATTTAATACCTGCACTTTTTCATAAGGAAGAAGATTAGCGGCATCCAGCAGATCCTGATCGATGGTAATACTACCTTCGTACATCAGGTTTGCTTCGGTTACTGCCATTTGGTGCAGTTTAGATTTAAACATCGTGATTTTCATAGGTATTGCTCAGAGGTCTAAAATTATGTTATCGATCAGGCGGGTTTGTCCTACATAAACCGCGCCGGCTAAAATATATTTATTACCGGTTTCCAACTTTTCTACCGGCTCCATCGTTTTCATGGAAAACACATTAAGATAATCATTTTTGAAGCCTTTCGCTTCCAGTTCATCTTGTTGATGATCTAACAACAATTTGGGCTCCATCACTCCATCTTTGATCTGGCGTTCCACATACTGCAGTGCCCTGTATAAACCGGGGGCTATCTTCCTTTGTTCATCATTTAAATACGCATTCCGGCTGCTCAGCGCGAGACCGTCATTGGCACGTGCTATAGGCGCGGCAATCAACTCAACATCATGGTTGAATTCGTGCACCATCTGCTTCAGGATCTGAAACTGCTGAATATCCTTTTGACCAAAAATTGCCACATTCGGCTCTATGATGTTGAAGAATTTATTCACCACTAACACAATCCCTTCAAAAAAACCGGGGCGGCTTCCCCCATCCATATACTCATTCAAGGTATCCACCTCAATGCGAAAATACTTTTTCCCGGAACCATACATGACCTTATCATTCGGAGTAAAAACCAATGAGGCTCCCTCCTTTTCACATGCATCCAAATCAACCTGAACCTGCCGAGGATAGTCCTCAAAATCTTCATTCGGCCCAAACTGCTCTGGATTTACATAAATGGAAACCACCACTTCATCTGCTTTTTTCTTTGCAAGGCGAATCAGCGACAAGTGTCCTTCATGCAATGCTCCCATAGTTGGAACAAAAGCGATAGTCTTACCTTGTTTTTTCAGGGCTGAAATTTCCTTCCTGATCTCATCAATGGAAGTACACTGTTTCATGAACGACAATGGTTAATTTTGAAAGGGCATAAAGGTACTGATTTATTTGATGAAGTTTGAATATTCATACGTTCCAAAAAAGTGTTTGGTGCAGTTGGAGCTTACACCTGTATTCGGTATCTATGGAAGGCTTGATCTTTTCTATAAAGTAGTTGAAACAAAAAAAGGCTTTCGATATTTCCATCGAAAGCCTTTTATCAATTCAATTTGAAGAGCGATTCTAAACGCCTGCTTTTTGCTTCTCAGCTCTTTTACGTTCGTTGTGATCAAGATGCATTTTACGAATTCGAAGACTTTTTGGCGTTACTTCCAACAGCTCATCATTATCAATAAATTCGATACACTGCTCAAGACTTAACTTCCTGGCTTGATTTAATTTTACTGAATCGGACGTCTGTGTAGCTCGGTGGTTGGTCAGGTTTTTCTTCTTCACCACATTCACCACCATATCGTCGCTGCGTTTGTTTTGGCCAACAACCTGTCCTGCATATACAGGATCTCCGGGCTTAACAAAAAATTCTCCGCGATCTTGTACGCCTTCCAGGGCATAGCCTGTTACATCGCCTTGTTCCAGTGCAATCAGCGCTCCGCGGGTTCTTCCGGGGATCTCGCCTGCATAGGGCTCATAGGCATCAAACTGCTGGTGCATAATTCCGGTTCCACGCGTTTCCGTCAACATTTCGCCACGGAATCCGATCAACCCACGGGAAGGAACACGGAATTCAATTCGGTTGTTTTCCCCTTCTTGGCTCATGGAGGTCATGATCCCTTTTCGTTTCTGAAGGTTATCGATCACCCGGTTGCTGTAATCAGTCAATACATCAACTACTACTTCTTCCACCGGTTCGTGAGTTACTCCATCAACTTCTTTGAAAAGTACTTCCGGTCGGGAAACCGAGAATTCAAATCCTTCACGGCGCATGGTTTCAATTAAAATAGCCATCTGTAATTCACCACGACCAGAAACTTTATAGATATCAGGACTTTCCGTCTGCTCTACACGCATAGCTACATTGGTGCGAACTTCTTTTGTCAACCGGTCTTTCAACTGATTAGAAGTCACATAATCCCCTTCTTTTCCTGCAAAAGGAGAATTGTTTACGCGGAAATACATCGCGATAGTCGGTTTATCCATGTCCACATATTCCAGGGGACTCATGTCTGCGGTATCGGTCAGTGTATCGCCTACATTTACTTCTTCATAGCCCGCAAGTGCGATGATGTCTCCAGCTACGGCGTGTTCAACCGGCTCTCGTTGCAGTCCGTTAAAAGTATACAATTTGGTGGCACGGGCTTTTTCCCGAACCTCTCCTTTACCATTCATCAGCGCAACTTCTTGCCCAATTTTGATAGTGCCTTGTTCTATCCTTCCAACGGCAATACGGCCTACATAGTCATTCCAGTCGATGCTGCTTACCAGCATTTTGAATTTGGCTTCAGTGTTTTGCTCAGGTGCAGGCACATGCTCCACGATCTTATCAAGAAGGGGAGCCAGATCTACATCTTCGTCTTCCAGATTCTCTTTGGCTATACCGTTTACTGCAACTGCGTACAGTACAGGGAAGTCGAGCTGTTCGTTTGTTGCATCAAGCATTACAAACAAGTCAAAAATTTCATCTAATACGGCATCAGGGCGGGCATCTTTCCGGTCGATCTTATTGATAACTACGATCGGCTGATATCCCAGACTCAACGACTTTCGAAGTACGAACTTTGTTTGTGGAAGTGGTCCCTCAGCAGCATCTACCAAAAGGATCACTCCGTTCACCATTTTCAGGATACGTTCCACTTCACCCCCAAAATCGGCGTGACCCGGTGTATCCACGATATTGATCTTCGTGTCATTCCAATTAACAGCCGTGTTTTTTGAACTGATGGTGATTCCGCGTTCCTTTTCCAGATCGCCGGAATCCATGACCCTCTCGTCTACCTGTTGGTTCTCTCTAAACGTTCCACTCTGTTTTAGAATTTGATCTACCAGTGTGGTTTTGCCATGATCTACGTGAGCAATGATGGCGATATTTCTTAAATCTTGTGACATGTAGGTGTGTAAAATCTATTATTTAAAATGAGGTAGCTGACCGGTTTATCTTTTTGATCGAAATTGACAAGTAACGATCTTTAGTTATCCACTAATTCACCGAAAAACAGCAAGCCTTAAATATACGGTTTATTTGGCGATTTCCGTATTAATTAATTGAGAATAAATTTTGATCACAATTAAAAGACCACTGTACTATTCTGGAAAGATTTCGCTATCTTTGCATAAATATATATGCATCAATACATATAATATCATGAGAACAACATTAGACATACCTGAAAAACTGATCGATGAGGCTATGAAGGCAACTGGAGCAAAAACTAAAAGTCAGCTCATCAAAGATGCTTTACAGGAGCAAATTGACCGTTCAAAGCGTAAAAAATTGATTGCGCTTAAAGGCACTGTCGATCTGGATATCGACCTGGATACTCTCAGAGATCGTAAACTGTAAACAATGTCTCGATATAAGGTTTTAGTAGATAGTTCAGTATGGATAGATTATTTCAAGAATGGAAATTATCCTGAGTTGGATTTCCTTATTGAAGAAGAGCTTGCCTGCATCAATGAACTGATCTTAACTGAAATAGCTCCTCTACTGAAGAAGAAGAAAAAAGACGATTTACTTGAAGGTTTACGTGCCATTGAGAAGATTCCTTTGAATATTGATTGGGAGATTATTCGCCATTATCAATTGGCAAATTTAAAAACTGGCATAAATAAAGTGGGTATTCCTGACCTGATTATTTTACAACAAGTAATTGATGAAAAAATTTCACTTTTTTCTTTGGACAAGCATTTTAGAATGATGAAAGAACATTTACATTTTGATCTTTTCAACTTCAATAGATAAACATGCTCATCCCTATTCTCTGGCTCATTTTTGGGCTGATATTTTTACTTAAAGGTGCCGACTGGCTCGTTGATGGCGCTTCAGCACTCGCAAAAAAATTCAATATTTCTGATCTGGCAATAGGACTTACCATCGTTGCTTTTGGAACTTCAGCCCCGGAATTGGTGGTGAATGTAATGGGAAGTATGCAGGGACATCACGAGATCGTTTTCGCAAATGTGATCGGAAGTAACAATTTCAATCTTCTGGTGATTTTGGGAATCTCCGGTTTGATAACCCCGCTTGTGGTGCAATCCAGTACCGTTTGGAAAGAAATACCCATATCCCTTTTTGGAGCAATTTTACTTTTCATCGTAGCTAATGACTTTTGGTCCCCCAAGACCTTCACACTTTCCCGTATCGACGGCTTCCTTTTTCTGCTCCTATTCGCAGGATTTCTGTTCTATGTGTATAAACAACTTTCTTCTGATTCTGCAGAAACCGGGTCACCGGAAAAACCATATTCACAATTCAAGATCTGGAGCTTCATCATTATCGGATTAGCCGGACTGGTATTTGGAGGACGGTTGGTGGTCAACAATGCCATTGAAATTGCAACGGTATTAGGAATCAGTGAAAAGATCATTGGGTTAACCATCATCGCCGCTGGAACTTCCCTGCCGGAACTGGCTACTTCCATTGTAGCCGCCATGCGTAAGAATGTAGATATCGCTGTGGGGAATATCATTGGCTCCAACATCTTCAATATCTTTCTGATCCTGGGAATTAGTTCCCTGGTAAATCCGATCAGCTACAATCCCTCTTTTAATTCGGAAATGTACCTGCTGGGCGGGGGAACTTTACTCCTGTTTATCGGGATGTTTACCGGACAGAAGAAAAAGCTGGATCGCTGGGAAGCTGCCCTTTTGCTGCTGATCTTTTTGGGATATACCGGGTATTTGATTGCCGGGGAGATTTGAAACATCGGCCCCAATGCCCGGGAAACGCTCGCTGGTTCTAACACTTTTGTTTGATCCTGCAGCGAGCGATAGATCCTGAGAGCCTTGCGAAAATGATGGATTCATTACTGTCATTTCATCAGTTTATGTTGATTTAATGCTCTGGTAACCGTTTAGTAATATTTGGATTCCATATTCCAATATGAAATCATGTTACCACATACTCTTTCTTCTGACCGCTATTTTGCACATTCCTTTTAGTCTTGCATCTGCCCAGGATGCCAAAGATGAGATCGAAAAATCTATATCTCGTGATGCAATGCCAGCCAGTGCCTTATCACAGATAAATCAATTTTGGAATGAGCAGAAAAAAGTAGATTTTTATCTTCAATCACACGGTGAAATGATCAGCTATGAAGCAAAGCTTGATTGGGAAGGTCATCAATACAGTATCGAATTTGATTCAACTGGTTCGCTCATCGACGTTGAGCAGCTTATCAAGTTTGAGCAACTTCCCGAAGCTTTGCGGAACACCATCACAGAAGAAATAGACAAACAGTACACCCGGTTCAAATTCACCCGGATACAGCGTCAGTTTTCAGCTTCGGAAGAAGATGACAATGACGAGGTTCTGGAAGATGTGCTTGATGAAGATTTCGAAGACCTAATAATTAACTTTGAAATAGAAATTGATGCACAAAACAAAAAAGTACTTGGGTCATTTGAGTTACTGTTTGACGAACATGGAAATTTAATTCAGAAACGTAGAATTGTGAGACGTTCGCTGGATAACATCTGGTAATACATGAAGTTTTTAAAAACCTGGGCGCTACTGGCAGTGGCAACACTGCTTCCGGTATGTGCATTTTCGCAACAAGCAGAACTCATCTGGAATCCTGAACTTTCCTATTCCTGGAAATCATCTGACCGAATTGGATTTAATGCCAAGCTCTCGGTCTTCAATTCCATCCGGGATTTTAATAATGATGGTGCTATTCAATACATCGAGCCACAATTTTCATTTTCTTATGGTCTTTCTGCAGGAACCAAAATTGGCGGCGGATATTACTACCGGCTCTCAACTCCCCTGATCGATGGCTATCAATATGAGCATCGTTTCCTGCAACAAATCGGGTTTATTTCCTATATCGGAGATCGAAGATTGGCTCACCGGGTTCGGCTCGAGCAACGCGTTCGTTCAAGTTCATACCAAAACAGACTACGCTATCGTCTGAGCTACGATTTTCCGCTACAAGGCGAAAAACTCGACCCCGGCGAAAAATACCTCATCCTGAAAGACGAGATGATGACTGCTTTCAACAAAAATGAAGCTGATGCGGAGAACCGTGCTTCCGTTGGACTAGGCTGGTATTTCAATTCAAAACAAAAATTTGAGCTGGGACTCCAATACCGCACGCAAGATATCTTCAGCGATGGGGGGATCAGTCATCTTTTCCTGATCAGTACTTCGTATTATTTGAATAGGTAAGATAAGTTTTGGGCCGAACGCTGCGAGGTCTTGGGGACGCTCGCAGCGTTCTACATCCTTTTTTATTCCGCAGCAACCTCGCAGCGTGCGGTAGCTCCTGTACCGATATTTTCGGGATTGCGAAATGATTGTTGAAATAGACTCCACTCAATTCTACTTTTCTAAATAACGAAATAATCTGAAAGATCATGGACCTTAAACTCACCAACCAACGATTTGTAGTATGCGGAGCTTCCAGCGGTTTTGGGGAAGCCATTGCCCGACAGCTTTTGCAGGAAGGCGCACACGTAGTTTTAATTGCTCGCCGGGGAGAACTACTTCGGGAAAAATTCGATCATTTTAAAGAGCAAACCGAGATTATTGAAGGCAGCCTGATCTATGGCGAAACACTGGACAAGATCGAACAATCGGTTCAAGCCAAAGAAACGCATGGAATTGTATTTAATGCAGGAGGACCTCCCACCGGAACGCCGCTCGAAACCAACATGGACGACTGGGATTCCTCCTGGAAATTAGTGATGCGGTGGAAAATAGATCTGGCCCTACGACTGGCTCCCTACTTCAAAGAAAAAGAATATGGGCGAATGATCTTTGTGGAAAGTCAGTCGGTGAAGCAGCCTTTGCCTTCTCTTTCACTCAGCAACAGTTTTCGTGCCGGAGTGGTTGGGTTTGCGAAGTCGCTGGCATTGGAAATTGCCAAATCGGGAGTTACTGTGAATGTTCTGGCTCCTGGTTCACACGAAACACCGGCCATTGAACGAGTGATCGAAAAGAATAAAGCTTCCCTGAATATCAGTTTTGAGGAAGCCAAGGAAAAGATGGAAGAGAATATTCCGGTAGGCCGAATGGGAAAAGCTGAGGAATTTGCGTCACTTGCAGCCTGGTTACTTTCACCGCATGCAGGTTATGTAACAGGGCAAACCATCAGTCACGATGGCGGTAGCATCAAAGGATTGTTTGGATAAAAAAAAGAGAGAGCGTCAAACTCCCTCTTTTGCTTAGCTACTTTAACTTCAAAATCACTCTATAAAGGTGACTTTTCCGGTATCCAGGTCATAAAATGCTCCGGCGATAACCACATCACCATTGCGCTCCAATTCCGCAATGATGGGGCTGTTCTCGCGCATTACAGAAATGGTGTTGCGAACATTATTATTCACCACTTCAGTTACATACTCATTGTTGGCTGTTGAGCGGTCGCCCTGATAGCTGGCCGTCATCTCAATAGCCGGCTCGATCTTATCCAGCATGGCCGTGATATTGCCCATTTCCACACCATCAATAGCAGCTTTTACAGCTCCACAGGCTTCGTGGCCCATTATAACTACAACTTTTGAACCGGCCACAGCAGTAGCAAATTCTGAACTGCCTAGGATATCTTCATTCACGAAATTACCGGCCACCCGTGCAACAAAAATGTCTCCGACTCCTTTGTCGAACACTTTTTCAACGGGTACACGGCTGTCTACACAAGAGATTACAATAGCCTCCGGATATTGTCCTTTAGCAGTTGCTTTTACCTGAGCTTGATAGTCGCGGGGAGTCAAAGCGTTATTAGCATACCGCTCGTTTCCTTCCTTCATTCCTTGAATGATCTGTTCAGGAGTTAGCTTATCCTGATCGTTGTCTGTGATCACATTTGATGTGAGAGTCGCTGTTGCCACTTGCATGTTTTGGTCATAGCTCTTTTCTGTGCAGGCGGTGATTAACAATCCGGTTACAAATAGAGAAAAAATAATTTTAAATGATCTCATTGGTTTACATGATCTAAGATTAATATGGATGTAATGATGTCATCAAAGGTCATGTGCCCTTACCTTTATTTGTTGAAGAATAGTTTCAGGATATAAATCAGCCCAACTAAGGCGTACTTATTCCATAGAATAATTTCCTATAAATTGATGACATGAATGTTGAGACGGGCTTAGATCATGTCGGGCGGCGGAGTAGCCACTGATGGAACGTACAAGTTCCGGAAGACCATGTAGGTGTTTCTGGCTTTCTTCAATGGAGAAATAAAAACGGGATCGGCATCCTCATGCTCAATTTCGTCTTCACTGCCATGCTCTTCAATCACGTCGGGCAGAGGCACCGGAGAAGTATCAGCCACAGTTTGCACTGGAGATGGCGGAATCAACCAGCCAAATTCGTGCATTATAGTGAAGCTGAAGAACAATAAAATCGCTCCCACAACACCGGCAATATTTTTACGTGAATTTTTCATGGATAATTTATTTGCCGAGATAACTGAACTTTAAGTTAGGGAGTTCCAATTTTTTTGAAATCTTTTTCACCATATAACCCTTTGCCTTGGAACGCCTTTCCAATATAAATCTGTTGTTCACATCTGAATAAACAAAATTAAAACTTAACTGTTGGCCATGAAGCTTAATCGGCTATTCATCATTTTCATTATTTTAGGATTCCAGACCTCCATTTTTGCACAAACTACAGGAACAATAACGGGCACTGTTACCGATGCTAAAACCGGGGAGCCGCTCATCGGAGCTACGGTAATTTTGGAGGGAACTCAACTGGGAGATGCTACCAACACCGAAGGCCGCTATACCATCAACAACATTCCCACAAAAACATACAATGTGAAAGCTTCATTTGTGGGATTTGTGGAGCAAACCAAATTCAACGTAGTCGTTCGCTCGGAGGGGAATATTGACCTTAATTTTGAGCTTCAGGAACAGGTGAGTGAACTGGATGAGATCAACATCACCCCAAACCCTTTTGCCAAAGAAGAGGTCACCCCGCTTTCGATTCAGAAATTCAGGCAGGAAGAAATTGCTGCCTATCCCGGCGGTAATAACGATATTGCCAAGGTAGTGCAATCGCTGCCCGGAGTTTCAGGCTCGGTAGGTGGATTTCGGAATGATGTGATCATCCGCGGAGGCGCTCCAAACGAGAATGTGTATTATCTGGATGGCATTCCCATTCCCAATATCAATCATTTCTCAACACAGGGCAGCGCGGGCGGTCCTGTGGGATTGCTGAATGTATCATTCTTTGAAGGCGTGTCACTGACGGCCAGTTCTTTTGATGCCGAATATGAGAATGTGCTTTCCGGCGTCCTTCAATTCAATCAGCGAAATGGAAATGATCGGGAGTTTGCCGGAAATTTGCGTGTTAGCTCCAGCGAGGCAGCCCTGACCGTGGAAGGCCCGCTTTTTAAGGGTAATGATTCTGAAGCCAACACAACCTACATCGCCTCTGTACGGAGGTCCTATTTACAGCTGTTGTTCCAGGTCATCGGCTTACCCTTTCTGCCGGATTACTGGGATTATCAGTACAAAGTAAATCACCGCATCGATGATAAGAACCGGATATATATTACAGGCGTTGGCTCCATTGATGATCTTGCCATCAACAATATAGAGGAATTCGATCCTGAACAGGAAGCTATCCAAAATCAGATCCCGGTTATACGCCAAAACAGCAACACCGTGGGTATCGGGTGGCGGCGACAGTTTGACGATAACTCCGGATTTATGGAAACCGTACTCAGCAACAATACCCTAGGTAATTTCTTTTATCGGTATGAGGATAATGTGAATGAAACCGGACTTTATCTGAAGAATGAATCCCGGGAAACAGAAACGCATCTTCGGTACCAAGCCACTAAGTTTGTGGATAACTGGACGCTTTCAGGTGGGTTGAATGTCATCAACGCTGATTACAATAATACGACCGAAGATCTCATCAATGATCTGAATTTTGAGACCAGCCTGAATTTCTTCCGTTACGGGATCTTTGCACAGAGCTCCGCCAATTTCTATAACAACCGGCTGGGCCTTTCCTTTGGACTAAGAGCCGACGGCAACACCTTTACCGAATCAGGTAACGAGATCTACCGCACAGTGAGTCCCCGGTTCTCCATTTCCTACAAACTCACTGAGAACGAAAAGTGGACTGCAAATGCATCGGTGGGCCGGTACTTCAAGATCCTCCCCTACACCACCCTTGGGTTTCAAACAAATTCCGGGAATTTTCCCAATACCACCTCCGCTTACATTCAAAGCGATCACCTTGTAGCAGGAATTGAATATTTACTGAATGAGCGTGCGCGGATATCAGCCGAAGGCTTTTTGAAGCTTTACGATAACTACCCAATTTCCACTACAGACAGTGTTTCACTGGCTAACAAAGGAGGCGATTTTGAGGTTTTTGGGAGTGAGGAAATAACTAGTGAAGGAGAAGGACGTACCTATGGAGTGGAGTTGCTTTACCAGCAAAAATTCACCGGTAAGTTCTACGGCGTTGCCGCTTTCACTTTCTACAAAAGTGAATTCACCAACCTGTTTAGCAACGATTATAAACCGGCTGTTTGGGATAACGGCGTGTTGATATCTCTGTTAGGAGGCTACAAATTTGGCAATAACTGGGAAGTTAGCTCTCGGTATCGTTTTCTTGGGAAAGCACCCTACCCACCGGTTGACCAGCAGCAAACTCTGGAAAACTATCCCGCAGTATTTCGGGATTATGAAGAGCTAGGCTCCGTTCGGCTTGATCCGCTTAGTCAACTTGATGTCCGCATCGACAAAAAATTCAATTTTGAAAACCTGAGCCTGGATGTATATCTGGAAGTGCAAAATGTACTCGCTCAGCCAAGTCCTTCTGAACCCCGCTATGGGTTAGACCGGAATGAAAGTGGGGAGATCATCAGACCAAGAGAATTGGTTCGCGTGAGCGCCACTGAAAGTGGTGAAGTGTTGCCATCAATAGGACTTGTGCTGAATTTTTAGGCAGCGTGTTAAATGGCTAATTCAGTACCGTAAAATATGCAACGGCTTTGGGCTGAAAACTTCGGAGCCGAATTTCATATTCGTTCTCAGTTAGTTCAATATCGGGTGTAACAAACCCTGTTTCGTCTTCCACGATCTTGGAATAGGGAACGTAAACATCATAAGGCTGGGTCTTCATTACATCGGAATATTGCTCAATAGGCACATCAAACTTGATGGTTACCGAAGAAGGATTGTAGTTCACATTTTGCCCCCTCGGCAAGCCCCGTGTTCGGATGTAAACCGTTGTCTCGCCTTCAGTAAATTCTGAGACATCGGCACGGAATGTGATCTCCTGTTCCGACAACTCGATCACTCCTTCAGATCCTTTCAGGGCAAGCGTAGTTCGAATGTCATCTCTTATTCCCGTCATATGAAGCGTATCCCTTACCTCCCACTGACTGATCTCCGCTACCTTGGATTCTGCGCCTGTAACCGTAATGCTATCGGGAGAATAGGAAGGCTCTCCTACCAATCCATACCGGGTTTGAAACTGAAGATCCGTGTTGATCTTGACCGGCACTTTTTTGGATACCTTGGGCTCCATATTTACTGAAAGAATGAGTGGCTGTACTTTGGCGATATCCACTTCCTGCAAATAACTTAAGCGTTGCCGAACCTGATCAAATAAATTGATCTCACTCTCTTCAATATTGATCACAACCGAGGGAGGATCATTATATAAATTCAGAAGCTGCCAGCCGTCTCCTGAAATACTTACTTGCACAAATTCCGGGAGATCTTCGGTGAGCGCCATATCTTCCGGGATATTTCCTGCCTCAACAGGAACATTGAGTGTGAGGCTGAAGCTTCCACTCAAATTCACAATAAACCAGAGTGAGACCGCCATAATATAAGCACCAATAAATACAACGATCTTCTCACGCCTTAGGAAGCGTGCTTCTTCCTCATTGGCACCGGGCTTGGTTCCGGGCTTGATCAAATTCTTTAAGCGATTAATAAGTTGGTTTTCGGAGATCTCTGGCATAGCCGAATATAGATGCAGGATTCAGGTTTATCAACTAACTGCGAACAATGATATCAGAAACAACATCACCTTTAACTTTTGAATTCAAACGTTTGGCGATACTGAACCGGTTTGCGTGAATTTCAGCCCGCCATGAGGGATGCTTAACTTTTATGGCAAGTTTAGTTCCTTCAAAGTGAAGATCTTCAACTTCTGAGGCCATCCGCTCTCCCACTACTTCTGCAAAGGCAGACAATATCATTCCCTGCTTCAGCTTTCGTTTTTGGGGAAATTTCTCAATGAATTCTTCCAGCACTGAGCTCAGTGATTTAGGGGTATCGAATCTCATTTTTTCACCTCGGTTACTTCTCCTTGTTCTACCCGGTAGATACGATTATTTGTTCTATCAAATTCAACATAATCCTCAAAAGGAACCGGATTGGCGGAAGTTATAAATATTTGACCTTTGTGTTGTTGAAGAGCTTCCAGTAAAATTTCAGTTTTATGAGGATCCAGATCACCAAATACATCATCGAGCATCAGTATTGGCAGGTCATCCAGTTCATCGGAATAATAATGTAACTGTGCCATTTTCAAAGAAAGTGCAAACAGCCTGTGCTGACCCTGTGAGCCATACTTGCGCAGTTCAAAATCATCCAGATAAAAAACGATCTCATCCCGATGCGGGCCCACCGTTGTCACTTCCCGGTCTATTTCTTTTTCCTGTACTTTTTCAAGTTCTGCGTAATATTTATTCTCGATCTCTTTTGCATCTGCAGAGGGTTCGCAAAAAGTTTGATATGTCAGATTGGTGGTCAGGTCCATCCCCGATATCATGGCATAATCTTTTTCCAGATATGCTTTCAGGTTTTCGAGTACTTCATATCGTTTGGCAATGATGCGCGAACCGGCTTCCACCAGCTGCACGTTCCAGGGTTCCAGGTACGCTTCAAGAACAGATGTTGGCCCTCTAAATTCCTGCAAAAGAGAATTCCGTTGCTTCCGGACTTTACGATACTCGATCAGGTCCCGAAGGTAGGCCGGTGAAATCTGACTGATAAAGGAGTCGATGAAACTGCGCCTTTCAGTAGGCCCTTCTAGCGTAAGTTTTTTGTCATCCGGAGTGAGCGTAACCACCGGCACCATTCCAATCAGGTCCGACAACCGATCGAGCGGAGAGTCATTCACAAAGATCTTCTTTCCATCTCCCCTCGAATACGAACACGATACTTCAAATTCAGACCTGATCTGTCCTTCAAAATGCCCTTTCACCATAAAGTAAGTTTCATCCTGATTGACGACATACATGTCGCTGGTAGAAATAAAACTTCGCGACATGCACAGGTAATGAATGGCATCTATAAGGCTGGTTTTGCCGGAGCCGTTTGGTCCTGTTATCACATTCAGGTGTGGAGCCCATTCAACCTTGGTGCCCAGATGATTGCGAAAATTAAGAAGTTCGGTATGGGTATTGCGCATGCATTTATGGTACGCATTCTATGACTTTTAAGCAGATAGTTTTCCCATAAAAAAAGAGCCGGCTCCCCTATAAAACCGGCTCTGAAAAGCTACTATGTATAGAGTAAGAGCGATCTCAAGCCAATTCCTTACAAAAAAAATTCAGAAAAGTACTTCCTCCTATAAAAAACATATTGTTATCAATAACAATAATTGGAAGATTTTTCAGCTCATTTCGAGTATTTCATTGCTCATCAATTAGGTGACAACGCGGAGCGCATATCACCAGGCATAGGAGAATGTTCTTGAACTTTAATACCAGCTACATACGCTCTGCGTAGTAGCGAATATGAGCCATTTAAAACGTGAATCACAAAGAGTGAAAAATGTATTCAATAAAAAAAGCCCCTGAATGTTCAGGGGCTTTCATAAAATTGATATGGACTTTGTTATTAGAGTCCGAAGGCATCACGACCGAGGAACAGGGCAGAATCTCCCAGTTGCTCTTCGATACGAATAAGCTGATTGTATTTTGCAATACGGTCGGTTCGGCTCATGGAACCGGTCTTGATCTGTCCGGCGTTTGTAGCCACAGCCAGATCGGCGATCGTCACATCTTCCGTTTCACCGGAGCGGTGAGAGATCACAGCTGTGTATCCATTTTTGTGTGCCATTTCGATCGCATCAAGCGTTTCGGTGATGGTTCCGATCTGGTTCACTTTAATAAGAATGGAGTTCGCGATGCCTCGCTCAATTCCGGTAGCAAGGCGCTCTGTGTTGGTTACAAACAAGTCATCCCCAACCAGCTGAACTTTATCGCCAACAGCATCAGTTAGTTTTTTCCAGGCATCCCAGTCATTTTCAGCCAGGCCATCTTCAATGGAAATAATTGGGAATTTATCTACCCAGTTACTCCAGTATTCCACCATGGCATCGGTGTCTTTTGTAGAACCGTCGCTCCACTTAAATTCATACAGTCCGGTTTCATCATTATAAAACTCAGATGCTGCAGGATCTAAAGCGATCAGGATATCTTCTTCCGGAGTATATCCTGCTTTTTCAATAGCGGTTAAAATTACTTCGATTGCTTCTTCATTGGATTTCAGGTTGGGAGCAAAACCACCTTCATCTCCAACTGCTGTTCCATAGCCTTTGCTGGAAAGTACTTTCTTCAGATTATGAAAAACTTCGGCACCCATTTGCAGTGCTTTGCTGAACGAGTCGGCACCGGCAGGCATGATCATAAATTCCTGAAAATCCACGCTGTTGTCTGCATGCGAACCACCGTTGATGATATTCATCATGGGCAGCGGCATCACTTTGGCATTCACTCCACCAATATATCTCCAGAGCGGCATACCAAGATCTTCGGCAGCAGCTTTTGCAACAGCCATAGATACACCCAGGATAGCGTTGGCACCTAAATTTGCTTTATTCGGAGTTCCATCTAATTCCAGTAACAGATCATCCAGATCTACCTGATTAAAGACCGACCGGCCACGTAATTCATCAGCAATCGTGGTGTTTACATTTTCAACAGCTTTCAGCACACTTTTGCCGAGATAATAATCTTTGTCTCCATCTCGCAATTCAACGGCTTCGTGTTCTCCGGTAGAAGCTCCGGATGGTACCGCAGCACGGCCAACTGTTCCGGTTTCAAGGGTTACATCTACTTCTACAGTAGGATTACCGCGCGAGTCAATGACCTGCCGCGCGTGAACATCTTCAATAAAACTCATTCTAATTTCTCCGATTAGTTAGTGATTAAGAGTCTTTAAGGTACCACGATTTAACATGTACTTAAAGCCATTTCATGTGAAGTTTCGTAACTTTAGTTGAAGATTTGATTAACTAATTGTGAAAATTCACAATATTAAACCCTTAAAACCTATTCGTCTTGCAGCAAGATAAGCAGCACCCCTGGGTCATCCTTTTTGATATTGATGGCACCCTCTTAACCGTAGACAGTAAATACAACCGCAGCCACCTTCGCCGAATTCTGGATGAACTTGATATTGATTATCCGGATATGGAAACCGACTCTTTCTCAGGCCGCACCGATCACGACATTTTTACTTCGTTTCTGGTGAACCATGATTTTGATGAGGAACTGTATCAGCAATTCAAAACCAGGTATCTCCATTACCTGCAAAATGTACTTTTAGCTAAAACCGAACGTGTGCAAAGGCACGACCATATTGATGAAGCCCTCGAGTACTTTTTTGAGGGAGATTTTATTTGCGGATTGCTTACAGGAAATTACCCTCAGGCTGCGCACATCAAATTAAAAGCAGCAGATATTGACCGTGATTTTTCTTTTGGTGCTTTTGGGGAATTTGAAAAGGATAGAAATAAGCTGCCGGGTCTGGCTCTTCAAGAAGTTGAAAAGCACTTTGAATTCAGCCCTGATCCTTCTCGCTTTCTTATTTTGGGAGATACTCCACGCGACATAAAGTGCGCAAAAAATTCAGGAATGAGATGCGTGGCAGTAACTACTGGTAAATATGATCGAGAAGAGCTGGAAGAGCATGGCCCGAATCTTGTGATCGACAATCTGGCGCAACCTGAAAAGTGGTTCAACGAGATCAACAAGAACGGAAAAGCTTAGATAGATTTTCTAAACCCTGTAACCCACACCAAGTAGCCCGAAACTCATTCTTACCACATCCACCCAAAGATGAAAGAGATCTGAGCGGAACCAAAATACTTACGCGGACCGTTTGCTTTTTCAAGTGGGGCAAAATCATCCTGCCCAACCTGAACCGCATCAACATTGCCTAAACCACATGGATTTATGGCCTGCTGATTTATTCGGTTCAGATCCGGGGCACAAGGCTCCAGCACCTGAATTCCCTTGCTGAAATAATTCATCGTATACCCAAACTGTACACTGGAAAGGCTACTGAATTTCTCCCCAAAATCAATTCCTACAACAAACTCGCCACCAAATCCCCAATGACTATCGGCTTGTTTCCAACCGGTAAAAATATCATTCACTCTTTCTGAATAATTATAAATATTCACGTTGTTCTCTCTGAATCCATTCTCGTTTGCGTCATCAAAATAAGGGTATGAAAAAGCATAGGTTGGTCCTGCACTCAGCGATGAAAAGACTCTGAAATTATCTGAAATATCCTCTGCGAATAATCTTTTTTTCAACCCAACATACAGCGGGAAAGAGAGCACTCTTTTATACTTTTCGGGTACCGTTCTGAATCCAAAATAATAATCAACATACGTTTGTTCGGTAGGATCTTTAAGAGCCGCAGCTTTTAGCGTGATGATAGCCTCGGTATAAGAATCTAAGCCAATGCGAAACTGCCCTCCGGCTCCCACACCAAAATCATTCAGGGAAAAATTAAAGCCAAATCCTGTGCGAAATCCTTCATCATAGAGATTACGGGGTTTCTCTCTTTCGAGCACATCTGGTTCACTAAATTGAGCTAAAATCGGAAAGCCGGCAGCTGAAAACGCAAACACCAGGGTAAAAATCAGAAGTTTTTTCATTCAAAAAGTGGTTTAAAAACGGTTTTGAGTACATTTCCTATAAATGGAACGAATTTTTCAATAAAAACTTATTGTGTTAATATAATATCCTTTTATTTTCAGCACGAATTTTCTATTCAACAAAGCTTTAAAATAATTAATTCAAGCTACAAAGCATGAATTCACACACAACTTATTTTGTATTTGGGCCAACTGCAACGCTTCGCAGGATGTCTTCGAAAATGTTCAAAGAACATCCCCCAAAATTTTTGTACGAGTATTCTCCTGAAGACTCTAAAGAAACAATTTATGTAGCCGTTTATGAGGAGTATGAAAAACAGATCAACTCTAGTGTAACGCTTACTTGTATTGTGGAGAGTCTTGGGAAACACAACAAGATCGTACTGAAAAAGACCGGAGGACGTATGGGCTTCAGAGGTAGTTCTTTATCTGAAGAACGAAATGTAGAATCGAATGTTATTGATTTTATACTCGACTTTTCCAAACGTCATGGCCTTACTCTTCAGGAGGAGCAACCCCCCAAGCAAGCAGAGGAAGAATAATTCATGCCTAAAGTTCCCTCCGTATGGACGGTACTTAGCATGCTTGAATGGGCCACTGCTTATTTTGAGGAAAACGAAGTAAAGTCTCCCCGTTTTAGTATTGAGTGGCTACTGGCTGATGTCCTTTCTATAAAAAGACTTGACCTTTACCTCGAATATGATCGTCCGCTATCATCGGCTGAGCTGGAGAAGTTGCGTCCATTAGTGAAAAGGCGAGCCGGCCACGAACCACTGCAATATATTACCGGTGAAACTGATTTTTATAATGTAAAAATAAAAGTTGAGCCCGGCGTATTGATCCCACGACAAGAAACAGAAGAACTTGTTGACTGGATCTTGCAAAGCTATCCAAAAGATGCTGAACTTAATGTTCTGGATATTGGAACTGGTTCCGGATGCATCCCCATTGCCTTAAAAAATGAACGGCCAAACTGGAATATATACGCAACGGACATTTCCCCTCAGGCTCTTGACATCGCCAAGACCAACGCAGAGCTAAACAGTACGGAGATTCATCTCCAGCAAGACGACCTTTTCTCTCCAAAGGCTTTCCAGGATACCTCTTTCCACCTGATCATCTCAAACCCTCCTTACATCCTGCGATCAGAAAAATCCGGACTGGATGAGGAAGTCAAAAAATACGAGCCCGAGCTTGCCCTTTTTTGTGAGTCTACAGAGAAAATGTATGGCGCACTCGAAGAACTCAGCCGCTCAAAACTTTCTGAAGATGGAGACTTATTTTTAGAGCTCCACGAGGACTATTCGGAAGAAGTTCATCAGCTTTTTAAAACACGTGGCTGGAACGGGACCATTAAGAATGACTATAGTGGTAAGCCTCGTTTTTTTAAGGGTGAAAAAAGTAAAACTTCCAGTTGAATTTGATTCTTTTTTTTGGAGTCAAAAACTCAACATCAGAATGTGGAAAACTTGTGGAAAAATTATTCACTCTAATTTCAGTTGCATAACAAAAAGGTTGTTTCCGTGTTACGGCAATGTTACGCAGTGTCAAGGCGTTTTTGAGTATTTTTTGGGAAAATTGTTAATACGCTGACACTCAATGGTTTACGCGGTTAACGACTATGTGGATAACTTTTCAAACTTAACCATTCTTCCGTTTGACAAGTGCCGGATAAATTGCCATTTTCAACTCGCTTCAAAGGCAGCTATTTTTTTACAGCGTGTGGATAACTGACTTTGGTTTGATCTATAACATTAAGCTTCACCTCACAGGGGGATTGAAAAAATTGCACGAGCTATCGGTTGAGTCGGCATGGGAAAAGTGCCTTGATATTATAAAGGACAACATTAGTTATCAAAAGTATAAGTCTTGGTTTGAACCGATCAAACCTGTATCACTGACAAACGGCACGCTCACTATTCAGGTACCCAGTCAATTTTGGTATGAATGGCTGGAAGAGCATTACTATAATATGCTACGTTCTACGCTCGCAAAAGTGCTTGGCCCTGAAGGCAAACTTGAGTATTCCATAGTGATGGAAAAGTCTGACCAGTTTGAAAATAATCGCTCAGTCAGAATGCCGCAACGTCCCATGGGTCCTGTTCAACCTCAGGAATCAAATGGCTTCCCTGAAAATCATCCCGATCGCATCGAAAACCCTTTTGTGATACCGGGCATTCGAAAGACAAAGATAGACTCCAATCTTAATAACAATTACGTATTCGACCGTTTTATTGAAGGCGACTGTAACCGTTTAGCTAGATCAGCGGCGATGGCTATTGCTGATAATCCCGGAAGTAATTCTTTCAACCCATTTTTTGTATACGGCCCTACCGGTTTGGGAAAAACACATCTTGTTCAAAGTATTGGAAATAAGATCAAGGAGAAGTTTGGCGATGAGAAATCAGTTCTTTATATATCCTCGGAAGCTTTTACCAACGAGTTTGTACACGCCATCAGAAATAATCGCGCCAGCGAATTTTCAATGTTCTACCGGAGTATTGATGTTTTAATGGTAGATGATATTCAGTTTTTTAGCGGAAAAGAGAAAACACAGGAAGAATTTTTCCACATCTTCAACGCACTTCATCAGGATGGAAAACAAATTATACTGAGCAGTGATCGCGCCCCCAAAGATGTTCCTGATATTGAAGAACGCCTGATCTCCCGATTTGGCTGGGGACTAAGTGCAGATTTGAAAATGCCTGAGTATGAAACCCGATATGCCATCCTTGAACGCAAAGCAAATGACAATGGCATCGAGATCGACCCTCAGATCATTGAGTTTATAGCACACAATTTTAAATCAAACGTGCGAGACCTCGAAGGGGCGGTTATAAAGCTTTTGGCTCATGCATCTCTGCAAAATATTGATGACATCGACCTGGCCATGGCTAAGCGTGTGCTTAAGGATATGGTGAAAGATTCCAACACGCAGATCTCCATCGAGCAAATTCAGAATTATGTATGCGATTATTTTGGTATTGATACCAATAAAGTCCGCGAAAAAACACGTAAACAAGAAATTGTTGAAGCACGGCAAATTGCGATGTTTCTCTCCAAAAAATTCACCAAATCCAGCTTAAAGACCATCGGTCTCCATTTTGGCGGTCGAGATCACTCCACGGTAATTCATGCCATCTCAACGGTTGAAGAGCGCATCTCAACCAGTGCCAAGCATAAGCGAATGGTTGAAGAATTGCACCAACGTATTGAAGTAGCGAGCCTCTGATACCATGGATACCCTCACTATAAAAGGGATGCAGTTTAGGGGACTTCATGGAGTTCACGATCACGAAAAAGTAGAGGGAAATAGTTTTGAGGTAGACGTTATCTTTAAAGCAGACCTTAGTGCTCCCGGCTATTCAGATAAACTAAAGTATGCCATCGATTACACTAAAGTGCATGATATTTGCCGTGAAGTGATGGAGGGAGAGTCAAAAGATCTTATCGAACACCTTTGTTTTCAGATCGGACAAAAAATCATCAGCTCTATCTCAAATCAAATTAGTTTTGAAGTAGCCGTCAGAAAACTAAATCCTCCCCTTGATTTACCCGTTGAATATACCGAAGCGAGATTATCATGGCCCAGGTAGTCATTGCGCTGGGTTCCAACCTAAACGATCCGCATAAACAAATAAAAGAAGCAGGTATTTTCTTAGCATCCATTTCCGAACATCCTGTTAAGAAATCTGCAATTTACCAATCTGAACCGGTTGGCCCTTCTGAAAAGGATTTTTTGAATTCCGTTTGTGTGATCGAAACCTCCCTTCAACCCAAAAATCTTTTTGAGCAACTTAAACAGCAAGAACGTAAGCAAGGCCGGCCTTCACGGTATCCAAAATGGACGGCCCGCACATTAGATCTGGATATTATTGCCTGGGAGAACTTGGTCGTTGAAACAGATAACCTTATCATACCTCATCAAGAATATTCCCGGCGATTGTTTGTCCTAATGCCTTTAAAGGACGTTTTCCCGGATTGGAAAGATCCTGTTTCCGCTCAATCTATCGATAAGATGATAGAGCGTGCGCCGGACCTCAACATTGACAAAACAACGCTGAACTGGTAGCAGATGTCCAACTCTTATGATTTTATTGCAATAGAAGGTGTAATTGGAGCCGGCAAAACTTCGCTCGCTTCTTTACTTGCTGAACGGCAAAATGCCCGTTTGGTTTTGGAAGAATTTGAAGACAACCCCTTCCTCCCTAAATTTTACGAAGATCGTGAGCGTTACGCTTTTCAAACCCAGCTGGCTTTTTTGGCGAGCCGCTTTAAGCAACAGCAGAATATGATGAGCCAGGATCTGTTCCATCAGCTCACTATTTCGGATTACATTTTTGACAAGGACCGAATCTTTGCCCGACTGAATTTAGATCCGGATGAAATGGCATTGTATGATAATATTTTCAGCATCATGACCGGAATTGCTGCCCAGCCTGATCTTATCATCTACATTCAGTCTTCTGTAGAACGGCTAATGGATAACATCGAAAACAGGGGGCGGGAATACGAGCGCCATATTACTCCCGAGTATCTGAAAGAACTGAACGATGCTTACAATCACTTTTTTCACCATTACAACCGGGCACCACTCATTATTCTGAATGCTACGGAGGTAGATTTTGTGAATAATGTAGAACACCTTGATTATATAGAGCAGCAAATTTTTGAAGAGCCTGTTCGCACGAACACTCATATACATATTACGCCCTAAGCACCATGCTTAAGTTTATATTTTTTATCATTATATTTTTCTTTGTCATACGATTCATAAATCGATTGTTCTTACCTTCCAAAAAGCAACAACAATCGTTTGATCCGTTTAAAGGACGATCAAGCTCAGGTTTCAGCCGTAAAAAGGATTTTGATGAAATTGAAGAAGCCGAATACGAAGACCTATCAAATAAAGACAAGTAAAAACCGCACTCCATGAACTTTGAAGAGAAACTAAATAAAGGATTTGAATTACTACAAGAGAAAGACATTGATTATGCTCTGGATGTAGCTCGGGACCTGCAAAAAGAATTTCCCGATGCACATGAAGCCTGGTACTTAGAGGCTTTGGTAATGCAACAGCTAAATCAATGGGACCACAGCCAAAAGGCCATTGAAAAAGCAATAGAACTTTCGGATGAAAATGCTCCCTACTATAATTTAAGGGGAAACGTCCGCATGCAGCTTGAAAAACTGGATGAGGCAGGCAAAGATTTTGATAAGGCTATTGAGATCAATGATAGTTCTGCAGCACACCGTAATAAAGTATTGCTGATGCTGATGACCGATCGTGGACAGGAAGCTATTCCCTATCTCATTCAGCGAATCAAGAACGACCCTAAGGATGCCGAGAACTGGATCCTGATGGGTGATATGATCCAGAAAGGTGGTCAGCCGGATAAGGCCCGGACCTACTACGAGCAAGCGCTGAAGATCGATCCCGATAACGAATACGCCAAACGACAGCTCGAAGAAGAAGGATAAAGAATATCCAACATTGAACATTCAATAATGAATGTTCAAGTTTATTGGTGGACAGATACCCAAACTATCGCAAGCGTCCGCTTGTGATATGTGTTTTACCGGCTTTTTCTCGCACCTATCGCTCTGCGTTGGAGCGAATACATGGATAAGCTATAGACTTGGGAAACTCGCCTTATTGTTGAAAAGAGCAGTTCGCCTAGACCGGTGGAATATCTGAATGGGTGAAAACACATCAAAAAGCCCCACACATAAATTTTGTGCAGGGCTTTTATTTTGGCCGGAAAAAATGTGGACGCCGTATACTGATCTGTAAATCTATTCAGCGACTCTGGAGAGACGCTGTACATTTCCTTCATGCCAAGGCTTGTATTTCACATACAACGCTCACAGGTCTTTTAGTGAGCATGCTCCATTGCCCCCTTTGAGGCAGTTGCCGGCTCTGCTACTTCTTCCCCATCATTAAAATGATCGATGGATTCCTGGATCAAACTTTCCACCCACTCTACAAATAAAGGATGTGGAGCAAATCCTTCACCGTTGTGCTTGAATTCCAGATCGCCAAGCCAGCGCTGAGCATGTCCTCCTTGTGTAGTTCGAGCCGGAACAACGATCGCTGTACCGCCATCTTTCTGTGCTTCGGTTACCATATTTCGGACATTGGCAATGTGTTTATCTCGAAGATCAGGCCAGTCTTCACGCCAGTTTTCAAATTTAAAATCCCTGAAGTTGTAGCCTTTTTCATCAGCTGTTGCTTCCATGTGAGCCGTGATACTCTCCAGATTCCTGAGCCAGCGGGCATTCCCTTCTTCCGTTCGCGTACCATGACCAACCAGGATCACTGTTTCTTTTTCCGGAGTTTCACTCAGTCCTATAGCGCGATCAAGTAATGCTTCTGCAAAAAGCGGAGAATCTTCAAGTCCGCCTGTGGTGTAAAATTCACTGCTGCTTATCACACGTTTTGGAGCGCCCATACCGTGCATCATCATGCCTCCGTGCCCCATACTTTCGCGCATGCCAATGGTGTATTCAATGGAAGATTTGAAACTGGATTCCAAAGAAAAGATCCGCAGAACAGTGATGGCTGTTGCTCCCTCCTTCTCCAGTTTTCGGGTTGCCCTTTCGATGAGATCGGCATCTCCCATACTGAATGCATACTCGACCTTGTACTTGTCATGAAGTTCGGCAATTGCATCCATCATGGTGCGGTTCCAGTTATAATCAGAACCATGTGGCATGAAGATAACCCCAAGGTTTTCTTTGGATACCGGGAGGTAACTATTGGCTTGCCGAGCTAACCAAAGCTCTACGGTCTCATGCGGAGTAATGTCCTTGCCATTGTAAAATGTTCCATCCTTGAGAACGATAGAACGAATTCTGGAACTAAAGGCCATCATTCCGTCTAACTTGCTGGTGAAACCGAAAGGAATAACTACCGGAGTCAAGCCTTTTTCCTGTATGACTGCGAGTGTTTCTTGCAGCTTTTTTTGAGCATCAGCTGACCTTCCACCGGCATCGCCAAAAACAACGACTTCTTCACTCTCAAAACTGAAGAATCCGTGATTCATATGCAGTATTTGTTCTACATCAGCTTTGATGGCTTTCTTTTCTTCCTCATTTGAAGCTCCTGCTGCTACTACAACCAGGGCTTCATTTTTAGAATCTTGTGACAATTCGTTAATTCGATCTACCAAGATCTCAGCTGTCAGAAAACTGTTGTTCATGGTTGAAGCAAATTCGACGGGAAGTTTGGTAAATTTTTTATCGCTTAGTCGCTCTAAAGCCAATTTGTACAGCGGATGATCATCTGAAACAAACAACGGAAGGACCACCAGCTCATCCGCACCCTGCTCCTCCAGTGATTGAATTCCTTCTTTCAAAAACCGATCGGTTTCTTCGTGAGTGATAATGGAAAGACTGGTAGTATAATTCTCACTGAAACTGGCATGTAAATCACGAACTTCCTGATTCCCCATAAATCCACGGTCGGGTGACATTACGAGAAAGCCGGTGTCTTGAGCCATGGAGCTATTCACCCCAAGAAATGGGAAAAGCGTCACTAAAAGCAGAATTCGAATATTATTTTTCAAAAAATTCATAATAGAAGGTTAAGAGTCTAGAGTTATGGATGAATCAGGGTTACTCGAAATACACTGAACCGTCGGTTTGTACCGCATACTCAAATGTGAAATAACGAGCTTCGGGTCGGGTAGCAGAATCAGCAAACTCTTCGGTAGAGGTATCCGGATTGCCCTCGTAATAACTGATCATGCGGACTTTAGCGTACTTCCCATCGGGAGTTTGTACGATCAGGGTCAATCCATCCACAGGGAGTACAGCGTGGCTCGGAGGCGTATTCCCGGTATAAGAGTACCAGTTTGAATTGTCTTCTTCGTAGCCTTCGGTTGGCGCTTCAGTCACATCCGCAAAAGGAATATTCAAGTCTAGAATACCGCCGCCATTTTCAGCATTAGCGTTGATAGCCGTTCCGGAAAATGCAATATCCCATTGAGAAGAAGACGCATCTTCTACGATCTCGCCGGTATCCAGATCAAAGTAGGTCTCGGTATCTTCGTGATATAGCTGGGTATTTTCAGCTTCGGTTTGCAAGGTGTAATTGAAGGTAAAAAAACGACTCTCGTTTTCTGTATCGGAATCCCTGTAATAACTCAGGATCTCAATTTTGGCAAACTCTCCTTCGGGCGTTTGCACTACAATAGAATGATCTTTTTTTGGGGTGATGAAATGCGTGTTAAAGTCATAATCGTACCAGGAACTTCGTTCTGTCTCCGAAGCATATCCGTCGGCCGGAGCGTCTTGAAGATCAGCATATCCGGTGCTGATCACCTGAATTCCTCCACCATGACCAGCGTTCGCGATGAGTGTGGTACCTCCAAAGCCAATATCCCAGCTCGCATCGGTAGAGTCTTCAATAATTTCTCCGGTGTTTAGATCAAAGAACGTATAACCGGGATTGGTTTCGGTATTTCCTTCTACATTTTCTTCAGGAGCTCGTGTGGCACTCAGGGTATTTACGTTACCGGGGATGTCCTCAGCCATTTCTGCAACTACAGGTTGCGGTCCGTCATTTCCTGTCGAATCACAAGCTGTGAAGGCTAAGGATGCAAACAGAAGTACTACTAATAATTTGTGTTGGGTTAATTGCATGGTGTATTTGGAGTGATTTTTTAAAGGATTAATAGAGTTGAATTTTAAATTGCGCATAAAATGTTCTGCCGGGATTTGAAGGCATAAACCTAGGACTTTGGAAATTCAGCAGATTATCGACGCCTACCTGAAGTCGGTATTTGCCGGCAAATATTTTTGAGAGGGAGGCATTGATCGTAGTCTTTTTCAGATACGATTCTGTTGTGCCCAGGAATGAAGAGGTAGCAATGTCTTTTGGATCCAGTGCATACTCACCCTCATCAGGGGTTTTGTTGTTGTTGGAATCGCCAAACCAGTATCGGCCGCGATATAGGAATCGCAGGTTGGAGTCAATGCCCAGCCGATCAAAAGTATAAAACAGCTTTGCATTCCAGCTGTGCTTAGAACGGTTGAACATCGGGATATAATCTTTGCGGGTTTGGGTCACCACCCTCCCATCTACTACTTCATCAAATTCGCGGGTGATCTGTCGCCTGGCATCTAAATATTGATAGCCTATGCTGAACCTGAAGTTTTCAATTTCTGTGGAGCTAAACCTTAATTCCGTTTCAATTCCCTGCGTATAGATCTTATTCAGATTGAAATAAGAAAACACCGACTGGCCGTTACTCTTCACCGCAATACGCTGTGTATCAATAAGATCTTGAACATCATTTCGGAAAGCATTTAACCGAAGCTGAATCCCATCAAAAGGAAACAGATCGAAGCCGACATTGTATGCGAATGATTGCTCGGATTTGATCTTCCCAATGCTATTCGGATTGATGAACAATTCCTCAATTTGTCCTTCCGATTCAAGACGATCGACTCCATCGCTTACGGTATTGGAACCAAATACGCTATATCCGGCCTGGGCATTTGTGAAATTCAAATACAGCTGACGGAACTCGGGAGCTTTAAATCCACCGCCCACTGAGGCGCGAATATGGATCAATTCATTGGGTTTATATAAGCCGGAGAACTTGGGACTCCACTGAGAAGCGTATTCATTATGAGCATCAAACCGAAAGCCGGTCGTAATAGATAATTCGTCTGTGATACTCCATTCATGCTGGCCGAATAGAAAATAACTTTGAAAAGGAGGGACATCGGTATAATTTTCTGATACCAACTCCTCGTGGTTCATTCCCACCCCAAAAATGGACGTATGCTGCTTATTCCAGAATGTTGAACTTTTCAGCTCATATTTATTCAGTGTTTGATCGAAATTGCTGTTAGCATATAGTTCACCGCTCTCAATAAATTGAGATTCCGACTCGCTGTTAAATCGACTAAAAAATGCTGATGCATCAAAGACCTGTCGGTCTCCCAGCCTGAAACTTATTTCCGGACTGGCACTGTAATTTTTCTGTCCTTCATCCTGGAGAATTCGCTGAATTCCACTTTCTCTGTCTATATCAACCAGGGAATTGTGCCCCTCCTGATAATAGCGGGACTGTACCGAAAACGATAAAGCCGGAGTCACATCATACTCTACTCCCCCTGAGAATGTGTAGCTGTTGTATTCAGGAATCGTTGGAGCAATGGTTTCTTCATTCAGATCAAAGCCATTCGATCCATTAGTATTAGCAAAAAATTGTCCACTAAGCTTTTCTTTTCGGAATGAAAGATTGGTAGATCCGTCAAAAGAAGCGTGGGATCCCAGCTGTCCGGTTACATCCCAGGACAACGGCTCATTGCCTTTTTCGGTGATGATATTGATGACCCCAGCCAGTGCATCACTGCCCCAAAGTGCGGAAGATGGCCCTTTTACGATCTCGATCTGCTTCACGTCGCCAATCGATAACCGATCCAAATTCAACGTGCCCGCAGAGCGACCGATCACAGGCTGATTATCGATCATGATCAGCGTGTAATTCGGATCAAATCCCTGCATTTGCAGGCCCGTGCCATGATCAGAAATGATGTTGAGTCCCGTTTGCTCCAGTAAAATATCACTAAGCCGGGTACTTCCACTTAATTCAATTTCTTCATCCGATATCACCGAAACCGGAATGCTAACTTCTTCCACATCGCGCTGTGTTCGGGTGGCCGTGATCACCATGGTTCCGGAATCATATACCGCTTCTTTTAAAACAATGATGACACTTCCTGCCGAGTTACTATTCAGGTCAATGCGCTTTTTTGCCGTTTCATATCCAAGTCGACTGACCACAAGATTTACAGATCCTTTGCTGATCTCTCCCACAAAGATCTCAAACTCCCCCGCTGAATTTGAGATGGTCGTAGAACCGAATTCCTTTATATAAATATGTGACTCGGAAAGAGGTTCACCCTCTTCATTTTGGATGTTGCCCTGTATGGTTTGTGCTTGACCGGAAATCGCAGATAATAGAAAAAGGAAGCTAAATGTGAATTTTAGCGCCATTAGGTTCAAATCTAAATAGTAGTTAGCGGAATAATTTCTGCGCCAAACTTATTTAGACTTGTTATAAATAACAACACTATTTAGAATTATTCTATATAATTGTTTTGGGATTTCGGTATTGAAGAGATTAAATGGGGTTTAGCTTTTTTCGTTTTCAAACGTCAGACCATTTCCGAATTATTCAGGTAAACATTATGGTGGGCAAATAAGGCTATTCAATTCGGTTTTGCCTTTTCAGTGGTCAGACGAATTCTTTTCTTCGCAAGTTCTCGTCCGACGACTACAGCTCGTCCGACGAATGATTCTAGGCCAGATTGTTCTTTTTTGACCCTCAAACAGATTGCCCTTTCCAATCGTCGGACCACTTCTTATTGGATTTTGCAACCTAATTGGTGGAGGGTAAAAGCTTATACCGAGGGTTTCTCGCTTCAGTGGCCAGACGAATTCTTTATTCTTCCACATACTTTTCCTGAATGAATTTTTAATTCAGCTTTTCTTTTAAGGAAACCGATCTTTTTGCAGGAAAGCATTGAATTTTGAAAGCTAAAAGTGCTATCTTTGTCGCCCTTCTAAAATGTATTTTTGCTCACGTGGCGGAACTGGTAGACGCGTGCGCTTGAGGGGCGTATGGCCTAACGGCCGTGGAGGTTCGATTCCTCTCGTGAGCACATAAAAATTAAGCCAAGCTTTGTTTAATCAATAGCTTGGCTTTTTTGATTATCCCTACCTGAACAACATTTATACCACTTTTCTAAAACAACCGTGCCACACTCACTCCAAAAAAGAACCCAGGCTGATCTATACGATACGCCACATCCGCGCGGAAGAGGTTAAAGATATTACTGAGCGAAAGTCCGGCTTCAATATGCAGATCCTCGGCCGTTATTGGGGATAATCCGTAACGGGAATTGAATTCATTGACCTGCTCCTGCTTCACCCAGGTTTTCCCAACCCCGCCAAATGCGATGATACTCAACCCGGTTTTGGAGGCATCCCTCCATCCCAGCATTTCCAGTGGAACACTTTTGAAGTTATGCTCGGCATTTAAAGCAAAATAGCTAGCCCCTTCATAAGGGATGAATCGCTTTGCGCGAAAAGCACCGAATGGGGTAAAAATTCCGGGAGCTACATCTAACACTTCATTTTTTTGGATGGGAAGATCTCCCAGATAAGTTCCTGCATTCACCCTCATGTTCAACGTGTTCGGGAAGAACCGCCGCTGATAAAAAGTTTCAAATTCACGATACAGATCTACTTTAAAACGGGTGTAATCCCAGCTGCTGCCCAAGAATGTAGCGGATTGTTCGACGGTGAATTCAAAGTCATCGGCTCCTATAATGCCATAAGCCTTTTTATTATTTCCGCCCCGCCAAGTAAACTGAACAGCACTCAGATTGCCTTCATCCACATAACTGTTGGGGCGCTGAATCTCATCCCGACCTAAAATATCGTAATCTGTTTTATAGTCGATGCTACTGTGATCTTCATAGGCATAGGTTAATTCTAATCGTCCCGGAAAATCCGACATCAGGTAGGCGGCCCCCAGTGCAAATCTCTTATTCCGGTAATAATCAAAGTAATCGGGGTAGCCTATGATCGAAGTTACCGTGGTCATCTCCGGGGTGAACATATCGGAATTGTAACGAGTCTCATTTTTCACCCGGTATTCTGAAATCAGCCCAAACCTGCGGGTTGATTTCAATGGCCGCCAGCTCATCTCGATGCCGTATGAAAATGACTCTAAGCCCGAACCATACCCGGTACTATATCCTGCAAATATCTCAGAGTATAACCGATTGTCTACATAACCCCGTGAATGCTTCAATCCGCCGTAAAAAGCGTCCACCCGGTTGAATTTTGCTTGCGGGGTGAGGTTTCTGGTCAGTGCAGAAAACAAGTTACTGCGCCCGCTTCTTGATGTAGTTGATGCGCTGTCGGTACCTGAACCGGAACCACTGCTTACCGATGCTCCTGATTCATCTTCATCCCAATCTATAAAACGGGTTAAAAATCCCTGAGGGCGAAATGCTTTTTCGAGAGTAGTGTTGCTATCTACCGTGGCGTAAGCGAATTCTTCCTCGGTATCCAGTGGAATGATCTCGATCTCATTTACAAACAAGGAATCCCCTGAATTGATGGTAGTCGAATCCACAGAAAAACGATCGTTGTCATTAAAAATTGAATCCGGATGCGTGATGTTTACCTCATAATCACTGAGTCGGGCCACCTGCCTGAAACCAATTGGGGGGAATCGAAGTCCAACCACGCCAATCTCCACCAGGCCTTCGATACGGACATCCACAGGAAGCCAGAACTCTCCGCCAAAATTGCTGAATTGTTGTTTGTAGGAAAGATCAAAATCCTGAACCGGAGGAGGAAACTGAACCACGGAATTAGGTTTAAGATCCATTTCAAGGACCGCGTATTCTTCTCCCAAAACAAAAATGGTCCCTTCAAAAAGCGGCTGGAGTTTACGATCAGAGGATACAGACAGCTCATAAACCACCTGACCATCCAGCGACTGAATATCCTCGAGGGTGAAATTGTAGAACTTGAGGGCATCCGGGTGCGTAACGCCCACCATATTAAACCCGGCAATATCCAGATTATCATCATAGAAATTAGGGAGATAACTTACCCCGGCAAAGTTATCGGCCGCGTCAATATTAGCTGTTTGTCTTCTTGATTTCAGGATCTCCCGAGATCCTTTTTCTTTATCCCAATAGGCTACTGAAATACTTTCGGTAATGGAAATGATGGTGGTATCATTTCGGAGCTGCTGTCGCGTATAAGCTTCTGCCTTGTACGTTTTCAGATTGGCTCTCCACTCTTGCTTCCTTCGAATCACTTCCTTCATAATGGCCGTTGCAGGATCTTCGCCAGTCACCACGATCTCTCCCATTTGAGCAACGGAGGGTTTCAGAATAAAATCAATGGGACCGGAATTTGCATTTACGGTCTTTTCCTGACTTTCGAAACCTAAAAATCGCACCACCACTGTGACGGGAAACTCCTTTACGGAAAGACTGAATTCTCCATCCTGATTGGAGATTGTTCCTTTATACGTATCTTTGATAATAACGTGGGCAGCAGGAAGAGGCTCTCCGGTCTCGGCGTCTACGATTTTACCGGATACTTTTTGTTGAGCCAGCGCTGGAAGTGTTCCAATTCCGAAGATAAGAAGAAGTACGAGGACCGAAGATCTATACATTTTGATGAACTATGTTGACGTGAAATAACAACGAACTTCTACTTATCTGAAGCTGATTAGTTACATCAACCTACGTATATTTTGCAAAAACATTGCCTTCTAAATGACCCTGTAGTTCAATTGGATAGAATAGGGACCTCCTAAGTCCT